>C687J35174_10012579_pt1 | contig 10322 bp, 8 predicted proteins | sample RifCSPhighO2_01_FD_35174 | JGI IMG/M metagenome (IMG submission 35174)
AAAGATGTGATTCTGTTCCAAGCTAAACTTATGGATAATATATTTGATTTGTATAATGACTTGAAAAATAAAACCTACACGCATGGTGGCTATACAGCTTTTAATATATCCGACCCAAAACCAAGAGAAATACACAAAGCGACAGTCAGAGACAGACTATTGCACCATTTAATCTATCAAGAACTTTACGGGTATTTTGACCCTAAATTCATCCATGACTCATATTCCTGTCGAGTAGATAAAGGAACTCACAAAGCGATAAATAGATTTCGTGAATTCTCTAGAAAAGTCTCCAAAAACAATACAAAAACATGCTGGGTGTTAAAATGCGACATCAGAAAGTTTTTTGCGAACATTGACCATGATATCTTAAAGAAAATATTGTCAAAGACGGTCTTTGACAGCGAAGTTAGGTGGCTTCTTTCACAGGTAATAGATAGTTTTAAAACCCAAAATACTATAAACTCTGCTATCGCAGAAAATATAGTAAAAGGTCTGCCATTGGGGAATTTAACTTCTCAGCTTCTAGTAAATATCTATATGAATGANTTTGATCAGTTTATGAANAGNGAANTNAAAGTNAAANANTANATNNGNTATGCNGATGATTTTGTTGTATTAAGCGATAGTAAAAGTTATCTGGAAGATCTAATTCCAAGGATTTCTGATTTTTTAGAGAAACAATTAAAATTACAATTACATCCAAATAAAGTTTTTATTAAAACTCTCGCTTCCGGCATTGATTTTCTTGGCTGGGTGCATTTTCCGGAGCATAGAGTTTTGAGGACGACTACGAAAAGGAGAATGCTAAAGAATTTAAAAAATAATAAAAAAGAAGCGACTTTGCAATCGTATTTAGGTATGATTTCACATGGGAACACATTTAAACTAAAGAAAGATATAATGATATAATTTGCCTAATGTCTAAAGATACCAAAATATTAGTTTTATTGGATGCCCATGCCATAATACATCGCGCCTACCATGCGTTGCCAGAATTTTTGTCGTCAAAGGGAGAGCCCACGGGAGCCCTATACGGTCTTTCAAGTATGTTGATGAAAATAGTCACTGATCTAAAGCCGGACTATATTGTGGCTTGTTACGATTTGCCCGGAAAGACCTTTAGGCATGAAGCATATGATGCATACAAGGCTGGACGAGCAAAAACTGATGATGCTTTAATAATGCAATTAAAAAATTCCCGCCAGATTTTTGAAGCGTTTAATGTGCCTATATATGATGCCACGGGTTTTGAGGCTGATGATGTGCTCGGAACAATATGCGAGAAATACAAGAAAAATAAAAATGTAAATATAATTATTGCCTCAGGCGATATGGATACGATGCAATTAATAGATGATAAAAAAGTGCAGGTCTATACTCTCAAAAAGGGAATTAATGACACCATTTTATATGATGAAAATGCAGTCGTGACTCGTTTTGGATTTAAGCCGGAACTTTTACCGGACTATAAAGGATTGCGTGGTGATTCATCGGACAATATTATAGGTATTAAAGGGATAGGAGAGAAAACTGCAACTACCTTAATCACAACCTTCGGTACTATTGAAGAAATTTATAAAAAAATACACCCCGTTAGAAATCGCGAGGGCTCGCAGCGACCCTCTATTTCTAACGGGGTAAAGGAAGACGAAGAATTAGCAAAGGAAATGAATATTTCTCCAAGAATACTAAAACTTCTCCGAGACGGGGAAGAAGAAGCGCTTTTTTCAAAAACTCTAGCCAAAATTCGGACTGATGCGCCAATAGATTTTAAATTGCCTGAAAAAACTTTCTGGGAGAATGCAGATCTAAAAAAGATTGAAAAAGTTTTTGCTCTGTTCGAATTTAGAAGTTTATTTCCTCGTTTGAAAAACTTTTTTGGCAAGAAATCGGAGAAAGAAAGTTTTGGAGCTGGTCTGGCTGGGGTAAGGGACCCGGGGTTGAAATCTGCCCAAGGACAGATTTCAAAAGGACCCGAGAAAACTTTGCTTTCTCCGATTTCTTCTGTGAAACTTCAAGAAGCATCTATTGCCCTTTGGCTTATAAATTCTGATATATCAAACCCGCAGCTAGATGACATTTTAATGTTTGCTGGCACAGACTCCTTTGATGCTGCTTATGAACATATCTTTAAGGAATTAAAACATAGCAAGCTGGATAAAGTTTTTGAAGAAATAGAAAAACCTATAATGCACATAGTGAAAGAGATGGAGGATTATGGAATTTTAATAGACAAAAAATACTTTAAGAACTTATCATATGAATATCATAAAGAATTAGATAAATTAACTGCAAAAATATATAAAATGGCTGGCACAGAATTCAATATCAATTCACCAAAACAAATGGGGGAAATACTTTTTGGTAAAATGGGAATGAAATCAAGCAAAAAGAAAAGTTCTACTGGGTCTTTTTCTACTAAGGTTTCAATACTTGAAGAGTTAGAAAATGAAAATCCAATAATTAAAGAAATATTAGCTTATAGGGAATTACAAAAATTACTTTCTACTTATATTGACGTGATTCCTCAAATGGCTGGCACGGACAACCGGTTACACGCAAAGTTTTTACAAAATGGCAGCACGACCGGAAGATTTTCTTCACAAGACCCTAATTTACAAAATTTACCAATAAAAACAGAACTAGGCAAGAGAATCAGAGGCGGATTTATTGCCCCAAAAGGTTACAAACTATGCGCTTTTGATTATAGTCAGATTGAACTGCGGGTAGCCGCGATGCTCTCTGGTGATAAAAAAATGACACAAATTTTTCACGAGAGGAAAGATATTCACTCTGGGGTAGCTTCCTTTGTTTTTGGTGTACCCATTGAAAAAGTTGATAGTGAAATGCGTCGCAAGGCCAAAGTGATAAATTTCGGTATTATTTACGGTATGGGAGTTTCAGCTCTACGAAAGAATCTCGGTGGTACACGAGAGGAAGCGCAGAAATTTTATGATAATTATTTTAATCAATTCTCCGGTGTGCGAAATTATTTAGAAGAAGTGAAAAGATTCGCGCTAAAAAATTCCCATACGGAGACATTATTTGGTCGTCGACGATACTTCCCAAATATAAATTCTAGGATTCCATTTTTAAAAAATATGGCTGAACGTACTGCCACAAATGCACCGATTCAAGGTACTGCTACCGCAGACATTATCAAACTGGCCATAAGGTATATAGAAGCAGACTTAAAAGAAGCAGGACTTTTGGGCAAAGTTCACCTTGTCCTCCAAATTCACGATGAGCTTGTATTTGAAATAGAAGAAAGTGTCTTACCAAAAGCTGATACAATAATAAAAGATGCAATGAAAAATGTACTTGAAAGGTCATATTTACATTATAAAACCGAGATTCCTTTAGAAGTGCATTCAGGTTCTGGGGACAATTTTGGAGAGGTAAAATAAGACATTTTGTGATATAGTGGGGTTGTGGAAAACAATAATAATATAGTAGAACAAATTGCAGGCGCGGGGGGTCCTCGTAAGGGTAGGGTGCATCGGGTTTTGGCGCATTCTTACACAGTTTATTTTATTTTATTTTTAATCGGTGTTTTTTTGGATTTTTTCTTTCCAATTAAAATTTTTACAAACTCTTTTGCTGTGCTAGCCGGTGTCGTTCTCTTGATATTTGCCAGCCTTTTGATTTTTTGGGCGCAAAAAGCCGGACGAGATTTGAAGAAGGTAGAAAATGTAGAAACAAAACATTTTTTCCGAGGGCCATATTGTTATACTCGACATCCGACACACTGGGGTCTTTTTTTCTTGATGTTAGGATTTGGGATCATAGCCAACACTCTTTTTGTAATTTTATCTACCATCATCTCTCTCATTAGCTCCAAAGCCTTCTTTTTAAGGAGGCAAGAAAGGATTCTCACTCAAAAGTACGGTGATGTTTATACAGAATATAAAAAACAAGTCTGGCTATGATCTATCTTTTTTCTGGGGACGATTCAAATAATAAACTAAAAGCTTACGAAAAGTTTTCTGAATCTATACCGAAAAATACCGAAGTTTTTTTTGTCAGTCGCAATGACTTTAACAAAACGCAAATTGAGAGTTTGTATTCCGGCTCTGGTCTTTTTTTTACCAAATCAGCTGTAATATTTTCAAATATTCTTGAATATGGGGAAACTCGGGATTTTATTCTAGAAAAGCTCCAACTCATGGGTCAATCTAGTAATTCTTTTATTTTTTTAGAAAATAAATTAAGTAAACCCATACTAGACACTTTCAAAAAAGTTGAATCAAAAAGACGAGAGCTAAATATTTTTGAATTACCAAAAGAAAAAAAAGAGAAATTTGACAATTTTTTAGTAGCCAATGCTTTTGAAAAAAAAGACAAGTTGAATATGTGGATTTATTTTCGGCAAGCAATGGATAGGGGGGTAGGAATGGAGGAACTTATCGGTGTTCTTTTTTGGAAAATTAAAGATATGCTTTTGAAAGAAAAGTTTAGTAAATTCTCCGAACATGAACTCAAGAATTCAGCTTCTTGTTTATCGTATCTTCTTCCGCAGGCGCGCAGGGAAGGCCTTGATGCCGAGTCTGCTTTTGAACAGTTTTTGTTGGAAGCTTTTTAATTATATCTAATCTTGATTTCTGTCCTTATTTCCTATATATTTGACTTATTCTATTTGCATGCGCCCGTAGCTCAGTCGGTAGAGCAGATCCCTTTTAAGGATAAGGTCGTTGGTTCGATCCCAACCGGGCGCACAAAATTAAGAAAATCACCCTGCGGTGGTTTTTTTAATTTTGTGCGAGACGGAGCCTTATTTTTTCAGGAGAAAAAATGGCGAGTCAGGGTCGTGAAAATTTTGTTTTGACGAAAACAAAATTATTCCTGACCACAAAGTTTCGGATTTTGTTTTATAAGTATCTTTTATCGCTAACCCCGACAGGAATCGAATCAATTATAACTTTTCCAACCTATCACCCTTCCAAAACTCATAGAGTGGTGCAATGAATATTCCTGTCACAAAAAACCAAACCAGATCTTCAATGGGGATACCTATTAGCAAAGCCCCTGAGATATTTTCATGCAGCCAAACATTAATCCAATTAGGATTAAAAAAGAATATTGTGCAATAAACAGGGATAGATATCAGAGTAACTATCGCCCCACTTGCCAGTGAAAGAATTATTAGATCTTTTCTATATAGATAAATAATCAAAATAGGAATTAACATTGATAGAATTGATGCATAGTAAGAATGCATATTCATATAGAAAAAAGTAAAGTTTCCTATTAATGAAGATAAGAATATAACAATTAAGAAGTGTTTTAGGTGATGATCTTCTCTCCCACGGATATGGACTAATTTATCTTTAAAAACTTCCTCATATATTGAAGCTATTATTCCTCCGACAAAAAAACCAAACAAAGCATCTTCTATACCCACTACTGTTCCCGTTATAGTTTCAGGTTGCCACCAATCTTTTGTCCAAATGAAAGCTTCTAAAAGAAGGGCTCCCAAAGAAATAAGACCTCCCATAAATATCATTTCCGATCTAAGGTCTCTACGATGCATATACAAAATCAACCATATTGGAAAAAACATTAGAACCCCCAATAAATATGTGAAATCCATAATTACATTTATTATATCAGTTTTCGTTCAAACCCTAGTATCTTCCTCTTTCTGCATAGCTTTGATAAAAAGCAGTTTATTGTATAGACTATCCATATAACCCTTATCGGAAAATATAGTTATAATAATGTCTTGTGTCCTGCACAGACCACTCAAAAATGCTAGAATAATTGATATGCATCGAATCAATAAAACGTTAGTATATTTTTTGATATTTACAATCATAAGTTCTGGGTTGGCTTTTCATATTGTAGTCAAAGCGTATGATAGTTTTGATTATATTGATACATTAAATTATTACGCAAAATAGTCATTTATAGAATTTTACACTTTGCCACCAATTTTTCTATTTGTGTTAGGATAAATTAATGCCAAAAGACAAAAATCAAAGAGATAATATTTTCAAGTTGCATAATCCATGGAAACCCGCGGGAGATCAGCCCGCGGCTATATCAAAGCTTTCCGAGGGGCTTAATAAGGGGATGAAAAAGCAAACGTTATTGGGAGCCACAGGTACAGGCAAGACTTTTACAATGGCAAATGTTATAGCGAAGTACAATAAGCCGACGTTAGTCATAGCGCACAATAAAACTCTTGCCGCCCAGCTTGCGCAGGAGTTTAGATTGTTTTTCCCAGAATCTGCAGTGCATTATTTTGTTTCTTATTACGATTATTATCAGCCGGAAGCTTATATGCCAGCTTCTGATACTTACATTGAAAAAGATGCTTCTATCAATAAAGAAATAGACATGCTTCGTCATGCGAGTACTCAAGCGCTTCTAACTCGCAGTGATGTTATCATCGTGGCTTCTGTGTCTTGTATTTATGGATTAGGTTCCCCTGCAGAATATGAAAAAGTTAATCTAAAATTAGAAATTGGACAGAGGATGGACAGGATGACCCTGATGAAATCTCTTATTAAAATACATTTTGAACGCACAAATGCAGACCTTACCCCCGGAAGCTTTCGCTCTCTTGGCTCAAGAATTGAAATAATGCCTGTATCGGAAACTGTAATGTATCAAATTGAAATCTCAGGTGGTCAAATTTCTAAAATAATAAAAATTGATCCAGTTTCTTCCCGCATAATAGCTGATGAAAAAAACCTGCCTCGACTTGCGTCAGGCAAGGCGGGCATTTTCATTTTTCCGGCCAAACATTTTATTACTGAAGATGCAAAAAGAAAAAAAGCGCTCGTTAGTATCAAACAAGAACTAGAAGTCCAACTAAAGAAATTTAAAAAAGAAGAAAAATTGCTTGAGGCGGAAAGAATCAAAAGGAGAACAAATTATGACCTAGCAATGATAAGAGAGATTGGTTATTGCAACGGAATTGAAAATTACTCCAGACATTTATCTGGCAAAAATGAGGGCGAACCTCCGGAAACACTGCTGTCTTATTTCCCCCGCCTGCTCCCGACCAATCAGGAGGGCGGGCAGGCCAAGCCCGATTTCCTAACTATCATCGACGAATCACATGTAACCTTACCCCAACTCCAGGGTATGTATGCAGGAGATGCTTCACGTAAAAATACCCTTGTGGAATATGGTTTTCGTCTGCCTTCGGCAAAAGATAATAGGCCGCTTAAATATGAAGAATTCAAAGAACGCATAGGACAGGTGATTTATACCAGTGCAACCCCAAGTGAACAAGAAAAAACAGAGAGTGACCAAATTGTAGAGCAGATTATTCGTCCGACTGGGCTTGTTGATCCGGAAACTTTGGTGAGGCCAGTTAGCGAGAAAAGTGCTTATAAGGGCCAAATATCAGATTTCATAGAAGAAACAGAAAAAACAATTGCAAAAGGTTTTCGGGTATTGGCAACTACGCTTACTAAAAAAATGGCCGAAGATCTTTCTTCTTATTTGAAAGATAAAAAAATAAAAGCAGAATACTTGCATAGCGACGTAAAAACAATGGAGAGAATAAAAATTCTTACGAAGTTTAGAAAAGGGGAATTTGATGTTTTAGTGGGAGTAAATTTACTACGTGAAGGGCTTGATTTGCCCGAAGTAGCCTTGATTGGTATTCTTGATGCTGATAAAGCTGGATTCTTGCGTTCAGAAACATCTCTTATTCAAACCATAGGTCGTGCTGCACGAAATTCTGAGGGTAAAGTAATTCTCTATGCTGATATTATGACCAATGCTATGGAATATGCTTTAAAAGAAACTGCTCGTCGTAGAAATATTCAGCTTGCTTACAATAAAAAACATAGCATTACTCCAAAAACTATTATAAAAAGAATAAAAGATATTACCGAAGAACTAGAGAGCGAACACGCGAAAACAGTGAATGCAGAATTGGCTCTAGATGTGGAAGTTTTTAAACGCGCTTATTCTAAGGAGCTTAGCAAGGAAGAAAAATTGGGACGTAAGAAAGTAAATTCTGAATTATGGAATCAGATTTTATCTGATTCCGAGCGAGGCAATCTTATATACGAAAAAATAATTAAAATAAAAGAGAAAGAGATGAATAAAGCAGTGAAAGAGTTGGACTTCGAAACAGCCGCTATTTTACGTGATGAAATCGGAGTGCTACGACTTCGTTTGGAGAAGAAGAAAGAGAAATGATATTATATTTTATATGAAATCAGTACTTAGTGGTAAAAGGTTTTATTTGAGTCCAGACTTTATAGTTGTGGTATCTATTATACTTATATCTATACCCATTGTTCTCTTTTTTCATGTAAGGTTCATGACTTCGACAATATTTTTCTTTGTTATTCCATCTGCATATTTATTTATCAAGAAACCAAAGAATTCAAAAAGGTTGCTCGCGACTATTCTTTTGGGAACATTTGCAAGCTTCAATCTTGATTTTTTAGCAGAATTCAATAAAGCATGGACATGGGCTCCTGAAGGCCAACTTGTTTTTAAGACTAAAATCCTTGATTATGTTACTCCTGATGTAATGATATGGTTTATATTTTGGATTATTTTAACAATAGTTTTTTATGAACATTTTTTTGAACATGACCGTTCCGATAAAATATCTTCTCGATTTAACCTAGCTCTATTACTTACTGTTAGCGCTACCATTGTCTTGGTATTACTATATCTTTATTACCCAAGTGTTCTACATTTTCGTTATGCATACTTAGTGATTGGACTTTTATTCGGTGCTCCACCTCTATTTTTCTTTTCTTGCGTAAACCTTATTTATTTGGTAAATTTGCGCAAACGAGCATATTCTTGATATTTGTCTTTCTTTCGTTTGAAATAACTGCGTTGAAACTTGATCAATGGCGCTTCCTAGGAGAATACTTAGGTTTAATTCCATTATTTGGAGTTTATATTCCTTATGAAGAATTTTTCTTCTGGATAATAATGAGTACGATCATTTCGTTAACCTACTATGAATTTCTTATTGATGATGGAAAGTAATATGCAATATAATCTAAAATTATAATAATATTTACAAAAGCATAAAATGATGTTAGTATTCATTTAAACAAACTAAAACCAACCAACGAAAGATTGACTTATGATATGGTTATGGCTCTTTATCACAATTGTCGGAGCATTCATGATTATCATGGGTGTCTACATTAAAAAACAGATGATGCTCGCTGACTCTCAGTTGTCTCCTAAGCAAGTACAGGCTCAACAGTTTATTGACGGTCTGATTGAAAGCGCTCATGGCGATTTCATGAGAGTTTTCAGAATAACCCAAGGGATTCTGATACTGGGTCTATGCATCACAATCGGTAGTGGAGTGGCCTTCTTGGCTTGCTTACACAACTACATGTCCCAATAAAAAGNGGCTTTCCATCAAAACATTGGGCTACTCTAGGGTAGCCCGTGTCCTTTTATATTAGAAAGTACATAACATAATGTCATGGAAAAATCTATATGTTATAATACTTACATGAAAAGACTTAAATCTTCAAAATTTCTAATTCCTGTTTTGATTGTCATAATATTTATTCTTATATTGTATATATTAGTTAGACAAAACACGTCAAAGAATATAGAAGAAGAAAAGACGACAGAGTTCACCGAGGAAACAGAAGTAGTAAAAGAAACGCCTAAATTAATCGATGAATCATTATACGAAGAAAAGTCTTACACACAGCCGACTCAATACACAACCTTCAAAATTTCTTACCCCCAATTTAAAAACACATCAGCAGGATTTAATAAAAAGATTGAAGATTTAGTAACGGGGGGAATTGATGCTCAAAAAAAAGATTCGGAAGAAAGCTGGAAAGCTCGGTATGAGACTAGGTCTCCCGGAGACAAAATAACCGAATTTCCAAGTGTAGAAGAAAAATTCTATTTCAACGTTTCGTGGAAGCCAATACAAGTTAATGATGAATTTATTAGTTCTATCCTCACTGTAAGCGGGTATACAGGCGGAGCACATGGCTATGAAAATTCAACCTCGTTTAATTACGATGTTATAAATAGAAAAGAAATTGCACTCGCAGATTTATTTCCTTCTGATCCTAATTATCTTAAGACAATCTCAACATTTTCACGAAAGAATTTAGAAACGCAATTTCGAAAGAGTTTAAACATAAAGACCAAGGACGATGAAGCAAATTTTAAAGATTCTGTTATACCAATGCTTACAGAGGGAACTATGCCTACTCTTGATAATTTTAGTGTATTTACTTTTACAGAAGACTCAATAACTTTTTATTTTGCTCAATACCAAGTTGGACCATATACGATGGGAGAACCGAAAGTAATAATGCCGAGGAAATAAAATTTGAGATTTGTGC
>C687J35174_10012580_pt1 | contig 10321 bp, 11 predicted proteins | sample RifCSPhighO2_01_FD_35174 | JGI IMG/M metagenome (IMG submission 35174)
GCCGGTTCACTGCATTTATGGGGGCTTTTTTTATCCCCGATTATTAGCTAAAATAAAACTATGGTTAAACCAGGAAATATTGAAGGCAGTTCTGATGGTCAAGAGGATAAAGAGAAATTTACCTTTGAACAAGCCATGGCTGAAGTCAGACGGCTAGCCGAAGACAATATTGAATTGCAAGATGCCTTAACTCATTTTGATCAAGATAAAGACGCAACAAAAATTGTTTCTTGGCTGGACATGCTTGTTGCGGACATGAGCGCCGATCCGGATTTGTATCCGGAGCCCGGTGGCGCTGAATACTTTCGAGGCCTAAGGAGCGCTTTTGATTAGATTATGCAAAGCCAAGAAATTCGAGAAAAGTTTTTAAAATTTTTTGAAGAGCGGGGACATGTCGTCGTGCCGTCGTCTTCTTTAATTTCGGAAAACGATCCGAGCACATTGTTCACTGGATCCGGTATGCAGCCTTTGGTGCCATATTTGCTTGGCGAGGAGCACCCTAGCGGTAAGCGACTGGTAAATTCGCAGAAAAGTTTTAGAGCAGAAGATATTGAAGAGGTGGGCGATAATCGCCACACGACTTTTTTTGAAATGCTCGGAAATTGGTCTTTAGGTGATTATTTTAAAGAAGAGCAACTGCCTTGGCTGTTTGAGTTTTTAACTGAAGAAATAAAATTAGAGCCCCATAAGCTGTATGTTTCCGTTTTTGCTGGAGATGAAAAAAATAATATCCCCAAGGATACAGAGTCAGTTGAAATATGGAAAAAATTGTTTAAGCAAAAAGGAATTGAAGCAAAGGAGGTAGAGCTGGATACCGTGGAGCGAGGCGCCGAGAAAGGAATGCAAGGCGGCAGGATATTTTATTATGGTACCACAAAGAATTGGTGGACAAGGTTTGGATCACCCGAAAATATGCCTGTTGGGGAACCGGGCGGACCTGATTCAGAAATCTTTTATGATTTTGGCACAGAGCATGATCCGAAATTTGGCAAGGAGTGCCATCCTAACTGTGACTGCGGCCGGTTTTTAGAAATTGGTAATTCGGTTTTTATGGAATATAAAAAAACCGACGCGGGTTTTGAGGCTTTAATACAGAAGAATGTTGATTTTGGCGGAGGCCTTGAACGAATTGCCGCAGCCAGTAATGATAATTCGGATGTTTTTGAAATTGATATTTTCCGTGAAACTACTTCGGTTTTGCCCGATAGTTTACCATCCAGAGTCAAGAGAATAATTGCCGATCATTTGCGGGCCGGTACTTTTTTGGTGGCAGACGGCGTTGAACCTTCAAATAAGGAACGTGGTTATGTTTTGCGAAGAATTTTGCGCAGGGCTATGGTGCACGCCAAGCTTAATAATCTTAAAGGAGGCTGGATTAGGGATATTATTTCCAGTTATATCGATTCCTATAAATCCCATTACGAATATTTAGATGAAGATCGCGACCGCATAATCAAAACAATAGAAGCAGAACATGAAAAATTTTCAACGACTTTGGAAAAGGGCTTAAGAGAGCTGGATAAATACGAAACCATAACCGGTACAGATGCCTTTTATTTATTTCAGTCATTTGGTATTCCTTGGGAAATTACCGAAGAGTTAATGACTCAAAAGGGTGTTTCGGTAAACAGGCAAGAATTTGAAGAGGAGTTTAAAAAACACCAGGATCTATCGCGTAGCTCATCGGCCGGCGTGTTCAAGGGAGGATTGGTTGATCACGAACCGCAAACCTTAAAACACCATACCGCGCACCATTTATTGCTGGCTGCATTAAGGCAAATTTTGGGAAGTCATGTTTTTCAGCGCGGCTCAAACGTTTCAGCCGAACGTTTAAGAATTGATTTTTCACAACCCGAAAAAATGACGCCTGAACAGATAAAGCAGGTAGAAGACATAGTTAACCAAGCAATAACGGACGATTTGGAGGTCGTTCGAGATGAAATGCAAAAAAGTGAGGCGGAAAAATTAGGGGCGCTTGCCGAGTTTGGTGCTAAATATGGGGATGTAGTTTCCGTCTATACCATCTATAATAAAGATGGCTCGGTTTTTTCGCGCGAATTCTGTGGCGGGCCGCACGTACAAAGAACTTCCGAGCTTGGAAAATTCAAAATAATAAAAGAAGAAGCCTCGAGCGCGGGCATCAGGAGGATAAAAGCAAAAACAGAATAAAAATGATTTCAATAACAAACAAATCAAATTTACCAAAAGTAGTGCATGGCGGACCGCCGGAAGTGCCTACACCCTTTGCCGAATACGACCCAAACTGGTCGCTTATGGAAAAGCTGGCGGCTAAATATCGGCATATTGAAACATTGCTTATTATCGGCCACGGCGGAAGCATTAACACCTTCCGCGGCCTTTATGCCGCATTCAACAACACCCATACACCGAGGCGAATAATTGTGGACACAAACGAGCCGGCCTATTTAGAGAAGATGCGCGCGTTAATCGACCCGGCAAAAACTTTGCTTTTGGCCATAAGCAAGTCCGGCGAAAATACCTCACAGGTTGAGTCCCTGCTTTATTTCTTTGATTTGCCGCATAAAATTTTTATTACCGGACCGTCGGGTGTTTTGCGCGACATGGCCAAAAAAGATCGCAAGATAGATGTTATTGATCACCCCGATATTGGCGGGCGGTTTACGAGTTTTACCGAGGTAGCGCTTTTCCCTTCGCTTATTTGCGGTTTTGACGCGCACCGCATAAGGACGGTTCTGGCTTTGTCCCATAGCCATGTTAGGAATCGCGCCTGGGAAATAGCCAATTCTCTTTGGGCCCTTGAGCAGTCGGGCATAGATAACGTTTTACTTTCTGTTTACACTCAAGCCTTGCGCGGGTTTGATCTGTTTGTCCAACAACTAATACATGAAACCATTGGCAAGAATAAATTGGGCCTGACCATCATTCCTTTGGAGTCTCCCGAATCACAACATCATACTTCCCAGCGTCTTTTTGGCGGAAAAAGGGATACTGCCGTTATTTTTGTAACGGCCAATCAGGCTGATTTGAGGGTTTTGGTGCCGAAAAAGTTTGAAGACATAGTATTGCGTGGAAAAACTCTGGCTCAGTTTGAAAATATGAATTTGGCCTTTTCGCTTGAGGCAGAATATATCGGCACGCGTAACCGGGCCGATGAACTGGGCATTCCAAACCTAACTATAAATTTTGAGGCCATTGACGAAGAAACGGCCGGGGCTTACATTTATTTTTGGCAAATGCTTGCCGTGTACAGCGCCCATTTGCGCAAAGTAAACGCTTTTGACCAGCCGGCTGTGGAGGCGTCCAAGGATATATCGTTTCGGGAAAGGTTTAAATAGATGGCCGATTTTGTTAGGGTTAACGCTAGTGCCTCGCTTAAAGAGGTTTTACGCGCCGTCCTTTCCGCTAAGGGACGTGTTGTTTATATTGACATTGCCGATGGTTCGACTTTGTGGGAGCTTAAATCATTGCGCTTGCTACGCCGCGCCGGACTTGAGACTGAAAAAAAGTTGGTTGTGGTAAGCGGCACTCGCATCAATAGAATTAAAGCAACACAAGCCGGGCTCGCCGCGGCTTCGCCCGACGAATTGCCGGGTAAGCCTAACGCGATGAAATCAACCTCCTCTAAAACAACGACCTTTGTTAAAAGCGGTATCTCAAAAAAACCCGCACCGGTGAAGGCAACGGAATCCATAGCGTCATCGCCGGCCCAGTGGATATCCAGCCGCACTGGCGACCTGGCGGAACCTGGGAAAAAAAGAAAATTATTGTTTGCCGCCAGCGCCATTATGGCTCTTCTCACTGGTTTTGTGGTAAGTACGGTAGTTTTACAGAAAGCGGAAATAATAGTCTACGCCCATACTGATACGGTAGGGAGTGATTTTGATGTCGTATTTGATAAAAACATTACCAATGATACCCCCGGAGACCGTGCGATTTTGGCTTATCCGGTTCGCGAAATAAAAAAATACTCTCAAAAATTCGACAGCACGGGCAGCAGCGCCGGACTAGAGGCGAGCGGAGAAGCGGTAATATACAGCAGTTTTCCCAATACGCTAACCTTGCGCGCCGAGACCACCTATTTGGAGGCCGCCTCCGGAGTTCGCTATCGTCTGCAAAGCAATATTACCGGACTTCGCCCTAACGTACCTTATTCTGTTCAGGTGGCCGCGGAAAGGGGAGGAAGCCAGGGAAATATTGCGGCGGAAGAAAGGCTTGAAGTGCACAATTCCGCTTTTGGCTACCGTCCGCAGGTGCTTTATGCCAGAGTAGGCGCGGCCGGAATGACTGGCGGCAGCGACAGCGATGTTTTAACCGTGAGCGATCAAGATTTTCAAAAAGCGCGAGAATTGATCGGACAAAAAGCGATTGAGGAAATTAAAAGCAATTTGAGCAAAACCATCAGTGATAATGTTATTTTAATACCTGAATTAACTAATGTACGCGTGGTTTCGGAGAGTTATGAGGCTAAAATCGATGACGTTCGTCCCGATTTCACGGGCGAATTAGAAGTTGAAGTTACCGGTTTGGCTTTCAATGATAATTCTGTTTTGGAGCTGGCGGTCGTTGAATCATCCCGCAGTCTGCTAACTGGCCAAAAATTTTTGGAGGTTGAGCAGGGTAGCGTACGTTACACAACACGTTCGTCCGAATTGGAGCGGGGCTTGGCGGTAGTCAACGTTAATTTAGCGAGTCGTTTTACTTACGACCTGGACCCTGATGACCTAAAGAGTCTGCTTGCGGGACGCAGTACCCGGGAGATAAAAGATATACTTTTAAACAAAGGGGAGATAGCCGGCATCAAAATAAGCCTCTCGCCTTTTTGGCTGACAAAAACGCCTAAATCGAGCAAAAAAATTCATATTAAGGTCGAAGTTCAGCAATAGCGGATTTCGGCTTGACATACAGTCGTACTTGTATTATCCTAATCTTACAAAAACTGTTGATAATTAAATCATAGTTTAGACACTATTCCTGCTGAATCTCAAGACCTCGGTCCGTCCGGTACAAGCAAAGATACAATCGAGCTTGAAGGCAAGGTAATTGAAGCCTTGCCCGGTGCTTTCTTTCGTGTCCAAATTGAAAATGGAGCCATAATTCTGGCTCATATTTCCGGAAAGATGAGAATGCATCGAATAAGAGTTTTGCCTGGCGATAAAGTTATCGTCGAGGTTACGCCTTACGATTTAACAAAGGGCAGAATAGTTCGCAGGCATTAAGGATATGAATCCCGAACAAAGCATCAGTCATCTTCAGACAAACACCAGTTCGGGGTACATAAATAAAGCATATACAAGTTAGTTTAGATTTATCATTAGGCTTTGTACGGGATGAATCCCGTATAACTTCCTCGATGGTTCTCCAGTTCAATCTTGGAATTAAGTAAGTAATACGGGAATAAGAAAGTAGTAACCTAAAACCTCCGTAATCTCGGTCGAACCAAAACCCAAGATTATCGAGGTAAACTATACGGGATGAAAGTACGAGCTTCGGTAAAAAAGATGTGCAAAGATTGTAAAATAGTGAAGCGTGAAGGTCGCGTTTTTGTAGTCTGCAAAATTCCAAAGCATAAACAGAGACAGGGCTAGTCGCTTCGCTCCAATTACTACTTACTACTAATTACTTACTACTAACTAATACAATGGCTCGCATTGCAGGCGTAAATTTACCCGCTAGTAAAAGAATCGAAGCCGCTCTCCCGTATATTTACGGAATCGGTTGGGCTTTGTCTCGTAAAATTTTGAAAATAACGGGCGTTGATCCCAACAAACGTGCCGGCGAACTCGACGAGCAGGAAGTGGCCAAGCTACGCGAAATAATTGAAAAGGAATATAAGGTTGAAGGGACCTTGCGCCAGCAAATTTTAATGGATATTAAGAGACTTAAAGAAGTCGGCGCTTATCGGGGTACTCGCCATGTCAGAGGGCTTCCGGTTCGCGGGCAGCGCACCCGCACCAATTCCCGAACTCGACGCGGAAACGTCAGGCGAACGGCCGGTTCCGGCAAGCGCAAAGTCGATTTGAAATAGAATATAGTTTTTCTAACTTCTACTTACTACTAACTACTAACTAATTCATGGGCCAGAAGAAAGTACAGACAATTGAAGGAGAAGCATCTAAGACCGAGGATACCCCGGTCGTCGCTGCTGCTGCCGCGCCTAAGAAAAAGGGCAAGAAGTCTAAAGGCCTGCGTGTGCCGCGCGCCAGAATTTTTGTTAAATCCACATACAATAACACCATTATTTCCATAGCAGATATGAACGGCAATGTGGTCGGCTGGGGTTCGGCCGGCAAGACCGGGTTTAAGGGTTCAAGAAAATCTACACCTTATGCCGCCCAGCGTACCATGGAAGAAACTTTGGATCGCTTGAAGTCTTTAGGCATTCAGGAAGCTGATGTGGTTATCAAAGGGGTGGGTATCGGTCGAGAGTCTGCCATACGCGCACTTGTCGCGAGCGGTATTAATCTTTTGACTATCAAGGATCGCACGCCAATTCCTCATGGCGGCGTTCGAGCTAAGAAAGCGCGCCGGGTGTAATTTCTACTTACTACTTACTACTTACTACTTACTACTTACTACTAACTACTAACTAATACAATGGCCAGAAACACCGGTTCAAAACATAAACTTTGCAGAATGTTCGGCGAGAAGCTTTGCGAAGCCGCCAAATGTCCTGCCGTCAGGCGGCCTTATAAGGCCGGCGTGCATTGGCAGCGCCGTAGCCGAGTTTCTGAATATGGCCAGCAGCTTCGCGAGAAGCAGAAGGCGAAGTTTATTTATGGTTTGCTTGAGGCCCAATTCCGCCGAACTTACTTGCGCGCTTCAAAGGAGCGCGGCGTTACCGGTACGCGTTTGCTTCAGCTTTTGGAAATGCGGCTCGACAACGTAGTTTTTAGAAGCGGGCTTGCTTCAACGCGCCACCAGGCCAGACAACTTGTGACTCACGGTTTTGTTCAGATCAACGGGAAAAAAGTTGATATTCCTTCCTACGAGGTAAAACCGGGGGATCATCTCGCTGTGCGCGAAACGCGCCTTGAGAGCAAATATTGGGACGAGGTTAAGGTTCGGCTAACCAAGTATAAGTCGCCGGAATGGCTTGAGGTTAATGCCAAGGAACTCGCCGCAAAAATTTTGACCCTGCCGACCGGCGAGATGCTCGACACGCGTATAAATCCCCAATTAATAGTTGAACACTACTCAAGGTAATTTAAAATTTTATAATTTACAATTTTTAAACAATTTCTCAATCACCAAATTTTTAAATCGACTCCGTGTCATTGAAAATTGAAAATTGAGAATTGAAAAATTTTCACATATGAATCCAATTCCTTTACCTAACAAAGTTAACTTCGTGGAAGAGTCGGGCAACCATTATGTTTTCGTGGTTGAGCCTCTTTACCCGGGTTACGGCACAACTCTGGGCAATAGCTTGCGCCGAGTCCTGCTTAGTTCCGTTCCGGGAGCGGCCGTTACCGCCTTTAAAATTCGCGGCGTAGACCATGAATTTTCCACCATACCCAACACGCGCGAGGACATTATTGAAATAATGTTGAACCTTAAGCAATTGCGGCTTAAAGTTTTTTCAGCTGAACCGACTATTTTATTTTTGAAAGCCAAGGGTGAAAAGGCAGTAACCAGCGACGATATCGAGAAGTCAGACCAGGTTGAAATTATAAGCAAAGGCTTGCATATTGCGACTTTAGACAATAAAAGCGCCGATTTTGAAATGGAACTAACCGTGCAGCAGGGCCGCGGCTATGTGCCGGTTGAGCAAAGGGAGCACGAGCGTCCGGAAATAGGATTAATTCAAGTTGACGCGGTTTATTCTCCCATAAGAAACGTTAGCTATGATGTGGAAAACGTACGCGTCGGCCAGATGACAAACTACGACAAACTTACCATGATGATTGATACTGACGGATCGGTCAATGGCAAGGACGCGCTTGATATAGCTTCCCGAATTTTACTCGACCACTTTACCGTTTTGCTCGAAGGCGTTAACCCTCCGGCCTTTGCCGAAGTAGCCCAAGCCTCACAGGCTATGCCTGATCAGGCCGCGGAGGCAGTTTCCGAAATTCAGCATGCCGTTGATGACCCGAGCGCCTCGAAACAAGATGAAACCGGCAATGGGTTAGATTCCCTGAATCTTTCCAGCCGAGCTCTAAACGCTTTGCACAAGAACGGAATCAAGACCGTGCCAGATCTTCAGAAATATTCCTTTGAGGAGTTGAGCAAGCTTGAAGGTCTGGGCGATAAATCGGTTAAAGAAATTCAGGACGCGTTGGAGAAATTGGATAAATAAATTATGCGACATCGGAAAAAGGCAAAATTGGCAATTGGCAAGGATTACAGCCGCAGAAAAATGCGGCAGTATTCAAATGCCTTAGTTTTGCACGAACGCATAGAAACAACCGCCGCCACGGGTAAGCTGATCAGGTCTCACGTTGAAAAACTTATCACCAAAGGCAAGACTGAAACTTTGCATGCCCGACGCCAGCTGTTCAGTGAATTATCTGATAATGCGGCTCGCAAGGTTTATGAAGTTCTTTCTCCGAAATTTAAGGACCGAAAGGGCGGCTATACCCGGCTAATCCGCGTTCCGTCCGGCAAAGACGGTATGCCGAAAGTAATAGTAGAATTTGTCGAATAATTGGGGGATTAGGAACCGAAGGTTCCTCCTCCCAAACGTAACCGCCACCGGCAGTTACTCCCCACACCTCCTTGCAAGGGTTTGTCGCAAGGCGACTGGCCTCGAACAAGCAAAGCTTGATTCTCGGCATCATTTGAACTAATATTGTAGGTTATTATGAAATCTCAAAAAACTACATTAGTAAAGAATAATGAAATAAAACGCGAGTGGTATGAATTTGATGCTTCACAGTTTTCGCTTGGCCGCTTGGCTACGCAGGTTGCCACCATTCTTTCCGGCAAGCACAAAGCCACCTACGCACCGCACCAGGATTTGGGCGATTACGTTGTCGTGACCAACGCCAAGAAATTGAAGCTTACCAACCCGGTGCGAAAGTCGGAATCCAAAACTTATTACCGATATTCCGGCTACTCGGGTGGACTTCGCAAAAAGACCTTAGGCGAGATCGTTGCCAAGAATCCGGCTGACGTAATCAAGCGTGCCGTAGAGGGAATGCTTGATAGCAACCGCTTGCGAAAGCTCAAGATGAGACGTTTGAAAATAGTCGAGAGTGACAGCCATCAATTTCCAGTTAAGAAATAGCTATGCCAACTACTAAAGTCATTAAGAAGAAGAAAACAACGCGCACTAAGGTCAAAGCTGATTTGCCTCAGGTTGAAGCTAAAGCTAAAGTTGAGGTTGAGACAGTTGAAAAAGCGGAAAAGCACGCGCCAAAACCGAAGGGCAGATATATTTTTGCCATTGGTCGTCGCAAGACCGCAACCGCCAAAGTCAAAGTTTTTGAGGGCGGCGGCAGTGTTTTGATAAACGATCGACCGGCTAAAGATTATTTTACCTGGGCAACCTGGCACAAGGCTGCCTTACAGCCCCTGTCAGTAGTAGGTGTTGAAAAAAATACAGATGTCGTCGCCCGTGTTTCCGGCGGCGGCCTGCATGCCCAGGCTGATGCCGTGGCTCACGGCATTGCCCGGGCTCTGGTCATAAAAGATGAAACTTTCAAAAAAGTTTTAAGGACAAACGGTTTGCTTACCCGCGATCCGCGCATGAAAGAACGAAAGAAACCGGGGTTGAAAAAAGCACGTCGAGCCCCTCAATGGTCGAAACGCTAGTTTCGGACACAGAGACGGGAAGTGGGTCGGCGAAACACCACTGTTTTGTCCGTTGTGGAAGTACTGAAACCGCAAGGTGTCAGGGAGCGGTTGGGGCCTCGCGAAGCTGGGGTGACCGCGACCCAAAGTGGTCGAAACGTTAGACATTTTAAAACCGCCGAAAGGCGGTTTTAAAATGCTAGGTGAATCCATAAGCCGGATTCTGTTCCAAAATTGTCTGAAGTTATTACGAGGTTACAATTTTGAGATCCTCCGAAGCTTTAGCGTAGGAGGATTGTCCACCTTCGCATAAAGCTATGGCGGACCCTCAATTTTGTATCCACTCGCAGACTCGCGGACAAAATTAGGGCAACTATCTATCTAATGCGGCCTACCAAACTTGGCCTTGCACACAGGCAGGAGTTTTGCCGTTTCACCCCCACCCTTATTCAGGGCGGGGCTACGCCCCATTGCTGGAGCGCCCAACATCATTGCTGACATTGGCGTCTCTGCTCGCATCCCTAAGGTTACCCTCGACGGGCTTGCGCCCGCTACCTTTGCCTTATGCACTGGAATTCCAGACGAGAATAAGGCCGTGTGTCCG
>C687J35174_10012585_pt1 | contig 10318 bp, 14 predicted proteins | sample RifCSPhighO2_01_FD_35174 | JGI IMG/M metagenome (IMG submission 35174)
TCANTGAGTTACAACTAGCTCATTGAATTCATAATCATTTTAGAAATAAATACTTAGCGTTTATACTCCGCAATTCATCCGTCCACTAAAGTGGACATCGCTGCGGCTGGATTTCTTGCGGAAACTTTAATAATTTAAAAAGTTTTGCAGTCTAATAATAAATTAATGCTTGCAATTGAAGATTTAGACTGAAGGACTCGCTTAAAAACAAATATTTAAATAGTTAAAAGGCTTAAATTAATTATGATGGAAAAGAAAGCTCAGCTATCAATAGATATTATTGCAGGACTTATTATTTTTGTTGCAGGACTGATGATAATGTTCCAGTATGTTAACCTTGGCTTGCTGTTAATTGGATTAGGAACTCTCGTTGAGGCTATTAAAATTGTTGTATCTCAGGGATTAAAATGAAAAAATTGAAATTTTTGCCTTTTAAAAATCGGGAGATTTATTAAAATGATAGAAGTAACAAAAGACTTATTGATAGGTATTCTTATAATTGTTATAAATGCAATTCCATTTATAATAAAAAAATATAATTATTTGCTGTTAACATCGGTTTTGTCTTTATTGCTGGTGTTATTGCTGAAATTTGTTATTTAAACAATATTTCTTTAGCTTACTTAATTTTATAAACATCTTTTCCTTATCAAAATCAACAAATCATGCCAACATCAATATATGAATTAAGAGAATTAATTGAAGAGCTCGAAAAGATAAGAGGCAGGCATACTGAACTAGTTACAGTATTAATTCCAGCTGGGGCTAACATTTATACTATTGCCGACCAGATAGCTGCTGAACAATCTACTGCTGATAATATTAAAAGCAAAACTGTCAGGAAGAACGTTACAGATGCTTTGGAAATGGTTGGAAGAGAGTTGAAAAAATATAGGCAAACTCTTCCAAATGGCTTAGCAATTTTTTGCGGAAATGTATCTGATAAAGAAGGCGAGCAAAACTTAAAATTATGGATTATAGAGCCCCCTCAACCTCTAAAAACCAGAATGTATAGATGTGACCAGGTTTTTATTATTGAACCTTTAAAAGAAATGTTTGAGGCAGAAGAAGTTTATGGTTTAGTTGTTATGGATAAGAGAGAAGCTACAATAGGATTGTTAGAAGGCAAGCAGATTAAAGTCTTAAGAAAGATGACTTCTGGAATTCCTGGAAAATATAAGACCGGGGGACAGTGTCTTTCTCCAGATACATTAATAGAAACTAATAATGGCATAAAAAAAATAATTGATTTAAAAATAGGAGAAGAAATAAAAGCCTTAGATATTGCTAATAATAAAATTATATTTACAAAATGTATAAATAAATGGGAAAATAAAAAATCAGAGTATCTTATAATAATAACTAAAAATAATAAATTGGAATGCTCATCTGACCATTTATTATTTATTGCAGATGAAAATAGATTAATTGAGATGTCAGCTGGTTTAATATTAAAAGGAGCACCACTATTAAATAATTCAAGAAAACGAGAATCAATAATTAAAATATCTAAAATTAAGAAAGAAGCAGAATTAATAGATATAAAAACAGAAGAAGAAAATTTCTTTGCTAATAATCTTCTTGTTCATAATTCCGCAGCCAGATTTGAAAGAATAAGAGATGGACTAGCAAAAGAGTTTTACAGAAAAATTGCTGATTGTATGAAAGATTTTTTCTTTAGTCTTCCTAGGCTGAAGGGAATTTTAATTGGTGGCCCTATTCCCAGCAAAGAAGAATTTTTGGCAGACGGACAATTAAACAATACTCTAAAGGACAAAATTATAGCAACAAAAGACTTGGGAAATACAGATGAGTCAGGATTAGAGGATTTAGTAAAACTTTCACAAGATGAATTATCAAAGCAAGAAATAATAAAAGAGCAGAAAATACTAGAAAAATTCTTTCAGAGATTAGGAAAAGAAGATAAAGTTGCATATAAAAAAGAAGATGTTGATAAAGCTCTAAAATATGGGGCAGTTCAGACATTAATTTTAAGCAATAAACTTCATAAAAGCGTTATTTCAGAATTAAGCCAGAAGGCACAGAGCATATCTGCAGAAGTTGAATTTGTTTCTACAGAAACTCCAGAAGGTGCTCAATTCTTTAATCTTGGAGGCATGGGCGCGTTACTTAGATTTGAGGTTTAGTTCTTTTCAAAATTGAGGAATAGTTTCAAGCTTAAGATATTCTTTGAATGAACATATTTCTACACTTCTTATATTAAATTTAGCTTTAATCTCCTCAATCAGCTTAAGAAGTTCTGTCTTTCCTTTTATTTCCACATCTACCTCAAAGTCCAAATCAGATATTGTTCTATCAATATAAATTATGTTTGGATGATTCTGTGCATATTCTAAAAGTTTGTTATAATTAGTCATCTCATCAAGAATCATATTTATTTTATAATATTCATATCCAATTGATTGAAGATTAATATTCGCCCTATAACCTCTAATTACTTTATTCTTCTCTAGCTGTTTTATTCTAAATGCAATAGTTCTTGGAGAAGTTCTAAGTCTAGAAGCAATATCAATCAAGGGCATTCTTGCATTTTCTGCAATAAGTCTTAATATTTTTGCATCGAGCTCGTCATATTTAACTTGAGAATAATCCCCAATAATTTCTGCATCTCCACTTTTTTGTCCTTCAAGTAAATACTTTCTCTTAAAGTGGCTTACTCTAGTAAAAACATCCACCCTCTCGTTCCAAAAGAATTTTCTGAATTTCTTCTTAAATTCAAACCATAAGTCATCAAAATCATAAACATTCTTAACCCAAGCCATAAATCCAAGATCATAAATTGTCTCTATTCTTGAAACAACCCCCACATATTTATGTTCTTTAAGCCATGAAATCATTTCCTTTTCTTGTTCAGGAGTGGAATTGAAGAATTTTAAATAAACTCTAAAAGAAAAATAACCTAGCTTTGCACTATCAATTATCGCATAATATCCCAGAATAACTTTTTCTTCCACAAGTCGGTTTATTTTATAGCTAACCGTATTTTTATTCAACCTTACTTTTTTAGCTATCTCCGAGTTACTCTGTCTTGCATTTCTGTCTAGTTCAACCAATATTTTCCTGTCTTTCAAGTCTAATTCTATCATCGTGGTATATATTTAGTATATAAGTACATTAAGCTATTTAAATATTGCGTTTTGAACAATATTAAGCAAGAAATATTAATATAGTAGTCTATACTACTAAATAGTAATGACTTAGTGATTAGTCAGGAGATAAAAAATGAAAACAGAAAAACATGAAAAACAGCTTAGAAGCGATTTTGAATATATACAAAGCATGGCTAAAAATGCTTCAGTTAGATTATCTCAACTAGCAAACTTTGTTAAGAGTTATCAAACCCCTGAAAATTTTGCAAAGAGGGGTTTAGATTTGGCAGTGAGTAAAATCGAATCAGATCAGATAGATTCTGTAGATTCTATAGTTAGAACTCTTAAAAGAGTTGTTAATAAGTATAGAACCCATCGTGACGCATATCTACAAGAACATCCAGAACAATTTGATGTTTTTCTAGCTGATGGGCATTTATCAAAAGGTAGATGGAAAGAAATAGGAGAAGATTATCCCAACAGTATAGAATTGAATAGGGAACCAAAATAAAATGACAAACGTAAAATATAACATAAGACAAAAATTGAATGAACTTGTAAGAGAAAAAGGAAATAAGATAATTAGAAATTTAGGAGATGTTCTTGCAGAAGATGATAATGAAATTTTAGGAGATATCAGGAATCAGTTTGTACTTGGCATGAGCTTAGTGGTACCTATAGGTACAATATGTTTGGCAAATATTCAAGGTATAACTTATCAGCCAGCCTACGATATAATTTTAGCAATACAAGCAGGGTTAGTTGGAGCAGGTTTAGCTTATGCTACTAAGATTTACAGAGAAAAAGATAAGAGAAAAGCTTGGGTTGAGGAAGACAAAAGAGAACATCCTGAAAATTATAGAATAGAAGGACTGGGCAGAGCATATGCTGCAGATATTTTAGATAAAGCCTTCCCAGGTAAAAATGCAAGAGAAAAATTTCTTAGAAAATTAGAAGAAGAAAGAAAATGACGAACATACAAGATAGCAAGGATAATTTGAAGTTTAGATTTGTCAGAGACATAGCATATTTAGTTGCATCTCCCGCACTTGCCGGGTCATCTTATCTTTTTGGATACGGATGTTACGAAATTAGCAAAAAAATGCCAAACCTAGACCTTTCAGAAAATACAATTGAAAGTTTGAGCAATGCTTTATTGGGGGCAACTTCTGGAACTCTTGCATTAGGACTAGGAATAATTTCGATCTATTCCGGATTAAAGTCACTTGATGGAATTATAACTGATGTCGAACATTATTTTCGACTTAGAAAAATTGAGAAGGAATCAAAATAAAATGTCCTCCTCAAAGTTTACTTTAATAAAGAAAATAGCAAAACACGGCTCTCAATCCATAATTTGCATTCCTAAAGTTCTAGAAGATAAACTAGAACCGGGGACTCTGGCCCAAATAACAATAGAAATTATAGTATAAACCCCTTTCTAGAAAAGCTTAAAAACCTTAAGGATATGATATAAACATATACCCCCTGGGCTTGCACTGCAAACCCGGGTTTTATAATATTATGAAAAGAGTTTCTATTTTTATTGATGGAAGTAATTTTTATCATACCTTAAAGAAGCTTTTTCCGAATAAAAAACCAAATGATTTTAATTTTGAAAAATTTATCAATTTCCTTTCTAAAGATTATAATCTAATCAATGTATATTACTATAATGCCCCACTTGATATTATGATGGATTCAGAAGCGTATATGAAGCAACAAAGATTTTTTGATAAACTTAAAAGAATTCCCAAGCTTATTTTTGTTTTATGTAGAATGCAAAAAAGAAAAGTTGGAGGAAAAGTAATTTATGAAGTTAAGGAAGAGGATATTCATCTTGCAGTAGATATGGTTAAACTAGCCTATAAAAACGAATATGATACTGCCATATTGATTTCTAGTGATGGAGATTTTGTTCCGGCTGTTGAGGCTGTTAAAGAGGTAGGAAAGACTATAGTAAACATCGGATTTGAAAAGCAGTTCTCGTATCATTTAAAGCAGAAATGTAATAAATTTTATTAGATAAACGAACAAACTTTAATTCAATTCTATGATGAAGGCATAAATCACTATATCCAATCTATAATTGAATTAGAAAAAATTCCTGTATCATTGCAATGATAGACTTTATGAAAGAATTGATTCCAGAAGGAATCCAGATGCATTTTCTTTTCTATTAATATTTTATTTTTTACTGAGATTGCTAATTGAGGCGGTTTAAAGCTTTCAGGAGATTTATTAAAGCATTCCTGAAAAGCTGAAATTCCTTCATCTAAATATCCCTGGTCTCTATCTTTTCTAAATTCATTATAAGTATGATAAACCCCGTGCAAGGCAAGAGGTTTATTTAAGGCAAGAATTTTTTTGCACCAATCTAAATCTCTAGCTATGCTGATATTATTATATTTTGGAATTATATACAGAACATCTGCTTTATTTATTAAATCCTGCGAACAATTAATTCCAGGTGTTACATCATCTAACTGCTTTTCTGAAAAACCCCTTATGAATAAGATTATAAGAATCATAGAGATTATTAAAGTTATAAAAATATATAATAATTTGCTTGTCATTTTTTATAGATTTCATCACGGACTTCTTTTGCATATTTGCTTGCTATGTGCATTGGCTCTGGAAATTTATGAGGCTCTTTTATCAGCTTTTTTGCAAGCTCGTATGCAGATTTTATTGTTATTAAATTTCCTGGAGAGATAAATAATGGCTTGCTTCCCTGCTTTGACTGTAAAACTTTTCCAACTTTTTTGTTATTAAAAATAATATCTTCGCTTTTTATTGTTCCTGATAATAAAGAATCTGTTATGCCTATTGTTGGAACTCCTGTAAGTATAGAAAAGTGAGATGCTAAGCCAAGGCGAGGATGAGCAATTCCATGACCCTGAATAAAAACAACATCTGGCTTTTCATCCAGCTTCTGAAATGCTTGCATCATCGCAGGAAGCTCTCTATATGCCCTAAATCCTGGAATATATGGAAATCTTAATATATCAGAAAAATACTCCTGCTCAACTGTTTCCAGCGAGGGATTTATTATTACAGCTGAAGAAATTATTTTGTTCTCAAAGAAAGAGCTCCCAATTGCCCCAAATTTATCTGCAAGGTTAAAATTAATAGTATCTTTTAACTCAATATTTTTTGCCAGATTTTTCTGTTCTTTTTCAAGAGCTTCAAGATTAATATTATACTTTTTACACAGCTCTTGCAATTCAAAGCTCTTTTCTTGCTCTTTTTCCATAATCTACTAGAGATATATTAGTTAAAAAGTTTATGGTTAGTGCAAATAAAATCTTTTGAGTTTTCTTGCATAAAGTTTTTAAACTCAATATGTATATTATCTTTATCTAAATTTTTCGTAAATTCAGCATGAATAATAAAAATTGCCTAAATTGCTCAAGAAAAATAAGCAGAGATTTTATCTTTTGCCCATATTGTGGAATTAATATAAAGAAAGAAGAAGAAAGAAGAGGTTATGGTTTTTTAGGATTAAATGATGAATTAGATTCAATGGATTTGAATAGCCTAGGGTTTGGAGGAATTCTCAACAACTTAATGAAAGAAGTGACAAGACAGATGGGGGGAAAATTAAATGAAAATTTATTTAGAAAGGGATTAAGTATTAATATTGGCAATTTAGGTGGAAAACATTTTATGAAAGTTAAAAAGTTTGGCAAGCCTATAAATAATGAGATTGAAGTAAAACCAAAAAATTTTATTGATGATAAAAAAATTAAAAGATTAAATGAATTGCCTAGAAAAGAGGCAACAGCAGAAGTGAGAAGATTAAGCAATAAGATTATATATGAAATTAATCTTCCAGGCATAAGAAGTATAAAAGATATTATAATAAATAAGCTAGAAAATAGCATAGAGATAAGAGCAATTGCTGGAGAAAATTCTTATTTTAAAACTCTTCCTGTAAATCTGCCTATTGTAAGCTATGGATTAGAAAAAGAAAAACTTGTTCTTGAATTAAAACCTCAGAATTAATATATATTAGAAGAGAATACTGCCAGCTTGCTGTGATATGGATAACTGCATTGTTTATATTACATTTTAGTGCAGTTATACAGATAGATAACTGCGAATAATATGTCATCTAAGTTACGCAGTTATCTATATCCTTAATTTTCTGAATGATATAGATATCCTAAATATTGCATTTGCTTTTCTTTAATCACTTGAAATAAAAAATATAGAGGGTAATTTAGTTTATTAATAATGTTAAAATATGACAATAAGAAATCTAATTATTTTTAGATATCTTTTAAAAATAATCCACTAATAACTTGACAGCATCTTGCAATATCTTAAAAAAGTAAAATCAATATATCTATTAAATTAACTATGAGCACATGTCAAAAACTCGGGGATAACCCTGAGCGTGTTCGAGTTTTTGAGCACCCCAAAAATGCCTTTTCTTTCTATGCTTTAAAAAACATAGCGTACGAAAAGAGCATTTTTCTGGTGTTAAAGATTATTATCAATAAAATTTCAATTTACCTGTTAAATTAATAACAAACAATTAGAAATATATTTAAACCCTTAGTTTCTATTAATATTATGAATAAAAAGTGGTGGTTGTATGTTCTATTATTAATATTGATAGTTATTGCTATTCTCGGATTATATATCTATCCTCCTTTGTTGCCTGCTCCTGGGCCTGAAGGCCCCCCAACTATGCATCAATTTTATGGGAATGTTACTTTAGCAAATGGAAGTGCTGCTCAAGGAATAGTTTATGCTATTGCTAACAATACAAAAGTTAAAATTGCAAATATTATAGACGGAAAATACGGCTATAATCCATTATTTGTAATAGAAAATTTTGGAGAAGGCACAAATATTGATTTTTATATTAATAATTCTAAGTACGATATAAAAGTTGCTTCGAAAACTTTTTCATCTTTTAATCTTACAGAGCTAGATTTGAAATTAATTGCATGCGGAGATGGAACTTGCTCTTCTGGAGAAAGCTGCTCAAGTTGTGTTGGAGATTGTGGAGCTTGCCCTCCATCGCCGGACCCAGGCCCCGGTCCTGGTCCAGGTCCTGGTCCAGGAACTTGCACCGACACATGTACAAGCAAGAATTTTAGTTGTGGAAACCAGACAATCTGTGGAACTTCTAGAAATTGTGGCTCATGTTCAGCAGGAAAAATATGTTCAGCAGGAAAGTGTATCATTGTTAACACAGAAAATAATAATACAAACCGAACTCAAGGAAATGGAAATGAAACAACCGCAGAAACTCCTGAATCTAACAAGATAAATTGGATATTAATCTTGTTGATTAGTATTAGTGTAATTATAGTCCTGGTAATTCTTGCATATTTTTTCACAAGAAAAAATAGAGAAGAGACTGATAAAAAGCCAGAATTTACTAATGATTTTAAACTAAGTAAGGTAATAGTTGAGAAGAAAACTGAAAAAAAAGCTAAGAGAAGATAATTCTTAATAAGGAAGAGAAGATAATTAATCCTATTAAACTATAGCATAAGACATTAGTTTTTTACCATTTCTTTGTCTTTTGCTATCTAACAAAGGCACACGACTGGATCTTTTAGTGTCCTTTGCTATAATCGATAAAGTAATGGTGCTTAGTAAATATTGTAATCAAAATATTAATTAAATTATTAGCTTTTATGAAAAGAAATAGTTCATAGCTTCTTTTATTGTTGAAACTTCATATACTTGTATTCCTGTTTCTTGAGTTATATTAACTTTTTTAGGTCTTGTTTCTGTTGTGCATATCTCGTTTGCGCCGAATTCTTCACAACTTTTAACTTCCTCATATATAACATCTCTGCTTTGCAGGACTGGAACAAGAAAAATATTAGCGCCAGCATCTCTTGCTGCTTTTGCTTTTGCCAAGATTTCTGATACAAGCCCTATTGAGCCATCAGAATTAATTGTTCCAGTAATCATAACATCTTTTCTTAAAGGCTTGTCAAGTAAAGCTGATATTGTAGCCAGAGTTAAAGCTGCACCTGCTGAAGGGCCTCCTATTAAAGAAGCATTTGCCTTTACAGTATAAATAAAATCATAATTATCTAAATTTTTTTCAGTGATATTTCCCGCAACCATTTTTGCTATTCTTATTGAATGTTGGGTGTCTGCCCAAAATAATAGATTGTCTATTTCTGTCAATGTTCTGCCTGAGCCAGAAGTCTTTTCAATTGTTAATTGAGTTATTACTCCATTATTTTCAGAGTTAACTGCAGGAAGATACATTATAACTTTTGTTTCATTATTATAAGAAAGAAAGCTTTGATTTTTTATACTTAATTTAGGGCACTCTAAACTTTGATATTGAATTAGGCTTAGTATTTTAAGTATGAGTATAAATAAGAAGATTATTATTAATGCTTTTAATATAAAGCCCCCTGATTTTTTTTGCGCCATTTAATTATATTAAAAGTATAATATATAAAGATTGTGAAAAGTAGGTGTTTTATAGTTATCATGACATAAACTATAAAAATCTTCAAAAAATAGGAAAATTTCTTCAGAATTATAGTTTAATGTTATTAATAAAATAAATTGTCGTAGATATTTTGTTATGCAATTATCTTTATAGCATTTACATTATTAATAAAACTGAGTATATCATTATAAGTTGCCAATATCTGAAAAGTATAATGGAGTATAGTAATGTTTTTAAGGCTTAAAGAATATTTATTATTGCTTAAAAATGGGGTCAAAATTGAAGTTTGTTTCATTATTTTTTATTATGTTTGTTATAGTCACAGCGATTTTCTCTATAATATTTATGTATGAATATACTCTTTTTTTCTCTTCTGCAATTCCCCCAACAATTAATCAGTTTTATGGCAATGTAACTTTGGCTAATGGCAGCCAAGCAGAAGGTATATTAGAAATTAAATATAATGGAACTGTTTTGGCTTCATCTCAAATTGAAAATGGGCAGTATGGATATAATCCATTAGTTGTGGTGGAAAATATTGAGGAAAATTCAAATCTCGAATTTTATGTTAATTCTATTAAAGTAAAAGAAAAAAATTTTATTAATTTTGGTTTAGTAGAATTAAATTTAATATTAATTGCATGCGGAGATGGAGTTTGCTCTTCTGGAGAAAGCTGCTCTTCTTGTTCTCAAGATTGTGGTAAATGCTCTTCAGGAGACAATCATGGCAGTGGAGGAGGCGGTGGAGGGGGCGGAGGTTCATATA
>C687J35174_10012591_pt1 | contig 10315 bp, 10 predicted proteins | sample RifCSPhighO2_01_FD_35174 | JGI IMG/M metagenome (IMG submission 35174)
AGCTCGGCCATGGTCTTTTACTTCCGACCGCAAGACCCGACGCGGTTGGAGCAACTGTCCAAACAGTGGGCAGCGTTTCTCGAATCCGTTTCTCTTTCGGGCAAGTCGTCGGCACCGTCTTCGGTCAAAACAGAGTCAGGAATGGGTGTAGGTACGGGAACAGGTGCTGGACTTCCACCTGCCACTGAATCGCTTCCTTGCGGTGGCCCGGCGGGTATTTTGTGTCCGGCGGGGTTTTACTGCGCCGTGGAAAACCTAGCCGAAAACATTGGGCACTGTCGACCTTTAGGACAATAAGACCTAAATTCTAAGCACTAAATCCTAAACCGTTTAGACGGAAGTTTTTAGGATTTAGAATTTAGTGCTTAATTCCCGGTTTCATTGAATAGGTGGACGTTAATACACCATGACTCAAAAGCCTGCGCAAGCGTAAGGTCGTTGACGGTAGGTTATGACTCCGTATTATGGTGAACATTCATCCACCTTCCTTTTACGACCATGGCTAAAACCACCAAAATCGCCGTCGCCAAGACGACTCCCGAAAAGAGTTCGGGCAATCCTCGCGAAGACGCCGTCCTTGCGGCTCTGCAGCAAATTGAAAAACAGTACGGTGCCGGTGCCATTATGAAAATGGGTGAGGGCCACCAAAGTGGTATCCAAACCTTTCCGAGTGGGTCAATCTCGCTTGATCTTGCTTTAGGCGGTGGCTTGCCCCAAGGACGTATTATCGAGATCTTTGGACCGGAGTCTTCCGGCAAAACCACGCTGTCACTGCACGCGATTGCCGAGATTCAGCGGCGCGGTGGCAAAGCGGCCTTTATCGACGCTGAGCATGCACTGGACGTGACTTACGCCCGCAAAATCGGCGTGAATATTGATGATCTGCTTGTCTCCCAACCCGACGACGGCGAACAAGCGCTCGAAATTACGGAAACTCTTGTGCGCAGCGGCGGTATCGATTTGATCGTCGTCGACTCGGTGGCGGCGCTGACGCCCCGAGCGGAAATCGAAGGCATGATGGGTGACTCCCATATGGGGTTACAAGCGCGACTGATGAGTCAGGCGCTGCGAAAACTCACCGCCATTGTCAGTAAAACCAATTGCTCCATCATCTTCATTAACCAAATGCGCATGAAGATCGGGGTGATGTTTGGGAATCCCGAAACCACAACCGGCGGCAATGCGCTCAAGTTCTACGCGTCGGTACGGATTGATGTTCGCCGAATCGATAAAATCCTGGAGAAAGCCGGCGATGGTCAGGAGATTGTGGGGAATCGTACGCGCGCCAAGGTGGTCAAAAACAAGGTCGCTCCCCCGTTCCGGCAGGCGGAATTTGACATTCTGTATGCGCAAGGCATTAGCCGGGAAGGCGATTTAATCGATCTCGGCGTCCGCTATGGCGTGCTCGAAAAAAGCGGGGCGTACTTCCGTCATGGTGAAGAGACGCTTGGGCAAGGACGCGAACAAGCTCGGCTCTATCTCCGCGGAAAAGCGAGTCTGGCCGCGCAGGTGGAAAAGGAAATTCGCAAAGCGGCAGCGGCAGAATAGTCTCCACATCTTTTCCACATTGTTTCCCATTCTCCTGCCTCTTACGTGCGCGTAGGCTGCATCCGATTTCATGCCCATCGCTTCCACGTCTCGACCGGCCGTTACGCTCAAAACGCAACCACATTCGTTGGAAGCGGAGCGCACGGTCCTCGGAGCGCTTCTCCTTGATCCGGAAGCCATCATCAAAGTGTCGGACTTTCTGACACCGGATGATTTTTACGATCCCGTGTATCGGCAAATCTGTCAGGCCATCTTTGACCTCTACCAGCGGCATGAACCAGTCGACTTCGTGACGGTGTCGAGCCGCCTGGAGGACAATAAAAAGCTGCAGGAGATCGGGGGCAGCGCCTTTTTGGCGGAACTGGCGGCGGCCGTGCCGACATCCTCGCACGTCTATCAGTACGGTCAGATCGTCAAAACCAAAGCGGTGAATCGCCAAATTATTGCGGCGGGCCAAAAGATCTCCGGTTTTGGCTACGAGGAGAATCGTTCGGTGCCTCAGTTGCTCGATGACGTTGAAAAAACAGTCTTTGAGATCAGTAACCGCTACATTAAAGACAAATTCGTGCATATACGTGAAGTTTTGAACTCACGGTACGAGAAATTCTCGGAGATGCATGAATCGCCCGACGATGAACTGGTGAAAGGTGTGCCAACGGGATACCGCGGTCTCGACCGCATGCTGTCGGGTCTACAGCCCAGTGATTTGGTCATCATTGCGGCGCGTCCAAGCATGGGGAAAACCAGTTTGATGCTGAATATTGCCACGAATGCCGCTGTCCGGAGCGGCAAATCGGTTGGCATCTTTTCGCTTGAAATGAGCAAAGAACAACTCGTCGACCGCCTCTTTGCGTCCATGCTGGGTGTGGATTCCTGGAAGTTGCAACGCGGGAAGCTCGATGACAGCGATTTTCAAAATCTGGGCCCGATTATGGATGAACTGAATAAAGCCAACATGTACATCGATGACTCCGTGGGATCGACCATTCCGGAATTACGCGCCAAAGCGCGCCGGCTCCAAATGGAATTCGGGCTCGATATTTTGATGATCGACTATATGCAGCTGATGAGCACGGGCAACAGCAGTTACGCCGGCAACCGCGTTCAGGAGGTTTCGGAGATATCCCGTGCGCTCAAGCAGCTCGGCCGTGAACTCCACATTCCTATCGTCGCGCTCTCGCAGCTGAGCCGCGCGGTCGAAAGTCGGCCCGGCAATATTCCGCAATTATCCGACCTGCGGGAATCGGGTTCCATCGAACAAGATGCCGACATTGTCATGATGATGTACCGCGAAGATGCATATGAGGAAGACAGCTCGAGGCCAGGCATGACTGATGTGTACATTCGCAAACACCGCAACGGCCCGACCGGTAAAGTGGAGCTGATGTTCAAAAAGGAACAAATGCGGTTCTACGACGTGGATAAGGCGCATACGCCCTGACTATGCTTGCCGCAGATCCATTAGAAATAACCATAACCCACAATCTTGACGATGCCGCAGAGGTGCTCGAACTTTTCCGTCAACGCCTTATAGCTCTAGATTGGGGACGCAAAGGCCCAGACCCAAACGACTATACTGGGCGAGCTAAAACAGATGTAAAACTTTTTAATGAAATGCGAACACGAGGTGCAGCAGTTATCGCTGCATATAAAGGCGCAACAGAGATGCGTTCCCACAGATTGATCGGATGGATTGAGCCAGGATCGAATTTTGTTCGCTTTAATGATTTATTGTGTCTCAAATTAACTAAAGAGCGAGTAATAGATTCTGCATCTGGTTTTTTTGGCAATCTGCCGCCCCGACAATGCACAGTCCAATTATGTTCAAAACGCGCAAGGGGCCGGCTGAACGCGAGCGTTCTTGGCAAAGAATTAGGGAGAGATATCAACTTGCTTCATCATCGTGAAGTAGAATTGTTGGTAACAAATTATTTAATGATGTCGGGTATGTGCCAAAGTGTCTGGCACGGAACGCGCACCTATGAGGACATTGATCATGCCGGACTAACTGCCGATGGACATGAATTACTGGCCCAGACCACGATATCTCCAAACAAGGTAAGTGAGAAAGCCAAGTACCTTATACAACTCGCTAACGCTGATCGAGTTCTCTATTTATTCGGCCCCCAAGAGGCCGCATCACAATGCCTCAAAGGAATTAATTATCTCTCAATCGAAGAAGTATTTGCATATTTGGAGAAGTCGCCTGCCGGCCAATGGCTGATAAATCGCATGCTTCCTCAAATAGCAAACTAGGTTTTTTTCTGCTAGCATTTCCGCGATGCCCGCGCCCGACCCGGGGCTCCCGCTCATCGGCATACTCGCCTATAGCTTTTTGGCCTTCACGCTGGGCGTGTTTTTTACGCCGTGGTTCGTGGCATTCCTCCGTCGTAATCGTCTCGGCAAACAGCTGCGGGTGGAAGCGGTCGATGGTGGAGACGTGCCGGTCTTTCGCAAATATCACCAGCATAAATTTGGGACCCCCACGATGGGTGGTCTTTTGATTTGGGGCACCATTCTGCTGACCGTGTTGCTCTCCCGCTTTTTCGCACTTCTGGGCTGGGTGGATTATTCCCTGCTCCAACGGAGCCAGGTGTATTTGCCATTGTTTACTTTGGTTGCGCTTGGTGCGTTGGGCGCGCTGGATGATTATCTGAATATTATCGGCTTTGGCCGCAAAAAAGGACTCGACTGGTTACCGAAGCTTCTCATTCTCCTTCTCATCAGCGGGGCAGGCGCGTGGTGGTTTTACACGAAGCTCGAGTATGACGATATTCTTATCCCCTTCCTTGGCGTCGTAAACGTTGGATTTTTGTATGTTCCGATCTTTATGTTTATTTTGGTGGCGACTGCAAATTCGGTGAATATAACCGATGGCCTGGACGGACTGGCCGGTGGTCTGTTGCTTATTGCTTTTGGAGCCTTTGGAGTTATCGCGTATCTGAACGGATTGACCGCTCTGGCAGGCTTCTGTGGAGTCTGTGTGGGGGCGATTGCTGCGTTTCTGTGGTATAACGTGCCGCCGGCGCTCTTCATCATGGGTGATACGGGATCACTGGCCATGGGAGGCACGCTCGGCGTGATCGCCCTCATGACGGATAACGTGCTGACCTTGCCCCTTGTGGGTGCCATTTTTGTGGTGGAAATGCTTTCGGTGATTATCCAACTTCTCAGTAAACGTTTCCGCCATGGCAAGCGCGTGTTTAAAGCCGCTCCGATTCACCACCACTTTGAGGCTCTTGATTGGGGAGAAAGCAAGGTGACCATGCGGTTTTGGATAATCGGCGCTTTTTGTGCATTTTTAGGGATCATTGTAGCCTTCGCGGGACGGATGTAAATGCATGGAAGGCAACCTATNGTTCGACAAGCTCACCACAGGCGGTTTAAAAATACCTTCCTTCCCTTTTCGGTGTTNCTCCCCGCCCGTACCGAATGGAACGTTTGGGCGGGCAGACAGGCAGAGCCTGTCTTCGGAACCTTATTGATTACCTATTACTGGTCTATGATATGCTCGAATCAGNNATGATCAAGATNGCAATCAATGGCTACGGAAGGATCGGGCGCAACGTGCACCGTCAGTTTGTAGAGCAGTTTTCGAACGATGTCCGCGTCGTGGCTGTGAATGCCAGCTCCGATGCGGACATGCGCGCCTATCTGCTCCGCTATGACTCCCTTCACGGTCGTTTTGACGCAGACGTACGCGTGGAGGGTGATCATTTCACCGTCAATGGCCAACCGGTGCGAGTGGTTAAAGAGCGGGACCCTGCCAAGTGTCCGTGGGGAGAACTGGGGGTGGATATTGTGATCGAGGCGACCGGAAACTTTGTGACGGCCGAGTCCGCCCGTGGTCACCTAACTGCCGGTGCGAAGAAAGTGATTGTGACAGCGCCCATGAAGGACGACACGCCGACNTTTGTGAAAGGCGTGAATGATCAACAGCTGACCGAGAAACTGGATATTATCAGTAACGCTTCCTGTACCACGAACTGCATCGCTCCAGTGATCAAAGTGATTGATGAATCCTTTGGGGTAGAACGCTTGCTCGTCGGATCGGTGCATGCCTTCACTGCATCGCAAAATCTNTTGGATAATAAGCCCAATGAAGGCAAAAGCTTCCGTCGTTCTCGCGCGGCCACACTCTCAATCATTCCCACCAGCACCGGTGCCGTCAAAGCGTGNGGCTCTATCTTCCCCCATTTGAAGGGCAAGTTGGACGGTATGGCGTTTCGGGTACCAGTGCCCACGGTATCGTGCGCATACATGGCGTTTTCCGTCCGAAGCGCAACCGACGCGGAAGCGGTCAACGAAGTGTTACGGAAAGCGGCTGAGCAACCGGCAATGCAAGGTGTGCTTTCAGTGTGTGACGAACACCTCGTGAGCATTGACTTCATGACAGATCCGCATAGCTCCATCGTTGATGCCATTTCGACAAAAGTCGTAGACGGCAAAGGCGTCCAAATTCTGAGCTGGTACGACAATGAATGGGGCTATGCCATGCGTGTGACGGAAATGGCTAGGCGCGTCGCCGAGTTCCTTCCTGCGAGCCGATGAACGACCACGTTTCACTTCATCATCATTTACGAACACACGCGAAGGTGGCGGATGATCTCCGTCATTTGATGACCGATATTGCGAGGGCTGCAACGTATGTCAGCTACGCCATTCAAACCACTGCAACAGGCCTGGCTGGCACTAGTAATCAGTTTGGTGAAGAGCAGGAGAAACTGGATNTCCTGAGCAATTCAATTTTTAGCGAGCATTTGAAACAAAGCACGNCCGTNAATTCCTTTATTTCGGAAGAGCATCCTGAGGTTGTAGCATTGCAACAGAAAGCACCGTACGCCGTTGCCTTTGATCCACTCGATGGTTCTTCGTTAATTGACGCTAATTTTGCGATTGGTTCCATCTTTGGCATTTACGCGGCGCCAGCGATCTTGGGTCATGCGCCAAAGGAGCAAGTGGCGGCACTGTATGTGCTGTATGGACCGCGTACGATTCTCGTGTACGCGACAAAGGAGGGTGTGCACGAGTTTATTCTCAATGATGTGGGTGAATTTACGTTGCTGCGGGAGAAGCTCCGGATTGAACCAAAAGCCAAGAACTTCAGCCCCGGTAATCTGCGCGCGATTCACGATAATCCTGGGTATCGCAAAGCACTTGATCGTTGGCTGACTGAGTCAGCGACACTCCGCTACTCTGGCTGTATGGTGGCAGACATTCATCATATTCTTGCCAAGGGACAGGGTATCTTCAGCAATGTGGGCGGAGCCACGTATCCTGACGGTAAGCTGAGGTTGGTGTTTGAGTGCGGTCCTTTTGCGTACATCGTGTCGCAAGCTGGTGGTACGGCCAGTAATGGTCGCCAGTCTATTCTCGATCAAACAATCNAACGTATTGATCAGCGTTCGCCGATCATTTGTGGATCGAATGACGAAGTAGAAAAAACCGTTGCGCTTCTGCAGACTCGTTAATCGTTCCAGTAGGGTTCGTGCAAGGCCTTTTCAATCGCCTCTTCCAAGGGGCGGTGACGTTCCGTATCCTTAAACTTTCCATCCACAAAAAAGACGCGCTTCGCCGTACGGTAGGTGCACCATGGGTAATAAAGCTTGCGTAGTGTGTGAGGCCTCCGCCGCGGGGTTGTTCCGGCTTCCTCAGGTGGCTCTGGCAGCACGGGCCGCTCCATCGCCTGTACATTACCATTCCGAGACCACTCGACTTTGCCGACCACCATTTTTTTGTCGGGGTCGACATACACGAGATCCTCATCTGAATATTGGGGGTCCATTAACGAAGTACAGTGGAATGAGGCGTCTCGGCAGGCAGCCGTGTCGGTTGTTCTTCAAACGGTAGCGATGTTTGATCCGACGTCATGCCTTCCTGGTGGAAGAGTGACCGAACGTGGCGACGATGTTCCTCTTGGACAAGCAAGAATGAATAGAGAGTTGAAATAAAACTCCCAACCAAAGCGGCATACACACCGAAGCGGATTTGCATGGACGGGAAATCAAACGTCACTTTGAGTAGGACAGAAAGTGCTGCCACAATCAAAATGGTGGAGACGGCATTACAGTACAAACGTACGATGTGCTTATGCTCAATGCTCAAGATAATTTTGCCGCTCCACAACGGAACAAGGCTCACGAGGAGCACAAATCCCTGCAGGAGGAAGATCGATAAACCAACGAAAGAAACATAAGAGCTAAAACTGAGGGCGGTGTCAGTCCGGATTTCATCGGCGATCCAACGGCCACTCAACCAAGGGAAAAAGAGACTGATCATGGTCAAGACTACGCCAAGATTGAGGAGTTTTTCCTCGGTTTCCATGCGGCGAAGTTTGCTCAGAAGTGTGGCAGCCATTTCTCGGGGAGTATACCACGTAGGCCTTTCTCCACTACACTGTTTTGTGTGCACGTTGCCATCGACATACGGGCCGCCTGTGGCCCTAAACCGACGGGAAAAGGGATCTGGACCGACTACTGCGTCCGGGCCTTGCTGCCACTTTTGCAGNACCATCGGGTAACGCTCCTAAGCAATCAACCGGCCGATTGGCCTGCCACGGTGATACGGCTGCCGCGCGGATTGCGCTGGCATCTAGCTGCGGCACGCTTTCTGACTGCGGAACATGTTGATGTGTACTTAAGTCCCAGCAGTTACATCGTCCCANCACTCGTTGGATCNAACGTCTCCTGTGTGCCGGTCGTGCACGACTTGATTGCGTTTCTCAACGAACCGCACGATCGTAAAGCAACACGTATCGAACGGTTCCTCCTTCGACGCGTGGTTCGAACCGCTGCGCATATTCTCTGCGTCAGCGAATCTACAGCGACTGCGTTGCACACTCGATTTCCATCTTTACCCTCGCAAAAACTCAGTGTGTGTTATGCCGGTCCAACGGGTAGCAGGGCTGCGCTGAATGAAGCGGATGGGCGGACGATTTTGGGCATCGGTACCCTTTGTCCTCGTAAGAATCAGAAGCGGTTAATCGAAGCATATGCTGCTTTGCCCGNAGAACTTCGTACACAGTACAGGCTTATTCTGGCTGGCCCGCGNGGATGGGATGACGATGAAATTGTGACGGCTGCACGCAGCACTTCCGGTGTGGAATGGCGAGGGTATGTATCGAATGATGAACTCCATGAGCTTCTGCGTGCCTGCACGGTCTTCGCGTACCCTTCGCTTCAGGAAGGCTTTGGGTTACCGCTGCTCAATGCACTGCAGCGTGGCATCCCCACTCTTACGAGCAGTGGTTCGAGCTTGGCCGAAGTTGCAGGTGACGCAGCGCTGCTTGTACACCCCGAAGACACGGCGGCGTTGACGCAGGGACTTTTCAGATTACTAACAGACGAGCCGCTGCGTACGCGTCTGCGTGCAGCCGGCCCCAAGCAAGCCGCCCGATTTTCCTGGGAGATAACGGCCCAAATCGTGGCCGATACGCTGGAACAGGCTGCCCGGACCGCATAGTCTGACGGGGCAATGCTTCAATATAAGCGGGTCGGCATCACCGTCAAATCCGAGCTTCAGCAAAAAAATGAAACGGTGGAAGCAATCGTGGCGATTGTTGAGAGTGCCGGGGCGGCGGTGTATTTTGACCGCAGGCGCGTGGCCGATGTGACGTGTGCCAACAAATATCCAACATATGAACATGAGGAGGACATCGACTTACTGCTCGTGGCGGGCGGTGACGGCACGATTCTGCGCGCCGTGCGAGCATTACCTGACTGCAAGATACCGATTGTGAGTGTCAACCGCGGTACAGTCGGCTTCCTGGCCGAAATGGAACGTTTAGAAGCGGAAGAACTGTTGCCTCGTCTCTTACACGGCGAGGGCATCATTGAACAACGCAGCTTACTTGAGGTTTTCCTCAAACGGCGTGGCGAAACAATTCCTTGTGAACGGGCTTTGAATGAAGCCGTCATAGCTCAAGGCACGATTGCTCGTCTGATTGGCCTTGATGCGTCGATCAACGGCAAACCCCTGACCCAGTACTACGCTGACGGCTTGATCATTGCGACACCCACCGGATCAACGGCTTATTCGCTGGCGGCGGGCGGACCGATTGTCCATCCGGGGTTGCCGGCGATGATTCTCACGCCCATTAATCCTTACAGTTTTTCGCAAAAGCCGATTGTCATCCGTGGGGACAGTAACGTATCGGTCACAGTCGGTCCCAAACAACATGTACATACGGATGCTCAAGTGTTTTTAACAATCGACGGGCAAACCTCACGGCCGCTGGAACCAGATGATATTATTGAAGCCACGGTCAGTCCGAAGACCGTCAAATTCCTCCGCCGGAACGCACACACTTTTTTCGATACGATTCGCGACAAGCTCCAGTGGGGTAAGCCTATTCCTTGAGAACCTACCGAACGATCATGTCTTCTCGGCCGGGACCAGTACCAATGTAGCTGACCGGTACGCCTGTCTCTTGTTCGATTGTGAGCAGATATTGCTGAGCGGCTTTAGGCAGTTTCTCCCACGATTGAACACCGGCGGTGCTGCTTCGCCAGCCTGGCATTTCTTTGTACGTAGCCTTCCCACCCCGCTCGCCTATGCCTATAGGAATGATTGGAAGCGCATCAAGCACATCGAGCTTGGTGATGTTCCACCGAGTAAACCCATTGATGCGGGCAGCATAGTGCAAGTCTGGTAGATGCAGCCAGCCGCAGCGGCGCGGGCGGCCGGTGGTTGCTCCATATTCGCCACCGCGCTCGCGGAGCGTACTACCTTGTTTCTCGTCCGCTTCCGTCAAAAATCTCCCCCCGCC
>C687J35174_10012593_pt1 | contig 10314 bp, 7 predicted proteins | sample RifCSPhighO2_01_FD_35174 | JGI IMG/M metagenome (IMG submission 35174)
CAACAATTGTTTTTTAACGCTGTTCCATGTCACCCAAACTCCGTGCAAAGCATTGTCTTCCATTGTTTGATTTATCATACCCAACACGACATCTCCCTCTTTTATCTTCTCTCCGGAAATCGGGTCTGCTGTTTCATAATCGGGTATTTGAAAACCGCCTGTTACTGCAATATATTTCCAGACAGGAGTGCCGGTGGGATTGTAAATGTAAAGACGGTTGTTAGTGGTATCATAGGCAATGGGAGCCGTTCCTGTTGTGTCGGCAACTGGCGCGCCGGTTTGCGCTCCGGCTGAGGTTGGAAGATACAAAAATCCTGCGGTTGCGTCTGTGGCTAAGGCTGTGCCTGTTCCAACCACCACGTTGCCATTTCCTCTTACGGTGAATTTTGTTGAGGGAGTTCTGTCTGTTGTTGCGGAAGCTCCCGCTGTTGCTGTTTGAAAAAACATATCAGAAGAGCCTGAGCCCGTGGCAATGCCTGAAGAAAGATTTAAACTCCCGCCGTTAAGGTTTGTTCCGCCTGACAATCCTCCTCCGGACTGCAAAGTAAGGTTGCTTCCGCTCGTTGTTGTGTTGCGCTCCATCCAAATTGTGCGCGCCGCATCGCCGCCAAAAGAGAGAAGATATGTGGGACTCGTCGTCCCGATGCCGACGTTGCCGTCTGATGTAATTCTTATTCTTTCAGTTTCCAACCCAGCTCCAGATGCAGTTGTTTCAAATGTTAAATATCCGGGCGAGTTGTCTTGTGTCCATGCGCCGTCTGCAAACGCTTTTATTCTTACCCCAGAGTCTGTGTAATCTGCTCCGTTATAACCACTAAACAAAATATTACCTATTGTGTCGCCCGCTTGAGGCGCTGCTGGAGCGCTGGAACTACCCCTTGTTCTTTGAAAATGAAAATATGAACCTTCGCTGGCAGTATCACTGTAAGATCTTGTTAAATAATAATTAGAACCGCCAGTAAGCCATGAGAATAAATTTCCATCAGCAACTTCCAGTTTAGAAGTTGGCGCTGTTGTGCCAATGCCCACATAACCGGAATTAAGTATTGTCAAAGCTTCAGTCGCTCCGTTATTTCCCACCAAAAAGTGCATATCTGCGCCGCTCGCCCCTACGCCGGAAGTGGTTTTTAAATTAAGGTCAGAGGTCGTTGCAGAACCGCCAACGAGCGTTGGAGCAATAAGCGTGCCGGTAGTGGTAAAATTACCGGTTCCAGAAAAATTATTTGCGGCAAAAGAATAAGCCGCCGGCGTTATTACTGTGCAGTATGTAGCGCCCGGAACGCAATCTGGACTTAATGTATTTCCAAGAGGATAGGGCTCATCGGAGCCATAAGTTGCAAAAGTAAAAATCACAGCAGAAAACAATCCTGCAAAAACCAAGCCGAAAAATATCCCTTTGAATATCGGATAAGATTGTTTCACTATATTTCTTTTCGGCGGCTTTATTTTTATCTTAACAGGGACCAAAAGTTCAATGTTTTTTTTAATCGTCATTTTCAAAATACTAAAAAGTATACAAAAATTCGTTCACAAATTCGTGTGGGTATTATTGTTCTATTTTATCATAAAAAACCCTTGTCAACACCTGTGAATAACTCTCCGGAATTAAAGTGTTGTATCTCCGACATACAACACTTACACTGCTTCTATTCCAAAACAATATCGCCAAAGTCCTTTATTTTTCTATATTTTATCCAATCCTCAAGCCTTGCCTGCAACCTACTTCCTTGCCTAGCACATCTAAAATAAAATCTCTTTGAGTAACTGATTTAAAATTTTCCTTTCCAATATAGTCCCGATAACTGCTCCATTTATAATTTTCCAAAAAACCAGTTACTTTTTCTGGATTTTTTATGCCGTTTTCTTTCCAACCCGACTCTATTATGGAAATCGGATTAGCATGAATATATACAAACACATTCCATAATTGTTCATCAGTTTTAATATGTATTGCTCGGAATTGGTTGAACAAATGCCCTTTTCGGTCGTATTTTTTATTAAAATAATTTGCATATCCGCCTCCTACCTTCTTCATAAACCGACTAATTCCACCCTCTTTTAATTGTTTTACTAAAAGATGAATATGATTCGACATAAANCAAAAAGCCAATACTTCAACCATTTTATCCCTTTTATCAACGNGCAATTTGTTGTATGTCGGAGATACAACACTTTTTTCAAATTTTTTTTCGGTAATGCGGTCCCTTCTCCGACGCCAAATTTGCACCGAATCCGTATTATTAAATTCATAAATGCAAAAAATACCGCGATAATAATCGTCTTCGTTTTTAAAAATCATACTGTCTCCAACCGCACGAATCACGATATGATAAATTTCGTCGTTCACTAATTTTGTTAGTTGTCTCGGCATAAATTTGTTGTATGTCGGAGATACAACATTTTTTATTTCATTATACACNTTTTTGTGGTTTAATGAAAAAATGAAAAACAAAAAACCTGAAATAAGCATCATACTTCCCTGTCAGAATGAGGCGGAGGCATTGCCTTTTTGTTTAAAACAAATTAAAAAAACAATAAAAAAAAATAATATAAAAGCTGAAATAATAGTATCTGACTCTTCTACGGATGAAAGCCCAAAAATTGCCAAAAAAGAAAAAGTAATTCTAATAAAACACGATAAAGACGGCTATGGAACGGCTTATTTGGAAGCTTTTAAAATTGCCAAAGGAGAATATATATTTATGGCTGACGCAGACGGAACTTACGATTTTGGGGAAATACCTAATTTTTTAAAATATCTGAGAGAAGGTTATAATTTTATTATCGGCGACAGGTTTTCGGGAAAAATGGAAAAGGGAGCCATGCCCTATTCTCACAAATTGGGGAATCCCCTGCTCTCCGGCGCGCTGAGATTGTTTTTTGGAACTTCAATAAACGACAGCCACTGCGGAATGCGGGCAATTTCAAAAAAATCTCTCCAAAAATTAGATTTGCAGACAACCGGAATGGAGTTTGCTTCAGAGATGATAATAAAGGCTTTGAAAAATAATTTAAAAATCAAGGAATTGCCGATAAATTACTACAAACGAAAAGGCAAGTCAAAATTAAAAACTTTTTCGGACGCGTGGAAGCATATGAGGTTTATGTTGCTTTATTCTCCCCTGTTTTTATTTTTTATTCCGGGATTGATTATGCTTTTAATCGGGGTTGCGTCAATGTTTTGGTTTTATTTTGGAAACCCTAAAATTTTCGGAATAAAATTATTTTATCATCCGATGTTTTTTTCCTCCTTGCTTATGATTTCCGGCTACCAACTTATTATATTTTCTGTTTTCGCAAAAACCTACTCAGTAACCAATCTGGGCGAAGATGGGGGTAATATGAATAAAATTTATAAATACCTGACAATAGAAAAAGCAGGTATTTTTGGAATTATAATTATTTTGTGCGGGGTTATAATTTATTTTTTAATATTGGCAAAATGGTTAAAGTCTGGTTTTAGCGAACTAAACGAGGTTAAAAATTCAATAGTAGCCTTAACATTGATAACAACGGGAATCCAGACAATTTTTTCTTCTTTTATGTTAAGTATTTTGGGCATCAAAAAATGAAAATAGCAATTTTCCATAATTATATGGATAATATCGGGGGGGCTGAACTGGTTGATTTAATAATGGCGAGAGAGCTCGAGGCTGATATTTATACTACAAACATAAATAAAGAAAAAATAAAAAAAATGGGGTTCAGAACCGATAATATATTCAGCATAGGAAAAATTCCCGTAAATGCTCCCTTCAAACAGGAGGGCGCGTATTGGAAATTCAAAAATTTGAATCTGGGGAAAAAATATGATTTTTATATCATCGCCGGCGACTGGGCAATGTCTGGAGCAGCGCATAACAAGCCTAACCTTTGGTATGTTTATTCGCCTATAAGAGAACTTTACGATTTAAATAAGTATATAAGAGAAAATATAGTTCCGAGCGTTTATTTAAAAAATTTGAATAAATATATTTTTGATTTTTGGGTTTTTTATATGCGGTTTTTGAATAAAAGAGATTTAAAACATGTGGAAGAAATAGTATGCATTTCAGAAAATGTAAGCAGAGGGTAAAAAAATATTTGCGCAGGGATTCAGAAATTATTTATCCGCCGACGGAAACTAATAATTATTATTATAATAAAAATGGAAAATCTTGGCTTTCGGTAAATAGACTAATAGGCCATAAAAGGGTTGATATGCAATTGAAGGCTTTTTCTAAAATTCCAAATGAAAAACTTATAATTGTCGGCAGTTACGAAAACTCAAAACATTTTGAGGCTTACTCAGATTATTGCCGTAAAATTAAACCTGAAAACGTTGAAATAAAATCATGGATATCACAATCAGAATTGATTGATTTGTACGCTAATTGCAAAGGGTTTTTAACAACTGCAATAGACGAAGATTTCGGCATGACTCCGGTTGAGGCGATGGCCTCGGGAAAACCGGTAATTGCTCCAAACGAAGGGGGCTACAAAGAAACGATTATAAATGGAAAAACTGGAATTTTAATTGATGATATTAACGAAGACAAATTGGCTGAAGCTGTAAAAAAACTTGGAAAAGAAATTAAAAAAAATCCTTTAAAATATAAAAAAGCCTGCCAGGAGCAAGCCAAAAAATTTGACACAAAGATATTTATTGAAAAAATAAAAAAGCGCTTATAAAATTTGGGCGAGCAAGCTAAATTTTTATCATAAAATCATCTCTGTCTAAAGCCAAGTTCCGGTTGTAAAAAGGATCTCCTTGTTTCAAAAAATCGCCCCATTTTTTTTGAAAATAACTGACGTTATGATCGGGTTGGTAGTTGCCGCGGGTGGCTGATTCATAATGATACAAAACAGCGTGCGGCGTCCAGACATTATAATAACCGCGCTGAAAAATACGCAGACAGAGGTCAACATCATTAAATGCCACATCTAGCTTTTCGTCAAAACCGCCGATTTCTTCAAAAACAGAACGGCGTATCATCATACAAGCCCCGGTAACCGCAGAATAGTTGCGCGCAACCGTGTTTAATCTTTTGTAACCAGGCTCTGAAGCCGCTAATCCGTAAAAAGCATGTCCGGCCAAGCCATGAAGCCCCACAACAACGCCGGCATGCTGAATTTTATTATCAAGAAAAAGCAACTTTNCTCCCACGGCTCCAACCTCAGACCTTTGAGAATGGCCGAGCATTTCCTCCAACCAGCCCGGCGTGATTACTTCTGTGTCGTTATTTAAAAATAATAAAAAGTCTCCAGACGCCCTCAAANCCGCAAAATTATTAAGGGAAGAATAATTAAACGGCTGNTTAAAAGAAATTACTCGGCATTTTAGATTGCCNNCTATTTGTTTTAAATAATCCTTNGTTTCTGTTTCTGAACTTTCGTTGTCAACTATTATGATTTCATAATTAGAGTAAGTGCTTTTTTTCAANATAGAATNAACACANCGGCGNAAAAAATCTGTTTTATCTTTAGTGGGAATAATAATGCTTANGAACGGATTGCCCTTAACATCATAGCGCAACTTATAAAGACCGTGAGACAACATTGTTATTTCTCCCGAATATCCTCTTCTGGCAATGGCTTCTGCAAGTGATTTCATCGCGGCGGGATAAGCATAGGGTTTTGCCTCGGCGTTACAACTTAACGAACTGTGTATTTTACGCCAATGGTAAAGAATTTTAGGAATATGGGCGATATTTTTAGTGAATTCGGTTACCCGAACAATGAGGTCATAATCCTGACTGCCGTCAAATCCTTTGCGAAATCCGCCCAGCCGGTTTACAGTTTCTCTACGGAAAACGCANAAGTGGGTTATATAATTCATGCTTAAAAGGAGGTCCGGCGAAAAATCTGGTTTAAAAAACGGTTCGCTGCGGATTCCTTCTGTATCCAGTTTATCCTCATCTGAATAAATAAAATCTAATTTCGGGTTTTGGTTTAAAGACTTTGCCATTTCTGATAAAGTCCAGTTTGCAAGTTCGTCATCGCAGTCAAGCAATCCTATAAATTCGCCCGATGCCAAGGACAGCGCGGCATTGGATGCGCCGCTTATTCCTTGATTTTGCTCTAAATAAATAATTTTAATTCTCTTGTCTTTCTGCCGATACTCTTCTAAAACTTTTTTCACATCGGGTTTGGTGGAACCATCATCTGCAACACATAACTCCCAGTTTGAATAAAATTGTCTTCGCGCCGACTCTATAGCGGCGCGCAAATAAACCTCGTCAATGTTATAGGTTGGCATAATAATACTTATAAGCGGCTTATATGCCAAAGACTTAGCTTCCTTGCAAAGCCCGCTGGAATCTTCGGATTTAGGTTCATTTTTTTCTATCCATAATTGGTAGTCTCCTTCTTCTGCGATTTTTTTAACGATAATTTTGCTTTTTTCAAAATGATTTTGAAGATTTCTTATCAAATTTTTATAAAAATTACGGAGATTAGATTCTTTAGGAAGAAAATAAAATATTATTTTTTCAAGGTTTTGGGAAAATTTCCAGGATATGCTTTTTTTTATGTTGTATAATTCCTTAGCTGACTGTGTTGCNNTTANCTCATTGTCTGCAGCCGTAGCGCGAAGTTGATCAAGTTGAAAATTTTTCTCTTGGGTAGTCTTGCCAAGACTATATTTTTCCTCCCTTANTTTTGTTATCTCTTTTTCTTTTTCTTCCAGCGCATTTTTATAAAAATCAACATCNTAATCTTTTTTCTTAAAAGAAAAACCNGAAATATCAACAAGATATGAGCCTAATTTTAACCCGGAAATTAAGCCGTTTGACGCCAAGGCTATAAAATAGACGGCTTCTTTATTTTCTGAGACAACGGGTGGAAACTCATTTTTTTCTTCGCAAGCATTTGGCTGTTTTTCCAAATAATATTCCGTAATTTCCGTTAAATTGCCGCTGTTTGAAACAGGAAAAATATTTGAAATTGGATTGACTTTCTGTCCATAAATAAAAACTTCTTTAAAATTATTTTTAAGCAATTCGTCAAATTCCTCATAACTCATTTCCTTTAAATGAAATGGATTTTGAAAAACATTATAGCCCGGTTTTTGCGAATAGACATATATATTTGGAGTTGAAATTATAAGAATGCCATCCTCTTTTAACAGCCTTTTTATTTCCCTCATCAATTGTTCCTGTTCTTTTATGTGCTCAATGGCTTCAAAGCAAACTATAATATCAAAAATCTTTTCTCCGTCAATGGGAATGCTTGTCATTGAGCCCCGGATAAACTCAAGGTTGTTTTTTTGGTATTTTAAAGAAGCGTGTTTTATTGTTTCCTNGNCAATNTCTACGCCGAAAACTTTTTTTGCCGAACCTGCCAATAAAAAACTTCCGTACCCCTCTCCGCAAGCCAAATCAAGAACTGCTTTGTCTTTTACAAATTCCTTAGCAAATTCATATCTATGTTGGTGCTCTGAATGTATGATACCCGGCTCCATTTCCGGAATATATCTTTCGCCCGTTAAATTAAGCATAGCTACAAGGATAAATATTTAAAAATAATTTCCTGCGGATTTCCTGCGCCAAAAACTTCTCCTTCATTTAGCCAGATAACCCTGTCGCAATATTTTTTAATAATGTCTAAGTCGTGGCTGGCTAAAACAACCGTGGCTCCTCCCGTTATAAATTCCTCCATTTTTTTTATGGCTTTTTCCTCAAAATCAATATCTCCCCCCGAACCAAAAACTTCGTCTAATAGAAGTATGTCGGGTTTTGAATAATGCAAACAATGTATCATAACCGAAAAATTAAGCCTTATCACCATGCCAGAAGAAAATTGGTAAATTTTTGTATCTAAAAATTTTTCAAGCCCTGAAAAATCCACGATATCGGCAAATTTTATTTTTATATCTCTCTGACTCAACCCCAGCACAGAACCCATTAAATAGATATTTTCTCGCATTGTTAATTTATGACTCAACCCCTGCCCCAGCCCCATTAAACAAACAATGTTTCCCTTTGTTGTTACTTCGCCAGAACTTGGTTCATAAACTCCGGCCAAAATTCGCAACAGGGTGCTTTTGCCAGAACCGTTTCTGCCCACAATTCCTAAATTCTCGCCTGATCTGACAGAAAAAGAAACGTTTTTCAGCGCCAAGAAATCTTTTTTTGCTTCCTTGCCTGAAAAAAACGAGATAATTCCGGCCAAAGCCGTTTTTTGCTCTTTATGGCACCCAATTTTAAATTTCTTGGAAACGTTGCTTAATTTTATTGCTGTATCCATTTATAATAATTCGGCAAATTTTGTTTTAGATTTCTCAAAAATAAATAAACCCGACAAAAAAAACACCGAACTTAAAACAGCTGTTAAAACCACCTGTCCGATTGATAGAATAGAGCCGCTAATCACCATTTCTCTGGCTATGTTGACAAAATAAAACAAGGGATTCAATTTATTTATAACCGAGGCGCTTCCGAAAGATATTACATAAAATATGGGTGTTGAAAACCATAATAAGTTAATTAAAACGCTCCAAACATTATTTATATCGTTAACATAAACTCCAATACTGGCTAAAATAAAAGATGCGCCAAGGGAAAATAAAAATAAAAATAAAAAAACAGTAGGATATAAAAAAAATCCGATTAGCGAAATTTTAAAAAATATCATAAAAAACAATAAAATAACCAGTTCAAAAAGATGAGAGAAAAAAGACAGTATTGCCGAGGAAACCACAAAAGATTCCGAGGAAATTCTCATCGATTTTATAAAAGCGGCGTTTGTAACTATTGAATTCGTGGAATTTATTGTCGTTTGCCTGAAAAAATTAAACATTATCAGTCCCAATAACAAATAAATCGGATAATTTTTAATGTCATCAGTATTTGCCAGCACTCCGCTCAATAGAAAAATAATCAAAAACATTGCCAAAGGGTCCAATAAATACCAAAAAATGCCGAGGTAACTTCCCTCGTTTCTTAATTTAAATTGGGTTTTGGCCAAAGAAAAACTCAAAGACAATGTTTTTTTAATGTAATCAATGGTCATTATTATTTTAAAAATTTGTATAAAATAAATCCCTCGTTGCTTTCGTCTAATTTTTGGAAATTATCACATAAAAAAGCCGTTGAATAAATATAATCTATATTTTTTTCTTTTGCAATTTGAAGTTTTTTGTTGCAGTCAAAACTCATAAATTGTTGGTATATTATAGGGTTTTTAGGGTCCATTGTAATTGTCCCCCCTTTTGTTACAACCGGATAATTGTCTGTGGCTATTCCTATGACTGTNCCTTTCCACGGAATGCTNAAAAACTTTTTATGTTTAATATCTTTAAATATCCTAAAGTCTTCATCGGTCAAATAATTGTTTGCCGGCGCCATCGGAATGGAATCTGCCTGAATTAAATTGTTTCTCAAAATTAATTTNCGCCAAGTTTCTCCTTGCGTGTAAAAAGGAATAAAAAATAAAAATATAATAACGGCTCCCGCTTCTATATATTTAAAAACTGGCTTAATTTTCTCAAATTTCAAACTTAAATATTTTTTAATTTCCTCTATTCCAAACCCCGAAATTAAAACAACCAATATTGATGTAAAAAACACAACCCTTTCATATCCAATTATTATTCTAAAATTTGAAAATGCGTAAAAAACCCAAAAGACAATGCCCAATATAAACTGATAAAACAGCCAATTTTTATTCTTAAAAACATGATACAAGCCGAAAATCGCCAGCAAAATGACGGGCCACGGTATTATGTAATAAAAACTAAATTGCGGCATAAAGTCGCCTGTATACGAATGGTAAAATAAATTAGATAAGATATAAGTTAATGCCCCGCTTAGCGGAGAAATCATTAAAACAATGTAAAAAATTAGAGCGGCTGAAAATAAAAAAATGGCGTATTTAGCCCACGCAAAAATTTTATCTTTCATTTTTGGCAAATTAAACAAATAAACTAAAAACCCGATTAAATAAAAAATAATAAGCGGCGGGTAAAACAGCAAAACAAAAACACCTGCCAGCAAAGCCAAAAGCAATTGCCCGCTCCGACTGCGCAATAGTATTGCGCAGTCGGAGCGGGCTAAATCTTCCGCGGATAGAAAACAAAAACCCAAAAGCGATAAAATAACCCCTATTGTAACCGGTATTAAGTTCCAAATTCCCGGCAGGTTTGAAGCAGAAGTAATATACAAAATAGACAAAGAAGCAATTGCCGCGGCAGGCTTTGAGACATTGCTAAGCCTTAAAAATAAATATGCCAAAAGTATTATTAGGGCGTTCATAAATATAGAAAGAGCCGTATATTGCGTTAACGGGTCAAGTCCTAAAAACAACATCGTTTCGGCTATAAAAGAATGAAAAAAC
>C687J35174_10012597_pt1 | contig 10313 bp, 10 predicted proteins | sample RifCSPhighO2_01_FD_35174 | JGI IMG/M metagenome (IMG submission 35174)
TCCCTTTTGTGGACGGGTTCCCTTTTCTCGACAAGCCCGCGATCGTAACGTCCCAACATTTCAAGCTCGCTTTTGGCAAGCGCTGGCTTCAATTTATCAATGAGCGTATAAGCTTCATGCTCAGGTGTGGTTCCCTGAACAAGACGTTCTGATCCTGAAACGACAATCCCTTTATCAGGTGTTCCCCCTGACGGCAGACATGAATCCAAATCAAAAAGCACTGAAGGCAAATCGAGCGGATACAAACTGTTAATGACCTGCGCCATATTAGTTGTCACGAATTCGCGTCTTGACATATCATCATCGATGAACAACTCGATTTTGAACAAATGAACACCAAGCCCACTTACGTACGATTGATCAACCTGCAAACGATTATCTCCTGAGAATTCATGCATCAAACTTGAACTATGGACCACATCATGACTCGGCAAGCCTTCAAGCACGTGCTGTATGAACGAGCCAGACTCATCATACGCTCCTCGTAGAATAGCGTGAAGTGTTCGCCGTGAAATGTTATTCGCGTTCACGCGAATGTTCACCCAAAGCTTGTCATCAAACTCTTTGCCCAACTGAAAGCCAATGCACGGCCAATCGCCGCATTCTTGAGTCCATCTCTGCGCAGATATCTCGCTTTCAATAAGCTCGCTTAATCGTTCCATGGGAAAATATCGCCAAGATTTGATTTATAAGATTATTGACACACAAAAGAGGGATATAGCGACTCCCGCATAGAAATCTTTAAAAGCAAATTTTTCCAAACGCTCTCAAGCGAGGTGCTAATATGGCAAATGATAGTAAATTCGTAGAACTTGAAAAAATCTTAGCAGAATCAAGCGGTGCTTCTGACAAAGTACTTGCAGACGCTGAAACTGCACTACAAACTCAGCACGCGGAAAAAATAACCGGCAGATATCACACGTCCGATGCGGGAACTGTAAAAACAACTTACACTGTAACCATCCAGCCAAAAGAAGGAGAAGCAAAGACTGTGACAAGCGATAAATCATACGATGACGCGCTCGCGCAGGCAACCGACGGTGGAAAGATAGAATACGACCAAGCAAACGTCAAGCTATCGCTTGAACGCGAAGTCGAAGTGCCTTACCACCTTGTGACAACTGAAGCTAAATGCGGAAACAAGCGCGAATTGATGAAACAACTTGCAGACGAAGAAAAACGACTCGCAGACAGATATGGACAAGCGCTTGTTGTTGAACCTGAAGACCGCCAATTCCACGTTGCAATATACAGCAAAGGCTCCGGCACTTTCAAACAGATAATGCAGCGCATCGGAAAAGCGATAAAGGGCACGCCAATAGCAGAAGCGACAAAACCAACCCTTGATGAAGCAATAGATGCCGCCAGCGAATCAGCAGACAGCAGGTCCCGCGTTTACAAGGGAACGTTCACCTACAAAGTCTACGGGCACAAAGAAGGAACAGCCCCGAAGACAAGTACAGGCGGCACTGGCGCTGTTTTCACGCCGGATTACGAACCTGCAACCGCGCTCTATTGAGCGTATTTTTTTCCTTTTTCAATTAAATTCTTCCTGTATCCAACCATACGCAATGGCGCATTTGCGTAAGCTATGTGCGCAAGGAATTCTGACGCCATCTTTCCATACGCTGAACGAATAGCTTTTCCCAAGTCTGTGAATCTTGATTTCGCGTGCGCTTCAAGCGCCTCAAAAGACTCTGCTTTTTCCTTTAATTCACGCTTGATGAACAGGATACGATCTGCGGCATCGTCATAAAATTGCGGCTCTGCCTCCAACTGATACGCGAGCAAGTCCTCACTATCCTGCATACGCATATACCTTTGAACCTGCTCATATTCACGCCTGCTCGTATCCAAAATGTAAACCCTTCTTCCACCGAAAAGAACCTGCTTTCCAGCACTCTGCAAACGTGAAATCTTTTGCCGCTCCCGCATAATCTTGATGAACTGTTTGTGCGCCTTAGCGATGTGCCGCGCCTGCTCGTCTTCTTTTTGAAGCTCGATAAAAAGGCCATAGCGCGACTCACGCGAGAACAAGTAATCCTCACCTTTCTTCTGCGCGCAATAAAGAGCCTCAGCAATGCACATTTTGCGGATGGATTTCGCATACTGACCAGCCATCGCATTGTTGAAAGAATCGTGGAGCAGCACGCCCATAGAATCGCTTTCGATTGGTTCGCGCTCCATCGAATACGACATATTTTTCTCGAAATCAATTTTTTCCTTTTCATCAAGGCCGTCTATACCCTCCAAAAGAGGCATAACTTGCTCAGTTGGAAACACAACAAATGGAATCTCGCCTATGAACTCAGCCCAACCCTGTTCGCGGAAAAAGCATCCTGTCACAGTCTCGCTTTCAACGTTGCCATTCTTTGTGAGAACTATTCGATTCTCAAGCCCTCTGCTCTGCACAAGCGGGCGCTGAAAGCCAACGTAAGAGCTCAGGGCGCGTTCATTTGGAGCATACTTGATGTACCACGCAGTAAGAAGCGCCTTTTTAGATTTCCAGTTGTCCACCTGCGGAAAACCTGCGCGCTGGCCGTAAACCAAAACACTCATCGCTCCCTCATCGCTTCGTTGGTATGCTACCCTATCAAGATATTTTTCTTCAGAAAACTGGTCAGCATAAGTAAATTCAAACAAGTTAGTCTCTTTCTTAGCTACGTTCTCAACGCGAACCTCGTTCTGTCTCCAAGTCATTGGACCTAAAAGATTCATCGTCTGGCACAAAGCCCAGGGCTTCTCTTCACCGACATTCACCTCGATCATAGCGTGGCCTGCGATGTGGCTGCTACCAATATGCCTAAAACCGCCAAGCTCCCAAATCTTGGGCTCAAGGCCACAGGCTTTTGACACGACATAATTGACAAGCATCTGGCTTGCGCACACAACCTCGCAAACCTCATGAGGCCAAGGCGCGAAAATCCCCGTTTCCATCGATTGGGTGAATCCATACCTGTGACCTAATTCGTCGAAAATAGCTGTCGCGACCCTTTTTCTATCTTTTAGAATGTCATCTGAAATCTCTTTCCTTTGAGGCATTTGTTTTAGAACATCATCAATCGTCCCAAGCCTTGGCGCCGCGTCCTGTCCTTCGAGCGAAAGCGTTTTTTTGTCTTTTTCTTTTTTAGGCTTTATTGCAGAAGGCATTAGTTCATCTTTATGCTCCTGAAAATAAAGCGCGGTCTTCACACGCTCTTTCATCAGCTCTGCCCAGTCCAGAGTCTCTTTTGGAAATCTCATCGTTTAGAACACTGCTGTTTCATCAGCGTCAACTTGTGATTTTTTCAGATCTGCCTGCGCGCTCGTTGGACGCTCACGCCTGCGATAGATTTGAGGCGAATCTTTGATGCGCTCTATTCCAAGCTCAGTCGAATACTTATCAAGAAGCTCGTTCACTAATCTTGGCGAGACAATGCCCAGTTTCTTTTCAAAAACCGCTTTGCAAGCCTCATCAGGCGTGAACTGCTTGAAACTAAATGATTTAACAGCGGTTTCAAGAGCAGTTATCTGATTTGGAGTCGGCTCTATATTGACCAATTTGAATACGCGCCTGCCATCAATCTCCTCGTGAGAAACACCATACCTGTCAGGGAATCTTCCAAGATTGACAGCGACGCCCTTGCGTGAAATCGGGAATCCATCCTCTCCATTCACGTGTTTGTAAACATCCTCAACAACGAAACCCTCATACCCCTTGCAATTCTCGCGCAGAGCTATAAGCGCGCGTTGAATGTAAAACTCATTAACAGCACCGCTCTCAGAAGGCTTTAGATGATCTATGATCCCTCCTATGAAATCCTGTTCGGAAAGAGCCGGACGCGCGATTTTCGTGAAATCACGACCCTCTGGCGCAACACCAAAGAGTGCGGCCGCGTCTAAAACATAGTTTCCAACAGCTTTTGTGCTGTACGCGAACTCAGGTTCAGGAATTAGCTTTCGCAGATAACTCGAGTTGAACTTTCTTCCAACAGGCATCTTGTCGATAGCTTCTTTAATCCTAAGCAAATCAGAAAGCTCTTTTGGCTTATCTTGAAGCTGCACTGGCAGGGCTTGAGACGCGGGCTTTGTTTGAACATCGGTTTCTACAGCGCTTGGCTGAGCGATAACGCTCACCAAGCCAGATTTCATCATTTGGAACGGCTCGAAAGGAATTCCTTTGTATTCTCCTTTCTTTAGCTGTTCAAGAATCGTTTCACCTGATGGAATATGATAGTGTATCGCTTCAATGCCCTCTAGTTTTGATATCTTGTCAAGGTCCTCGACAGCTCTATCGAGGCATTGAAGAGCACGCAAAGCATCGTTGTACTGATCTTTGTAAGCTTTTTCTTTGTCTATTTGCTCATCAAGATCGTCAAGCTCCTTTCGCTCCTGTCTTGATGGTTTAACTTTCAATCGCTGGAGTTCAGTCCACATTTTCTCGCTTCTGGCTTCAAGTTCTATTACTTTATCCGCGCTTGGCTTGAATGTATCTACATCTTCTTTGAATCCCTCGCGGCTCTTTAGAATTTTCTTTTTGACCTGGGGGAGGTACAGTGATTGAAGCGCGCTCCAATTCGAAAGAAGATGGCTCAATCTTGGATCATCGCAGATGGTCGCTAGCGCCGAAGCTTTCAAATGAGCGAGCCTCACTGATTCGTACGTATCATGTGAAGTTGCCTGCAATGAGCGAACATCAATCTTGTTGGCTTCCTTGAAAAGCTCTTCGACAATGCCGCACAGAGCATCACGTGCGAAAGGACTCATTTGAGAAACATAAACTGATGTTTTATAGCTTTCCATTTAACCACCCTATTACTCTTATCGAGTGACGACCACTCATTTATAAGTATTTCTATGATTCACTCACGGCGAAGGCAGCAGCCGTACAATATTTTCGCCAAATCCGCCTTTGAGAAAATAATACACGTGATGGTATGGACGATTATTCCTATCCTCTGAAAGCGCATATGTGAAAGCCAGCAAATCGTAAAAGCTCTGGATATCTGCCAGGTCAACGGCAACATCCGCGTGCTTGCCTAACATCCCAAATGCATATATGCGCGCCTGCTCGTAGTGCAATTTCGCACTCTTGAAATCGATCTTTTTATGGATTCCGACTGCAAACCTAACTTTGTCTTCAAGAATTTCCTTCTCTTGCCTCACTAACCGCTCAAAATTAGCAAGCCTCACACAATTACCTTTCTGACGCATCATAATCCGACTCCTACGCGCCTTTTAAAAAGCTTGCGTTTTTATATAAAACTTAAACAATATTTTGAGCGAAACCGCTTTAAGCAGGAAAACAAATCAAATACACTACAAATGCCAACTCAACTCGCGCCAAACGTACAAGCAATCGACCTTTGCACTTACATCGAAGACATACAGGCACTAATAATCTCAGACATACACATCGGCTTCGAAGAGTCGCTTGAACGCCAAGGAGTGCTTGTGCCAAGGTTCCAGTTCAAAGACATAATCAATCGCCTTGAATGGATTTTCTCAGAAACAAATATCAAACGAGTCATGCTGAATGGTGATGTAAAGCACGAATTCTCCACCATATCAAAACAGGAATGGCGCGAAGTTCGAAGACTGGTAGACTATTTCAAGAAAAAAAGAGTGGAACTGATCGCGGTCAAAGGCAACCACGACACCATATTCGGGCCGCTCGCGCGCGAACTTGGCGTTACTGAAGTAAAGGAAATACGCCACAAAGATATTCTCATCGTTCACGGAGATTATGTTCCAAAAGTTCTTGCGCCCACCATAATCATGGGACACGAACACCCGGCCATAACTTTACGGGACGCGTCGAAATTTGAGAAGTTCAAATGTTTTCTTAAAACAACATTCAAGAAAAGCACGCTGATAGTTCAGCCGGCATTCAATCCGCTAACTCAAGGAACAGATGTCCTGAAAGAAAAAGTGTTAAGCCCCCTTCTAAAAAACATTTCAATCTCAGAAATATTCGTAGTAGATGATGAGACCCATTCTGTTTTGCCATTTGGAAAACTTAGAAAGATTGCGAACTCATAAATGTTCTATGAAATATCCGAGCCACATCCCTGCGTAATGGCCGCAGGTAACTCCAAGACCAGTCACGCAAACATATCCTATCAACGGAACTATTGTCGGATTTTCGCGCTCGCGTTCAACCATTCCAGAAATAGAAGAGACAAGACCCGCAAGCCCTTGCGGGCCTACGGGTTTGTCGTAGTGAGTGAAGACATTAATCGGCATCTTCGGCGTTCCAAGAGTCAGTCATCTCATCATTGGCTCTGCGCTCACCCTCTTCGAACGCAAGAGAAACTGCATCATCGTCATCCTCTTCCAAGTCCACACTTTCTGTTTCTTCCCACAACTCTTCAGTCATTACCCGCACATATTGACGTAAACAGCGCAGTTCATATATAGTTTGCTCTAAAAAGTTATAAAGTTTATATAATTAGCACTGTTTATTTAAAGTATGAAAATTTATGTAAAAAAGACAAAATTTATATATTTATCATAGACCGCACCTAAATAGGGTGGGAATAATGAAAAGAAAAGTAATCCAAATAGCAGATTCAACTCAACTGATATCTCTTCCAAGAAAATGGTGCCTTCAAAACAGCATCAAAAAAGGCGATGAGCTTGAGGTCGAAGTCGACGGCACGAAAGTCACCGTAAGCTGCAGACCTGATTCAAAACTCGAGCACGCTGAAATCTCAATGCGAGACTACGGCAGCCTCGTCGCAAGGGTTCTACACGCACTCTACAAACGAGGAGTAGATGAAATAAGAGTAACTTTCGAGAAACCCGACGACATAATACTAATACAATCAAAAATCAAGAACGAGACAGTAGGATACGAAATAGTCGAACAGGACTCCAAAGGCTGCGTAATAAAAAACATCAGCAGCAGCCTATTAGGATTCGACACGATGCTAAGGCGAACATTCCTCCTGCTAATAAACATGGCAGATGAATGCGCACAGTCGCTCGCCAGAAAAGACGTGAGCCTGCTCAAGAACATAATCAATCTTGAGGAGAGCAACAACAGATTCACCTCACTTTGCAGAAGATACCTCAACAAATATGGAGCGCCCGACAACCAAAAAGTAGGGCCGCTGTACAGAATAATAGAAGAACTCGAGAATATCGCGGACGAATACAAATATCTAATACAAGGACTCTCAAAAACAGGAGAAGACATAAAAGTATCAAAAGTCGTCGTGCAACGCTACGAGATGCTCGCCCAGATGCTACGGCTGTTTTACGATGCGTTCTATAAATTTGACGCGAAAAAAGTCACTCAGATAGGAGAGATGCGAAAACAGATGATAGAAGACTGGCATCGCGACCTAGCGATAATGAAAGGCAAATCAGAAATAATGCTCATGCACCACAGCGTCGTAATAGTTCAGAAAATATTTAACCAGCTAGGACCGCTTTTCGTACTACAACTAGGCAACGAGCAGAAATAGAAAGGTCATCGCAATTATAGAATTTTTTCAAGCGAGTAGATGTCCTGCAAGACAAAGTCTGCGGCTAAAACATCCTCTTTTGGCTCTTTGCCCCAAACTACAAGAGCAGTCTTGAGACCGGCCTTCTTTGCAGGGAGAATATCAATTTGCATCCTATCGCCAACATACATAACTTCATTCGAAGCGACCTGCGCCCTGCGAACCAGTTCCTCGAATCCTGCCACGCTTTTCCCATCCTTTAGAAAATGCTCGCCAGTCAATTGGAAAAGGAAATACTCGCTTCTAAGGCCAATCCTTGATAATATCTCCTGCGCAGTCGCATAAGAATTGTTTGAATAATACGATAGCGGCACCCCCTTCAACTTAAGATTCTCGAAAAGCCCAACCAGACGCTCATCGCGTTCGAGAAATGACGGAATGTTAACACTGGCAAGAACACCACGCGCAATATTAGGATCGAGGCCATAAGTCTTGAAAACACGGCCATTGGAATCAAGCTTCGCATACCTTTGCTTGAATTGAACGCGCACATCATCCAATGGAAACTCTGTCAGCTGGGCTATAGTGCGCGCCATAGCGTCAAATATTTTCTCTTCGAGCTTCGGATACTGCGGCAAGCCGTACAAAGTACCGTCAATATCAAAACATATGTGGCGAACGCAATCACCCATAATGATTCACCAAACAAGGCTCTCCGGAATTCCTAGCTTTCATAAAATCAACACTCATCTTCGCGAAAAACGATTTTAGCGCGTAAAGACGCACACGATTTTTATCCTCTGAATCACCATCACGCACAGCATTCAAATATTGCTGCGCGTTCTGTTCACTCATTGGAAGCCTGAAAACGCGTTCAGCGGCCTTTCCATTGATAAGACGAAGGCTTTCTTGGCACAGCACATGCCCGAGATTGTAATGATGCATCATGTTGAGAGTATAGCGCTCACGCCTCTGCTCGAATTCCTGCTTCGTTATTTCAACATCAGAATACTTTCTGCAAGCAGAATCCCAATATTGAGTGAACAACTGAAGCTTGCGAGTCGTACGGTACAGCAGCATAAGCACAAATGAACTGTCCTCGCTCTCTAATTCGGACATTCCAATCCTTTTAGCGAACTCGTTCTTTATCTCGAACAAGCGCTTTCTTGCCTGATTCGCGAACATCCGTTTAGGATTCTCAATCGAGTCGTAAAGCAAAAATCTGGACTCATAAGCTGTCAAAATATTCGCTAAATCCTCGAATACGTGGCCGTAGCGATAAGAAGTATCTATGTTGTATGTGGAATCGGCTATTTTTTCCTCGTCTATTTTGCCATCCCTGTCAAAGAAATGAGATACATAATCATCCACTGAAGGATTGCGCGCATTCATGCTGATCAGCAGGTTGCCAGCGCCGGCATCGCGCACGCGCACAACATATTTTTTGCGGGTCGAAACCAGCCTGAAAACCTTTGTTGATTCATACCATACTTTCTTTTCAAGCTCTGAGAACTTCGCAACGCTGCGTTCGCTTAAAAGAGCTGGAGCCGGCTCTATCTGCGAGCGGTATTCCTCTATCAATTCTTTGTCTTTTGGCTTTTGAAGACTACTCGTGATAGGCGGAGGATTCTGCACCCAGCGCGTGCAGTCACCAATATATTTGAATACCAGGCGCGTGCGAAGAACATCGAGCTTCTTATCTTGCGATTTTTTGTATGCCTCGCTTAGAAGCTCAACTGCTCCATAAAACGGCTGCGGGTTGCGCACTTTCTCAAAAACCATGAATGCGTCATCTCTTTCGAACGAAGGATAGTCCTCAAACGCGAAAGGAGCTATAACTCGCACAGTCTTGAATTCAGTATTGTTATCGATGAGCCACGCAGAATCGCTCGCTCTTTGAATCGCTATCTCTTTCGCGCTCAGGACTTTGTTTGGAGCGACACGCTTGTAAACCCATTGGACTTCGCCAAGAGCTATCTCTGTCGAACGAGCCACCTCGCGCACATCGCCCTCTCCATTCGCGCCATCGCCAAGAGTCTGCACCAAACTGACATCGCGCTGCGATAGGAAACGATCATGCTTGAGAAACTGAGCTATCTCTTTTCCAAGCTCCAAACCCAGCTTCTCTTTTCGGCCCGCATCAGTTTCTAAAGCGCATGCGGCCATCTCCTGAACTATTCCCTTGAAATGTATCCTTGCGTATTCGTGCGCGTGATCACGGAGCATGTCCTGAAAGCTAGTCTGATTATCATCGTAGCGCTCAGCTAGCTTCAAAGCGTTCCTGAAACGCGGAGGGTCAAGGCTTCGAATGATTTCTCGGCCTCCTGAACTCTCGCTAAGATACCGTAAAACTTTTCTGTGCGCCTCAAGCGCGCCAAGAACTGTCTCTCGCATCGATAGAAGGTCGGAGACGCCATAAAGATTGAATTTATCCACTAACCTGTCGCGCTCAACGGCAGGCACCTGCATTCCGACATAAATCACAGGAACCACAACATTAAGCTGAAGAATATTGCTGGAAAGATAAGACTCGTCTTTGATTATTATCGCATCGGATTCCTCAAAGAGTTTCTCCTCGAGGCTTCGCGCTGAGCGAATGCTGACCCAGGATGGAGGTTCGCGTACAAAAACCTCTCTACCATTCTCCTCGCCGCCGACAACCGTGACGAGCGCCTCTGAAGGCAAATCCCCTGACTTGTATGGAGCCATCGTTACCCAACAGTAGCAATTCTACAAATCATTTATAAAGCTTTTGCATCAAGACAGTATAACCCCCATCGAGCCCAAACGTCGGGTGTGGGACAGAAATAGTTAATCTTTGAGGATGATGATGTAAGCTCGGCGGCCTATGTCTTTTTTCTGTGCGTCGATTTTGGCACCATT
>C687J35174_10012599_pt1 | contig 10312 bp, 6 predicted proteins | sample RifCSPhighO2_01_FD_35174 | JGI IMG/M metagenome (IMG submission 35174)
TAGTGTCAATAGTTACGAGCCAGCCATTGATTTGGGTGGATGTATATTTCTTGTGCTTACTCCAGTTACGCCAGAAGCCTTGTGTGCCCTCACCGTCGCCAATATTACCGTAGTTGACTCCGGTGATGTCCATACCACCTGCACTGATTACTACTGTCCGACACCCTGCCGTCGCGGCGCGCCAACCGGACATCATAACTTCACAAACACTGTATGTTCCAGGCCACAAACCCAGGAGGGTATAACCACCTGAAGTCGTAGTTGTTGAGATCTCGCCCGGATCAAGCGTCATATTGCTATTTGCGTCGATGAATATTGTCCAACCAGCGAGCTTACCGTCGCCACTATCTTGGATGCCGTTGCCATTTACGTCTCGCCACTTATAGCCGCTGATGGTCGAGAGTTTGAAGTTGCCGAAGTTCACACCCGTGACCACATCACCCAAGCCGAGGATAAAGGCGGCTGGGTCGGCCGTGGTCTGTGTCCAACCACTCTTGCCTGTCTCGCGCACGTTGTAGGTGCCAACATCAAGATCCATGAACCAGTAGTTACCACTGCTGTCGGTTGTAGTGGTGGCAAGTAAGACCATGCTACCGTCATAAAGATTAATTACCCAACCAGACAGACCAATCTCGCCTGAGTCCTTTAGTCCGTTGGCATTGTCATCACCGAACTTCTGTCCGTGTATTTCGGCTGGAATGTCATTGTTAGTCAAGGTGCAAGTTCTGTCAGAAGCACTTGTGACCAACACCGTACCATCACTTGCGCAGTCGCCACTCTCGGTCGCGGCATAATCAGGGTTGGCGTCTTCGCTCACCATATAGGTGCTCGAGGCTAGCCACATAGATGTGCCCCCGATCGAGCCTGGGAAGGGACTGCCCGTCACGTCAGTACTGCCTTGCTTAACATGCATGGCGAAGTCACTTGACGTAGCTGTACCACCGTTATCGTTAATTACCAGCTTAATGACAGTTAGACGACCGGCTCTGTGGTTACCAAAATTAATATCGCTTACCACCTCGCCGTTATCAAGCATTATAGGCGCGGAACTTGAAGCGGTCTGGATCCAGCCCACTTGCATTTCTTCAGTCAGGCTGTATGTTCCGGCCGCAAGGTCGGTAAAGGCATAACTGCCGTCCACGGCCGTGGTGGTTGAAGCTACCCAGACCATGGAGCTATCGTAGAGATTTATGATCCAACTCCCAAGGCCTGGTTCACCGCCATCCCAGATGCCATCCGCATCTTGATCCTCGAACTTGCTGCCATGTATCTCACCCGGCTCGTCGTCGTTGGTGAGAGTACAGAGCTTACTGTCTCCATCGGCAAGAATCACTGTGCCGTCAGAAGCACAATCGCCGGTGATACCCATGAGTTGATATCCAGAGAGAGTATCCTCGCTAACTACATATGTTTCCGGGGAGAGACTAGACATGGTGCCACTGGCCGAGCCAGAGAAGGGACTGCCTAGCACGTCAATACCCGTCAATTTAACGTGCAAGGTGAAGTCACTTGAAGTAGCCGTGCCGCCATCATCGTTGATCATTAATTTGACCACAGTCAGATTGGCTGAGCCAGGCAAAGGTGGTGGGGGAGGAGGTGGGGGAGGAGGGTCACCGCCTCCAGTAAGACCGTCAACGCGATAGTTATCCCCCTTAGTGCCGACTTTAGTTTTGTATTCTCCGTCATCATCTGGCAGTACAGTGTAAGCACCGAAGCAGAAGTTCCCAGCACTATCCGGCGTGATAGTACCGCTTGCCACTACAATGCCCGGATCAGCTGATGAGCCTCCTGGTCCACCCGTGATTGACCAGGCATAGGCTGTGCTCGGATCGAAGCCGGAACCGTTGATGTAGACCACATCACCTATTTCATAAAAATTACTGTCCTGCGGAGTCCCGCAGATCCCGGTTGTGGTCCAAGTAGCACCACCTGCGGCGGATACACTTCCGCCACCAATCGAGATAGCACCTGCCAGTGAAGCTAAAATAATAAACGACGCTACTAGTACTCTGTTAAAGCTCATTAATATAATTATCTATTAACTTGTAAATAACTGGACAAAACAAATATAACACAAGTGTCGTGCCCCGCCAAAGTAACTTAACTGTGCATAACATCATTTGTTACGTAAATCTAAGGGACAACCTCAAGGACATCCCCCCAAATGCCCTGTGATTTAGGTGTTTAGCACCTAAACAGAACTACTCGAGTGTTAATGCGTTTAAATCATAAACAGTTTCTTTATGTTCTAGCATGAGATCCAACGCATTATCTGCAAAAGAAAGATATTCAGGAATATTTTTAAATTGATCCAAGATAATTGAAGGTTTGCAGAGTTCCTGATTACTTGCTTTGTAGTTTCTGTATTCATTATAGCTTGTACGCACAACTGGTGATTTAATTTTGTGTACTCTATCATTGAGATTAACGTAGGCAGATAGATGCAATAGATGGTCATTTGACTGGATATGCTTTGCCTTGAATGTACCCTGAAACAATGAACCACTTCGTTTATGCCTCTCATTAAAGAAGTTCGTATAACCGCCACCAAGCCTTTTCATAAATTCGCTAATCCCGCCCTCCTTCAATTGTTTAATAACGAGATGAAAGTGATTCGGGTTCAAGCAATAGGCAATCAATTCCACGATCTTTTTACTGTTAAGTTTTGCTTTTTCATCAGGAGAGCGCAGAGCATGAACATATAAACTCTCAATTGGGTCGACTGAGTTGAAATGGATGAGGCATTCAAGAAAGCGACGAGATTCTGAAGGTTCAAGAAAAATACTTCTTTTGTCTACACCTCTATTGTACACATGGTAAATTTCTCCATTGACGAATTTGAACTTCCGCATAGCTAATTATAGCATTTAGGTGCTAAACACCTAAATTAGAATGGGGATAAAAAAGAAATAACATGATAACATATTTGTATGGGATTTGAGTATAAAAAGTCTACACGGATCTTTGAGCCCCTTCGACATGGCTCAGGGCAAGCTTCCGGGGAGCCGTTTAAGCTTTCGCGAACGAAGGTTGATTTGTTCATGAATTGTCCAAGATGCTTCTATTTGGATAGGAGGTTGGGGATAGGCAGGCCTTCAACTCCGCCATTTTCACTTAACTCTGCAGTGGACGCGCTCTTAAAAAAAGAATTTGACATCCACCGGGCCAAGGGTACGCGCCACCCACTGGTCAAGCAATACGGGATTTATTCTGTGCCTTTCGAGCATGAGAAAATAGAAGAGTGGCGCGATGCTCTACGACGGGGCATACAGTTCCACCACAAGGAAACTCACTTTGTTCTAAGTGGTGGCATTGACGATGTTTGGGTAGATCCGGAAGGTAAGCTCAACATCGTTGATTACAAAGCTACGAGCAAAACAAGTGAAGTGAATATAGATGCCGATTGGCAGATCGCTTACAAGCGTCAGGTTGAATTCTATCAATGGCTCTTTCGGAAAAACGATTTCACTGTTTCGGACACAGCCTACTTCGTCTATTGCAACGGCCAAGCTGATAAAGCTGCTTTCGACGGCAAACTCGAATTCAGTATCAAAATTATTCCCTACGAAGGTTCTGATAAATGGATCGAACCAACTCTAGTCAAAATAAAAGAATGCCTAATGGGCAATCTTCCACCCATCACTCCCACATGCGAATACTGCAGTTATCGTTCCTACGCATCTAAATTTGAGCTTTGAGTTTTGAGCTTTGAGTTTTTATTTCGTGTCGTGGAGGCGGGTGGCAGTGAGGGCGCCTAGAATCATTAAGATTGAGAGAGTGGGGAAGAGTGAGATCATGGATCCATCGGCAATAATTACTGAAGCAACGATTGGTCCGATTAGGTAGGCCAAGGGTCGCATATCCCGAAATAAGGCGAGGAGATCAATGTCTTTTGCTTCAACTTTTTTGAAAAAATAGATAGCCGACATACCCTCAACCATGGCCGCACCAACCCGCGTGCCAAATAAGATGACAACCCAGACCCAAGCCGCACCGGATGTAATGAAGGGTATTACACCCACCGTGATAGCCATAAGCACGAAGCCGCAAGAAAGTAATTCTTTTTCACCAAGTTTATTATCGGCAATCTTGCCAAGGGGGTACTCGAGTAAGATATACGGCAGGAGCATTATTGAGAAGATTATACCCAATGTTTCAAAACCGAATCCGAATTTGTCAATTAAGTATAATGGTGTGTAGATAATCATCCAGGAAAAGAAGAGTTGGAGCAAAAATTGTGTGATGAGTACGTAACGCAGATCTTTTCGTGTCCACGCACTGGCAATACCTCGCCATAGATTGCCTGGATGGGTATGAGAGGGTTTGTTTTTAGCAATGAAAGTAAGAGAAGCAAAAAGTGCTAAAAGAAAGATAACTCCGGAAATTGTATACAAAACATTGAAGCCATGAGACACAATAATCCATCCGGCTATTATCGGCGCGATCACAAAAGCCAGATTCATGAAGGTTAATTCGGTACCAACTACCGAGCCTCTTTCTGCTACACGTGATGATTTCTCAATAAATATGTCGCTTACGGCCGGGGCCACTTGGGGGATAACCAAGAAAATTACAAGAGCACCTATGGTCCAAAGACTATTGCCGTAACCAACTAACAAAGCCGCAGCCGCCGCAACTAAAATAAGGGTAGTGAGGATTTTCGCAGGTGAGCTTCTTCTTATGAATATCGGTAAAAGCGCAAGAAGCAGAATTGCCCCAAGACTCGAGAGACTATATAAAGTCCCCACAAGATCCTCACCTACGAGCTTGACTATGAAGGGTGAATTGACCGAGAAGAGCAATGCTTCTCCAAGCATGAGCAGAAAAACAAAAATATATATACGCCTGCGCATTACGTTTATACTTCCAGTATAACAGGCAGGATGATGGGACGCTTGCCGGTTTTCTGAAGCAAGAATTTGCCCAATTTCTCGCGTAGATCGTTCTTGAGATAGTCGAGATTAAGGGGATGCATTCGAGCTGTCGCGTCTTCGATCATGCGTTTGGTCAATCCACGGGCATGTTTGAGAAGTTCTTGTGACTCCTTGAGATAAACGAAACCGCGTGAAATTATATCCGGCGACTTACGCACTCGGCCGTTTGCTGTATCGATGGTGGCGATAACCACGAAAATGCCATCCTGGGCCAGTTGTTTGCGATCACGCACAACCACATCTTTAACATCACCGGTGCCCAGAGCATCAATCATGACTGTCTTAGACACGGCGCTATCTTTAAGTCTGCGGGCTTTTACATCTTTTGACCCGCCTTCACCCGGCTTCGGCGAGGCAAGGTAAAACTCGATAATGCTGCCATTATCAGGCACGATAACGTGATCTTCCGGGGTACCCGCTTCAATAGCGATATCTCTGTGCGTGGTCAGGAACTGATGCCATCCGTGTACGGGCATGAAAAAGCGTGGATGAATTTGTTGCTGGAGCCACTTAAGTTCGTCATGGTTGGCGTGACCGGATGCGTGCACATCCAGTACTCGATAGTGGAGCACCTTCGCACCCCGGCGGGCGAGATTGTCTTTGAGGTGTTGTACAGCTCTTTCATTTCCTGGGATGATGGACGAAGAGAGGATAATCGTATCGCCTTTGTGCAACTTGACTTTTTTGTGTATACCGGTCGACATGCGCATAAGAGCGGCGAACTTGTCCCCTTGAGCACCTGTGGCCAGGATGATCACCTTATCGGGCGGGAAGTTCTCGATTTCCTCCGTCGCGATTAGGGCCGGAGAGGTGGAACTTACCAGTTTTAGCTCTTTGGCTATTTCAATATTGGTCTTCATACTCCGACCTTCAATGGCTACTTTTTTACCGTATTTCTCGGCGGTATTGATGATGAAGATCATACGTTCAAGAAGTGAGGCAAAAGTGCCGATAATCAAACGCCCACGGATATTTTTTATCAACTCTTCCAAATTTTTATGAATTGCGCGTTCGGAGAAGGAGAAACCGGGTACGTCGGCGTTGGTGGAGTCCGCAAGGAGCAGGAGGTTATTTTCTTTACCGATCAGGCTATACACGTCCCGTTCGCGCTCTATGGGGATACCGTCGTCGTGGTCGACTTTCAAATCGCCGGTGAAAACAATATTACCCAGGGGAGTTTCAAAAATAATACCCATAGCATCAGGAATAGTGTGAGTGACATTGAAGAAGCGCGCGTAAAAGTCGTCGGCAATTTTAATTCGGGCATTAGTCTCGATGATTTGCATATTAAGCTCTGCGAGTTGAGGAAACTCGACTTGACGTTTCTTTATCACCACGGAGGTGAGTAGTCGGGTGTAAATTTTTGGATTACCTATACGATCCATGACGTAGGGTATGCCCCCAATATGATCAAGATGTCCGTGAGTAATGAATACGGCTTTGATCTTTTTCTTACGTGCTTCCAGATATGTGGTGTCAGGAATTATGTAGTCCACCCCCGGGGTTTCATCCTCGTCGGTAAACTGGATGCCCATGTCTACGATGATAATGGAGTCACGGAATTCGACCGCTGTCATGTTCTTACCAACTTCTTCTACACCCCCGAGAGGAATAACACGTACCAGATCTTCCTTTTTAGTTGGATCATTGGGTTTGGGATTATCATTTTGAGGGCGGATTATCCGCCGAGGTGAGTGTCGGTCTTGCGCTTTGCGAAGGATAGGTCCTTTCAATGGGTGAATATGCTCCATAATTTGTCTGTCATTATGTACCACTTATAAATTTGGTTGAATCTATCGGATGAATTAGAGATAGTTTCCGGTAGATTGCCACTAATTTGTTTTGCCTTAATGTATGCAAAATGCGGAGAATAAAGAAAGATTGCCGGGATGTCTTCATGAAGAGCTTTTTCGAAAATCTTATATTTGTCCGCTCTCAATTTTTTGTCTGACTCGATTCGGGCGGCAGAAAGTGCATGATCGACTTGGGGATTAGTATAGCCTGAAATATTGAGGCCCGGATCAAGACGTTCTCCTGAATGCCAGAAGGCGTAGGGATCAGGAAAGTGTCCGACCACTTCACCAAAGAGTAAAGCGTCGAACTTCCGTGGTCGAATCACATTGGTGTTCAAATCACTGGTTTCATAAATCTTAACAGTCACATCAACACCGATTTCTTTCCAGGTGTCGGCGATTATCTGGGCGGCTCGGGATAGTTCGGGACTGTCGGATGTGGAGAGAGTAATTTTGAATTCTTTAATCTTTGAACTAGCCAGAATCGTTTTCGCTTCTTCGATCCTGGAGCTTTGATCTTTTCCTGTTTCTTCCTTACCGAGCAAGGGTCCGATTTCGGTAGATGCAAAGCCAGACAAAGCCTCGGCTATTATTTTGTTGCGTGGTGTGGCAAGTTCAAGAGCTTTCCTGACCTTCACGTCAGCAAGAATTTTTGACTGGTTAGCGTTTAGGAAAACTGCGAAAACGCGTGAAAGAGATTTTGAATAAATTTCAGCCCCAACACTTTCCAGTTCCTCCGCTCCTTCTGTCGAGAAACCGGATAGACTGTCCACTTGATGTTTGGAGTAGGCATCCACAAGATCACGCTCATTGTCATACAAACGCAAAGTCACTTTTTTGATAAGAGGTTTTCCGAGACTAAAATATTTATTCGGAATAAGGTTGATAGTGTGGGGGATCCCACTCGAGTCACTTTCCACGGTCTTGATCATGTAAGGTCCACTACCAATGGCCTTGATGTTTAGCCCAGAAAGAGCGAAGGCTTGCGGTTCAACTGCTTTCCATAAATGCTCTGGCAAGATGCCCATGGTGGTGTTTTCGAGGAAAGGCGCATAGGGCTGCTTGAGTATGAAGCGCACTGTTCTCTCGTCTGGAGCCTCGACTGTAACCCCATCCCAGTTCACACGTAGTGGGCTCTTGATTAAATTATCCTGGACTAATCTGACGGTGAAGATAATGTCAGATGAAGTAAGTGCTTGTCCATCTTGCCAGCGTAAATTATCCTTTAATAGGAAAGTGTACGAGATACCATCTGGAGAGATAGAGTAGGATTCCGCAAGATCGGGGATGAATTCTTCAGAGTTCTCTGCCCGGAGTAGACCGGAGAACACTAAAGCAGTGAGATCCTTGTCGGTGTCAGAGGTAGCAAGTAATGGATTGATAAACCTGGCTTTACCAAGAATACCTTCACTAAACTCACCTCCTTCCGACGGAACTGTGACAAGAAACGTACTTGAAGCAAGAGCTATGGAAGCAAAGAGGGTGAATATTGCAACGATACCGCAAGTGAGAACAATCTGTTTTTCTTTTTTGCTACAGTAGCGAGAAAGCTGAAAAATTTCTCGGATTGATGGCGAGTTTGGGCTTTTGTCAAACGAAAAACGTATATGTTTCCTTAGCACAGGGAAATTTATTCTGGTTAGATTATGAAATAAGAATTGAAGCAATGACGGAAAGACAGAAGAGGATAGCTACCACTATGGTTGCCTGGAAAATGGTACGATCAAGTCCGCGCCGAGTCCGTTCGATACCTTCTCCACTCGAACCACCGAAAGCGGCCCCAAGTGAAGCGTCTGTTTGCTGTACCAGCACCAGGACACACAGAATAACGGAAAGCCCAATTTGAATATATGGTAATATTGAGGATATAGTCATGTTGCTATATAGGCTAGCATACCCCTTGCAAGTGAGCAAGTGGGTAAGTATAATAAGCCACACTTATAAGATAAACCCTTACGGGTATGAAAAAAGCAAAAACAAAGCGAAATAACCAAGTGCCTGCAAAGTCCTCTGTAGGGGTTATTCCACTCGGGGATCGGGTGTTAGTTTTGCCTCTTGATAAGGCGGACAAAATGTCCGCGGCGGGCATAATTATTCCCGAGACTGTTGATAAAGAGCGACCTGACCAAGGCAGGATTATCGCGATTGGGCCGGGTAAACGTAATGACGACGGCAAGTTCGTGCCAGTGGGGGTTAAGGTGGGACAGAACGTTATTTTCTCAAAATATGGTCCGGATGAAATTAAAATCGGTGACAAAGAATATTATGTAATTAGCGAGTCAAATATTCTCGCCATAATTGATTAAACATGGCTAAACAAATAATTTACGCAGACGAAGCTCGGGAACGATTAAAGGCCGGAATTGATAAAGTGGCCAGCGCGGTCAAAATTACCCTCGGTCCACGCGGGCGCAACGTGGTTATCGACAAAGGCTGGGGCTCACCTACGATTACCAACGACGGAGTTACCATCGCCAAAGAGATAACACTTTCTGACAAGATTGAGAATATGGGCGCCGAGATCGTCAAAGAAGTTGCTAATAAGACAAATGAATTGGCTGGTGACGGCACCACTACCGCCACCGTGCTCACTCAAGCCCTCATCGCCGAAGGTTTCAAGCGCACGGCAATGGGGGTGAATGCCATGGGTGTGCGGGCGGGTATCGAGGCGGCCACGGCTGAAGTAGTTAAGGCACTGGCAGGCATGGCCAGGCCAATTAACAGCAAAGAAGAGAAGATCCAAGTGGCCACAATTGCGGCTGAAAGTGAAGAGTTTGGCAAGATTATCGCAGATGCAATCGATAAGGTCGGTAAGGATGGAGTAGTCACGGTTGAAGAATCACAGGGTTTCGGCGTGGAGATCGAAGTGGTGGAAGGTATGCAGTTTGATAAAGGTTACGCCAGTGCCTACATGGTCACGAACGCAGAGCGCATGGAAGCGGAATATCACGACGCGCCAATCTTGATTACGGACAAGAAAATTTCAAGTATTAAAGATATTTTGCCACTCTTGGAAGCAATAGCCCAGACTGGTAAGAAAGAATTGGTGATCATAGCCGAGGACGTGGATGGCGAGGCTCTGGCTACGCTTGTGGTTAATAAGCTGCGTGGCACGTTCAACACCCTGGCCATCAAAGCTCCAGGCTTCGGTGACAGACGCAAAGAGATGCTCGAAGATATCGCGGTGCTTACAGGGGGTAAAGTAATTAGCGAGGAGGTGGGTATCAAGCTTGAGAGCACCACCATAGAGATGCTCGGTAGAGCTCGTAGGATTATCGCAAGCAAGGACACTACTACTATAGTAGGTGGCAAGGGCAAGAAGAACTTGATCGAAGCGCGTGTATTGCAACTGCATAAGGCACTTGCCGATTCTGATAGCAAATACGATAAAGAAAAGTTACAAGAAAGACTCGGTAAATTGACCGGGGGTGTGGCTGTGATCAAAGTGGGTGCGGCCACCGAGACGGAAATGAAGTATAAAAAACTCAAGATCGAGGACGCTGTCCAAGCCACTAAAGCAGCTATGGAAGAAGGCATAGTAGCCGGTGGTGGTGCGGCCTTCGTGCACGCCGCTTCTTCAGTAGG
>C687J35174_10012606_pt1 | contig 10307 bp, 9 predicted proteins | sample RifCSPhighO2_01_FD_35174 | JGI IMG/M metagenome (IMG submission 35174)
TTAAAAATGAGCCGCTCCGATGAACATCGGAGCGGCTCGAACTATTTTATAATTTTATTGGAAGCTTTCAGGATACTCGAATCATTCGCCTTGTAAGGCGAATGATTCGGGAGTATGATTATTTATGTGGATAATACGAAAAAAATAATATGAATAATTTTAAAGATTTGGAAAAAGAGATTGAAATTTTTGCAAATGCACACCGACTGGCGATTTTGAGTTTTTTAAAAAAGAAGAAAAGTGCGTCGGTAGGCGTGATCGCAGATAATATCAATGTCTCTTTCAAAACCACTTCCAAACATCTTCTATACTTATCAAAGAAGGGGATTCTGAAAAGGAGGTATGATGGACCTTTTGTTTTGTATAAGATATCGAACAATCTGCCAGAATCGGTCCGTTTGATTATTTCGCATTTGTTATAAAAATCATTCGCCGTGGAAGGCGAATGATTTGGGATAAGGAATGATAAGGATAATATGGGGGAAAAGTAGGGGAGTGTAATCGTACCTTTATTTTTCGGGTAAAAAGCCTGCCCGGCTCGACAATTTTATATTGATTTTATGTCGGTCGGGTTGTAGAGTTTGGGTAAATTTATGGCAAATAAAATCGTATATGCTTTCATTGACGCATCAAACCTATGGCAAGCACAAAAGGCCAAAGGTAAGATGTTCGATTATGAAAAATTAAAATCTTTTCTAAAAAACAAATTTAGCGCTTCAGAACTGCAAGTATTTTATTACACTGCTTATCCAAAAGAAGGGACTAGAGAAAAGAGCCAAGACGGTAAACATAAATTTTATACATATCTTAAAAAAGGTCTTAAATTTACAGTTAGAAAAAAAGAACTTAAAAGAATCATACAACATAATGATCTTGGAGATTCAATACAGGAGAAGGGTAATATGGACGTTGAAATGACAATTGACGCTATTCATTTCTTTAAAAAATATGACACAGCTATTCTTTTTACAGGTGACTCTGACTTTCTTGCGCTAGTTAATTATCTTCGTAATGGTGGTAAAAAAGTTTTTATTTTTTCGTCTAAAAACAATATATCACAAGAGTTAAGAACAAGCGGTGATGGATATTTTGATGTTTTAAATATAGAAGAAGATGTGTGGGGCAGAGATTTAAAACACAAAGAAGATAAATCCTAAAAACAAAGCAGTCCTCCTTGCGGAGGACTGCCCTTGGATGTAATACCCTTAAAGTTTTATGGTAAAACCCTAAGACAAAGTAAGTGTATTCCTTTTATTTAAAAAGTCAAGGTTATCCACATATTTATATTAAAACAAATTTATGTTTGTTTTCTTGATTCGAAAATCATTCGCCGTGGAAGGCGAATGATTTGGGGGCAATTTAGATAATTTAGAATATAGTTTTGGATAATTGGGTATGAGGAAGAACGTTGCGACCAACTTTATTTTTCGGGTAGAAAGCCTGCCTGGCTCGACTTTTTGTCTTGATTTTATATGAGATGACTGATATGTACGTATACCACCTAGAACTTACTTTACATATGTTAAGTTGTATTTAAATATAGATATGCTATACTTGGCGTATGTCAATCGATAAAAAACAATTTGTAACACCTACCCAGCTTGCCAAGATGCTGGGCATTAGTCGTATCGCTATCCACCAAAAGATCAAAAAAGATGAAATTAAGGCTGAAAATATTGGCGATTCCGCAAAACCGACCTATTTGATTCTTAAATCATCCTTATCTCCAGAGATACAGGAACGTATTCAAAATGAGCAGAAAAAGAATACTGAAAAAGTTCTTACAAAAAATAATCACCACGACCTCGGTTTTGAAAAGGAGCTTTGGGCGGCGGCGGATAGACTGCGCGGAAATATAGATGTTTCGGAATATAAAAATATCGTTTTGGGATTACTCTTTTTGAAATATATCTCTGATTCATTTTATAAACGTCGAGAGATTCTTACAGAGATGACTCGAAATAAAAAGAATAAAGATTTTTATGTCCCGACTGATGAAGCACGAAAAGCTATTCTTGAGACAAAAGATTTTTATACTTCCGAGGGCGTATTCTATGTTCCTGAAAAATCTCGTTGGGAATATTTGCAGATAAAAACCATGAGTCCTGATTTAGGGAAAGTTTTAGATACTGCTATGGAGTTGATTGAAAAGGATAACTTAGCTCAGCTTGAAAATGTCCTTCCTCGCGTATATACAAAAACAAATTTAGATCACACTGTCCTTGGTGAATTGGTAAATATATTTTCACAAATTTCTTTCGATCATGATTTCGACAGAGAGAAAGATATTCTCGGACGAATATATGAGTATTTCTTGGGCCAGTTTGCTTCAGCAGAAGGCAAACGCGGAGGTGAATTCTTTACCCCAAGATCAATCGTTAAATTACTCGTAGAAATTCTTGAGCCATACGAAAATGCTCGTGTATTTGACCCTGCTTGTGGTAGCGGTGGAATGTTTGTGTCTATGGGCGAATATTTACGCGATCATAAAATGGATCCATCAAAACTTTCTATCAGCGGGCAAGAAAGCAATCAAACCACCCTTCGTCTTTGCAAAATGAATCTCGCCATCCGTGGCCTTTCCGGCAAAATTGAACTTGGAAATACATACTATAAAGACATGTTTCCTCATTTGCAGGCAGATTTTGCGATTGCAAATCCGCCCTTCAATGCAGAATGGGAGCCAGCAAAACTTTCCGACAATGATCCTCGTATTACTTTGGGCGTGCCACCTTCCGGAAATGCAAACTTCTTATGGGTGCAACACTTTGTTCATCACTTATCACCAAGTGGACAAGCGGGATTTGTTATGCCAAATGGAGCACTTGCTGTATCTGGTAAGGAAGGAGAACTTCGTCAGAAGCTCATCGATGCAGACCTTGTGGATGTGATTATTTCTTGTCCGTCAAAGCTTTTCTATAATGTTTCACTCCCTGTTTCTTTATGGTTCTTGGCAAAAAATAAAGGTGGTGATCGTTTTCGCAACCGCAAAGACGAAACTCTTTTTATTGATGCTCGAGATATTTTTGAACAAATTTCCAGAAAACAGGTTGTTTTCAATAAAGAAAATCTTGAAAAAATTGCGGGGACTGTTCGTTCGTGGCGTGGGGAAAAAGGAGCACCAAAATATGAAGACGTTTCTGGTTTTTGTAAATCAGCAAATCTCGAAGAAATAAAAAAGAATGGATATACCCTTACCCCGGGAAGATATGTTGGACTTGCCGATATTGAGGATGACGGGATTTCTTTTGAAGAAAAAATGCAGAAATTTTCCGGAGAACTTCGTGAGGCATTCACAAAGGGTCGTGAATTAGAAAAAGATATTGAAAAGAATCTTAAGGAACTTGGGTTCTAACTTATTATGTATATATTTTTAGATGAAAGTGGAGATTTGGGATTTGGAAAGCGATCAAGCAAATGGTTTTTGTTTACTCTTGTGGTTGTAGATGATCCTCGAAAACTTGAGCGAGTGATCAAAAAAACTCGAAAAAGCTTAAAAAAGAAATACAAGCGTACCATGTCAGAACTTCACGCATATCATTGTGATGATATTACTCGCATACGAGTTCTCACAAAACTTGCTGAACAGGATATATCAGTAGTCACTACAGTTTTGAACAAAAGCAAGGTATATGTTGATCTTCAAAATCAAAAGAACTACCTTTACAACTTTACTGCGAATATCATTCTCGACCGTCTTATGAATACAAAACTCATAGACAAGAATAGAAAAATATCGCTTGTAGTTGACAGAAAAGACACAAAGAAACATCTCCGAGACAATTTTATTTCTTATATCACTGAAGCGATGAAACAAAAAAGAAATGGAAATTTTGAGATGTCCTTAGCGGCGTCTCATGATGAGAAAGGGCTACAAGCGGTCGATTTCATCTCATGGGCAATTTTCAGAAAATATGAAAGGGGTGACTTTGGGTTTTATGAAATTATCAAGGATAAGATTATTGATGAGAGGCTTCTTTTTCCATAAAAAGAAAGCCCCCTGCTTTGACGGGTCGCCATTCGGTAACCCAACGCAGGAGGTCTTACTTCTTATGTAGAGAGTATAGTCTATCGCAAGATAAAAGTCAAAGTTATCCACAGGTCAAAAATATGAGTAAATTACTAGAACAAATATATAAGGAAAAGAAACATCTAGGGTCAGTACTAGAGGTTACTTCTAGTAAACGCATCTATCTTTCTGAATACAAAAAACAAGGGACTCCTTTCTTTCGATCTAAAGAAATTATAGAAGCTTTTAAAGGAAAGCAAATTTCGTCAGAGTTATTTATATCAAACGATAGATATAATGAAATAAAGAATAAATTTGGTGTACCCCAAAAAGACGACATCTTATTAACCTCAATTGGAACAATAGGTATACCTTTTAGAGTAACAAATGATAAGCCATTTTATTTTAAAGATGGAAATTTAACATGGTTTAGAAACTACAATGGAATTGACTCTTTGTATCTATACTATTGGATAATTTCTACCAAAGGACAATCTCAGATCGAATCTAATTCAATTGGATCATCACAGAGTGCATTAACAATCGATTCAATTAAAAAATTGGAGATTGATCTACCAGATTTACCGACCCAAAAGAAAATCGCGGGGATTTTGAGCGCATATGATGCAAAAATTGAAAACAATAATAAGATAATCAAAAATCTTGAATTAACAGCCCAAACCATTTTTAATGAATGGTTTATAAATTTTCGCTTTCCCGGATATGAAAAAGCAAAAATGGTTGAGAGCGAGATGGGGGAGATTCCCGCTGAGTGGAATGTAGGAAAAATAAGTGATTTTGGAAATGTTGTTTGTGGTAAAACTCCATCAAAATCAGAATCTATATACTTTGGTGGTGAAATACCATTTATAAAAATTCCAGATATGCATAGCCAGATGTTTATTGTTAATACCGAAGATAGTTTAACTCAAGCTGGAGTTAACACTCAAAAAAATCAACTTATACCAGAAGGATCAATTTGTGTTAGTTGTATTGCAACTGTCGGATTAGTTTCAATTACGACAAAAGATTCGCAGACGAATCAACAGATAAATTCAGTCGTTCCTAAGAATAGAGAATCTACTGAGTATTTATATTTTACTTTAGTTAATAAAAAAAATGACTTAAAAGCAATTGGTTCGGGTGGGTCAACAACCTTAAATATTAATACCAGTGTTTTTTCAAATTTAGAAGTTTTAATACCAAATGACCAAATAATAAAGTTATTTCACCAAAAAGTCAGTCCGTCTTTCAAAGCAGTAAAACACCTAATTAACGAAAATATATCTCTAAAACAGTCGAGAGATCAGTTATTAGCAAAATTAATTTAAATTTTATGAATTACACTTGCCCCTATTGTGGTCGTCACACAACAATCACGGATCCAAATAAGGACTCAAACTGGTATAAGATTGAAATAGAGAAATCAACACTTGGTGATGTGGGTTTTGGAATATCAGCAATAACCTGTCCAAACGAAGAATGTCAAAAATTATTATTAGTTGCACAATTAACTAACGCTTATGAACAGTATGGAAACTGGAATAAATCTACCGTAATTAAAACTTGGAGACTTTTACCTGAATCGGAAGCAAGGGTTTTACCAGATTATATCCCAAATCCAATTAAAGAAGATTATTATGAAGCATGTCGCATTTGCGACCTGAGCCCAAAAGCTTCAGCTACCCTTGCTCGTCGTTGTTTGCAAGGAATGATTCGAGATTTTTGGAAAATTAAAGATTCTACCCTCAAAAAAGAAATTGATGCATTGGAAGAAAAAGTCGATGTTGATGTTTGGGAAAGTATTGATGCTGTTAGAAGCGTCGGAAACATTGGCGCCCACATGGAGAAAGACATAAATATTATTATTGATGTTGAAACCGACGAGGCACAATTATTGATAGGTTTGATCGAGCAATTGGTTGATGAGTGGTATGTTGCTCGTGAAGATAGAAAAAATAGAGCCCAAAAACTTAAAGATCTCGCCATTTCAAAAAAGACACCGCCAGTTCAAGAGGAATAAATACATGAATCCCATTAACGAGAACAACTTAACAGAACAAACAGTTAGAAAAACTTTTAACAAAGGTAGGGTTTTTCTGTTTGTTGATGAGACAGGCGATCCTGGGCATCCATCAGAAACATCGTCGAGTCGCTACTATCAACTCAATATTGCCATTATTCATCGTGAATCACTCGCACAATTATATAAACATTTTTCTGCTTTTAGGTATTTTAAAGACACAGGTAAAGAACTTAAAAGATACACGAAGGATTCAAAAGTATTAGCTGGAGTTTTTAGTGATTTAGTACACAAGCACAATGTGTTGTTTGTTTCTTTTATACTTGAAAAGAAAAATTACACCGGACCATATCTAAAAAGGATTAACAAAAGTGCTTTTGCGTATGATCCAAACAAGTTTAGAAATTTTGTTGTTCGGAGAAGTTTTGAACACATTTTCTCAAAATTGGTATCTATTGATCCAGAAAATAATAACCTAGAAATAGTATTTGACCGATATTTGGAATCTGAAACTGACGAAGAAAGTCTCAAAAAGTATTTGCGTGGGAACTATCACCTACCCGCTTTTGAGAAGATTGTACAAGTTGATTCTGAATATTCAGAAGCTGTACAAGTGAGCGACTTTATTGGTCGGTTTGTCAAAGAGCATTGTTTTGATGGAAATGAAAATATGACGGTCGATGTCTTTGATTTTATTAGAATATTTATCTTAGAAAACCCTGATACCATAAGCGAAAAGCGCCCGGACACCCCGTAGGGCACCAGACGCTTTTCTTCTATACTTTGATTATACCTAGCGCTAGGTCATAAATCAAGCACTTGGGGACAAGTCAAAAAACATAGCAAAAACATTATGAACCCCATCAATGAAAACAACTTAACAGAACAATCACTCATCGACTGGCTCAAAACCGAAGGTTACGAGCATGTCTATGGACCGGATATAAACCCTGGACAGACTCGCGCGGAGCGCGAGGATTTTCGAGCTGTTATCTTGAAAGATAGGTTTCTCGGAGCTGTTCGGAGAATAAACCCAACACTTCCCGTTGAGCAAGCAGAAATTATTGTTAAGGAAATTGCTGATTATTCTCACAATGATCTTATTCTTGGAAACAAAGAAGTGTACTCATGGATTACGAATGGCAAAAAGATTTCATGGAAAGAGAATGGGGATGAGAAAACAGATTTAGTAAAGCTTGTAGATTTTGCCGAGCCATTATCAAACGAATTTCTGGTAGTAAATCAATTCACAGTACAAGGTATTGATTCGGTGTGCCGACTTGATGCTGTTATTTTTGTGAATGGGCTACCGCTGGGAGTATTTGAATTAAAAAGTGGTGTTCGCACGGAGGCGACAATTGGTGAAGCGTATCGAGATATTGAATATTACAAAAAAGAAATACCAAAAATATTTTTATTTAATCAAGTTGTTGGACTCTCTGATTTATTTAATGCCCGACACGGGACCGTTTCTAGTTCATGGGAACGCTATGGAACATGGAAAGGTATTAATGCTGAAAATGATTATCCGAAAGAGGCGGAAGAATTGGAGGTATTAGCGAAAGGTCTTCTCAATAAAGAACGCTTCTTGGATGTGCTACAACACTTCACAATTTTTGAAGCTGATAGCGATGGTGAGGCAGTAACTTACACAAAAAAGATGTGTTTGTACTACCAATATTATGGAGTAAACAAAACAATCGATAGTACCATCCGTGCAATTTTAGGACAGCAAGACAGAAAAATTGGAGTATTTTGGCATACACAAGGTTCGGGTAAATCTCTCTCAATGGTTTTCTATGTGAATAAAACAAAAAGTATCCTAGAATTAAAAGGTCCTGCGTATGTTTTTCTTACTGATCGTGAAGATTTAGATGATCAATTATTCAAAACCTTCAGTCGTACAGGATATTCAGTTTTAGCTCACCGAGCGACAAGTATAAGAGATCTTAAAAATAGGTTATCTCATACTGGTAGAGAACTTATTTTTACTACTATTCAAAAATTCCAAGAGGATCCAGATGCTCAAAACGCTTTAACAGAACGGGATAATATTATTGTTCTTGCTGATGAGGCTCATCGCACGCAATACAGTAATTTGGCTGGTAATGTCCGTCTTGCATTGCCAAACGCAAGCTTTTTGGGAGTAACCGGAACACCTATATCAAAAAATGACAAAGATACAGTTAGGGTTTTTGGTAATGTAGTTAGTTCGTATAAGATCAGCCAATCAGTAAAAGATAAATCAACAGTACCAATTTACTACGAAGGACGACTTGTGCCACTTCATCTTGCTGATAAATTTATTGATACTAAATTTGACGCAGTATTAGGCGAAGTATTGACTTCCGATAACACTCGAATGCGCAAAGAATGGGCTGTGCTTGAAGAAGTTGTAGGAGCACCGAGTCGTATAGATAAAATCGCAGAAGATATTGTAAATCACTTTAATAACAGACCTATTGAGGGAAAAGCAATGATTGTGACAATGAGTCGCCGGATTGCGGTTTTGATGTACGAAACAATCAGGAAAATTAACGGCGCGCCTGAATGTGCTGTGGTTATTTCAAATAGCGATGAATATGCTTCTGTCATTCAGCAGGAGCGAGATGTAAAGAAACTGGAAAAAAGATTTAAGAAAGTAAATGATTCTCTAAAAATCGCCATTGTGTGTGATATGTGGCTGACTGGTTTTGATGTGCCGTGCCTACATACTATGTATCTTGATAAACCGCTCAAGAATCATGGGCTTATGCAAGCAATAGCTCGCGTGAACCGAGTTTTCAAAGATAAGCCGGGCGGTTTGATTGTGGACTATATCGGTATTGCTGAAAATCTGAAAAAGGCGCTTGCTTGGTATGACTCCGATATTCAAAATGATGCACTTATTCCTATTGATGAAATTGTTGCGCAAATGCACATCATACACAAGCAGGTTGGTGAATTTTTTGGCAAAGTTGAGTATGTTTTTTGGAAGCAAAAGAAAGGAGTTGAATTGGTCAGAATTATACAGGCAGGAATAAACGAAGTGATAACTAATAACGGATATTTATCTGACGAGCGAAAAATGAAATACATTGGAATGGTTTCAAAACTTTCGAAACTGCATGCGCTTGTTATGCCAGGTGAGGAGGCAATGAAAATTGTGAATGATTTACAGTTCTTTCAATCAATTCGCGAAGCGATACGAAAACAAACCGTATTACCACATGCTATTTTCCCAGAGGAAACAGAGAGCGCCATTCGCAGTTTAATGCAAGATTCTATTCAAGCCGAAGGCATTGTTGATTTGTTTAATGTTCCCGGTCAAGAAAAGAAAAGTATTTCAATTTTCGATGAGAAATTTGTCGCTGAAATAAAAAAATCACAGTATCACAATTTTGCCGTTGACTCAGTTCGCAAGCTTCTTGATCAGGAAATTCGGGCTCGTATGCGTGTTAATACTGCTCGCTACGAAACAATGCTCACGCTGTTAGAAGGACTTATCGAAAAATATGAAAACAATGTCATAAGCTCGGCTGAAATTATTAAACAACTACTTGAAATTGCAGATGAAATTAAAAAGTTAGACCAAGAGAGTAAAGATACGGGCTTGTCTCCCGAAGAAATTGTATTTTATGACACGCTTGAGAAAAATCCTGATCTAAAGAATGCAGGAATTGATATTAAAGAATTTGTGAAAGAGCTCACGAAGCGTATTAGGCGTGACTTGGCGATTGACTGGACTAACAACGAAACAATAAAGGCACGTATTCGTCAGAATGTTAGACTTCTCCTGCTTCAGAAAGGAATTGTCGAGGAAATGCAGACCAAGAGATTGATTGAATCCATTTATATGGAAACAGTTAGGGTATATCGCGAGTATTTACCCAATAAATAAATGATTTCTACATCAACACCACTTGGTACAGATTTCCCAAAGCAAATTGTAAGCTTACTCTTTAATGCTATCGATGAAGGGACAAAACAAGCAGAACAAGAAATATGTATGACCCGGCAAGTGCGGAGTCTTTTAAAATATTTAGGTCAAAAATTGATTTATTTATAAAATACCCCAAGTGCTTTATTTTGTAAACTGAAGCAAAAACTAAACTTAAGCGGCGCCCCCGGCAGGAATCGAACCTGCATTATCGATTTAGAGGATCGATGTCCTATCCGTTGAACGACGAGAGCAGTGTGCCTTTGAGAAGAATCGGACTTCTATCTCACCCGTTTCAAGGGTACGCTCTACCACTGAGCTACAAAGGCAAATAGCAAAAAACCACCAAGAAGAAC
>C687J35174_10012612_pt1 | contig 10304 bp, 10 predicted proteins | sample RifCSPhighO2_01_FD_35174 | JGI IMG/M metagenome (IMG submission 35174)
CTTTTGCGTTCGCGCGCGTGTTTTTTTCCTCTTCATGGCCGCTCGTTGTTGTTGCGGTCCCGGCGCTTTTTGCGATGAAGGACGTGTTCGGGCTTGCGGCGGCCGGCTTTCTCATTGTATTTTGCGCCGTCGTCTTGCTGTCGCTTATTGCAACGCTTCTCGGCGCGGTCTTGGTTGTCGGTCTTGCGCGTCTTTTGGCGTCATTCCCTTTTCGGAGGTTTATCCGCATTTCCGTGAGTACTCTCGCGGCATTCTCGATTGCGAGCATCATTCTTTCGGTGGCAGTACTTTGGCGGCGCATTGCATCGGCAGACATCCTTTTATTATTTCATGCCGAGGATCTTGATCGCGCAGCTGCCGGGGTTGAGCGTATCAGGCACGTTTTTTATTTCGTTCCTTCCCATTTCACTGCAGAGACCGCGCATGCGCTGCTCGCTGGCGACACGTTGGGCGCGGTGTACATGCTTCTCATTTTGGGGGTTCTCTTTGTGTCTTTGGGAGTTCTCTATCTTTTTTTGTCGCACGATTTGCTTCTCGTATGGGCGCGGATGCAGGAGGGCGGATTTCGCGCAGGTCCCCAAGCTTCTCCGGTTCGTATTCTGGGCGGCCCGTTTCCCCGTTTTTTTCGCGGCGTCCTTGGCGCCGTATACGAAAAAGAATTGCTCCTCTTCGTTCGGTCGGGAAAGAACATGTTATGGGCCGGGTTCATTTTCTTCCTTTGGCTTTTGCAGACCGGGCTCAATGTGATTCTTGCGCGCGCGGTCGCGCGCGCGGAATTCGATCCGGCATTGATGGCTCCTGTCGCGGTATCCATTCAATTCGCTACGATGATTTTTTTTATTTCGGCGTTCGTACTTCGCTTCGCGTTTCCATCGTTCAGCACCGAAAGAAAGACGATTTGGATTTTGGGCTCGGCTCCCGTTGATTTTGGGAGCGTATTTTATGGAAAATTTCTATTTTTTGGTTCGCTTTTCCTTCTCTTTGGCTTGAGTACCGGTTTTCTCAATGCATCGATTCTCGGGATACCGCTCCTTGCGTCATTTCTTATCCTTTCGTTTTTCGGTATCGCGGTCACGACGCTCGTTGCATGCGGTTTGGCGCTTGGCGCGGTGTTCCCGAATTTTGAGACCGACGACCCCGAGGTGCTTTCGACGTCGCTTCCAGGGCTCGGCTTTGTTGCGGGTTCATTTTTCTATGGAGCCGCGGCCGCGGGATCACTCTATCTTTTTCTTCGCTCGGGCGACGGCGGGGGAATGATCGGGATCCTTGCGGCATCGCTCTTGCTTATTTTTCTTTGTCTCGCCGTGGCTCCCTACATTCTGCGAAGGCAGGAATTCATAAAAGTGTATTGAAGCGGCATTGTATGAGGGTAAGTGATTTTCGCCGCACGGTTTTTCGTTCATATAAGAAGCATGGACGCCGCGCGCTTCCGTGGAGGAAAACCCAAAACCCCTATCGGATTTTTGTTTCGGAAATAATGCTTCAGCAGACGCAGGTCTCCCGCATTCTTCCGAAATATAACGAGTGGATGAAGGTATTTCCGGATTGGCGGGCGCTCGAGCGCGCGCCGTTTGCAAAGGTTTTGGGCGTGTGGCAGGGAATCGGATATAATCGCCGCGCGCGGTTTCTCAAAGAATCGGCAAAAATTGTTGCCGCCGCGTATCGGGGCGCGCTTCCCGCGAGTGTTTCCGAACTCGAGCGGTTCCCGGGAATCGGGCCGTATAGCGCCCGCGCGATTGCGTGTTTTGCGTTTGATCGATGTGAGCCGTTCATTGAAACAAATATCCGCCGCGCGGTTATCCATTCTTTTTTTTCAAGAAAGCGCGCTTACATTTCCGACGCAGAAATCCTTGTGATACTTCGCCGCGTCGAGCCGCGAGCCGAGAAGCGCGAATGGTATTGGGCGCTTATGGATTTTGGCGCCAGTCTTTCGCATTTGCGCATAAATCCAAATAGGCGCGCAGAGTCTTACCGCGCGCAATCAAGGTTTGAGGGTTCTTCAAGATATGTCCGGGCGGCGGTTCTCAAAGCGCTTTTGGAGAAAAGACGGCTTTCGCTTCGCGAACTCAAGAGAATCCTTATGGGTGATCCGCATGCTGCGTCCTACCTCCGAGGCGCAGGATTCATGCAAATACTCGAAGGCCTTGAAAAAGATAAAATTTTATGGTATAATAATAAACAATGGAAAATAGCGGAAAACAAGTAAAGAAAAAAGCGCGTTACAAAATATGAGTGGTCAAAAACGATTTATTTCCATAAAAAACATAGGTGGCGGGATGACCGCGACTTGTCTCTAACGGGATGAAAGCTGTAATTTTAGCAGCAGGAGAAGGGAAAAGGATGCAGCCATTGACATTTGAGGTGCCGAAGCCCCTTGTGAAGACGCGCGGCAAAACCCTTCTCGAACATACGTTCGATGCGCTCCCTCAGGAAATTGACGAGGTTGTGTTGGTCGTGGGATATTTGGGCCAGAAAATTGTGGATTTTTGCGGGGACAATTTCAAAGAGAAAAAAATTGTTTATGTATGGCAGGATAAGAAATTGGGAACCGGACACGCGCTGAAACTTTGCGAGCCGCATCTTCGCGGAACGGGAAAATTTCTTTTTATGTTCTCGGATGATTTGTTCGACAAAGAAAGTATTCAAGATATGATACAGCACGATTTGGCGGTACACGTGAAAGAACACGACGAGCCGTGGCGCTTCGGTGTTGTATCGCTTGCTCGCGACGGCTCTGTTCATTCGATTATTGAAAAACCCGCGGTTCCGCCGACAAACCTTGTTTTAACCGGCGTCAAGGTACTCTCGGACAAAATTTTTGACTATGAGCCCGACCTTCATCCCGTGAGCGGAGAATATTACGACGTCACTATGATTCAGAAAATGATTCAGGACGGCCACACAATCGTCCCTGTGCGCGCGCGGTTTTGGTTTCCAATTGCAACCCCGGAGGATCTTGCCGCCGCCGAAGAAATATAATCGGTGCCGCATCCGGGCTTGATACATTCGGCGGCGCCCAAACCTCGCCTTTTGAGGCGAGGGTAAAGGCGCCGCTCAGTATCAACCCTGAGCATACTCCGTCCTTTAGGCCGGAGAGTCGAAGGGTTGATTTTCGGCATTATTTCCATCACTATTTCAGATAGTTCGATTACAGGAGGACTGCGGTATGGAGTCGCTCTTGCTGAAGGGGTGGACGCTTGAGGAGGCGACGGTGGAGAAGGGATTGGTCGCATGGGCGAAAAGAGTTGCGCCTGGCGAATATGAAACCACAGATCGGGGCGGCATCGCGTGTTCAAATTCAAGAGACTGTGATAAGGTGATGCGGTCCGGTGCACAGGTATTCATCCTGAGGAATAAAAAGGGGAAAGTGCGCGCGCTTTTTTGCTCTGTTGAATGCGAGCGCAAAAAGTTCGTCGATGCTCTTGCTGAATTAGAAAAGCGGAAAAGACGCCCGAATCGTGCGGGATCATAGGTCCCGCTTTTTTGTGGAAATCTTCTTCGCACGAAACGAATCTTCGTGGTATTCTCTTAGCATGAAATCGGTAGTGCTTGAGGTGCTCACGTCGCCCGGGTGCGTTCATTGCCATGCGTTTTTGGAGTTCTGGAAAACAGTGCAAAAAGACTGGCCGAATGTGGCGATGAAGGAGACGGGTATTACAACCCCGGAAGGCCAGGAAATCGCCGGAAGGCATATGATTTTTGCGTCTCCCGGGATTATCATAAACGGCGAGCTGTGGGCTTCGGGCGGATTTGACCGGGAAAGATTTATAAAAAAACTTGTGGAGGCATCAAAATGAATTTTATTTTTTCTCTTTCCCGTAGAGTAAACCCGTTATGGCCGCTTCGGCTCGGACTCGGGCTTATGTATATGTATTCCGGGTATCACCTTTTTTATTTTCCGAGTTCGTGGACGTGGGCAATACCGCGGTGGCTTATCCCGGCAATTACGAGTGCGGTTTCGCTTGAGACGTTCGTTCGAGCAGAGGGCATTGTTGAATTTGCGGTAGCGCTTCTGTTGCTTGCGTGGTTTTCCGGAGCGTGGGGGGTGCGTATCGCCGCTCTTTTTTCGACTCTTCAGATGGCGGCGATTCTCCTTCTGACCGGAATTGACCTGATTACGTTTCGCGATATCGGCGTTATAGGAGGGTCCGCGGCGCTCGTTATTTTATCGTTTAGAGGAGGGGATGTCACCACAACAACCGGCGACAAATTTTAAGACCATTCTTTCATTTTCCGCACTCGGGCTGTTTGCGTTGATCGTGTTCGGGCTTTTGTGGGCATTTTTCTTGGGCCCGAAAAATCCGGAAGGCGCCGGATGGTATCTCTTTGCATATACGATGGGACTTACCATGATTGTTTTGCCGTGCACGTTTCCGCTCGCGTTTGTCATCGTTCCCCTTTCCATGGGGAAGGGGATGAGAAAGGGGCTCGGAATTGCGCTTTCGTTCGGGCTTGGCATCGCGATAATGCTCTCCATGTATGGCGTGGTTGCCGCAGTTGTCGGAAAAGTTGTCGTGGGGACGATCGAAGCGCCCCTTGAGACCGTAAAAAATTGGACCTATTTTGTTGCCGGAATTGCGGCATACCTTTTTGCGTTGGGCGAGCTCGGGCTTTTAAAATTCCGCATGCCGACGTACACGGGCGCGGCTCCGGCATTTGTCCAAAAGCAAAAGGACTATTTGAAAGCACTGTTTCTCGGATTATTTTTGGGGAATATCGGCGTCGGATGTCCGCATCCGGCGACGCCTTTGATTCTTGTCGAGATTGCGCGCGCCGGGGATATTTTTTACGGATGGTCGCTGTTTTTCATCCACGCGGTGGGCAGAGTGCTTCCTCTTTTCCTTTTGGCGTTTCTCGCGATTCTCGGAGTAAACGCGCTTACCTGGCTTGCCGCGCATCGGGAAAAAGTGGAACGCGCGACCGGATGGATGATGGTCTTTGTCGCGGGGTTTATCTTGACGCTCGGACTTTTTACGCACGACTGGTGGGTAAATTCAGGCCAGCACACGCTCCTTGAATCCGTGACGCAGGAAGAAGCGCTTTTGAATATCATCGGTACGCGGCTCGGCACGGGAAATCCGCATCGCCACGGGCTTGAGGAAGGAACAGGGCTTTTCGGTCTGCCCTTGGACTGGGGGAACTGGTTTTTGGTCATTATATGGATTATTCCCATGTGGTGGGCGTATTTTAAAAAGAAAAAGGAAATCGAATCATTATCAGTTGAATCAAACCATGGACCGCGCACAACTGCGTAGAGAACATTTTTGGTTTCTTGTCGTATTTTCCGCGTTGCTTATATTTGTTTTTGCGGTATATCTTCCGGATCGATTCTATTGGCAGGCGACCCAGGGCGGACACGCGGAGGAAACGGAAAATACCATGGAGGGAGCGGCGATGGAGGATATGGGACACGGAGAATATGCTTACCACGAAGAGAAGGATATTTTTGTCGGATTTTCGGTGGACTTTACTGCCGCGCCGACGCCGATTCTTTCCGGATCGCCGGCCGAGCTTAATTTTTTTGTAAATGAAAAGCCGCGTGGCGATCCGATCGATGCCTCTTTGCTTCAGGTTGAGCACGAAAAACGTATGCACGTGATCGGCGTTCGGAGCGACCTCAATGAGTTTTTTCATATTCATCCGAATCCGACATCAACCCCGGGCGTCTTTACCGTCCGCGGCGCTTTTTCAAAACCGGGCGTGTATAAAATATGGTCGGAGACGAAGAAAGACGGAGTGATCCACGCAATCGGGCATCAGGAATTTTCAGTTCTCGGCGAGGGGGCTGTTTCTGAAAAAATCGTCTCGTTCGGGAGAAGCGTTATTTCCGGCGAGTATCAGGTGAGCCTTGAGCTTGATGAGCCGGTGATAAAGGGGCGCGAGTACGACCTTTCATTTGATATCCATGCGCGTGCCGGGAAAGAGGTCGGATTCGAAGATTATTTGGGAGCCAAGATGCACGTCGTGGTCATCAGCGATGATTTGCGCGAGTTCATCCATACGCATCCAGAAGAAGAGGATGTGCATGAGGCGAGGGGATTCGTTTCAGATGCGTACGCGCACGGCGGGGCGCCGGATGAAAATACCGGCGCGGCAGATGAGACGGTGGATTTTCACGTTACGTTCCCGAGAGCAGGGCTCTATAGGGTGTTTGCGCAATTCCGGCCGCAAGGCGCAAATCTTCCGCCGGATGAAGCGCTTTTTGCCGGGTTTTGGGTCCGCGTGGACGAAAAAGCGCCTCAACAAGTTTCAGAATGGTGGGGGCTGTTTCTTGGGTCTTTAATCGCTATCGCCCTTTTGAGCATCCTCGTAAAAAAATTTATTGCGGTTAAGCCAATTTCAGCGCCGAAGGCAGGCGCATAGCGACATGAATAAATATATCATTCTTTTTGGAGTTCTTATTCTTGTCGTGGCCGGAGGTGTCATCTATCGGATATTCCTTATTCCCGAGTCATCAAAGCCGGTTTCCACCGGCGTGGTTCGGGAGATAACGATTGTGGCCAAAAAGGATGAATGGCGCTTTATGCCGGAAGCCATTGAAGTGGAGCGAGGGGACACGCTCGTTGTGACGGCGGTGAATGAAGATTCATACGACCACGGCATCGGGATTGACGCCTTCGGCATCTCTCAAAAGATGCCCGCAAATTCAACGATACGATTCGAATTTGTGGTAACGCAGGAGGGCGATTTTCCATTTTATTGCTCTGTTCCGTGCGGAGAAGGGGATATCAATGGAATGCACCGCACTCATTTTGACATGATTGGAAAGATTCAGGTGCATAGTGCGGTAAGCGGTACGCAATAAAATAAGCCAGTAATGGTACTGGCTCTTGTTGGCTGCCGCGGAAGTTCTCTCGTGCTATACCCAGAGGGTATTCGGGGGAACGTGTGAGTGTTCGATCGAGGAGACGAGGGAGTCAAACGACATAGGCGGCATCCACAGGAATCGCCATCGGAATCCGCACAAAGGGCAGAAAAGCGTTGCGCGGGCATTCCCCAAACGCGCGATATGCATACGGTCTTTGTGGAGCCGCGAATCGAGGATCTTTTCGTCCTTGATCATGTCGAGCGTATGGCCGGTTTGTACGAAACAGCAGTGATATGCCCAGATCCTTCCGATTTGGTCCATCCAGAGGTCAACGGCGCCCTCTTTGAAATTGAACCGGTGGAACCTTTCTTCTATTATGATCGGAGGGTTTTTCGTTCTTTCGTCCGCATCGTCCTCGTCTATTTCGAGAAACGGATCAGCCATCTCTTTGTCCTCGCGTCTTGTTCTGATTCTAAGGGTAGGGGAACGCTGCGTTTCCGTCAACAAATCCCATTAAAAAAGCCCGCGATACGTGCGCAGGCATTGACTAACTGATATGTTATCTTCTTTTGTCGAATTCAGCTTTGAGTTCAGCGAATGACATTTCGCTATGGAAGATGAATGCGAGCTTTCCTGAGCACGATACGCAGATAAGACTTGAATGGAATTTGTCTGGCTTGCCCGCGCCTTGAGAAAAACCTCTGCCCGGGGAGAAAACCATCTCGTGAGCGGTTCCGATACCCGTGGTTTCAGATCGTCCGCCGCAGTCGTGGTGCGCTTTCCATCCTTTCGGATCGCGCGTATCAGCATGGATTGAGATCGTTCCGTTCGCGGTCGGGATCGTGATTCCCGCTTCGCCAGTCACGCCACGCGCCGCCAGTGTGGGATCGGTATGGTGCATGCTCGCTCCTTTTGGTGCCGTGGAGTATAATAAATGGAAGGTTCAAATAAGTCAATAATATTAAAATGGCGAAAATCGTTCTTAAAGTAAAAGGAATGCACTGTTTCCGCGTGCGCTCGTTGCCTCGCGCGCGCTTCCTTGAAAACCCACGGTTTTCAATACTTTCCTCCGCGAAAAACCGTACGCATGGTTTTTCGACCTTTTCCTTGCGCAGTGCATTGTTATTTTCTTCTGCGCGTACTTAATTCGCAGTTTTACCCTATGGCGAAGATCGTTCTTAAAGTAAAAGGAATGCACTGTGCGTCTTGCTCAGTGCTTATCGATAAGCTAGTCGGCAGACAGGCAGGCGTTACTTCCATTAAGACGAGCTACGGCGCTGAAAAGACTGCGATTGAATATGACGATTCAAAAATTTCTCTCGAGAAAATCGACGAGCTTATCGGAAAACTCGGATACGACTTGATCCGTCCTGACGAAGCGGGCAGCTCGCCCGAAGAAGAAGAGGCAAAGGAAAAGAAAAAAATTGAGGAGTCGCGGCGGCGCGTGTGGGCCGCATTCATTCTCGCGTTTCCCATCATCACATATTACATGCTCATCCACATGTTTAATGTGACGCATGTGCATGAGTTTTTTTCTTTTCTTGCGATTGCGCGTCCCGAGTTGGCATCCGGAGGATTTCTCGGATACGGTTCATACCTCACCGGCTATCTCTTCTATATTGTTGCTCAGCCCCTGAAGCTTCTTACGGGGCTCTTTGTTGATATTGCGAATCCGCCGTTTCGCATTGACCTCAACTATGTGTATTGGATACTTTCGACGCCGATTCAGTTCATCATTGCGTGGCCCTTTTACCGAAATTCTTTTACGTCAATTCGTGTGGGCTCGGCGAATATGGACGTGTTGGTCACGCTCGGAACATCCGCCGCATATTTTTACAGTACAATCGGATTTTTGTTCTTCAATATTGATCATCCGTTTTGGGAATCTTCTGCCGCGCTTTTATTCTTCATTTTGCTCGGCCGGTATTTCGAGGCAGTCGCGAAGGGCAGGGCGTCTGCCGCAATCAAGGAACTTTTGAAACTTGAAGCAAAAGAGGCGCATGTCATGAAAGACGGGCGTGAAGTAACAATGCCGATCGACCAGCTCAAGGCAGGAGATATTATTGTCGTCCGTCCGGGTGAAAAAATTCCGGTAGATGGAATAATCGTTGAAGGAAAGTCGCACATAGATGAAAAAGTAGTGACCGGAGAGTCGTTTCCGGTCGGGAAAACGGTAGGCGACGAAGTGATTGGAGCTACGGTAAACCAGGAAGGACTCGTAAAGTTTAAAGCGGTGAAAGTCGGAAAAGACACGCTTCTTTACCAGATTATTCAGATGGTTGAAGAGGCGCAAGCTTCGCGCGCGCCGGTGCAGGACCTCGTCGATAAGATCAGCGAATATTTTGTTCCCGCCGTTGTCGTTTTTTCAGTGATAGTGTTTTCGGCATGGTATTTCGTGGTCGTTCCTGATGATCTTCGCGCCGCACTGACGCGCATGATTGCGGTTCTCGTAATCTCCTGTCCGTGCGCTATGGGTCTTGCAACGCCGACCGCACTCATCGTCGGGATCGGACGCGCCGCAAAATTCGGGATTATTTTAAAAGGGGGAGAGGCGCTTGAAAAGGCATACCGGATTACGGCAATTGCGTTTGATAAGACCGGGACCCTCACGATCGGCAAGCCGGTAGTCACTGATTTTTTGGCGCTTCGCAATATTGATGAGACGGAAGCGCTCGCGCTTTCTGCATCAGTCGAATCAGGTTCTGAGCATCCGCTTTCCCGGGCGATCATTGAGAAGGGAAAAGAAGTCCTCGGGACGATTCCCGAGGTGAAAGAATTTGAGGCGGTCGCAGGATACGGGGTCCGGGGAATGGTGAATCATACCGAGGCCGCAGTCGGGAACACCGCGTATATGGAAAAGCTCGGGCTCGACGTAGGGGCTTATGCGGCGAAAATTGAGGAATTGCAAAATGAAGCAAAGACCGTGGTGTATGCCGCGAGAAAAAAAGGGAGCGCGTGGGAAGCGATTGCGATTATTGCGATGGCAGATACCTTAAAGCCCCACGCGCGTGAAGCGATCGGAGAGTTGAAGCGAATGGGGAAAGAAATCATCATGATTACCGGTGACAATCCGAAGACCGCCGCCGCAATCGCGCGCGAAGTCGGCATTGACCGGGTGCTCGCGGAAGTAAAGCCGCAGGACAAAGCTGACGTGATAAAAAAACTCCAGGCCGAGGGGAAAGTGGTCGCAATGGTAGGGGATGGGATTAATGATTCGCCGGCGCTTGCACAGGCGCATGTGGGAATTGCAATCGGCTCCGGCACCGATGTTGCTATCGCGACAGGCGAGATCGTGCTTGTGAAAGACGATCTTCGCGATGTTGCAAATTCCATCATGCTTTCGAAAAAGACGATTCGGAAAATCTGGCAGAATCTTTTCTGGGCGTTTATCTATAATGTGCTCGCGATCCCGATTGCCGCAGGCGCGCATCTTTTGATTACGCAGGCGGCCTTTGGCCGCGCGGCAGGATGGGTGCTTTCCATCCAGCGGAATTTC
>C687J35174_10012618_pt1 | contig 10300 bp, 8 predicted proteins | sample RifCSPhighO2_01_FD_35174 | JGI IMG/M metagenome (IMG submission 35174)
TACCGCAAGCATAACTATCTCTTCCAACAGCTTCACGGTTCTTGGGAGGATTAAGCGGCTCAGGGGTGGGTGTTGGTGCAACAACTGGAAATCCAATTACATCAACAGGAGCTGGTTGGTCAGTGGGGAATTCATCACCATCACCAAGCTCGCCATAAACATTATTGCCCCAACACTTGATCCCGCCAGTGGTTAAAAGTGCACAGGAATGGCCAAAACCACCTCCTGTAACGAAGGTAGCATTGGTTATATCTGATACTGGAACAGGTAAGGCTGAGTTTGTATTCGTCCCATTGCCAAGCTGGCCGCTACCATTAATACCCCAACACCAAACTACTCCACTCCCATTGCCATTATCAGAAACGCTACATGTGTGATCGTTTGCATCTGCACTCATTTGCATGACATTACTAACTCCAAGTACTGGAGTGGGTGTTGTAGAATCATCTCCGAAAGCTGAGCTGTTACCAAGTTGACCACTGCCATCATCACCCCAACAGACCATTGTCCTATCTTCTCGTATAGCACAGGAGTGTTCAGTTCCTGTACTAACAGAAACAGCATCAGAAAGAGGGTTCGTACAAGATGCATCGGCGCATACATCAACTGGTACGGATGAGTTTGTTTTGGTTCCATTACCGAGTTGACCGGCATGATTTAATCCCCAACATTTGACAACCCCTGTTGCCAAAACTGCACAGCTGTGACCATCAGTTACATCAATAGCAATTGCATCAGTTATCCCAATGACATCAAAAGGAACTCCTGGAAATTCTGTAGTACTGGTTGTACCATTGCCAAGTTGGCCAACACCATTGGCGCCCCAGCATTTAACTTCTCCCGTTGAAAGTAGTGCGCAAGAATGGGTAGATCCCCCACTAACAGAAACAGCATCAGAAAGAGGGTTCGTACAAGATGCATCGGCGCATACATCAACTGGTACTGATGTAGGTGTGGCTTTGGTGATCCCATTTCCCAATTGGCCATAGTTATTGAGTCCCCAACATTTGACCTTTCCTGTTGCCAAAACTGCACAATTATGGTACCAACCAGCGCTAATATCTACTGCATCAGTTATTCCAACTACATCATCTGTAGGAGCCGTTTTGTAATACACTTCAGGTGGTGAAATTCCAAGTCCAAGCTCACCATCGCCATTACTCCCCCAGCACTTAATTGTACCTCCTGGAACCAATGCACAGGTATGAAACCACCCAGCACTTAAGGGTTTATGTATGGCTGCAGTTGGAGGCGGAGTCTCAAGGGAAGAAACGATAAAGCTGGCAATTTCGGAGTCTTCAAAAGCAGAATCGGCAGTATCTACGGTATTTGCAATCACATCATAGATCCCGTCTCCAACAGCATCGGGTGAATCAACTGTCCAGGTGGCAGTCCCCGCTTCTCCTGAAGCAAGAACAAGAGAAGCCGGTGAAAAAGTACCTGTCCAGCCGCCAGGCACGACATCATCGAGCGCAAACGTGCTGTCCGGACAAGCGCTTGTGTCCACATTCGATACTGTAACTGTGTAGTCTACCGTGCCTCCCGGATAAGTCACGTTATCATCTACCGCTTCCACCGAAATAGCCGGATCATGTTGCGAACATTGTCCCGTACCAAAGGTTACCCGTACCCGGGCAGAAGAAGTGTTGTGATCAAGCTGTTCAATCCTGATACCGTTAATCTCATCATAAAAGCTTTCCCGGTCGGTAAGTGAGAGTGCTGTTTCTGTTTGCCCCATCCCCGGCAGAGGAGCAACCTTTTCAAGCTGCGGGTGCTGGAGTAAAAACGTATCAGTTTTTCCTCCGTTAGCAGTATTTTCTTCCAATTCTGTCCGCAGGAGATGAATGTTCACTCCTTCCGCCATCTGTTNCCTTACCCTCACATGATTGTCAAATCCGATTGGCTGGCGGTATTCAACAAAGTAGTAGTCGATGATGCGCGGGCTCTGACCTATGGGAATGGAGAGAGCATGGGTACCCGATGATGGACTCTCAATGGGAATGAGATCAACGAAATCCACATTTCGTTTGATCGATCGCACATTTATCCAGCCCGCTTTATCTTTGTGCGGAGCATTCATGTGAGGGAAAAATCCTCCGATAATATCTTTGGATCTGTAACCCATAATGTCAAAGAGATCACCCTCATAATCTTTTGGGCAGGGAATTGTTGTCCCGCTCCATTCAATTGCTTTGGAACTGCACTGGATGAGACCGGCATGCGCAAAACCTAAATTGTGACCGAGTTCATGAATATATGTAAATGGTATATTGGATCCATATAACCATACTCTTGGCGTAGTTCCTCTTGGTGTAATATAATCACCCTGGGCATTAGCAAATTGATTACATGAGGGAATCTGGGGAAATACATAGACCATATGATCGTAATCTCTCTGATTCACATTGTTTTTTTCGTTTGCTAATTTAGCCCAGTTAAAAATATCAGCAAGTGTACAGCTGGCAGATGTTGTATCAATTTGCTGCCAGTCAAAAACAGTTCCCGTGAAAGCAACTTTGTCCATTGAATTCTCGAGGTAGTATGTATTCGCCGATGGCGTGGCAGAGGCTACGGTAGAGAATAATTTCTCTCTGACGTTGTCAACCGTGATTGGGTTACCTTCTCTATCAAGTCTACTCGTATTGTCGGTAAAATTGATAAGCTGTACGGCAACTTTACGCTCCGTTGAACCGGTTTGCCTGGCCAGCACTTGTTGGGGCAAATTCTTAATCCTGTTCGGGTCTGCTACAAGGATTGAATCAAGTGCAAATCCGGATAACTCTATCCGGTTTTCAGTGAAGAAGGCGGATGTATTTTCTCTTGTAAAGTATACCGTGTACGCGCCAAGCCCATATGTAGTTTCTGATCTCCCATGCTCAAAATCATCACCAATAATTACAGATGGTTCTCCCCTAACACTCACTTCCTCCTCAACAAATTGCGCTACTGCCTTTGGCAACCGATCACGGATCTTTTTGGAAAGGGCATTTTGTAGAAATAAGTTGGGATCATCTGTGGTAGCAGCAAGCATGGCTGCTTTTCTTTGCTGAGCAATCCCAACCAGCTTTACTTCAACTTCCTGCTTCTTATCGGGTTTGTCTTTGAGCTCTTTGGCAGTTTGGAGTAATTGATTGGTAAGCTCCCGCACAGTTTCTGAGCTTGATGCTGCCTGAGAAGGAGGTTTTGGGAAAAGCCGGGTAAAAACTGTATCCTGAAATTCAAGTGTATTGGAAAACAGAAGGAATGCAAATACACCTAAAACAGACATAAGCATCAGTAATAAATGCACTCTTTCTAAAGATTTAGAAAAATTAAGTTTCAATATAATATATCCCCTTACTTAATTAAACACTCAATTAAATTCAATTGTCAATTGTCAATCATTAGGAATATCCATTATTTTCTAAATATCCTCTTTAATATTGAACCTAAATCAATTTTTAAGAAATATACCGATATCACTCCAAACGTAATTATCCAAATCAAGGTTAAAACATGGAATAAAACTATCATTGCTGAGGATAGGTTTGCATCAATCCCGAATACCCCTGAAAAAATTAAGAGTCCTGATGCTTCGGCAGATCCTACATATCCGGGTGCAGCTGGAATAAGATACGTCAACGCAGAAAGTAATTGAGCAAGGTATAAGGTTAGAAAATTCTGACTGGAATCTAAGGCAAGAAAAGTAAAATACCATATGCTGGCGTCTGAACCAAAAGCAAGTAAGGTTACTCCGAAGATGAGCAAAAGCTCCTGAGGCTTTCTTTTTAATATAGATAAAGAATCTAACAGGAAATTTGATATACGCTCAAAGTATAACTTAATGATATTTACTATTAAGAGCTTACTCAAAAAACTTACTATTTTCCTGGAAAAAACTACTTGAAAAATAGCTAAATACAGGAAGAATATAACCATTGTAAAAATTATAATAGTTATAAATATTATACTGTCCGGTATACTTGTAGGGATTATTAAAAGAAGCGGACCAACTAGAGCCAGAACTACCAGAAAATCAATAAACCTGTCAAGAAAAATCCAAACAAGTGCCCGGCTTAGGGGAGTTTCATAATTTTTGCTAATATATATGCCTTTTGCTATCTCCCCTGCCCGAATTGGAATCAGGAAATTTAACATTGTAGCGGCGCCATTTAAGAAAATCAAATCTTTGAGCCGTATTTTTTTGACTGGAGCAAGGAATATCTTAAGTTTAACGGATCTTAAAAACTGAGCTACAAAAATAAAAATAAAAACAGGGAGAAGATTAATAACATTTACTTTGGAGATTGTATTAATAATTTCACTTATATTAACAAATTTAAGCCAGACAAATACCAGAACTATGCCCAGCAGTGTATTTAAAACTATTTTTACCAAATTCCGGGTTGAAAACATCTGTTATTACAATATACACTATATATAGCTATCAGTCATCAGCTATCAGTCTACAGATATAAAATTTAATGTCTGTTAGCTGCAAACTGTTGACTGTAGACTACTAAAATGTTCTCATCCTTAAAGCTTAAAATTGTCCTTGGAATATATATATTCTTAATACTGTCAATTCCTGTTGGCGCATATCTTGCCTCACAACAACAATCTGCTACCACTTCGGCGAAACAGGAAAAGAAGCCTGTAACTAAACCAATTGAAGAAGCAAAACCGCTTCCAACCCCGGTATCCCAAAAAACTATTCCTGATGAATTACCCGGCGAAAAAGCTACAACTCAAGCCACTACTTTTGGCCCAACACTAAATTTAAAACTTACACTTGAAGGAAGGCCTGCTGCAAAAATGGCAAGTAAAATCTTTATAGGGATTGCGGAAGCAGCAGCTCAAACTAATCTTAAATATCTCCTTAGCTTTAATATTGATCTCCCTGATTCGGGCGAGTTTAACGGACTCTCTCTGGCAGGGCTCACAACCGGCTCAAATTACCAGGCAGTAATTAAAGGTCCCGCACAAATTGCAACGTCCTCTGCATTTATCATGTCTCCAACGCAGTCAAATTTAAATAGCAATCAACCAATATTTCTACTTACTGGAGATTTAAACGAAGATAATGTTATAAACAGCGCCGATTATTCAATTGCCAAAACCGCCTTTGGAGCAAAACCAAACTCGGCAAACTGGAATGAAAACATAGATTTTAATGTTGACGGAATAATAAACAGCGCAGATATTGCAATAATCATTAAAAACATGGCTAAAACAGGAGATTCAGGACTTTGGATTTCTCAGGTAGCCTCTGGTTCAGCCTCTCTTTTAGATCAAACTCCCGCAGGATCAGTCTCCGCAGAACCTGTGTATCATCCTTCCGGAAGCTCCGGTTACTGGCTTTGGGTTCCTGGATTTTAAAAATTGACAATGTATATACTGTTGAGGCTAAGTAAAGCTATCAAACTATATCAGTAGCGAAATTTTTAATATACTTTAGCTTCAGATTTATCTCTTAGCACTATTTATTCATATTTGCTAACACTTTTTCAAAAATGGAAAGCTTACTACTAAAGGCTTATCTATTCTTTTTCTAGTTCTTTTGGAAGACCTTATATTCCTATTTCTCAATAAATCAAGCTGTTGACAAATTACGGTAACTTAAGGTAAAATACTTAAAGTCCTGAGAAAGTGGGTGGAGCGAAATCATAAATCCCACCGAGGCATCATTATTGTCATCCTGAGCAAAGCGAAGGATATATATTCTTCACGGAGTTTATCCCGTACTTGATACGGGGTTCAGAATGACAGTTCCAGACCTCGCTTAGGCGAGGTTTTTTAGTTATGAAAACAAGGGCACAAAAGCAGGAAGATGTAATAAAATTAACCGAAAAATTTGGCAAAGCTAAATCTGTTGTTTTTGCTGATTATAGAGGCTTAACCATGAAACAGCTAAGCGAACTTCGTGATAAGCTTTACAACGAACAAGCTGAATTTACTGTTACCAAAAACACACTTCTTGAGCGTGCGATTACTCAACGTCATCCTGCGAGCGAAGCGAGGCGTATTCCACTTGGTTCAGGATCTAACCATGAGATGCCGAAACATCAGCCAAAGGCTGATCGTCCTTTGGATGAAATTCGGCATGACGATTTATTTAGTGGTCCTACCGCCACTCTTTTTACATACGATGACGAAATCTCCCCTATTAAACTTTTAGTAAAAGCACTGAAAGATGCCGGAATAGGTAAAATTAAAGCCGGATTTTTAGGGTCTAATTTTCTGGATGAATACAGGGTAATTTCACTTTCTAATCTTCCAACTAAAGATGAACTCCGAGGACAAACAGTGGGAATTTTAGCAGCTCCACTTAATGGGATAGTTGGAGTACTGCAGGGAAATTTAAGAAATTTAGTATATGCACTATCAGAGATTCAAAAAATGAAAGGAGGTGACGCGCAAACGTCATCCTGAACTTGATTCAGGATCTATTTATATAGATTCCGTGTCAAGCACGGAATGACAATAATATTATGATAGATGATCCAAAAAATGATGAAATTCAATCAGAAGAAACAGCAGCCGACACCTCCGAGGTGAAGGATGAGGTTTCAACAGCAGACACCTCGGAGGTGAGCGAGGAAAAAGAAACTCCAGCCACTGAGTCTGCACCAGTAGAAGAACAAAGTAAACCATCTAAGCCTGTATCTAAAAACTTAGAAAAAATTATTGAGCAAATAGAAAAGCTCTCAGTTTTAGAATTAGCTGATTTAGTTCATGCTCTTGAAGATAGATTTGGAGTATCTGCTTCCGCACCAGTTGCAATAGCAGCAGGTGCCCAAGCAGCTGGAGGAACAGAACCAGGAGAGGAAAAAACTACTTTTAATGTAATTTTATCCGCAGCAGGTGCAAATAAAATTTCAGTAATTAAAGCTGTAAGAGAACTTGTTCCAACGCTTGGGCTAAAAGAAGCTAAGGATTTAGTTGAAGCAGCTCCAAAACCGGTTTTGGAAGGAGTTAATAAAGTTACAGCTGAGGAAGCCAAAGCTAAATTAACAGCCGCAGGCGGAACTGTAGAGCTACAGTAAATCCCCACTGTCATTCCGAGCTAAGCGAGGAATCTCAATATTCACTCTTGAGATCTCTCGCTAACGCTCGAGATGACACGACAGGGTATTGACATCATCTGTTTTATTGTGATATACATATTTATAGAATGGCTGANAAATTATCACTTGAGAATCTTCCTGATCTACTAACAGTTAGAGAAGTTGCAGAAGTTTTACGCGTTTCACCGCTAACTATTAAAAGATGGGGCAAAAGAGGAAAATTACCCGCAATAAGAATCAATTCCAGAGGAGATAGAAGGTACAAAAAGGAGGCTGTCTTATGGCTTCTTGGAATAACTCAGAAACAGGGAACAGAACAGATAAGTCCATCATATTAAGATTTGAATACTTATTGTTATCTGGAAATTATCACTTATTTAATTTATCTGCTAATTACCTCTGATTATCCTTTCATAAAAGATAAAACCACTATTCACTGCTAATTTGCGGATGCACGCTGTAATTTGGATTTTCTTCAAAGGCAATTTCACCTTTTTTCTCTACGATGTAATATACAAAACCTCTTTTTTGTTCAAGCGGCTCTTTATACTCCGTTTTTGGTTTATGAGTAGAATTATCAAGCACAACCAGAAGTCCCTTCCCAATATTTATTAGGGAATGACCAAAACCTGCAGGTATAACCGCTTGCCTTCCGGAAAGAAGAGTGACCACTTTAAATTCTTTTGCCTCACCAAATTCATCATTTCTTTGCATTATCAAAATTCCCTGACCATAAAGACATTGATATATACCCACACTATCATCTTCCCTGAAATATCCTTCGGTTTTGTTAAATTCAATCCCGTTTAATCCCGGATTTATAACATAAATACATTGATTTTCACTCTCGATAATAAAATATGATTCTTTTATTCCGACAGCTTTTGAATCCATTAAATATGTTTCTAGCTCTTTGTGTGTTTTAATAAAAATCATATAAATTTAAAGTACATTTAATCTGCACCCTGAGTCAATAGCCAAATATATTTTAAGAGTGACGTTTGCCTTTTTAATCTCCAAGGTTGAACAATTAATCTATATAACCATTCAACCCTCAAATTTCTCATCCAGATTGGTGCCCTTGGAACAACTCCGGAAATATAATCAAAAGCGCCTCCAACCCCCATTGCCACTTTAACCGGAAGTTTATCCAGATTTTGCGCTATCCAGTATTCCTGCTTTGGATGACCAAAAGCAACAAAAAGTAAATCTACTCTATCATCCCGGACTTGGGTCCTGGGAATCCATGTTTTTTGATTTAAATGGATTCCCGCCTTCGCGGGAACGACAAATCCACTTAAAGCATACTTAACTGCAAGTTTTGGATACTTATTCTTTAATTGCTTGGCACACAATTCTGCTACCCCATCTCTTCCTCCTAAAAGACCTATTTTGTATCCTTTTTCTGAAGCCAATTCAGAAAGATTTTCCATTAAATCAGTTCCTGCTACTGTATTTTTAACTCCGCCAAATTTTAGCCCCGCACCATCAGGAATAGCCAAATCCGCATTGTTTAATATATTTTTAAACTCCGGATCAGATTTAGCAGTTACTAAAAACTCAGGGTTTGGTGTAACTATGTAGTGTTTCTCTGAATTTGATAACCACTTATCCACGACAGACACAGCCTCATCCATATTAACATCATCGATTTTGACTCCTAATACATTTTTTTTCATACGCTCTCTAAAACCTTCAAAGTTTCTTTGGCACATTTTTCCCAGGCGAACCTTTTTACATTCTCAAAACCAGCTCTAACTAACTTGACTCTTGACTCTTGACTCTTGACTCTACTCATTCCCCTAATTATATCGTCCAGCGAGTGAGGATTTACATATATCGCACCCTTTCCAGCAATTTCCGGCATACTTGATGTGCTTGATGTTAATACCGGGCATCCGCAAGCTTGAGCTTCCAGAATTGGCAGTCCAAAGCCCTCAAAAAGAGATGGAAAAGTTAAAGCTATTGCTCCTGAGTAAAGAGCAGGCAAATCCTTATCTTCAACACGACCCAGAAACTTTACCTTATCTTCTATTCCCAATTTTGCCGGTAACTTGTAAATAGAATCTGATAACCAACCACGACTTCCCACTAGAACTAACTTACTATTGTCATCTCGAGCGATTAGCGAGAGATCTCTAGATTTTGCTTTTTTAATCTTGAGATTTCTCGTTCCACTCGAAATGACAGAGGAAAAAGCCTTTATTAACCTTTCCAAATTTTTCCTTGGCTGAATAGTTCCTATAAACAAAAAATATTTTCCAGCTACCAGATCAAACTCTTTCAAACTATTAACTAATATATCATTTTTTACTGGCTTAAACAAATTTTCATCATACCCTTCATAAATTACTTCTATTTTCTTAGGATCAATTCCTATTTTTTTTACCAAATCCTTTTTTGTTGCATTTGAAACAGCAATAAGCTTTGTAGCTGATTTCAATTGATATTTTGTGATATATTTAAGATATAGTCTCTGTTTAAGCTGGTGCATCTTTGGTAAATACTCTGCTCCCAAATCATGCACAGTAACTACAGTTTTCAAGCCTGGTTTGTGTATCAATGGCGATGTATGCGCAGGTATAAAAAGCACATCCAGCTTATCTTTGAAGGTTTGTCTCGCAAGTCCAACTTGCGTCCAAAGCCTTGGCCATTTTAACTCCACAAACTTAAAATTCCCCGACCAACCACGCAAGGCGTCCCCTTGTGTGCGTAGATATACAATATATTGATTTTTGGAATCAATTTTCGAAGAAAAGGAGCTTTGCTCCAGTTTAGCCAAAGCTTTAAGCAGCTGATAAGAATAATTTTCAGTTCCGGTTTTATCTTTCAGAAAAGCCCTTGACCCGTCAATTCCAATAATCATACTGTAATTATATATAAATTGTGTGCTATATTAAAACCATGCAGGGTACTTTGGGTTTTACCTTAATTGAGCTTTTAGTAACTATTTCAATAGTAGCCATACTTGCAGTAATTGGATCTACTATATTTACAAATGTACAAAGTGAAGCCCAAAATTCAAGAAGAAAAGCAGATGTTGTAGCAATCGTAAAAGCCATGGAAACAACGTATGATCCTGTTACAGGCACATATGATGCAACAAAAATACTAAATGGATCTGCATTTGCCTCAGGAACTATACCAACTCCTCCTGAAGGAGGAAGCTACTTTGCTGATTTAGAAAGTGACTCAGGTACTGTTCCAAGAAGGGGTACAGCTTTTAGAGTATGCGCTGCCTTATCTGATACATC
>C687J35174_10012620_pt1 | contig 10299 bp, 9 predicted proteins | sample RifCSPhighO2_01_FD_35174 | JGI IMG/M metagenome (IMG submission 35174)
TGTCGAGAAGTATGCCGCGGTCGTCTATCACGCGCTCGATATCGAGCCCGTGTCGCTGCGCAATCTCGAAGTCTAGCCCCGAGTGCGCGGGAGTTATCGTCATCACGCCGGAGCCGAAGGACATATCGGCCGCTTCATCCTTGATAACGGTTGCGGTAATCGGGCCGTTTATCCATTCCAGGTCGAGCGTCTGTCCGTGCTTGTACTCTTTGTAGCGCTCGTCATCGGGGTGGATGACGACATACTTGTCGCCGAATTTCGTTTCTGGGCGCACGGTGCCGATGTCGAAGGGGCCGTATTTGAAATGGTAGAACGGGTCTTTTTGCTCGACGTACTCTATCTCGTCGTCGGAAACGGTCGTTTGCAATTTCGGGTCCCAATTTACTATGCGATCGCCTCGATAGATAAGGCCTGCGTCGTACATGCGCACGAACGCTTCCATCACCGCCGCGTAGCGCTTCTCATCCATCGTGTACGCGTAGCGGCTCCAATCGAGCGAGCTGCCCATTTTTTTGAGCTGGTTGATGATGGTCACCTTGCTCTCGTCGGTGAACGCATCTATGCGCTTCAGAAGCTCCTCGCGGCCGAGGTCGTGCCGCGTTTTCTTCTCCTTCTTATAGATATCGCTTTCGACTTTCGACTGCGTCGCGATGGCTGCGCTGTCGGTGCCGGGGAGCCACAGCGTCCGCTTGCCCCGCATGCGGTGGTAGCGGATGAGGATGTCCTGGATGGCGAGCATCGCGGCGTGCCCCATGTGCAAGGTCCCCGTCACATTCGGCGGCGGCAGGACTGTTGAATAGGCTTTGGCATCGGGCTTCGTGATGCCTTTCTCGATGCACACGTCCGGATTGGCGTAGCCGCTCTTCTCCCAGAGCTCAAGAATTCCGCCCTCCCGCTCGTTCGGATTGTACGGCTTGAGGAACGGTGCGGGGGCTTTCGACGGCTCCATTTGCGTAGTTTAGCAGAAATTCAGACCAGTGGCGTATACTAAGGAAATGGTTGAAGGTGGACCTTATGTCGAAATGCCAACATCGAAAAGTTGGTGGGAACGCGGGCGAGAAATTCCCGAGGGATCTATCCCCGGGGGTGTCATGGTTGCTTTTGAAAAGGGGATGACGATGGTTGAGGACCAGGAACACATGGGATTTTATCTGAAGGACCTTGTCCGCAAAGGGGATGCATCCATGGTATTCCGAGTCCAACCTGATGGGCCTGACGTGGATATGCACACAAACTACATTATGGAATATTTGATGCATTTTCCGGACCCTGCATCAGGGAAGTTTAATAGGTGGATAATTTCAGTTGAGGTACGAGGTGATGAGGTGGGTAATCCCGAGATACGATACCCGGAGATGCACGGTTAACGGTTCACCCTGAATCAAGAGTAAGGTTTCCGCTTGCAGTAAGGGTTGTCGGTTCGGCGAACTCTTTTTTGAGTGCGTGGAAGTAGCCGGCGAGGGCTATCATGACCGCGTTGTCGGTCGAGAATTCGGGGGGGCAGACAAGTAGCTTAGCGCCCGCTTCCGCCAGGGCGTCGGTGAGGCGTTTGCGGATGAAGGTGTTGGCCGAGACGCCCCCGCCTGTGACGACGGTGCTCGCGCCGTATTCTTCGACAGCGCGCAGGGTCTTGCCGACGAGCACGTCGGCGACCGCTTCCTCGAATTCCCGTGCGAGCTGCATTTTGACTTCAGCACCAAGGACCGTCCTTGGTGAATTCTTTAAGGACGGTCCTTGGTGCTGGGATTCAATGAATCGCAGCACCGCGCTCTTGAGGCCGGAAAAAGAAAAATCGAGATTGTCCTCGTTGAGCATCGGTCGCGGGAGTTTGATATCGGCGGATAGGTTTTCTTCGCGCGCTTGTTTTGCAAGCGCGGCAATATGCGGCCCGCCGGGATAGGGGAGTTCCATCATACGCGCGACTTTGTCGAACGCTTCGCCTGCCGCATCGTCGCGCGTCTTGCCGACTGCTTCGTACTGCAACGGTTCTTTCGACAGGACGAGCTGCGTGTTGCCGCCGGAAATGAGGAGCGCGAGAATGGGGAACTCGAATTCTGCGATTGTCCCCATCATTCTAGTATTTTGCAAAATACTAGAATGTTCCTGAGATTCTTTGATATTCATCATCGACATGATGATGTGTCCTTCGAGATGGTTGACCGCGACGATAGGGACGCGCAGCTCTTCGGCCAGCTTTTGCACGAAGGTAATGCCCGTCCAGAGGCACGGTTCGAGCCCCGGGCCGAGGGTTACGGCGATGACATCCGGCTTCACTCCCGCAGTTTCTTTTTGGACCTGTTGGAGCAGAATGGGTAAATTTTTCAGATGCTCGCGCTTGGCGACGTTGGGGAAAACGCCGCCGTACTGCGCGTGAAGCGTCGCCTGCGAAGAAAGCGCGTTGCCGAGAATGCGGAACTTGAAACCTGCCCCGACATTCGCGTCGGGGTCGCTTCCAAATGAACCCTCCGCTTGGAGCAAACAAACAGCTGTATCATCGCACGAGGTTTCGATGCCGAGGACGCGCATGCGCCGAGCATAGCTCGAAGCATATTGTTGCGCTAGAGTTAATGCATGCAAGGCTCCCCCGACAGACAAAGACAGTACGCAACGGGCGGACAGGTTTTCCGCATCTACTTCCGGCATGTCCGGAACCATCCGTTCCTGCTTGGACTCGTCCTTCTGGGAGCCGTGGGCATACAGGTCACCGACCTCGCAGCGCCGTGGTACTTGCGCCAGTTCTTCAACACCCTCGCGTCGAGCACCCCAAATTCCGCGGTAGTCGGGCAGCTCCTGGGACTCATCGCGACAGTCGCGCTTATCTACCTCTCCAACTGGGCGATACGACGGGTCCAGGATTTCGGAGCCATCTACCTCGAGTCGCGCGTGATGACGCGCCTCTTCTCGACCACCTTCGAGTACCTGATAGGCCACTCGTATAATTTCTTCATCTCGCATTTCGCGGGGTCCCTGACGCACCGGGTCAGCAAATTCGTCCGCTCGTTCGAGACGATGTTCGACGCCATCATGCTGCAATTTCTGCCGACCTTCATCTTCGTCGTCGGCGCGGTCGCGGTGCTCTTCATACGCAATCACGTGCTAGGGCTTGCACTCGGCGTGTGGGCAGTTCTCTTCGTCGGCTTTCAGCTCTATGTCGCAAAGCTCCGGCAGCCGGTGCGCGCGGCGCGCGCCGAAGCCGACACGCGCGTGACGGCTTCGCTCGCGGATTCCATTTCCAACCACGCCACCATCATGCTTTTTTCGGGCGAGCGGCACGAGCGCGGACTCTTCCACACGGTCGTCGACACGTGGCGCAGGGCGACTATCAAATCGTGGTTCGCCGACAACGCCATCTGGTCGGGCATCGGTCTTTTCATGATAGCGATTGAGGTAGGACTCCTCTGGGGCGCGACCATCTATTGGAGCCGCGGCCTCCTCACGATAGGAGATTTCGTGCTCATCCAGGCGTACCTCCTCACGACCTTCGACCGGCTCGTTAGCATCAACAGGGAATTGCGGCGGTTCTTCGACGCATTCGCCGACTCGAGCGAGATGGCCTACATACTCGAAAAACCGCATGGGGTGCAGGACGCGCCGGGTGCCCGTCCGCTTGCGGTGTCGGAGGGCGCGATAGCATTCCGCGGCGTCGAGTTTGCCTTCAACCCTTCGCAGCCGGTGCTCGCCAATTTCGATCTCGACGTACAGGGCGGCGAGCGCCTCGCGCTTGTCGGCTCCTCCGGCGCGGGGAAGTCGACCGTTACGAAACTCCTTCTGCGCATGTTTGATATTCAGGGGGGCGCAATTCTCATCGACGGACAGGATATCTCCCGCATAACGCAGGAAAGTCTGCGCAACGCGATATCGTTCGTGCCGCAGGAGCCCGTCCTCTTCCACCGTACGCTCATGGAAAACATCCGCTACGGCCGGCGCGACGCCTCCGACGCGGAAGTCGTCGAGGCATCGAAGCGGGCGCACTGTCACGAATTCATTTCCGGCCTGCCGCTCGGGTACGGCACGTACGTGGGCGAACGCGGCATCAAACTCTCCGGCGGGGAGCGTCAGCGGGTCGCTATCGCGCGCGCCATCCTCAAGAACGCGCCGATACTCATTCTCGATGAGGCGACTTCGAGCCTCGATTCGAAATCGGAGGCGCTCATCCAGGAGGCACTCGCCAACCTCATGCATGCTACACCAGCTTCGCTGGTCGCCCGACCCGAGGGGTTTAGGGGGAAAACGGTCGTCGTCATCGCACACCGGCTTTCGACCATTATGAAAATGGACCGCATCGTGGTGATGGAGAAAGGGCGGGTCGTCGCGCATGGTACGCACGATGAACTCTTGAAGCACGGCGGCCTCTACCAAGAGCTTTGGAGCATCCAGGCAGGCGGGTTCCTGGCCGAGCCGGAGCCGGAAGAAGTCGATATTGAGCAGCTCAAAGATGACGATGAGGAGGAAAAAGAGCCGCCGGCGCGGAGCAAGCAGGTCAAATAGATTCGGGTGCGCGGTAAAGGGATCGGCCAAGAACACTTTTTCTCGCCGTCGCTCGAAAAAGTTTCTCGGCCCTGCTCGCGCGACCCGTCCTGGTGGACGGGTACCCCGCGCTCGCTTTCGATCCCTCTACCGGCGCAAAAACAGTAATCGCCGAGAGACATGCTCTCGGCTCAACTGGTTTTAGTGCGCGGTAAAGGGATCGAACCTTTGACCCTCGTCACGTCAAGACGATGCTCTACCACTGAGCTAACCGCGCAAAATGTTCCGTATCACCGCAACTGAGTCCCGACGCTCCGGTCGGGACCCCGACCGCGTTGCGCGTCGGGGCTAACCGCGCGCGTCTCGCAGAATAGCCCATTTTCTCGTACAATTCAACGATGGAAATTCTCCGGCTCAAAGACGTGGGAGTCGAGGCCGCGGCGCGTAGCGCCGCGGCGACCCTGCGCCAAGGCGGCGTCGTTCTCTACCCGACCGACACGCTCTACGGGCTGGGAGCTGATGCGATTTCCGATGCAGCGGTGGCGAAAGTGTACAAAATAAAAAAACGCGACGAACAGAAACCCATCCACTGCATCGTCGCCGACCAGGCCGCAGCCGAGAAATATGCGGTCTTCGAGGACCTACCGCTTGTCTTGGCGCGCTTCCTGTGGCCGGGCGCGCTGACACTGATACTAAAAAAGAAAGAGGGAATAGAGACCGGCGTCGCGCGAGGATTGCGCACTATCGGCATCCGCATTCCGGATAATTCCTTTTGCACCGCGTTCGCAAAAGAATTCGGCGGACCAATCACGACGACGAGCGCCAATATCACCGGCATGCCGTGCGAGAGATCGGTGGAAAAAATTCTCGCGCAGCTGGGAGACACGGCCAAGGACATTGACCTCATCATTGATGCGGGGAATCCGCCAGCTGGCGGAGCCGAGCGCCTGCCCTCGACCGTCGTTGACGTGAGTGGCACGGAGGCGGTCGTCTTGCGCGAAGGAGCCATCAAGGACGATGACATCTGGCGCGCGCTGCGCTTCGAGCCCTGAAATTTCATGCGGTTGACACTTCCCGCCAGCGGCCTACTATGAACCGCAGAAGGGGTTCTCGTACATACTTACTAGGTAGCGTGCAATCTATGGATACGTCAGACAAGACCAACTGGTTTATTATCGGGGCGGGAATTCTCATCATCCTTATCGGCGGGTGGTGGGTGGTGACGCGTACCGGTTCGCAGACGGGAAGTCCGACGACGGCGACCACATCGTCGACGACCGGCACGTCGTCAAGTGCAAGCGGAAGCAGCACGACCGCCGGCAATCCCTCGGCCGTTTCGACCGGAGAGGCGGTGTCGGTCGGCGACCAGCCGGCCGGAAGCTTTGTGGTTGCCGCATCGGCGGCGCTGACCCAGATGGGTTGGCTCGCGGTACGCGACCAAGACGGGCGTGTGTTGGGCGCGGCACGCCTTGAGCCGGGCACGCACGAAGCCGTGCAGATACCGCTCTTGCGCAATACGACGACCGGCGACAAGTACCAGGTGCTCATCTATATCGACGACGGCGACAAGGAATTCGACCTCCACAAAGACACGCTCGTGACCAACGCCGACGGCTCGGTCGCAGGTGCCGCGTTCACGGCACTCAACGGAGACTAAGGCGCCTTTGAAAACCTCCGCTTCGGGAGCATGCCTCTCTAGGGTCGCTATCTGGCACTGCTGTGCCAGCGCTCGGTCTCGCCGCCGTCGCGGCTGCGAAGACCCTAGCGAGGCACGCCCCCTCGCTCCGGCCAATATTTCAATGTCCTAGTCGCGTAGCTGGTCCGCCTTCGGTACGAACCGCGTGCCGAGCTGTTTTCCGCCGACCACATCGATAAGCACGTTCTTCTTTTTTCCGTTCACGATGTGCGTCGTAATGCCCTCCGCGGCCAGCTTTTCGGCAACGGAAAATTTCGTCTGCATGCCGCCGCGGCCGGAACCGGTCTTTTCGTGAGTGATGTATTTTTGGAAGGAGGCGATATCAGAGAGACGTATTTCGGGTATGACGGTCGCCGTGGAGTCCTTCGGGTCGCCGGTCAAGACGCCGTCCACGCTCGTGAGAATGACGACCGCTTGCGCACTCAGCTGGGAGGCGATGAGGCCCGCGAGCTCGTCGTTGTCGGTAAAGAGGAGCTCGGCGACGGCGACCACGTCGTTCTCGTTCACGACCGGGATGACGTTGTCGCGCAGGAGGTTCTCAAGGCAATTTTTCATGTTGCGGTAGTGCTGCTCGTCGCGGAAATCTTCTTTTGTCGCCAAGACTTGCGCGCACACGATGCCCTGACCCGCAAACAGCTCGGCGTAGATGCTCATGAGCTTGACCTGCCCCACGGCCGCGAAGACCTGCTTTTGGACGACGCCGTCCGTATCCTCCGCGAGCGAAAGCAGCGAGCGGCCCATGCCCACCGCGCCGGAGGTCACGAGTATCACTTCGGAATTCTTTTTGAGCGCGGCGATCTGCTCCGCGAGGTGCCGCATGACGTCCGCATCGATAGTCCCGTCGTCTTTTGACAGGACTTTTGTACCGACTTTGACGACGATGCGTTTGTACATACTATTTGTTGGATTGGCCGAGCTCTTTTGCGCGCTGTGCCGCAGCGGCGATGCCCGCCTCGAGCGCGGCTTCAAGGCCGCGCGCCGCGAATTCTTTGAACGCCGCTTCGGTGGTACCGCCCGGCGAAGTAACGGCGTCGCGCAACTCTTTGGGCGAGCGCGTCTCCTGCGCGAGCAAGTTTGCACTGCCTGAAAGCGTCTGCTTCACGAGGGTAGTTGCCGCCTCCTCGGAGAGTCCGAGTTTTTGGGCCTTCGCGATCATGACTTCCGCGAGGTAGAAAAGATAAGCCGGTCCGCTGCCCGAAATCGCGGTCGCGATGTCTATTTCCGCGTCGTTTTTCAATTCGAGCTGTTTGCCCATAGAGCCAAGTATATCCTGCGCGGTGCGCGCCTGCGCGTCCGTCGCGTTCGCATTCTTCGTCCACACCGACATCGATTCGCCGACCTTCGCGCAGACGTTGGGCATCACGCGGACAATCGCCTGGCCCTTCGACGTCATCTGCTCGAGCGATTGAAGCGGTATGCCCGCGCTTACCGAGATGAGGAGCGAGCCTTTGTCTAAGCTGCCCGCTATCTCCTTCAGCACTAGGGGCACGACGTTCGGCTTCACGGCTATGATGACCACATCGCTTTTCGCCGCAGCCTTGCGGTTGTCCGTCTCGAGTACAACGCCGCCTATTCTCAATTCGTCCAATCCATCAAGAGAAGGATTCGCAACGGTGATGCGCTCCGGCGAGATCGTTTCCGATACGAGAAGCCCCAGCGCGATAGCCCGCCCCATGTTGCCGCCGCCGATTATGGTGATGTTGCTGTCCATACTTATTTCCGCACCTGGCCGCTTCCGTAGGCGACCCATTTGTAGGTCGTCAGCTCGCGCAGGCCCACCGGACCCCGTGCATGCAGTTTACCAGTTGCGACACCCATTTCCGCGCCCAGGCCGAATACACCGCCGTCGTGGAGGCGTGTGGAGCAATTGACGAAAATCCCCGCCGCGTCGATAGCGCTCACGAATTTTGCAACAACGTTCTTGTTCTGCGAAATAATTCCCTCGGTGTGCTTCTTGGTGTACGTGCGAATATGCGAAATTGCCTCGTCAACACCTCTGACGATTTTTATCACAACGACGTAATCGAGGAATTCCGTCGCGTAGTCGGATTCTTTTGCTTTTTTCACTCCGGCAATGTTTGCCGTCTTCGCATCGCCGCGGACCTCAACACCCGCAGCTTGCAGTTTTTTGACGAGAAGGGGAATGAACGCGGCGGCGAACTTCTCGTGCACAAGAATCGTATCCACCGAATTGCAGGTCGCGGGGCGGTTGGTCTTGGCATTCACGCAGACCTTCACGGCCACTTTGAGGTCGGCGTCTTTATCGATGTATATGCGCGCGCCTCCCGATGCGTGGTAGAGGACGGGGATTTTTGATTGGCTCACAACTTTCTTCACGAGTCCGTATCCGCCGCGGGGGATGAGTACGTCGATGTATTCATTCTCGCGCACGAGCTTATCTACTATGATGCGGTCGTCTGTGTCGAGGAAGACGACAGCTTCGGCGGGCACGCCGTTCTTTTTGAGCGCTTGCTGAACACACTTGAAAAGTATCCTGTTGGTATTGAGCGCGTCCGAGCCGCCTTTGAGGACCGCCGCATTGCCCGACATGATGCAGAGCGCCGCGACATCAATAGTCACATTGGGGCGCGATTCATACACGATGCCGATGACACCCAAGGGTACGCTCACTTTCTCCAGCCGGACGCCGCCCGCAATTGTCTTCTTTTCGAGAAGTACACCGAGCACCTCGCGGCTCTTCGAAATAGTCTGCACCTGCTTGAGCATCGAATCGAACATTGCATCGGTGAGCGTGAGGCGGTTGATGAAAGCATCGTTGCGGCCGCTCATGCTTGCCGCCCGCACGTCCTTTTCATTTTCTGCCAGTATTCTTTTCTTCTCCTGCTTCAACGTGCTGGCGAGCGTGCGCAAAACAGCCTTTCTCCTCTGCAAGGGAAGCGCAGCCAAAACCGGCGCCGCCCCATTGGCGGCGCGCAGGGAAGCCGTGAGCTTATTTCGCGACATTGACATATAAAGCCCGTAATACGGGCTTGTATTATGCCCCGAAATTGGCCGAATTTCAACCTTTCTGCTTCGCCCCATCCGCCGCGCGCCACAGGTACCACGATGCGGCGGAGGCGTGGGCGCGCCAGGGCAGTGCGAGCTGTTCCATCGTCTTGTGATCGGGAAGCGTTTTTAATTTGTAGAGAATTTGGAACCCTTTGCGGATGCCGAGGTCGCCCGTCGGCAGCACGTCGGGGCGGTTGAGGGTGAAAATGAGGAACATGTGCACCGTCCACACGCCGACGCCTTTTACCTGCGTGAGGTGCTCGACTATTCGCTCGCTTTCCATGCGGTGGAGCGAACGGTGCCGTATCGTGCCGTCGGAGAATTTTTCCGCGAGGTCTTTGAGGTACGAGACTTTCTGCATCGAGAGTCCGGCGGCGCGCATGTTGTGAACGGACATTTTCAACACGTCGTCCGGAGTTGGAAATGTAATGTTCGACTTACGAAGTCGAACATCGTTGTTCGGGGCTTGGAACAGGGCGACGAAACGGGCGAGTATTGTCGCGGCCGCACGCCCGGAGAGTTGCTGGTAGACGATGGCGTGGCAGAGCGACTGGAACACATCCGTACGCTGCATATGCGGCCGGTTGAAATCGGGCGCGCCATGCTTCCTCACGAGAGGTGCGAAACGTTTATCGCGCGAAAGTAAGGCGACGGATGCGTGCATGAGGCTCGATATAGCATACTTTTTCACTACCTGATAGTATGTGCTTTTAAACTATGAGCGCGGCAAAACAAACCAACAAATCCAAGGGGACATTCGGTCTCAAGTCAGGCCTCGCGCAGATGCTGAAAGGCGGCGTCATCATGGACGTGACGAACGCCGCGCAGGCGAAGGTCGCCGAGGAAGCGGGCGCGGTCGCGGTGATGGCGCTTGAGCGCGTGCCGGCGGATATCCGCAAAGACGGCGGAGTCGCAAGAATGTCGGACCCGGCGATGATACGGGAGATACAGGAAGCGGTGAGTATTCCGGTGATGGCGAAGTGCCGCATCGGACATTTCGTGGAGGCGCAGGTGCTCGAGGCGCTCGAAGTCGACTTCATTGATGAAAGCGAAGTCCTCACGCCCGCCGACGACCAGTTCCACACCGACAAAACGAAATTCACGATCCCGTTCGTCTGCGGCGCGCG
>C687J35174_10012622_pt1 | contig 10298 bp, 10 predicted proteins | sample RifCSPhighO2_01_FD_35174 | JGI IMG/M metagenome (IMG submission 35174)
GGGAATTCGCTAGATATTTTTTCGAAAGCTAAAATTGTCTCTTTTGCGTGTCTTCGCGGGAACATCTGCCCAACATATAGAATAAAATCAGAACTTAGAATTTGTTTCGGATTTCGGATTTCGGATTTCGGATTTATCTCTATGCCTAAGTGAGAAACAAATACTTTCTCAGGTTTTATTTTGAATAATTTGATTACCTCTTTCTTTGACGCCTCAGAAATGGTTAGTATTTTTGTTGCCCTTTTTGCTGCCCAGTTCGAGAATAATCTATAGGCCAGCTTGTATCTGAACGGTATCGCGCCTTGCTTATATTCATAGTATATATCGTTAGTCAAAACCACCATGGATTTTCTAAGATATAGCGGCGGAAGCATATAGTTTGGGAAAAACATCCAATCCAGCCGGTCGAACATAGCTCGAATCGGCATTAAAATATGATAAAAAATATTAAAGGAACGCACACGCATAACACGTTTTTTGAATAGCGGATTTTTGAGAAAATCATCATCTGGAATCTGGCACTTAAAATACAGATATAGTTCGAACCTAGATTGCCATTCTGGATTTTTAGAATATTCTCTAAGCAAATTTAGAGTCATCTGTCCGACCCCATATCTTGTTCCTTTGTCTTCGATGTTTTCACATTCAATGCCAATCTTTTTCATGTTTTAATTTTACCCATATTATTCATATGAAAATCCAAAACGCCTTTTATGATAGCCTTTGATATTTCCGGATTTTTATTTGTAAGCAACTTAACGGACTGTTTGATTAAAATGAAGAAGCTCCAGAATGGCACGAGCACTTTGATGTAAGTGGGGCCATTTTTAAAATTAAAATAAAGAGCGTTGCGATAGTGATACCTTAGCAGTAATGCCGATCCAAGCCTGGAAGTAGTGGCTGATACTTGGTGGTAGGCTGCGGGGGCGTCCAATATTGTCATAGTTAGCCCACCCTGCCGCGCTCTGAGAGAGAAATCGGCATCTTCGAAGTATAAGAAGTAGTTCTCATCTAAGAAACCTATTGTATCGAAAACTTTTTTGTGGACAGCCATACCGCCACCTATCACATACTCATTAGTCCCATGAGGGTGGAATGTGTGAGAAAGAGCCGGTTTTAACCATTCAACTTTACCAGAATAAACTATTCGGCCGTCTTCAATGAGGGGCACCGCAACTATCCCTTCTTTGCCTGCTAAATTAGCCACCAGAGAAGAGATAAAGTCTGTCTCAACCCAAGCGTCATTGTTGAGCAAAATTATCCAATCCGAGCCATTTTGAAGGCCTCGCCGGATGCCTACATTGCATCCGCCGGAAAAGCCCAGATTTTTGTCATTTTCTATCAAAACAATATTTATCTGATCAGTTTGATAGTTTTTCAGTTTTGATTTTTCTTCGGGATCGGAATTATTATCGACGATAATGACATCAAAATTTTTGTTTGTTTGCTTTCGCAGAGATTCCAAGAGATTTATTGTCTTTTCGGAGTTATTATAATTGACGGTTATTATGGTCATTTTTCTTGACTAATTATACTTATTATTTTATACTATGGCAAGTTTGATGGCAGATTATACGTGAAAGTATCGGAAGTTGAGCCTTTAGTTTTTTTCTGGTCAGGACCCGATGGGTTGGCATCACAGGACGTTGAAAACGAAATTGACAGAATACTTGCCATAGGAAAAAGAAGGGGTTTAGGAACTCTTTTTGCAAGGTCTATTCTTGTCAAAGGCAATCGCGTGGTCATTTTGCGTGGAACTTGGCACGTAGCCCCGATATTCTTTTTGGAAAATGTTCAAGAAGATATTGATTTGGCAACTGAGTTGGGGTTTACCATTTTTAAAGAAAGTTACGACATAAGAGGGGTTAATATCTATTGGCTGGGCTTTAGTGGCCTAGCTATCTATTATTTCCTACATCACATCTTACCAACTTTCTATAAAATGGAAGCAACCTTAAATAGGGAGCACGATGAAAGCGATATCCTGGTTTTTCCGTCACATAATACTGAATGGACTGACATGGGGCCCGAGATTATCAATCATCTTAAAAATATTGGCTTCTGTTTCTATTGGCCTTTTTTTCTACTTATCCATTTGGCCATAATTATTAACTTTAAAATTAAGGAAGACAGGTATGGTCATCAGATTCTAAGCTTTATTTTTAGCAAAGGCGATAAAGTTTTTCTCGATTTGCGGGATGAGTTAGTCGTAAATGCCATAGAAGCCAGTGGCCTTGAAAGGATTTATGTTCATTATGGCGATGGTCATGTTGAAACAATGAGAAACCGTTTGATCGCAAAGGGCTGGAAGCCATTTTATGAAAGCAGGTTTTTTCCGCTTGACCACACAACCTTTAAAGAACTGATTTCTGGTTGGGCGAAAGCGCTTAACAGCCGGATCAAAGCATTTATAAAGAGAGCTTCATAGCTCTCTTTATTCTATATAACCTTTGGCTTGTTTCCTAAACATGGTAGCATACATACCATCTTTTTTCATGAGGGATTCGTGATTTCCTTCTTCGGCGATTTTGCCATTTTTTAAGACGATAATTTTGTCCGCATTTCTTACGGTTGAAAAACGATGAGATATGAGGATAAGGGTTTTGTTTTCATAAATTTTATAAAGGTTATCGAAGATTTGGGCTTCTGCCTCTGCATCTATGGCCGAAGTCGGTTCATCAAGAATAAGTATCGGCGCCTCTTCGTAAAATACTCTGGCCAGAGCCAATTTTTGCCACTGGCCTTGCGACAACTCAACCGCATCTTCAAATTTCTTACCAAGTTTTTGATTATATTTTTTGGGAAGTTTTTCAATAAATTCCTCAGATCCTGATTTGCGGGCGGCATCTCGCATTCGGCTCTCGTCATCTTTTTTGGGGTCGCCGAGCATAATATTATCCTTGATTGTCAAAAAGAATTTAACGAAATCTTGGAAAAGTATCCCCAAAAATTTATACCAATGATCGGAGCGGATCTCTTTTAAATTTACGTCGTTAATTAAAATATCGCCTTTCGTGGGATCATAAAACCTAAGCAACAATTTAATTAATGTAGTTTTGCCGGCGCCATTTGGTCCGACAATTGCTAAATGCTCCCCGGGTTTTAAAGAAAAACTTATATTTTTAAGCACAGCCGGTCCATCTTGGTATGCAAAGCCGACATTATTAAAATCAATTTTAGGGGGTCTTATTTCCTCAAATTCATATCCCGGTTCCGGTTCTTTAATTAGTTTTGGAAGTTCTTGGATATCAAAGAAATAACCGACATAAAGACTGTTTTCATATAACCTTGAGAACTGGTTTCCTATTTGCTGTGAAACTTGGGATAGCCTGTCCAACATTTGAGCATAAAACGTGTAAGAGCCAATCGTAAGTATTCCGGCTACTGTAGGGCCTAGCTTTATATAAGCTAACCCAAACAACACCGAGAGCTCAATTACCAGGGGAATATAAAGACTGGTCATGTAGTTTTTTAGCGGGACTCTTTGGCTTTCAAATATTGAGTTTTGAATTTTTAATAGCCTTTTTAGCAAAGCTGGGCCGGCTTGGAATATTTTAATTTCTTTAACACTGTTTGGATCGTCCAAGACATCTATTAAATAAGATAGTTCTTTGGATTCGGGAGTTTTTAAATTAAATACATTCCATTCAACTTCAGTATATTTATTTTTTAGGAAAAATCTTGGAGCTACAGAAATTGTCATTAAGACAGGAATCCACCAGCCGAATGGAAGAAGGACTATAAAAGAAGCGATAAAGCCTCCTGCTGCGCCAACAACGTATGAAAAGAAAAAGATGAAATTAGAAACACGAAAATTGTAGGCTTTCCGCGCTTTCTCTATCAAGTTTTGTGTCTCCGAGTTTTCAAAATGGCCCAAATCCAGCTCGGATAACTTTTTAGAGAATCTATAAGAAAGAGTATTGGTCAACTTATACCAGTATATTCTTTCAATATATTCATAATGGAAAGCATTCCGCAGGTGGTCAAACAAATCCAGGAAATATCTAAATGCAAAGAGAGATATTAAAGTAATTGTTACTACGCCGACAGTGTTTTGAGCGGTTATTATCTCATCCAGAATTAATTTATAGTAATAACTAAAAATAACCGGGAAAATCGCCCAAACTAATGTTAAGAAAAAAATCCACACCAAAGCCTTGTTGTCTGTTTCCCAGCCCAATTTAAGAACTTTGGGAATATTAATCCAAAGAGTTTTGAGTACCTTCTCTTTCTTTTTAGGCGGCATTTACTAATTCTAGCATTTCTTTCCTAAATTTGTCTTGGGAAAATTTAAGAGCGTGAGATTTGATGAAGTCTGGATCGTAGTTTTTATAATTCTCATTCAACCGTCTGATCCCGTCAGCTAGCCCTTCCGGAATAGGGTCATCAAAAAATTCGCCAGTCTTACCCTCGATCAATGTTTCTATTGCCCCGCCCTGCTTCAAGGCTAGCACTGGTTTGCCGAATGTCATTGCTTCAATGGGCGTAAGTCCAAAGTCCTCTTCTTGGGGCATAATGAATGCTTTGCAGTTTTGATAATACTTAGGCAATTCCTCATCTGGCACGAAACCGACTAGCTTTATTGTTTTTCGATTTTCGATTTTAGCTTTTAGATTCTTGTATTGCGGACCCGAGCCGACTATCAGTAGGGGCAAGTTCAATCTATTGAAAGCATCAATGGCGATATCAATATTCTTATGGGGAAAGAGCCTGGATACGATCAGATAGTATCCAGGATTTTTAAATTTTAAATTTAAAATTTTAAATTGTTCGCTGTCATTAAGATTTATGGGGGGGTAGATAACTTTAGAATCTTTTCTGTAGTACTTTTTTATACGACCCCGGACATGTTCTGATATGGCAACAAATTGATCTACTCGCTCCGAGGCTTGTCTGTCCCAAATTCTCAAAACATGGCGGGCTAAATTGGATTGCCAGCTTTTGTTTTCGTAATCCATGTGTCTGTCCCATAAGAATCTTGTTGGGCTGTAGCAATAACAAATGTGCTTTGTTTTGAGGCTAAGAACCAAGCCCTTTGAGAATATAACAGAAGAGGATATAACTACATCAAAGTCGGAAAGATCAAAGGATTCAACTGTGCTCGGCATTAAAACCAAAAAGTATTTATAGAACTTATTGATTAGGGGAATTTTGTTGAGCCGGCTAGTGATTATGCTTGCCTCAGGAAGGTATTGATTTATGAATTTTTTATTTGCAAAAATGGTATATATGGGCGCTTCTGGGAATATTTTGTGCAGCTCAACAAGGACGCGCTCCGCGCCCCCTAAATTACTTAACCAATCGTGAACTAATGCAATCCTCATTATCGTTTGGCTACGACGTTTCTCTTGTAGGCGTCGAGGTTGTCTAGTACTAGCCCCGTGCCGCGGGCGACGCAAAAGAGCGGATCGTCAGCAATAGTTGCTGGCACGCCGGTAACTTTGGCGATAAGAGTGTCTATGTTTTTAAGAAGCGCGCCACCGCCGGAAATCGTTATTCCTCTATCTATAATGTCCGAGCAAAGCTCTGGCGGGGTAGCCTCTAAGACGTTTTTGATTATTTGGACTATTTCCCGGAGTTGTTCGTTGATTGCCTCAGTAATTTCGTTTGTGCTTATTTCGATTGTTTTTGGCAGTCCGGTGGCCAGGTCCCGGCCTTTAATATTTATTTTTTCTTCGTTGGCTTGTTTTACGGCGCTGCCGATTGATATTTTTATCAATTCCGCAGTTCGCTCGCCTATCGCCAGACCGTGCTTCTTTTTTATATATTCCACTATTGCTTGATCTAATTTGTTTCCGCCGACTCTAATCGAAGACCAGCTGACTATTCCCCCCAGAGATATTACAGCCAGCTCTGTGGTTCCTCCTCCGATGTTAAGTATCATATGTCCCATGGGGTTATTAATCGGTATCTTTGCTCCTATCGCTGCCAAGACCGGTTCTTTGACCAAATACACCGCCTTTGCTCCGGCGTTAAGGGTTGACTCGATCACCGCTCTCTTTTCTGTCGAGGTGATGCCGGCTGGAACGGAGATCAATACTTCCGGTTTTATAAAATTTAAAAAGCCGCCGGCTTTTTTGATGAAATACCTAAGCATAGCCCCGGTAACCCGATAATCTGCAATAGCGCCATCAACCAACGGCTTGGAAATGATAATGCTATCCGGCGTTCGCCCGATCATTTCTTTAGCTTCGTTTCCAACAGCCAAAATTTTATTATCTAAAATCGATATCGCCACAACCGAAGGTTCGTTGATAACAATCCCCTTCTTAGGAATAAAAACTACGGTGTTTGTTGTGCCTAAATCGATCCCAATCTTTTTCGCCATGCATTACTCTTAGCACATAGGGGTAAAATTGAAAATAGTACAATTTCTTGATAAAATGAATTACTATCTATGACCAGGAAAACCAGACGACTATTATTTTACGTAGCATTTGTTATTTTTTTGTTTTTGAGCTTTGTGGCAGTTATTTATGCTCGTGGCTATAAGTATAGTTTTGATGAACAGAGATTCGTTCGCACCGGGGCTATTAGCATGAAGTTAAATACAGACGCGAATGTTTACATAAACGACAAGCTTACTGGCACGACGTCGTTTTTGGGCAATTCATTTTCAAAAGGCGGGTTGTTGCCCGGCCAGTACTCAATCAGAATATCCAAGGATAACTACACTGCTTGGCAAAAGAAAGTTTCTGTTCAAGAGGGTTTTGTGACAGATTTCCCCAAAATTATGATACTGTCGGAAACCGAAGAAGAAAGGGAGAAAATTATAAATGAAATAGAAATTATTTTTGAAGGCAAAAAACCTTCTTCTCCAAGCGACCCGTTTTATATCAAAAACAAAAAGCTTTATTCAAATAATGGCCCCGAGCCAGAGGTAATTGCTCAAGAAGTTCTTGGCTTTTCATTATCGCCAAATGAGAACAAGTTGGCTTGGTGGAATACCAACAATGAGATCCGGGTAATGTGGCTCAAGAATGCTGACTACCAGCCGTATAGAGGCGAGGAAGACATAGAGTTGATTACGAGGTTTTCCACTAAAATTAAAAAAATAGACTGGTTCCGCGGAGAGGATCATATCGTTGTGGACTCACTCGGATATAAAATAATAGAAATCGATACCCGGGGCGGGATAAATATTATAAAGTTATAAAAACTGCCTTGTTGAGGCGGCAGCTGGGCCCAGTCATATTCAAAACAATCTTTGCAATTCGGATCGTTGTAACCCCGGCAAAACGGCGAAGCCGGACGAGCCCCTTCTTTTTTCATGGCGTTTTGCCACGACAACTCTACTGAGTTACTGGAAGCATAAAATGTGGCTCTCCGGAATTAACACTACTGAGCAATGAATCGTTTTGTATTAAAATAGCTTCTAGCGTTTTAGGCTTATCATAAAAAGAAACTTGGAATGTAATAGTACTAGCAAGTCCACCGAAGCACTCAATATAAACATCTGATATAGTTTGCTGTGCCAAAGTAGTTGAAGCTCCTATTGGTCCAGCACCCGCCACCTCAACATCAGATTTAATATACAGGCAAGGGGTTACGGGTATAACTGGCCCCTCTGAAATAAAAACAAGTTTTACCAGATGTTTATCTGTTTCTTGGTTTAGGGGAGAAGCTACCCAGTTTTTTTGATTGGCCCATAAATATTTAGATTCCATGTTTATGTTAGTTGTAATATCTCCCGCATTATTTCCTCCTATTAAAACACCTCCCGGAGAATCTTTTATTGAATTATTCGGCGTGCTTAAAAAATAAACCGACACAAGAGACCCTAAGGTTAAAGTAATATATATTATTAACTTTCTAATCTTTCCCCTTTTTAGATCATTAATGACTTGCTCTGCTTCGTTGTAGGTAATCATAAAAACATAATAAACTCTTTTCTACTCAAAAATCAACTGTTTCGAATCTGTGGCATGCATTTCCCACGAGAAAACCGACGTCAGGCGAGTGGAAAATCAAAAATTCATGGCCTATCGAACAGAGTTTAGTCTGGTCTGAGCTTCGATAGCTGCTCGATACTGATCAGACCATGCTTCCAGCAGAATTACTTTATAGGTGATCCAGATGACCCAAAATATCAATATAACAATAGCCAGTTTAACCCAATTTTGTTTTAGCCAGGTCATAATTAAAATTCCTTAGTAAACTCACCTGCCTCACAGAGACTCTTTTGCTCTAACAAATACAGCCTAGTTTTAAATGAAGTAATATTATTGTCGGGGGTAAAATCGTTGCAGTCTATCCCCTTCCACGTATTAGCGGTGGCTTTATATGTAACCACACACACATCATCGGACTCATTATAGTTAGTATGTAATACGTTAGAGTAAGCCTTACGTTCTCTCTCGTAAATATCGTAGCATTCATCCTTACGTTTTGATGTGTATTCTTTCTCTTCTTGTTTTCTTTCGTCTTGGTATTTTAATTCCGCTAGTTTATTTTTTTCTTCCAAATAATTTAAGTATGAATTCGAAATTAATAAAACAACTAGAAGCATTAAGATCTTAAACAGATGAACTCTTACCCAACTTATTACGGGTTTTATATCTATCTTCTTTAAAACGTTTTTCATGTTTGCTAGCAAAAACCAACCACCAGGGTCGATTTTTTAGTTATTCATTTTCTCCAAAGTTTGCTTTAAAACTATCGGCCAAGATTGCAAAACCTTTCATGCTTCCGTACCTTGACGCACCTTTATCCTTGCCGCTTCTCCAAAAATCGTCCTTAATATTCTCATCAAAACACTTACTTAAAAGTCGGGTGAGATTATATTCACTTAATTCAACCTTGTCTTTAATTGCTTTTGTTAAAACCGTATTTGCTAAACTATGAAGAGAAAAAACCCCAGGCGTTTTTTGTATTACATACTCTCTGGGGGTATCAAAAGTACCAGGAAAAATTCTTCTGACCGCGTTCCAATACGTCTTTAATATTTTAAATACTTCATCTGGCTTTTCGTCTGCCAAAATACCTGTCTTGCACAAGGGTTTTAGAGACGTAACAAAAGCATTTTGATTAAGGATGGTAGTTCCCTTGGGTGTGTTCGGCAATCTAATTCTCCCAGTCCAGGGATTTTCTGATTTAGTGTTTAAGAGGTCTACTACATTTAATGCCTTCAGTTCCCACATGTGTCCCGGGTACACAGATTCAAAGCGTTCCGTGTTGTCTCTTGCTAGCTCAAGTTTGAGTCGCTGTGCCAAATCTGTAGAAACTTTTTTTTGAGTTGAGTTTAAGACAAAGAATTGCTCTAGCTCATCTATAGGAGGGAATCCAGACAAGAACACTACGGGCATTTCCCATTCTAAAACATCTTCTATTTTCAAATTTTCTAAAGCGTGTCTAAATCCTTCTATCCTTGTTTGTCCATCAACAACCCACACAGGGTAATCGTCCAAAATTATTTCTCTGTTTTTATTATCAAATTTTATTTCTTCGTGAGAGCAAGCCAAAATATTAGCAGGAAAAATTGGGCACGCATTTTTTTCTATAAATCGAGCGATCAGGTTTTTTCTCCCTTCTGCTGGATGTCTTTGATAACCTTGCTTTTTAGTACCCATTTTTTCTTTTTCCCACCAGTTAATCTGAAAATAGCTCTTATCAAGTAGATACCTGACTTTAACGGGTGCAATATACATATTGCGCTCAGGACCGGTTTTCTGTGTTATCTTGAGAGCGTCTAGTTTAAGTTTTTGTGCCATTTGGTTTGATTAGTTAATTTATTAAATTTTCGTAACCTTTTATCCCAAAACTAATAATTTAATACTAATTTATCAATACTAATAATTTAGATCAAGAATATCCGTTTTAAATTTTCTTGTCAAATTTTATAGATCACACTTATCCACAAGTCCCTTTGTATTATAATAAAAGACGCCCTTTCGGGCGATCTTTTATCGTTTGCTCCAGCGTGGAGATTTGCGGGCTTTTTTGAGACCGTACTTGCGTCGTTCCTTGACGCGAGAGTCGCGGGTCAGGAAACCAGCCTTTCTAAGTTTTTTCCTGAAATTGTTATCAAACACGATGAGGGCTCTTGCTAACCCATGCTTAATGGCGTCTGCCTGTCCAGCAAGGCCGCCACCGCGGACTTTTACAGTGGCCTTGAACCTATTCAAAGACTTTAATTTTCTTAATGGAGATTCGACTATGGAATGAAGATTTTTGTTGGAAAAGTAGTCGGTATAGTCCTTGTCGTTGACCACGATTAAGGCTTTATCTTCTTGGACTTGATCAGTCGATTTACGGGTGAATAAGCGAACCAAAGCTACAGATTCTTTTCTTCTGCCGGT
>C687J35174_10012625_pt1 | contig 10297 bp, 16 predicted proteins | sample RifCSPhighO2_01_FD_35174 | JGI IMG/M metagenome (IMG submission 35174)
GGGCTACCTCGCGGCGGCCGCCGGTTACACCACCGCCGCCGCGCTCGCCGGGGTCGCGGCCTACCAGACGCTGGCCGGCGGCGCGTCCTCGGGCGGCGTCGACAACTCGAGCGGCATACTCAACTCGGACCGCTACGCCGAGCGGCGGAAGAACATCACCGTCGTGGTTCAGAACGCCATCGGCGGCGAGCAATTCGTCCGCGACCAGATCATCCCCGAGATCAATCGCGCCGTGGGCGAGGACGTGGTCGTCCTCTCCAGTTACGCGACCGCGGCGGCGACGGGGCGGAGGGCGTAACCATGGCTGTGGGATCGGCTTCCGTACTCATACCTTTGTGGAAATTTTACAACCGCCTCATCACGATCGACGGCGACAACGACACCATCACCTTCGGCGAGGGCGGCGGCGCGCTGACGGCAACGGTCGCGAGCGGGACGTGGACCTACGGCGAGTTGGCTTGGAAGGTCAAGGTTGCGCTCGAAGCGGCCGGCGCCGGCAACTACACGGTGTCGTACTCGCAGAGCGCGCGGACGTTTACGCTGACGAAGAGCGCCGGGACGTTCACGCTCGACGTCGGGGCGACGGCAGACGACCTCCTGCCGTCGCTTGGGTTTGCGTCAGACCAGACTGGCGCGCTGACCTACACCGGGACCGCCGTGCCGGCGCAAACCACCGTCACCTGCACGCGGCGCGTCCGCGGCGTCCAGATCGAGCCGATGAGCAACCTCGACGTGACGCGGGCCGACAACGGGCGGCGCGAGTCGGCGCAGTACGGGACGGTGGGCCGGATCTCGTTCCGCCTCGAGCACGAAAGCGTAGCGGTCAACGTGGCGCTGCTGGCCATGTGGCAGGGCGCGGCTCGGTTCGGCGACGTGATCAGCTTCTATCCGGACTCGACGGACAGCACGAACTACATCGACGTGTTCTGGGACGCACCGAAGTGGCCGGGCAGGGAGATGACGGGGAGGGGGTTGTACCGCGTGCACGAGTACGACTTCGTGCTCGAGGTCGCGATCCCGGCGGCCGGGACCTACGTGATCGACGACTTCGCCGACCGTAGGCCGAGCTCGTAGGAGTGTGACGATGGCGACGGAGCTGAAAGACGACCGCGTGAACATCGAGATAACGCCGACGTCGGTCCGGATCGACTCGGCGAATGTACTGACCCTGGTCACGTTGCTCAGTGCGATCAAACTCAGGCTGGACATCGTGGAGGTCGTATGCGCGCGACAGGCTCAAACCGAGTACTACGATTACGCGGTTACCCACCGTGACGGGCGGCGGTGGGAGCCACTCGTTCAACGTCGTCGCGTTCTGGAAACTCAGTGAATTCGATTTACTGAGGGCGCTGCGTGAGCACATGATCAACATGTGTCGAGACGGTATGACGCGGTGTGAAGTGACGTGGCCATGATCACGCCGCAGAGCGCCAACTGGACGACGATGGCCCAGAAGGCCGGGAAGGGCATGCAGCTCCTCGCCTACATCGAGGGGATCGCGGACCCGGTGTGCACGGTCGCGCCAGCGGACGCGCGGACGAAGGCGCAGGCGGTTGACTTCGACGGAACGAACGACCACATCGACTGCGGAACGAACACGGCGCTCACGCAACTGGCCGATTGGACCGTGCTTGCGTGGATCAAGCCAGACACGCTCACTAACGGCGTGATCTACACGATATGCGGGGAGTGGGATTCCGCTGGAGAGCAGGGATTCCGTGTCGCGCTGACCGTGAGCGGTGGCGTCGGAAGCCTCATCGTCAAGTTCACTGGCGGGGACGTGGGCGGGTACACGCTGGCCGGTGCAACCGTGAGCGCCAACGCCTGGACTTTCGTTGCGTTATCGCTAGGAGGCAACGGCAAGACCATCCTCCGCGGCATGATTGGCAGTACGTCGTTGACCGACCAATACATCGCGATCACACGAGCTACGCGCAACGTGTTCACTGCCGGACAGGCGTTTCAGATCGCGCACGCTCAGGGCGCCTCGTACTTCAACGGCCGCATCGGCCTCGTTCAGGTCTTCAACCGCGCGCTCACGCCCGACGAGATGCGCCGCGTCAAGTTCCGCCGCCTCACGGTCGCGTGGGGCGACGACGACTCGGGCGGCCTCTGGAACGACCTAGTCGGGCAGTGGTCGCTCGAGCGCGGCTCCGGGACCAACGCGATCAACGACAAGCTTGGCGGCACGCACGACGGGACGCTGACGAACGGGCCGACGTGGACGGCGGATGCCTGCTACTCCGCGACCTACCGCCCGTCCCTCTTCGCGGAGGCCACGACCGAGCAGAGCATTGACCCGCTCGGCACGCGGACTTCGATCAGCGCGACCACGCTGCGCATCCTCGACACGGCCGAGTGGTTCACGGCGCAACTCGATACGCTCGCGATGGCGCTCCCCGGCAAGCGCGTCGACCTCTTCATGGGCTTTCACGGCCTGCTGGAGAGCGAGTACCAGCGCGTGTTTATCGGGCGGATCAGCGACTTCTCCTACGAGGGGAAGGCGTACACGATCCGGGTCGGGGACGGGCTCCTCGACGCGAAGAAGCGGGTGCAGTTGGGGCGGGCGACGATCGTGGACGCGATGACGAACGCGGCCGGGCAGGATGCAAACGTTGCGGTCGGCACGTACTGGAGCGACTCGGCGACACGCGACACGTTCGCCAAGATCGACGACGAGATCATAGAGAGCACTGCCGACGCCGGAAGCAGCGCCACGAAGTTTACGATCGACGCGGGCGTGCGCGGCGTTGGGACGTCCGATGCGGCCGCGCATTCCGCCGGAGCGGTGATCTCCGAGATATGGGTTCCGGCCGCCGCGCTGGCCTCGCAGACCCTGCTGCGAAACATGCTGTCTGGCGCTGGCTTCGAGGCCAGCGACCTCTTCGACTGGCAAACGGAATTCACCTACACGGACGCGACGACGAAGGTCACGCGCGGGCGCGGCATGGGCCTGTCACCGAGCGACGTGTCGATCGACGACATCGACAACCTCACGGCGCTCGGCGTGAACGGGTGCGAGTTGTTCGTGACCGACGATGTGGACGACCTGAAAGACCTTTGCGAGCGCGAGATCCTGCGTCCGTTCGGCTGCTACTTCTTCTCTCGGTCCGACGGTCGAATCTCGGTGGCCTCTCACGCGATCCCGTCTGCGTCCGTCTATGACCTCGACCCCACGCGGACGTACCGTTTCGAGTGGAGCGTCTCTTACGACGACCTCGTGAACTGGCTCGCGATCGAGTACGACTACGACATCGGATCTGGCGATTTCCTTGGCCAGGCGTTCTACACGGACGCCACGGCCGCAGCGAAATACGGTCTGAAAAAGCGCGAGTACTCGTTCAAGGGCGTGGGCTCGACATACACGCCGGCAACGACGCTCGATGCCTTGAAAGACCTGATCCTCGACCGCTTCAAGAACCCCTACCGCACCCTGACCCTCACCTGCGGATTCTACGAGATGCTCCTCGAGATCGGGGATTGCGTCTCCCTCACGAACCTGAACCTGCCCAACGTCGCCACGGGCACGCTCGGCGTCCACGAGAAGCTCTGGCAGATCATCGGTCGGCAGGTCGATTTCCGCACGGGGCGCGTGCGGCTGACGCTGGCCGACGTGAGCGACATGTGATCGGAGGAGCCATGCGCGTACTCGCTGCCGTCCTCGTCCTGGCGCTCGCCGGCTGCGGCGGGACCGCCTCGACCCCGCTCCACGCGCCTCGCCCGGCCCCGAAGCCGCAGCCGACCCGGGCCGAGGTGTTCGGCGCGACCCCAGCTTGGGTCGTGATTTACGACGCGAACGGGAATCCGGTCGGCGGGTACGTGGTGCCATAAGGCCGACGCCCGCCGCATCTCATAGAGGAGGTTCCCACGCGCACATGTCCGACATCTCAATCGCCGCCGCCAGCGCCGGCCTCCTCGGAGCCGTCCTCGGGGTCGCCACGACGCTCTACGCGAGCGGGCGCGCCGGCGGCAAGCGCGACGAGATCATCGACGGCCACGAGCGGAGAATCAACGCGATGCGAGACTCGGTGAAGATCCTCGAGCGTGGGCAGGCTGAGGATCGCGCGGAGATGCGCGAGCGGTTCGCGCGGATGGAGAGCACGCTCGAATCGGTGAAAGAGGCGGCCGAGGAGACGCGCGGGTACGTGCGGCAACTGGCGGGAGGGAAGCGATGACGCTCGCGCAGACGCTGACAGCGGCGGCCGGCGCGGTCGCCGACTCCCCGCGCGCCCAGATCGCAGCCGCCCTGGTCGGCCTCGCCCTCGCTGTGATCGCCGGCCTCGCCGTGATGGCGCCGACCCTCCTGGCTGGACTCCGATCCTGGGTCGGGCAGTGGGCGGCGAAGCGCCAACTCGAGGAATTGCGGATGCAGCGCGACCTCGAGAAACTGCGCGCGTCCGAGGCCCAGGCTCTCACGTCCACGGTGATCCGCGGGGTCGAAGCGATCTCAGACGAGGCCACGCGGAAGCGGACCAAGGGCGCGATCAAGGCCATGGCCGAGGAGGCCGGGGTCGAGCCGACGCTGAACGCCGCGGTCAAGGAAGTCACGAACGGAGAACCCAAGCCATGATCCACGCAACCATTCGCCCCCACCCAATCCCCGCCAGCCATCGCCTCGCCCTCGCCGCCGTGCTGGCCGGGGCGCTCGTGGCGGGGCTGTGCTCGTGCGTGGCGGCCCAGGTGCACGACACGGCGGTGAAGCTCCACGCCCAGATCGAGGCCCTGCACGAGTCATCGATGCCGCCCGTGGCCTCGACGCCGGAGCAGGTTGACCTCTGGCAGCGAGCGTGGCAACAGGCGATCACGACGAGCGGGCGGCTGGTCGAGGTCTCGAAGTAGCGTGGGCGGCACCTCCGAAGACGCGGGCGCCGCCGAGCGCGCCGCCAAGTTCGCCCGCCTCGCCGGCACGACCGAGGCCCTGCGCCTCTCGACGGCCGACCTCGACGCCGCGTGCGAAGCCATTCGCGGGATCGCCGCTCTGGCCGAGGTGCTGGCCCGCGCCGGGATCGTCGCCGGGAAGGCGGCGCTGATCGCGGCGGGTGTGCCAGCGGCGGCGGTCGAGCTCGCGGGGAAGCTGGCCGAGGCGGGGGTCGAGAAGGCGCGTGGAAAGGTCGCGGGGGCATGAGCGACGGCGCCACCCGAGTTCGCCCATCCCTCTCCGGCCGCCTCGTCGAGGTCCAGACCGCGCTACGCCTGCTCCGAGAGGCGCTGATCGTCGTCGCCCGGGAGGACCGCGCCCGCGCCGACGACGAAGGCGACCAGAAGGCGTGGATCACGCTCGAGCAAGCCAGCGGCGAGGTCGGCGCCGCCGAGAAGTCAGTCATGGACGCGGCGCTGTACGTCGAGGCCGCCCGCACGCGGGGGTTCCCGGGGTGATCCCGCGCTCGGACGAGCCCGCCGCCCTCGAGTCCGTGCGCTACCTCGTGCTCATGATCGTCAACCGCTGCCTCCGCGCGCGACCGCGCCTACGGCGCCACGCCGAGGACATCGAACAGGAGTCGATGATCGACGCGCTCGGCGCTATTCGGACGTGGAAACCGGGCGCCGGGTCGAAGTTGTCCTCGTGGGTGGCGACGACCGTCGAGTACAAGTTGCGGCGGCACTGGCGGCTCTACTCCGAGGCGAAGGGCATCCACGTCCCGCTGACCCGCTGGGACCACAACGGTCTCGACGACCATGACCGGCTCATGCTCCGGCCGGGCGCGCCCATGGAGGCTGCGGAGATGGTTCCGGTGCGCGACAATGGCGGGTCCGCCGAGGCTCGCGCTCTCGAGGCGGCCGACGAGGTGCGGGCACGGATCGCAATACTGCCGTCTCAGCTGAGGAAGATCGTGTGCCGGCGCCTCGGCATCCTCGGACGCGCGCGCGAAACGCTGCTGGAGATCGGCGACGACCTCGGCCTGACCTCGGAGCGGGTCCGGCAGCTCGAAGAAAAGGCCATGACGCGGCTCGGCGTGGCGTCCGTGCGGGAGATCGCCGGGGCGGCATAGCCCGACAGGGAAGGAGCGACACAAACATGCGCGCTCTCATACTCCTCGGCTGGATTGCGCTCCTGGTGTGGCTTCTGGCGAGATCGTGCGGCACCTGTCCGCCAGCGGCGCCAACGACTCCGATACCTGCGCCGCGTGCGGAAGTCGGGGACTCCTGCCGTGGCGCTTGACCCGTCGTGGCCGTGCTGCCCGAACCCGACGCACGGTGTGACTCCGGTCCCGCTCCTGTGGGTGGAGGTCGAATCGAAGGAACCCGGCAAGGACGAGGTCAAGGACCAGCACGGCGAGTTCATCCGAGGCCCGCAGACGAAGTACGTGTGCCGGCGATGCGGGTATGGCGAGGTGTATGTCCGCGCGCACAAGGAGTATCGCGAGGCGGCCGAAGCGGAGCGCAATGGCGAGACGCTGCTGACGTGGACCTGGGACGCATGAGCGCCTCGCCGGCCCACGACGAGCCATCCGCCGCTCCGGCCGTCGAGGTGATAGCGATCGAGGCGCAGACGCTCCGCGACATCGAGCGCGGGGAGATGCGGTACTGCGACGTGTGCGGCTCGGAGGAGTTGTTCGGCTGCGTTGCGGCCGTCGTCCTCGGCTACCACCGAGCGGAACTCTGCCGCGACTGCTGGCAGCAGCTCGTGGACGCAGTGAAGATCGCGGCGCGGTGCGTGAAGTAGATGGGCGGCCCGAGGCGAGCGCCGACCCTGCACTGTCCCTGGTGTGCCTCCCACGACACGTCGCCCGTGCTGGTGCCGCTCGGGTTCAACTTCACCCCGTGCCCGGGAATCCCCGAGCACGACCGTGACCGTTACGCTGGGTGCGTGGCGTTGCCGCAGTGGAGGTTTCTATGCTCGGCGTGTTCCTACCAAGAGATCCACGTCGGGAAATGGTGGAGCGTGCCGGCATGAGGCTCGCCGCTACGATCCTCGCCCTCCTATGCGTGGCGGGCGGCTACCGGAGACAAGTCGTCCTCCACGGCACTCCGTTCCCATCGACGCTGGTCGTGCTCGTGGACAACTCGGGGTCGATGGCCGAGTCGCCATACGCCTGCGCCATCCGGCAGGCAATGTGGGCGGCCGATCAGGCCGGAGACGGCGCGCGCGTCCGGTTCGCGACGTTCGGAAGCGAGCTCGTCTGGCAGGAGCGCCCGGCGATCCGCGGTACTGAGCCGACGCGCACGAACGCCGCGGGCGTCGTGGTCGCGGCCGATCCGTGGATCAAGCTCCCCGACGCCGAGGCGCTCGCGATCTCCCGTGCGTGGCTCCAGGCCCAGGGCACTGGCGGTAGCACCGCGCTCGCCAATGCCGTCGAGGCCGCCCTCTCGTTGAAGGAGAGCCCGCTCGGCTTGATCGTCGTTTCGGACTGCGAGCCCGACGGCGGCCACGAGGCGACCCTGGCCCGGATCGAGAAGACGAACGCGGCGCGCCGCGGCGGGCCCGCGACCATCGGCGTCATCTCGGTCGCGCCCGGTCGTGACGCGAAGAAGTTCGCGCTGCTCGTCGCCGAGGCCGCCGGCGGGCCGGTCGTCGAGCTCGAGGCGAAGAAGTGAGCCGCCGCCGGTTCACGACCCCGACGCGGGAGGGGCGCGATCCCGAGCAGGGCGCGACTCCACCGAATCGCCAGAAGTGCTCCTGCGGTTGCCCTGACGCCCTCGTTCTGTTCCGGTTGCCGCTCTGCCACAATGCCATGTGCGAGCACTACGACGGGCGGTTTCCGTTCAGCGGGGCGGAGGGGAGGAGGGCGGTGGGGATGTGGGTGAGGGGGCAAACAGAAAATTAAAGGCACCGTTCTGGCCATGGCTACCGACGCCTTCGTCCGCGTACTCGACCCTCACGCGACCTCCTCCAGCAGCGACCGCTGCGCCGGCTTCCCCGCGCGCGGCTTCAGCCCCCGCTCCGTCTTGAACTCCTTCCACCGCGCCGCGCTCGAGATCCGCTCGAGGAAGTAGACCGCGACGACGGTCTTCGCCGGGCCGATCGCGTAGCGCTTGAGCGGCGGCCTCGCGTACCCGATCACCTTCGAGTCGTTCGACCACCAGACCTTCGGCGCGTCGTCCGCCGTGCCGCGCTTGTCGTGCGAGAGCGCGTCGAAGACGAGTTTCTCCATGTTGTCCAGGTCCGGCGTCCCGAGCGGGAAGATCGCCCCGAGCTCGCCGGCCTCGTGTTCCCAGACCGTGTCGCTCTCCGCCTGCGTCATGTGAAACTCGATGTCGAGCAGGACCGGACCGTCGTGCGGCGCCGGCGGCGCAAAGTCGCGCGCGGCCTTGGCGACGGCGGCCTCGTCCTTCACCGTATCGGGCTCCGGGTACTGGCGCGCGTTCGCGACGGGCTTGCCGTCCTCCCAGGTGAGGTACGGTAACGACCGGTGCCGTCCCTTCGGGCGCGGCTCCAGCGGGATCTGGAACGCCCCCGGCGTTGACCAGATCACGTCCGGCATCACGAGGTCCGGGTGGGCCGCGCGGACGATCGCATCCGCCGCGCCGAGCGCCCGCTGCGCCGTCGCGAACGCCATGAGCTTCGCGTGCCGCTCGAGGAACAGCGAGCGGCGCTCGAAGGCCTGCGAGCGGCCTCCGGTCGTGGAGAGCGCGGCCGCCGACGCCCAGAGCTCCACCGACTCGGGAAGCGGATCGCACGCACCGGCGTGGAGGAGGACGCAGATCTCGAGCTCGAGCGCGTTCATCGTGTCGCCCCCGCCTTCGCGTGGCACGCGCACGGGCACGGCGTCTTCGCGCAGTAGCCGCCCGCCTCCGTCTTGCACTCCTGGCACGGCCACGGGCAGGCGGTGCAGAGGACGTGCCTCTGGAGGTCCTCGCGCCACGAGCGGTGCGTGTCGGAGCAGGTGGCGCAGGCGGGGGCGGTCGCGCCCGCGATCGTCGCCGCGACCTTCGCCCCGTTCTCCGCGATGCGCTTCTGGTCCGTCGCGATCTCGCGAGCGTGGTCGGGCTTGCTGACGACGGGGCCGCCGACGGGGCGGGCCGCCGGCGCCTCCGGCCGCGGGGCCCCGCGCGGGAGGGCGATGGCGGCGTCGATCTTGGCGACGTGCGCGACGATTTCCCCCTCGGCAGCGCACCGCATCATGGCCGACGCGTAGGACCCGGGCGGCGTCAGGTTGTCGGCGCGGTACGTGAGCCACGCGCGGAGGTCCCGCAGCGCCGCCTCGTCGGACGCAAGCCGGACGAGGGCGGCATCATGCTCCAGACGCGCGACCGTTGCGCGTAGAGCCTTGACCCGGCGCGTGTAAACGCGCTCCGCCTCCGCGCGGGCCTGCTGCTCGGCAGAGAGGGCGAATTTGGCCAACTCGGCCCGACGACCTAAGTCGCCGTTCGCGAAGTGCAGGACCTTGAGGGACGCCTCCGTCCTCCGCTCCTCGTCCACGAGCCGCAGGTTGACGCGGCCGATCTCCTCGAGCGCGGAGAGGTGGGCTCGCTCGGCCTCGCGCCGCAGCTCCCGCTCGGCAGCGACGCGATCCCGGGCGGCGTCGACGTCGGCCTCGGCGTCCGCGAGTCGGTCGAGCACGCGGCGCGACCAGTAGGCGTTCATGACCCAGCGGTCGTCCGTGGCCGAGTCGCGGAACGCCGCGAGGCGCTCGCGGTCGAGGAGCAGTTCCCCGTTCGCGTCGGCCGGGCAGCCGCCGGCCATGGTGATCGGGTGCTCCGGGTGGCCGCAGCCGGCGAGGCAGAGGCGGGGAGCGGGGACGGGGTCAGCCACGGGACGGGACCTCCTGCGCCGGGATACGTTCCCACCCCGCCGACACGAGCTTCGCCTCGAGCTCGGCCTGCCGCGCCGTCGGCTCCCGGTGGTCCGGGTTCCGGTGGTCGAGCCACTGCCCGAGCCAGATCCCGATCTGCCAGTCGGGGACCGTGGTTTGGTCGACGCGTGCCCAGCGGTAGTTCGGCATGGACAGGAGCCGCCGCGCGAACGCGCCGCGCTCGTCCTCGGTCCAGCCGGCCTGGCCCGAACTCGCGCTCATGCGCTGATGGGCGCGGAGGTGGACTTCGAGCGCCTGGATCTTCGGAAACTCGGGCGACTCGGCCCGGTAGGCGTCGAGCGCGCGGCGGAGCACGTCGGGGTCGGCCTTGTCGAAGACCACGACGAACGCCTGGCCCTCGACCTCGGCGTTCCGCCCGCCGAGCATCGCCAGCCAGAGCGAGGTCAGGCGCTTCATGTCGGTCGACTTCACGGGAGGTTTCCTCCGTTGGTGGGGGCCGGGTCGTCCGGTTCTGCGAACTCGGCAGCGAGCCGGTCGAGGAGCGACTCGCGATCACGGCGGGCGGACCGCGCGACCACGCCGGCCGACGCGAGCACGGGGTC
>C687J35174_10012630_pt1 | contig 10294 bp, 20 predicted proteins | sample RifCSPhighO2_01_FD_35174 | JGI IMG/M metagenome (IMG submission 35174)
CCTGAGAATCGAGCTTTCAAAGCTTATGAGGCTGGTGAAAAGCGGAAGGTATATCGAGGCATTTGATTCGGATATTTTTGAAGAGCTCGGGCTTGCTGCCAGAATAAAAGAGCTTGAGGAGCACAAGCAGAAGCTTGACAATGATATCCAGAAGACCAACTGGTCAACGGAATTATGATCCCCTGCTTTGCATCGGATACCTGATGAGCGGCGCACCTGGGCTGTTCTTACAGCCCATGAGCAAACGGCACAATGCACACTGTCCCTCGCATTGCAATCAGCACCTTACACGGGCCTTGCCCTGAGCCATGCGCATTAAGGATATTTGCCCTAAGGATCATCAATTTAAGGGATTACCGAGCCATGCCCGGCATTACCGATTATAGGCGCTGTTCATCATGTTATTTCCATTCATCTCTTGGACATAAACTGATACAACGTATTAAACCGAAAGGAGAAAAGAAAAAATGAAAATATACAAAGTCAAATGCTCTGTATGCGGGAAGATAGTAAAATCTTACCTTTCTTCAAATAGAATAAAGAAGATTAATTGTGTTCCGTTGTGCAGTGTGTCATGCGGTAAGAAGGGGAAGAAGAATGATACTTAAGTGCATGTATTATGGTAAGAAGAGCTACATGCCGAGAACGTTGGTTGAAAAGACGAAGATGAAAACGACTTTGTGTGATAGTTGTGGCGCAAAATTAGATAAGAAGTATGGCAAGGTATTAGTTAAAAAGTATGGTAAGGTAAAAAGATGAAAAGGAGCACTAAGATTAAGTTTTATAGGTTCACTATATTATTCTTAACTCCATTAACCTCATTCTATGGTGGTTATTTAATAAGGAAAAGCCTTAATGATACTTTGTATTGGTGGAATATTGTAGGGTTTATCTTAATAAATCTTTTAGTTGTTAGCAGTATATACCGCAGTATAAACTCAATAAAACAAAGAACATGAAACTGACTAAAAAAAGGAAAAAGAAGATTAAAAATTTTCTTGGACATGTAGGATTAGTAGTAGCAATTCTACTACTTATTGGGTTGTTTGTGTTTATTGGATATAGCATCCCGCTAATGATACGAGAAAGAAACATTGAACGTGCAGTTGAGGATTCTTCTTTATTTACTGACTACCAAATTCAGACTGGTGTAGTAACTCAGATAGGCAAAGCACATGATGATAAAGCGTATGTGTATGTATGTGAAGGTTGTAGATGGAGATGGAATGAGCCTACAGCAGAGTATATGGCATATTTAGAGAAAGTTAATGATAAATGGGTAGTTAAAGAAAAAAAGTTTATATGGAGAAATTAATGAAATTAAACACTGATTATCATATCACAAAGAAAGGAGTAGTAAAATCAAATCCAAACGTAATGCCGTATGATTTGTTAACGAGCATTAACAGGGCTTGGGAAGATCTAAAAAATGGTAGATATACGGAGGAGATTGTAAATAGGAAAAAACAGAAAAAATGAATGTCCACAAATCAAGAAAAATTAGAGATGGGGCTCTGATAAGGGCTTATCCATTGGGGGTTCTTAGCCACCCCGGTGGTTTTTGTGATATCTTAAATGAGAAATGGGGCCATATCTGCTGTGTCATCTCCTTGCCTTCTTTAGATGAAAAAGAAGAGATAGAATTTACTAAAAACAAGGGCGAGTTTGTAAACTGGGATCCAGATGGATTTCCTGATGTTTATGTAAAGAATAAGAGAATAACATTCACTGCTATGAAAAGAGGATTAAAAATATTAGAAAGAGATAAGAAAAATCGGTTTAGATATAAGCTATTGAAGATGAATTTATTTAGATTATAAAAAATTGAAGAGGAATTAAATGAAAAAATGCCTTCATTGCGGAAAGAAAAGCAGCCTCATATTCACAGACGAAGAGGATGAGGAGAAAATCTACCTGTGCAGAGAATGCCACAATGACGAAAATAAAAAATTAAAAAGGAAGATGAGCCACACAAAAAAGATCTTCAGATTTTAGCTAGGGAACTTCGTATTGCCGGCGCAAGCCGCATAGCCTAAACTGTTATCTGCGGGCAGCATTTACCGCATCCGCTTTCACCTTCTTCAAAAACCCAATCACCGCGAACGCCTCCCGCCTGGTCAAAAATGATTTTCCGATCACCCGCTGCCAGACCCTTCTTTGCGTTTCTTCCTTGGAAGGCGTTTTCAGATCCAGCCCGCTGATAATGCCCTCGAGTATATCAAAGATGATCTCCTTCTCTTTCCTCGTCGCCAGCGGGATGTGGGAGTGCTGCTTGACCGCGGCAAGCCTGTTGTTCAGGCAGTACATGACGATGGCAGCCGCATGGGCGATGCTCAGCGTCGGATACTTTTTTGAGGCAGGTATGGTGACGGTAACGTCAGCAAGCGCAATCTCCTTGTTGGTGAGCCCGGAGCTTTCCCTGCCGAACAGGATGCCTATCTTCTGGCTGCTCCAGGGAGAAATCTTCTCTGCAATCTCCTCAGGAGTGATCGGGCTCCGCCTGATGTTATAGTCCGTCCCGATCTTGGCGGTGGTCGCGATCAGATGGTCAAACTTCCTCAAATATGCCATGTCCTTCACTTTCGCTTTCTGCAGGATGCCTTTTCCGTGGGTCGCGAATGTCCTGCCGTCCAGGTCGAGATGGCTGCACTTCGGGCTGATGAGCACCAGATCAGTGAAATTAAAATTATGCATGACCCGCGCGACATAGCCCACGTTGCCGGAATGCTCGGGCTCGATCAGGATGATGGAGATCATGGCATACTCGGGCTTCCCAGCCGCTTCTTTCCCTCCTTCTCGCCTCTCTCGAGCTTATCCTTATCCATGGTTGCGGGTCTTTCCATCCTCTTTTCTTGCATTTTCTATGATCTCTCCGCTCTTCTCTGCTGCTGGCTTATATAACTCTTCCCTCACTATTTCAATAAATTCCTTGGCATCATTGAGAAGCTTTTTTATCTTTGGCTCTTCCAAAACCGCATCAGTGCCGTACTGGAACTCTTCCCTTAATGTTATTATGTCGTCGGCATTATGATCATCGCCAAAAGAGGATATTCTCCTCAGCCATTTTACATCTATACTGATCTTCTTCTTGTTTATCAGATGCTCAACTGCCGCAAAAGCGCATTCCTGGTTCCTCGGTTCATAGCCATGCTTTGCCAATAAGGCAATCAAACAATGGTACATTGAGTAAAATACTCCGCTTACTGCCCAGTCTGAAAAATTGCCCTTAACCAGATATATCGCTGCCTTCAGGTTATGATTTGCCTTGTCCATATGCTTCCGCGCTTTACCATCATCTGGCTCAACTTCTTTCAGCCCCCGGTGCTTAGATCCCTCTTTCTTTGCCTTGTTCACGCACCATTTAACCTTGTTTTCAATACGAGGCATTTTTACAAGCCTCCACTATAGTCTCAAACCCCCATAGCACCTTCCCTGTTTTTATTATGCTTAAAGTCACCTCATCACCTTTCCTGATATTCTTTGCCAAATCTTCCTTGGTCATCATGATATCATGCATCTTTTTTGGCTTGCGCTCCTTTATCTCTTCCAATCTCTTGTTTATTTCCCTGAATTTGCCGCTCTCCAGAACCAGCAGAACATCTATATCATTTGCCTCTTTGCCTTTCTTCAGCACGGAGCCGAACAAAATGCCGCTTAAAGCATACCCCTTTAACTGCCTGAGGTCATCAGCTTGCACCTTTGCGTAGTTATTAAGGTCGTTCTGGACCAAAACAACCTCTGCAAGCTTTTTGCCGATTTCATCATTATAGTTCACTTTGTAATAAACCGCATTCCCGATTTTCTCTGGCATTATTGCATTGGCTTTCTCCAGCTTTTTCAGTATCTTATAAGCGCCATTTGGGCTCAAGCGCAGCTTTTTCGCCACCTGGTTTATGCTATTCCTCTCCTTTATGTTCCTCACCAAAAAATCCATGACCCTTGCCTCGTTTTCTGTCAGGGTTATCATGCTTTATACACCATTGGTATATAATTATACACTCTAAGTATATAAATCTTACGTTCGGGCTATCCGAACGCATGCATAGGGCCTTCTCTGCCTACCCAAACAGCGGCTTGAGATATGTCCCCGCCAGCCCGATCAGCAGCAGCGCCAGAAAGCCGAAGCTGACAATCCCCCATATCCTGTTTGCCCGCTCCTGGGGAAAGAGCTGGGAGAGCAGCACATGGAGCATCCTGCCGCCGTCCACAATCCCCAGGGGCAGGAGATTGATCAGCCCGACAAAAAGATTGAGGAGGAACAGCCACTTGACCAAATCCTTGAACCAGAAGAATGTCCCTTTCCATGGCTCGTACCCTGGCTTCACCTGCACCTCATTCCTGATGCCCTGCACGCCGATATATCCCTTTGCGGAATCATCCGGATGCGGAGCCAGGACCATCTCGTAATCTTTCTCCGCTGAGGAGAGCACCATCCTCTCGTCCGGGGCGGATGCATAGAACATCCTGCCGCTGAACCTGGTAGCGTCGGTCATCGTCTCGCCGTTGACCTTGGTGATGACGGTCCCTGAGGTGATGCCTGCCTGGGCCGCGGGATAGCCCTCCTGGACATCAAAGCTGAACCCGACTGGCTCGGTGATATTCGCCTCGATCGGCACCATGACCAAGTTGGCAAACAACAGGACAACCAGCGCCAGCATGATGTTCGCGATGGGGCCTGCAGCAAAGATCGATACTGCACAATGTCCTTCTGCTTCCTCACCTGCTCCTCATCCGGCTCGACAAAGGCGGCGGGGATGATGGGGATCAGCACGGAGAGGAATGCCCAGCCTGAATTCTTCACCTTGATGCCGTACGCCTCTGCCATGATGCCGTGGCAGAATTCGTGGATGACTGCAAGGATGAAGATGGATATCACCCAGTGCCAGAAGCTTAGGTGCCCGATGCCGGGGACAGTAGTTCCGGGCAGCACGACGGCAAATCCGGTGTCTACTGTCGCCGGGGAGAGGAGGAAGCGGAGCACGGCGCTCAGGATGGAGTACGAGATGAGGATCATGCCGATAAACCCAACGCCGGCGGAGATGTAGCCGAAGAACCTGATCAGGGCAGCATGCCTCCTGCCGATGCGCTCCATCAGGCGCAGTCCGAAGCTGGTGCGGTAGAGGATAAGGTAGAGAAAGGGAAATACGATCTTCTGCAGGGCTATCTTCTTCCGGTTGATGTAGACGACTGCTGAAATCAGCAGGACAAATATAACAATGGAGACCGCGTCCAGATTCATCATACCCTCTTTTTACTTCTTCCTGACCTGGCGCAGGGCTGTTGAGCCGCATTTCCTGCAGGATACCTTGCCGGAGAGCACGCGCATCATGGTGGTGCGGAGCTTGCTCTTGCAGGCCCGGCAGACAAACATGTTGCGGAACCTTCTCGCCTCGGATTCAGGGAACTTTGACATGGTCAGCTCTTCTTCACTTGTTTCAGCACGCGGTCATTGAGGATCTCCCAGTAGAGCACTTCAACCCCTGCAACGACCTCTGCTTTCAGCTCCTCAGGGATCTTCAGGTCAAATGTCTCGAAAGTAGCGGAATCCATCACATTGGCGCTGTCACCGGTGACGGAAAGGACCTGCGCGCCCTTCTTCTCGATGATGGGGGCGTCAACCTCGCCATGGGGGATGACTATCTCGCGCTTCTTTTCATCGATCATGCCCACGCCCGTGATGCGGTACTTGGCATGGCCGTGCTTGCCCGGCCTGCTCACCTGGATGTCGGTGACGGTGCAGGCAGCGCCGTCCAGGACAATATAGGAGCCTTTCTTCAGTGAATTCGTATCAACCTTTTTTACCTCGCCCACTCATATCACCTGACGGGCATAGAGAATGCGGGGGATATTTAAGCGTTGTGCTTAAAATGGCCAAAATGCCCTGCGCATGCGTTTTCGCACGGCCAGCTGCTGCAGCCTTTTTTCCAGCGCAGCAGCGCCGGGATATGCGCGCTCCAGGCGCCGGAATTCTGCAGTGTGGAACCTGCCGGTGTGGCTGAACTTCAGCTTTTTGTGCAGCATCTCGTGGTGCATGACGTAGTCCAGCAGCCCGGGATGGTCTCGCAGCGCATGGGAGACCGTAATGGTGTCTGTCTGGTACTCATAGCTGCCCAGCCTCCTGATGCCCTTGCCCCACTGGAAATTCGGCTCTTCCAGAAGATTGGCGAAAAACCGCTCATTCAGGAGGCGGAACGAGCTGCTCAGGAGGGGATCACTCTTCGTCTTGGGGATCGCCAGGTGCAGCTTCTTGATGAACAGGTTGTAGAGGTCGATATTGCCGGTGCGGACGCGTGTCCGGAACACCTTGTTGAGCAGTTCCTGGACCAGGCCGATCTGGATCTCCCGGGATATCGGGCGCCATCTCTTGCTGAGGCTGAACTCCAATGCCCGCGGCGTATGGCGGACGTGGGCGTTGAAATCCTTGAACCTCCCGGAATACCTCACCTGGTACCGGTGGGTAAGCGGCCGCTCCGGGTAGAGCTGGCTGAACGACTCCTGGATGATGTCCATTATTCCTGATGCACCTCATACCTCAGGATAGCGGCGAACTTCCCCAGGTCGCGGAGCTGCGCGCCCTCCCTGGTCTCCACGGAGATGATATGGACGGCCGTGCCCATCTTCTTCGCCGACTCCTCGATCTCGTTGATGGTGGCATCATCCACCTCCTCGGAGACCAGCACCCTGTCTGCCGTGCCCATGTTGATCGCCCGCTTCACCTCGTTCAGGCCGTAGGTGACCTTGTTCGGCTGCCTGCGGAGCGTCTCAAAGAACTCCGTCATGAGCTTCTTCTCCACGGCGATCTCCTCGTTGGCGAGCACGTCCTGGCTCCTTTCGACCAGCTCTTCCAGCCCAAATTCCCCGGTGTAGGAGAGATCCTTCACCGCGATGATCTTCTGCTTGAGCTCATTGGTGATCTGCCCGGTCTCGATGAACTCGTATTTTGTCGGCCCCGGCCCGCCGACGATGATCCCCTTCAGGTTCTGGTTGCCGAAGAACTGCTCCTTCATCATCTCCGCCAGCTTCCTGTAGAACTGCTTGGCGGCGTCTTCCCGGAGGCGCTCGAAGCGGTGCGCGGACTGCCCGCCTGCCTTGGTCTTTCCCGGCACATTGGACTTTGCCTTGCTCAGCGGGACGATCGTCTTTCCCCTGAGGAAGGCGATGTTGCCCTCCCTCCGGTCCATCACCACCAGCCCGTAGACCTCCTTGACTTCCATCATGTCACGGAGCAGGTCCAGGACGAATTCCTTGTCGCAGCGGTAGATCCTGGTCCTTAACGGGGAGGGCGGCTCAATGCTCCAAACTCTTATGTCCTCCTGGCCCTCGCGCTCTGCCACATTGCCGGCAAAGGCCGCCAGGCCGTTTTCCGGCGTCCTGCCGACTATCCGGAGATGCTGGATCATCTTTTCCAGCGCGGCAACGACATTCTTTCTTGTTGCAGTCGACTTGATGTTGGCGGCCGTCCCCTGCTCCTGGGCAAGATGCTGCATGATCTTGCTCATCTCGTAGCCTGCGGGGACATAGACAGAGACCATCTCCGTGTGCCTGCCCTTGTACGTCTCCAGCTCCTTGAGGAATTTCTTCAGGCCGAACTTCTGCGCGGAGGTTAACGCCATGGAAACCGACTGGTGGCAGGGAGTTTAAATAGGTTGTGAAATTAAGAGTTTTTGTTTTACATTAATAGTTCCGTGGGCTCAATCTCCCCGCGTAGCGCGTGCCGCGGATGACCGAGAACCTCTCTTCGCGGCTCTGGGACACCCCTGCCTTGAAATTTTCTGATCCAGAGAGCGCGACGGGGGCTTCAGACGGAAGGCTGGGGAATTTCGTTGGTTTGCCATTGATTAAATGCTTTTACCAAATTTATGATGTCAATGGCTATTGATAGCGACACTAAATCTATTTATTCGCGACCAGATATTTGGGTTGCAGACCAACCAGCACCATAACTCTTCCAATTACCCCAGTCTTTATAACTCTCTCTTACTATGGGGGTGTCCAATTCCTTCGCGGCTTGGTTTTCAATATTAACTGCATTTTCTTCAAATATATCTGAATCAACTCCATATCCAAATTTTGTTTTTCTCCCCTCTGCTGTTTCTAAACCGTGGCCTAATAGTTCATGAGCTACAATAATTTCAGTTCTAAATTCAGTATTTATATCGAATCTGAGCTGAACACTTCCTACGCTCTCTGGGAAATCGGTGAATCTATTCGTAGAAGCTCCTTTACCATGTCTAACAAAAATTAGATAATTAGAAGATACTATTCTATTTAATAGATCAAAGGTTCCTGGATTTTTCGATTTCATCTCTATGTTTGGTAGGTTTACTTCTACTGCCTCATCAAAAGCGTCTTCTAATCTTATTTCTCCCTCCGTTTTAAAAGATTCCAGCACAGACTTTCCTGATTCAAATTGTAATTGTGCCCGCATTATTCTTTTAAATTCCTTTGGTGTATCTTCTATCACATTTGAGACGTCATGACGACGCGTTTCTAAGTATTGACCCGCTAAATTTTGAATCGCAGAAAAAATAGACTTTATTTCACTTCGCGATCCTAGGATTATAACTCTATTCCCACTCGGATCAACGTACTTCAAGGGATTATTCAGAGTGTAAGCATAAAGATTAAGTGATTGTGGATTTGTTAATTTTCCTTTGACAGTATCAGCTGTTGTAAATCTTCCAAATTCTGAACCATAATACCTCGCTCCGTAATAATTCAGCTCCGTATCTTTGTCCAATTCCTTCGAGTTATACCCGATCTTTGAGCTGCCTGCCAGCTCCACGCCGAAGGGATCATATTTCTTCTCCTCGACGACCTTGCCATCCTCATCAGTGACTACTGTCGCACTGCCCAGATGGTCATTATGGAAATAGAACGTCTTCCCGTCCTGCTGCTTCGCAATCCTTTGCCCATTCGCATAGATGTACACCGTTGATGATACCTGTTTCTCTCCAAACGACCCGGCAAGCTGCCGCAGATAATCGGGAACGCCTCCGCCCTCCGGAATCAGCACATCATTCATATACAGCGCCGCGTCAATAGGGACGAGCGAGATACACCAGGCAATAACAACCATCACCATCAGCGCCTTGTTCATCTTCCTTGCACCCGCTTTTCGGATATCTTCTCAGGCAGTTTCTCATCCATTATTCTTTTTATCTTTTGCAAGGTACTCCGGTAAAATGCTTTTATCTGTTCAGTTTCCTCCTTGTCTATCCCCTTGCCGTAGTATTTTGAGCCATTCCTCTTATACCGGAACCTGTCCAGGGCCATAATCTCTGCATCAGTAAAGCCGTATGCATGCAAATACGATATCGAGGCCTCATGCGAATATGACTTGAATCCATCAGCGGCAAGCAGCATGTCGCAGAATTCCCTCAAGGAATCATAGATGCCCTCAAATATCATCTTGGCGTATTCTTCTGCATCCAGCTTCATTGCCTTTTCCGCGCGCTCCAGCACATCGTTCTTCAGCGATCTTGCCAGTGCAATATCTACCGAAACTCTCCTGACATCGCCTTTTTGGACATAAAACTCAAATTCTCTCATCGTATGAACCCATGCAGGGTAATCCCATTGATCATGTTGGCATAAAACTCCTTTGAGACCTTTTCATATCGCACTGGCAACAGGTGGATCTTCCGCTTTAGGAACCTCTCATATCCCTCCGTCTCCGGGATGCTTTCTTTCCCGTTGATGATTACGATATCGATATCGCTTTTTTCAATGTCTTCTCCCCTGGAGTAAGAGCCGATGACCATCACCGCTTCGGGGCTGTCATAATATCCGACTAAGAAATCCACCAGGCCGGAATCATACAGCTGCCCAATATTCCACAGCCTCTTTTTGCGGATAAATGCCTTATTCTCGCTGTCCGCGGAGATCTCCACCACATGCCTTTCTTTCTTTCTCTTGATTATTCCTTCTTTCGCAAGCTTTTCTGATAAGGTAATAACCGTATTTGGGTTCAGCTGCAGCGCCCGCGCCAACTCCCGAATATGGTACTTCCGCGTCGGATGCAGGAAAATCTCCCTTTTTATCTTTGCGATGTTTTTCATTTTTTATACGATTGTATATTTAAATATACTATTGTATAATTTATTATATATTTAAAGGTTTCGTTTCTGACTATTTCTTCTATGGTTGCCTATTGCCCCCATTCATACTTCCTCCTGTTCACCAAACCCTGCCATTGAACTTTTGCGTTTTTCCTCTATAAGCACTTCTTGATTTCTGACATATATTCTCAAGAAACGAAAAGCTTATATACTTAAGGATATCCATAGATATC
>C687J35174_10012632_pt1 | contig 10293 bp, 6 predicted proteins | sample RifCSPhighO2_01_FD_35174 | JGI IMG/M metagenome (IMG submission 35174)
CCGTTGTCGCGAAGCGATTTAAAAGAAAAATACCAGTCGGTTTTCGCGCGTAAAGCCGGGTCTATCGCCGCGCCGACCGCTTCTTTGCATTTTACCAAACGGCTTTTGAAAAAGATTGAAAAATCGGGAATAAAAGTTCGATTTATCACCTTACACGTCAATCTCGGCACATTCGCGCCTTTAACCGAAGAAAATGTGAAGACTGGCCGTTTGCACGAGGAATATTACGCGATAAACAAAAAGACGGCCGATTTTCTGAACCGGCAAAAAGAAAAAGGCGCGCCGATTATCGCTGTCGGAACGACCACTGTGCGCGCTTTGGAATCGGCGGCGGATAAAAATACCCGCTTATCCAAACTATCCGGCGCGACCGATTTATTTATCAGAGAGAGCTATCAGTTTAAATTCGCTGATGGGGTTGTCACGAATTTTCATGTGCCCAAATCAAGCCTGCTAATGCTGGTCGCTTCTTTCACCGGCCGGGAAAAACTGCTTAAGCTTTACCGCGAAGCCGTCAAAAAGAAATTCAAGTTTTTCTCGTTCGGCGACGGCATGCTGGTTTACCCCGTTAGAAGTCCAGCCATGTCTTTTTATTCAGGAAATCGATGGGGGGGGCGCGAAGCCGATTGGCGCCTTAGAACTGGGCAAGATAAAAGTTTCTCCCAGACTTCTAACGGGGTTTATTAGATATAAATTAATTTATAGTTTATAAAACCATAAATTTGACAAAATATATGGCTTGGCATATCAGATATTTATGAATCCCCACACTTACCAAGCTTAAGCCCGCCTGCCAATGCCTGTCAGGGAAGCATACCCAGCGATACAAATATACCATTACTCGGAAAAGGCGGCTTCGTTTGGTGTTAGGCTTATGGCGGGCAGGCATTCAAAGTATGGGGATTTCACAAAGCATATAATTAAAATCACAAGGCTAATGTTTTAACTAAGCTGAGTAAAGTTCAAACAAAGCTTGGTGAATGTGGGGATGAAATTCTCATGAAAACAACAAATTGAGACCTCTATAGCATTAAAGCGAGCGCTAGTCATTTATGCCCAGCCGGCGCTCAGGTGGAGTTCTGACCACGAGTTTGTTTTTCTTTCCCGCAAGCCCGCCTAATTTTTTGGACTGATTCTCCAAACTATGGAAGTTGAACTTCCATAATAAACTTCCATAATATTTTGTTCAAAAATTTAGCGCCTGCCTGTGCGTGTCTGCACGCAGACATGCCGGCAAGTAACTTTTTGAAGTTTTAAATTATAGAGGTTGAACCTTGATAATTTTATTTCGGAAGTCGAACCCCCGAAATTTTTATCGCGTCATCTGTGATTACAATACGTAATCGCGTGTTATTATTTTTTTAAAAACTAAAAGCTTGTATATCATACGATCGTATGATATACAAGATATGCTTGCCTGTACTGTAATTTTTTGATTTTCTTAATTTTTTCATCAATAACCCTTTTCAATACAACTTATCCACTATCTCCACGATCGTGGAGATAGTGGATAAACAAGAGATTGATGGTGGCTCTGTGTACATGAGTACGCGCGTTGATTTATTAGAGAGAAAGCGTTAGAATGGGTACAAAGGTAATGAAAATTTTCGTTTCAATCAAGCCAAACGCGAAAGTGAAAAAAGTTGAGAAGACGGACGAAAGTCATTTTAAAGTTTGGGTGAAAGAGTCGCCGGTTGAAGGAAAGGCCAATCTCGCCTTGATAAAAACGCTGGCCGGATATTTTGACATCGCGTCTTCAAGAGTGAGCATAATCTCCGGGCATTCTTCAAAGAAAAAAGCGGTTGAGATAAAATAGCCGATGATTTTACTTCAAAAAAATAATTTATTCAAAGGATATTCAGATTTGCTTCTGCTGGGCGTTTACTCCGATAAAATAATTGCTGAAATAGCGAGGAAGGAAAAGGATGGCGCCAAGATAATCGCGAGCGTGTTGGAGCCAGTAGAAGACGGAAACGTCAATCCGGAAAAAATCCGACTGAATTGCGAAAAGGCGATTCAGCGATTGTCGGCGGAACAAATCGCGGGCGTTAAAAGCATAGCTTGCGTTTTGGGCGGGGGAGTCGCCGGATTGAGTTTTTCCATTGAGCGCGCGGCAAGAGAATCCAGAGAGAAAAAAATATCCGTTCAAGAGTTGTCGGCGCTGGCCGGAGAAGATAAGGCCGATTTGGTCATTATTGAGAAACGTTTTTTAGTAGACGGTTTCGCGGTTGAAGATCCGATCGGAATGAAAGGCAAAGAAATTTTCGCGCCGGTCGCCCGTTTCAGTTTTAATAATGATTTAGAGAAAACGCTGGTTTCAATTGCCTGGACGCGCGGTATGTCATACGAAGGCGCTTTGGACACGCGCGTTGCTTTCATGAAGTCGGGTATAGCCGAGCCCAAAGATTATTGCGCCATTTTTATTTTCAGCGAAAAAACGACGATCTGCGTTGTCCGCGGAGGATTTATTTCGGCGGTTTCCGATATTGAAGCGGGATATGGTATAATGGCGGAAAAGACGGCAAGCGCGTTCGGAGTCGGCTTTGAGGAAGGGAAGGACTTGCTGGATAAGCTTAGAAACAACCGGATTGATCAAAGCGCGTCTGAAGCGATAAAAATGGCGCTTGAAGAGGCGGTGGCTGAGATAACGGATAAAATTCGCGCGACGTTCTTTGTGATTGACAGAGATAATTTGATTCCGGGGAATGTTTTTGTTGTCATTGACGAAAATTTTCCTGAATTGGAAAAAGCGCTGTCCGGCGCGCAATGGCTCGACGGATTGCCGATTGACAGAAATATATCTATTCGCGTCGAGCCGGACGCGATTCCCCGGGCGGTATTGAATTATATTAATTAACTATTTATGAATCCCACACATAACAAAGATAATAAAATGATGATTATTACATTCACAACGTTACTTTTAAATTGTTGTTTTTATTTAAGGCGGTTACAAAGAGAAGCGACCCGGTCGCGATCTTTGTTATGTGTGGGATGAAAAAATTTTTATACACTCATCCGGAAGAAAGTATTGCTTACGTGATAGACAGAATATCCGGCGCGCCGGAAGATGAAGTTTTTCTGGCGGTTGACGCGAGCCCCGAAGTTTTCAGCGATCACATCAATTTAAAATTGCTGAAGCGGGAGGCGGACAATTTTTCAAAAAAAATTACCATCGTTTCAAAAACTCCGCATATTCTTGAGATAGCCGGCCAGGCCGGCTTTGCCGTTTCTTCNGATGATATTAATGTCACAGAAGTTGCGGAAACGTTTGTAGCGAGTGCTACGCCCGCAGACTTGTCCGCCAAAGCTTTAGCGTCGGCGGAAGCTTCACGCGAAGGAGGGGAAATGCCGATATTCTCGCCAGAAGATAATGAAAACGAACTGCCCTGGATGCGCAAAAAAACGGCCGGCGACGCGACTGAGCTGAAAAGCGAGGAAGCCGAAGAAGAGAAAGAAGTGGAAGAAATAATCAAGAACGAATCGCTGAAAAAACCTTCCAGAAAATTTTTCAGCTGGAAGTTTATCGGGGCGGCTCTCGGCATCGTGACGGTTTCGGGCGCCGGGGCGTTTTATTTTCTTTCGCCCAAGGTAACGCTGAATATAATTCTCAAAAAGACGGCGTTTAACATGGATTTCAAAGTGACGGCCGACACCGCGGTCTCGGCGATTGATTTAAAAAGTTCCAAGATTCCGGGCCAGCTGATCAAGCTGAACAAAGAAATTTCCGATCAATTCGCTTCCACGGGCAAGCAGGAAAAAGAGTCAAAAGCGGAAGGCGAGATTACGATTTATAACGAGTCCATCAGTTCAAGTGCACAAAGATGGGTAAAAACTACCCGTTTCAAAGCCAAAAACGGAGAAATTTTTCGGCTTAAAAACGATATTATCGTGCCACCCGCCACGGTTGTTGGTGGTAAGGTAATCGCTCCCGGCATGATTACCGCCGCGGTGGTAGCGGATCAGCCGGGGCCACAATATAATATTGAACCAACCGATTTTACTATGCCGGTATTTGAAGGCACGACTAAATTTGTCACTTTTTACGGCAAGTCGTCGAGCCCGATGGCGGGCGGGGCGTTAAGCGGCATTCCTTTCGCCACCAAAGAAGATTTGGACGGCGCAAAATCCGCTTTGATTGCCAAGTTTAATAAATCAGCCGATGAGTTGGCTGGCACTGAAGCGCCCGAAGACATGAAAGTTTTACCGCGCGCCCGGCTGGAACCGACTTTTGATTTTTCGGCCGGCGATCCCGGCGCCGACGGCAAGTTTACCGCCAAGCTCAAGGCCAACTACGGAGTTTTCGCTTTTTCCGAGAGTGATGTCGGCAATCTGATTGAGCAATACATCGCCGGGAAGTTTTCGGATACTCAGCAGTCCGGCGTGGAATCACGGACGATAACTTACTTGAATGAATCTCTTGGGGCTAATAATCTTTCGCTCGGTTTCACCGTCAAAGTCAGCCAGGTGTTGAAAGGCAGTCTTGACGAAGCTAAGATCAAAAACGATCTGGCTGGGAAAAACGAGGAAGAAATGAAAGAAGTTTTGCGCGCCAACGAGGTGATAGAAAGCGCCGAATTTTCATTCTGGCCGGTCTGGATCTCGGTCGCTCCGCGCGATCCGGAAAAGATCAAGATATCGGCGCAAGAATAACGAGGTCGGGCTTCCGCCCGCTGATTCTCAATTGTTACCAGAGCTATTTGTCTTTGAAATAAACATAGGTGTTTGGTATTATTCCCGTTGTTGGAAACCCGACCTCGCCATATTGAATTTTAAATGTATTCAAGGAAGTCAATATTATGAGATCCGATCTCCAACAACGGGAATTTATCTTAGCTGCCTTTGTTATTTTAAAAACAAATAGCGCANTTGATGGATTGAATTCAGCAGGCGGAGATCAGATCTCTTTAAAATTCNGTTTAGATGAACATTATCTCCACCTTAAAAAAAACGGATAAAATACTGCTGGCGGCGGTATTTTTTCTCACCTTGATCGGCGTCTTGGAGCTGGCCGGTATGGCGCAAAATGGGCAGATAACTACGGCCCAGCTGGGAAAGCAGATCGCTTCGTTCGGCATCGGCTTGGCGCTGATGTTTGGCGCGGCGCTGATTGATTATCGGTTTTTCAAAAATAATTCTTACGCGGTGATATTTTTTTACGCTATCTCCGTTTTGCTTTTGGTCGTTCTTCTCTTTGTCGGCACGACGGCCAAGGGGACGACCGGATGGTTCCGGCTGGCTGGCTTCGCTTTCGCGCCGGTTGAGACAGCCAAAATCGTGCTGATAATACTTTTGGCTAAATATTTTTCCGGACGGCATATTGAGATGTACCGATTTTTTCATTTGGCGGTTTCTTTCGCTTATGTCGCTTTGCCGGGCGCCCTGGTGCTTCTGCAGCCCGATCTCGGTTCGGCGATAATTTTATTTTCTTTGTGGATGGTGATAATGCTTTTTGCCGGAATTTCCAAAAAGCATCTGGTTTTGCTTTTGGCCGTCGGCCTTTTGATCGCCGGCACGGGTTGGTTTTACGTTCTCAAAGATTATCAGAAAAACCGGATTATTACTTTTGTTAATCCATACACTGACCCGCAAGGAGCCGGTTATAACGCCATTCAGTCAATGATCTCGGTGGGGGACGGCGGATTTTTCGGCAAAGGGCTCGGGTACGGCTCGCAGATCCAGTTTGGCTTTTTGCCCGAGGCGCACACCGATTTTATGTTCGCGAGCGTGGCCGAGGAGTTCGGTTTTGTCGGCGTGGCGCTGGTATTTGTGCTTTTGGGCATTATTGCCTGGCGGATTATGAGGGCGGCGTNAGCCGCGGAAAATAATTTCGCCCGGATATTCTGCGCCGGCTTTTTAGCTCTCATTTTTATCCAGGTGGNGATCAATGCCGGTATGAATCTCGGGTTGATGCCCATTACCGGTATTACCTTTCCGTTTTTGAGTTACGGCGGGTCAAGCCTGATTTCTTTATTCATCGGGGCGGGGGTCATCCAAAGCATTTTTGTCAACCCCTCACTTGGTTCTTAGAATATCCGTTAAACTATTTTGAAACTCCAATGCATTTTCTATGTGCCAAGTGAGGGGTCAACTCTTGACCAGCGCTAAATTTTTGGACAATAATTCATGATTTTTGGAAAGCGATAACGCGATTTTCAACGCGCGATATTGACTATGGAAGTTGAACTTCCATAGTTTGGGAAAAACAGTCCAAAAACTTAGGCGGGCTTGACATTTTTTTAAAAAAGAATAAACTGTACAATAATTAAATCTATCTCCATTTACTCAATAAATTATCATAACTAACTAACAATCATCCCTTTGTTTCTTACACCAAGGGGTGTTGCTTTTTTATTCATCCCCACACTTACCAAACTTAAGCCCGCCTGCCAATGCCTGTCAGGGAAGCATACCCAGCGATACAAATATACCATTACTCGGAAAAGGCGGCTTCGTTTGGTATTAGGCTTATGGCGGGCAGGCATTCAAAGTATGGGGATTTTATAAAGCATATAATTAAAATCACAAGGCTAATGTTTTAACTAAGCTAAGAAAAGTCAAAACAAAGTTTTGTGAGTGTGAGGATGAATAAAAAAACGAAAGTTTTTTCTTCCCTTGAGGCCGGCCGAGAAACTTCTTTGCCGCACCTCATAGAAATCCAGCTGAATTCATATCGCGGGTTCATGGAAAAGGGCTTGAGGGAATTGTTTGCCGAGGTTTCGCCCATCAAGGATTATTCCGGCAGAGATTTGTCGCTTTCGTTTTTGGATTATTATTTTGACGAACCGAAGCATACGGAAAGGAAGGCCAAAGAAAATAGCATTTCTTACGAGGCGCCTCTGCGCGCCAAGGTGCGCTTGGAAAACAAAAAAACCGGCGAAATAAAAGAACAGGAAATATACCTGGGCGATTTTCCCGTTATGACGAAGCGCGGCACTTTCATCGTCAACGGCGTGGAGAGAGTGATCGTTTCCCAGATCGTCCGCTCGCCCGGCATATTTTTCACCGCCGATATCGTCAAAGGCAAGAAATATTTTGGTGCCAAAGTTATCCCCAATCGCGGGGCGTGGATTGAGTTTGAAACGGACACGGACGGCGCGATTTACGTGCGAATAGACCGCAAGAGAAAAATTCCCGTGACGGCACTTCTGAAGGTTTTCGGGCTTGCCGACAACGATGCGATCCGTTCCGCTTTTCCGGACGATGAAACATATATCCCGGCCACGCTTAAAAAAGATTCGTCCAAAAGCGCGGACGACGGTTGCGTGGAAATTTATAAAAGAATCCGGCCCGGGGATCTTGCGACGATTGAAAACACGCGGACGCTGATTCAGACAATGTTCTTTTCGCTCGCGCGGTACGATCTCTCGGAAGTGGGCCGGTACAAATACAACCTGCGCCTCCATAACAAGACATCGGAAGAACTGCGCAAGAAAGAAATTAAGCCCGAAGAGCGGGTATTGAGCCAGAAAGACATCGTTTTGGCCGTGAAAGAAATCATTCGTCTCAACAGCGACCCCAGCGCGCACCCGGACGATATTGATCATTTGGGCAACCGGCGCGTGCGCTCGGTGGGCGAGCTTTTACAGAATAAACTGCGCGTCGGCCTGACGCGTATGGAGCGCATCGTCAAAGACAGAATGAGCACACTGGATATTTATACGCTCGCGCCCGCTCAATTGATCAACGCCCGGCCTTTGGTCGCGGCGGTGAAAGAATTTTTTACTTCTTATCAGCTTTCCCAATTTATGGATCAGGTGAATCCTCTGGCCGAGCTGGAGCACAAGCGGAGGATTTCGGCCACCGGCCCCGGAGGTCTCACGCGCGAGCGCGCCGGTTTTGAAGTGCGCGACGTGCATCCTTCGCACTACGGCCGGATTTGTCCGATTGAAACTCCGGAAGGCCCGAATGTCGGCTTAGTGGGCCACCTTGCTTCTTACGCCAAAGTCAACAAATACGGCTTTATTGAAACTCCGTACCGTAAAGTCAAAAACGGCAAAATTACCGATGAAATCGTCCATCTTACCGCCTTGGAAGAGGAGCATTTCAACATCGCTTCCGCCGACATTCCGTACGAAGAAAGCAGTAAGATCAAGCCGGGCCTGGTCAACGCGCGCGTCAAAGGCGCGGCCGGCAGTATTGACGCCGGTATGATCGATCTCGTGGATATCGCGCCTCAGCAGTTTATTTCCATCGCGACTGGGTTCATACCTTTTCTGGAACACGATGACGCCAATCGCGCTCTGATGGGTTCCAATATGCAAAGGCAGGCGGTGTCCTGCATTAAACCGGAAGCGCCGTTGGTCGCGACCGGCGTGGAAGGCAAAGCCGCTCTGGACTCGGGCCAACTGATAGTCTCCGATGATGACGGGGAAGTGGTGGCGGTGGACGCTGGTCATATCGTCGTCAAGTCCGACAAAACCAAAGAGCAGAAAACATACGAATTGCACAAGTTCGTCCGGTCAAACCAATATACCTGCATCTCCCAGAAACCGCTGGTGAAAAAATACCAGAAAGTGAAAAAGGGCGAGGTGTTGTCCGATGGCGCGGCGACCGACGGCGGGCAGATGGCTTTAGGGCAGAATTTAGTGGTGGCGTTTCTTTCATTCATCGGCAATAATTTTGAAGACGCGATTATTCTTTCTGAAAGACTGGTGAGAGACGATCGCTTTACTTCTATTCATATTGAAGATTTTTCCGTGGACGTGCGCGACACCAAGCTCGGTCCGGAAATCACCACCTACGACATTCCGAATGTGGGGGAGGACAAGCTTAAAAATTTGGACGAGGACGGCGTGGTGCGCATTGGCGCCGAGGTGGGCGCTAATGATATTTTGGTGGGCAAGGTAACGCCCAAAGGCGAGGCAGATCTGACGCCTGAGGAGCGGCTTTTNCGCGCNATTTTTGGTGAACACGCCAAAGAAATCAAAGACACTTCCTTGCGCGTGCCGCATGGCAAACGCGGACGGGTGGTGGGTATGAAAACATTTTCCAGGGATCGCGGGGACAAGCTTGCTTCCGGCGTGATCAAGAGCATTCAGATTGAGATCGCCGAATTGCGAAAAGTATCGGTGGGCGATAAACTGGCCGGCCGCCACGGCAACAAAGGCGTGATCGCTAAGATTTTACCGGTGGAAGATATGCCTTATCTGGAAGACGGCACGCCGGTGGATATTATTTTAAATCCGTTGGGCGTGGTTTCCCGTATGAATATCGGGCAGATCTTGGAAACTCATCTCGGCTGGGCGGCTCATCATCTCGGCTATCAGGCGATCACTCCGGCGCTTGCCGGCGCGACCGAAGAGGATATTAAGGGAGAATTGAAAAAAGCCGGGGTGCCGGAAGACGGCAAGGTGGTTTTGTGCGACGGGCGCACCGGCGATAAATTCGGTTCCAAAGTAACGGTCGGCGTGATGTATGTGATGAAGCTCAATCATTTAGTGGAAGACAAGATTCATATGCGTTCCATCGGGCCGTACTCTTTGATCACGCAGCAGCCGTTGGGCGGCAAGGCGCAGTTCGGCGGCCAGCGTCTTGGAGAAATGGAAGTGTGGGCGCTGGAAGGATATGGAGCGGCCTACACTTTGCAGGAAATGATCACGATCAAGTCCGACGATGTTTTGGGGCGCACCGCCGCTTATGATTCAATCATCCGCGGAGAGAAAATCAAGAGTCCCAATATCCCGGCTTCGTTCCATGTCTTGGTCAACGAATTGAAGTCGCTCGGCCTTTCGGTGCAGTTTGACGGAATAATGGAAGAAAAAGAACAAACCGACCGTTATTGAGATCTGATGTCCGCCTGCCTGCGCGTACGCGCAGGCAGGCCTGCTGAGTTTTGCTTATCATTTAAAATTTCTAATTTCTAAATCCTAATTCCTAATCAAATCCCAACAAACAATTTTATAATTTTTAGATAATCTCCCAGTGATTGAATGTTTAAAACATTAAAAATTAAAGCATTATTTAAAAATTAAAAATTGGAAATTAAAAATTCGGTTTGATTGGTCATTGAGATTTTTATTAGAAATTAGAGCTTAGAAATTATAACTTTATTCAATAAAAAGATAATGATTATGATTTGCTTTCGGGCGCCAATCGGTCATTATCGAAGTTGATATACTGGGTATGAGTTTAAAAATAGCTGATTTTACATCAATGACGCTGAAGCTGGCTTCGCCGGAAGAGATTTTGACGTGGTCGCACGGCGAAGTGACCAAGTCGGAGACGATCAATTATCGGACCCAGCGGCCGGAGAAAGACGGTTTGTTCTGCGAGAAAATATTCGGTCCGGAA
>C687J35174_10012633_pt1 | contig 10293 bp, 9 predicted proteins | sample RifCSPhighO2_01_FD_35174 | JGI IMG/M metagenome (IMG submission 35174)
ATGCGCGTCTACATTCAGAAACCGCGCACCATCAAAGGATGGCTCGGACCGGTGAATCAGCCCGATCCGTACAAAGTGCCGGACATCGCCGAGGGTGCCGCGTATTGTCGGGAAATGATGGTGCAAGTCGTCGAACTGGGGGTGCCGATAGCGGACGAGGCCGTGTTCACGCACAACGCGAGGGGATTCGCCGAACTCCTTTCATGGATGGCGATAGGCGCCCGCTCGGTGGAAGACCAGGAACATCGCATCTTCGCTTCCGGCTCTTTCTGCGCGGTGGGTATGAAGAACGGCACGACCGGCTCTATAGAAGTAGCGGTGAACGGTATCGTCGCCGCACAGCACGGCCATCACGCCGTATGGGACGGCTGCCAAGTGGAAACGAAGGGAAACCCGTACGCGCACCTGGTCCTGCGCGGCGGCTCTGAAGGCCCGAACTACGGCGTCGAGCATCTCATGCAGGCCGACACGCTCTTCAAAAAACATAAAGTAAAGAACCCGGCCGTTCTAGTCGACGCGAGCCACGATAATTCCCGCGTGTCGGGCGCCAAGTCGACCTCACAGCAGGCGATGGTCGTGAGGGAGGTTCTCGCTATCAGGAACGTCAATCCGGAGATTCGAAAGCTGGTCAAAGGCTTTATGGTAGAGAGTTTTCTCAAAAACGGATGCCAGAAGATCGAGTCGCTTTCCCCGGAGACCGTCGATCGCAGCGGGCTTTCTGTCACCGACCCGTGCATGGGATGGGATGAGACCGAGAAGCTTATCCGTGAAATAACGAAAGGTAACGCATGACGGCCCAGCTTGAACCGGCAAGATTTTCTTCGGGTATTCCCGGCGCTGATTACGCCATAGTCGTCGGTCTTGAGCTCGAAAAAGAGCTCATAGCCGCGGTGCAGAGTGCGGGGGCCGGAGGGCGTGTTGCCGTTATCAGCGACGACGTAGTGGGAAAAAAATGGGGCGGGGGCGTTGTCTCGTCTCTTGCGGAGGCCGGCATCGCGGCAGAACTTTTCACCTTTCCGCATGGAGAAAAGAATAAGCATCAGGCAACGGCGAGCTCTCTTCAGGACGAGCTTCTCAAGAAACGGTACGGACGCGACACGCTTATCCTCGCGCTCGGCGGAGGAGTCGTCGGCGACGTCGCCGGGTATGTTGCGGCTACCTATCTGCGCGGTGTTCCATACATACAGATCCCGACGACCCTGCTCGCGATGGTGGACAGCTCGATAGGCGGAAAAGTCGGGGTTGATACGCAGTATGGCAAGAACACCGTCGGCGCTTTTTGGCAGCCCTCGGCGGTCATAGCCGACCTGAAATTCCTGCAAGGCTTGCCGCAGAAGGAAATAGTGAGCGGCCTTCTTGAGGCAATAAAATCTTTTTTCACATCCGACAAAGACGCTCTCCGAGCGGTCGATACGCTCACGCTTGTAGACCCACTCTCTTCTCCCGAAGCGTTGCGGGAGATAGTGGTGCGTTCCATCAAATTTAAAGCCGGCGTCGTTGCACGGGATGAGCGCGAAGAGAACGAGCGGATGATACTGAATTTCGGCCACACCGTCGGTCACGCGGTCGAGCTTCTCTCCGGATATGAAATGCCTCACGGATTTGCCGTTGGGTATGGCATGCTCGTCGAGACGAAAATAGCCGAGGATCTCGGCGTTCTTCCTTCCGCGGACCGTGCCCTTGTGTGCTCGTACCTTGAGCGCTTCGGTATCACCGCCGCAGGACTCAAAGATTTCAAAGTGGACGACGTGCTGGAGGCCATGAAAGGCGACAAAAAGGCGCGTGGCGGCGCTATCTATTGTGTGCTCATCCGAGCGATCGGGGCAGTTTCGACCGAGGGGGGCAACTATGCCCATCTGGTCGAAGAGGCAGTGGTGCGCAACGCATACCAATCCATCACGCAGTCATAGTTTCGCGGGGGGCATACGAAGCGGTAAGATCAGAATGTTAGGACTTCGTAAGTCCTGTGGACTTACGAAGTCTGCAACGCACGTTATACTATAGCAATGCACGCGGTGCAGATACATAACGGCTTTTTTTTGGTCTTTGAGCGCGGCGAGGATTTTTTTTCAACACTCGGGCGGTTCTGCGAGGAGAACGAGGTGCACTGGGGACAGTTCCAGGCGATAGGCGCTCTCGAGGACGTAGAGATAGGCTATTACGATCTTCCGAGCCGCGCGTATGTATTTCGTTCGGAAGAAGGACCCTTTGAGGTGGCGAGCATGGACGGGAATATCTCGGAAATGGAAGGAGAGGAGCCAGTCATACACGCGCACGCCGTGCTCTCGCGTTGCGATGATACGCTCGAATGTATCGGCGGGCATTTGCGCAGCGCTCGTGTCGCACTCACGCTCGAACTTTGTCTCTGGCATGTGACCCAGCCTCTTATCCGCGGCCGCGATGAGGAGACCGGTCTGAATTTGATACACACCACGGTATAATCCGGTATGCCCGCACACTAAGGTTGCCGTTGCCTCGTATGTATCATCTCACCACGCTCACTCTTCTAACGGGACGAATGCATACCGCTTTGTCTGGAATTGCTTCGGCAAGAAATTACGGCAAACTTAGTGTGCGGGTATGAGCATTACTGACGCGGACGTGAAGAATATCGAAGCGAAAGCGCTCGCCATTCGTAAGACCATCATAGAGATGCTGGCAGAGGCGAAGTCAGGACACACGTCGGGCCCCTTGGGCATGGCGGACATTTTTGCGGCGCTCTACTTTCATATTCTGAAGCACGACCCGAAGAATCCTGCCTGGGAAGAACGCGACAGGCTCATCCTCTCGAATGGTCACATCACGCCGGTGCGCTACTCTGCGATGGCGCATGCCGGATATTTCCCGGTAGAAGAGTGTATGACATTGAGAAAATTCGGCTCACGTCTGCAGGGACATCCGGAGCGCGATATGCTCCCGGGCGTCGAGACGACTTCCGGGCCGCTGGGGAGCGGCATCTCGCAGGCCGCCGGCATAGCCTTGGCCGCACGGATGGACAACAAAAAATTCCGTGTCTTTTGCGCGACCTCCGACGGCGAACACGAAGAAGGAAACACGTGGGAGGGTGCGATGTTCGCCGGCAAATATCGGCTGACCAACCTCACGGCGATCATGGATCGCAACAACATCCAGATAGACGGCAATACAGAAGACGTCATGCCGCTTGAGCCCTTGGCCGATAAATACCGCGCTTTCAACTGGCACGTCATCGAGGTGGACGGGCACAACATCCGCGAGTTCGTCGACGCGTGCGACGAGGCGCGCTCGATAAAGGAAAAGCCGACGATGATACTTGCATACACAACGCCGGGTAAAGGCGTGCCATCTATCGAGGGTGATTATCGCTGGCACGGCAACCCGCCCGGTAAAGGCCCGACTGACAAGATCCCCGCCGACAAGCAGAAAGAAACGTTCTTGAAAGAACTTGAGGCAAACAAACCATGACCCGGTAGGACAATTTCGAATTGCCTTGTATGAATATTCACCAACGTATGACAAGAAAGATTGATGCAAACATATTGCAAGCATTCATCATTGAATCAGCGGCAGGAATTATTCGAAATTGTACTAACCGGGTATGATACATCCCGAAGCAAAACTGGCAGCAAATATTTTTGAGAAGCCCGACATGGCTTCCACCCGCGAGGGATTTGGAAAAGGTGTCGTCGAGGCGGGGAAGGCCGACGAGCGTGTCGTCGTTCTCACGGCCGACCTTGCCGAGAGCACGCAGGCCCATCATTTCCAAAAGGCATTTCCCGAGCGATTCATTCAAGTCGGCGTCGCCGAGCAGAACCTGGCGACCGCGGCGGCAGGAATGGCAAATTACGGGAAGATCCCGTTCATTACCTCCTATGCCGCCTTTAATCCGGGAAGAAATTGGGAACAGATACGAACGACTATCGCGCTCAATGATGTTCCCGTCATCGTCTGCGGCATGCATGCCGGCGTTTCGGTGGGGCCCGATGGTGCGACACATCAGGCGCTTGAAGACATTGCCATGATGCGCGCTCTCCCGCGCTTCACCGTAATTTCTGCGTGCGATTCGGAAGAGGGAAGAAAGGCGACGCTCGCGGCCGCGAAATTGGGGAGCCCGGTCTACATGCGCTGGGGAAGAGAGAAGTCGCCCATCATGACGACTGCGGAGACGCCCTTCGAGATTGGAAAAATCAATATATTATGGATGTGCGACATCCATAATTCGGACGTGGTGATCTTCGCGACGGGATCGCTCGTATACAACGCGCTCCTTGCCGCGCGCGAGCTTGAGAAAGAAAATATATCTGTCATCGTCGCGAACGTGCACACCATCAAGCCGCTCGATACCGAGAAAATACTTTCGCTCGCGCGCGAATGCGGTGCGGTCGTTTCTGTCGAAGAGCATCAAGTGCATGGCGGTCTCGGAGGCGCGATCGCCGAACTCCTCGCAGGCGAAGCGCCCACGCCCATGGAATTCGTCGGTATGCATGACAAATTCGGGCAGTCGGGGACCGGCGCCGAGCTTATCGAACACTACGGTATGGGAGTAAAAAGTATCATCGAGGCCGTTCGAAAGGCAAAAGAGCGCTCTATTAAGCGCAAATAAAGGACTGGACAAGTAGACTTTTCGTTATATAATGTTCGCCGACTCATAAGTTCTAAATTCGGGTCAAAGGAAAGGAAGGTGACCCATGTCACGTTACTTGGCTATTGCTACGGATGTCGTGATCTGGCTGGTCGTCGGAATCGGGAAGTTTTTGTCCTGGTTTCTCAATCTGAAGGCAGTCGTGTTCTCGAGCGTTGCGGTCGCAACAGTGTTAGCGATCGCATGGGTCTTCGGGCTCGGTTGGTTCAACCCAGCCGATGTCTACCGCACACCTGAAATCGTTGTCACCGAGGCCAATAAGAAGTGCATTGCCTTGGAAATGAACGACAACGGTGAGACTGACAACCAGCGAGCCTATGCCGCATTCGCCAATATGAATGTGGCCAAGCTCACGGGCCAGTCGAACTGCAAGGTGTTCGAGGACTGCAGAACCACCACAGCACCGGGCCAGACAGTACAACCTTGTGCCGCGGTTCGGCACGAGATGCTGGCCGGCCTGCTCGCGCGATTCACTGAAGCAGGCGAACTTGCTGCCTCCGTCCGGCTCCGCGATGAGATCCTCAAGGATCCGGCCGCTTTCGTACAGCGGCACCCGGAACTCCCCGGCCTCGACTGCGTCGAAGGGCTCAACCGATCAAAGGAACCCTTCGGCAAATGGTCGTGGACGAACAAGGCGAAGATGCGGGAGAACATGCGTCGCGTCTTCTTGGAGACGTTCTCCGGGCGCCTGTTCGGCACCGAGTTCGAAGTCTTTTGTCCTAAGCCCAAAGCGTCATCGTTTTGGCCGCCGGGGGGTGTTCCACCCCTCGGCGTTCTTTTTTATGTAGAGAGTCCGTAACATTCCGGCTTCGAGTCCCCTTCTACGAACCGAGATTTTTTGTGGAACTCATCGCGTACCCAAGGATACAGGTTGGGGTCACGTCCTTTGATAAAAAGAATATGCGAGAGATCCATGCCTTTCGCGAATACATCCACCGTTCCTTCTAGGTACATGAGCCATTTGCGCCGGAACGATTCATCGAAAACGGCGGGGTCGACAGCGTGCATTTCCGGCCAATGTTCGTAGACGTTGTCGCGCCAAGCAGCCAGCGTTTTTTGGTAGTGCATCCAAAGGTTTTCGACCTCAACGAGCGTGAGCCCGCATCTCTCCATTGTCTCGAGGGTCAGCGGAAGGCTCGGTATATGTCCGCCAGGAAAAATGTATTTGAGTACGAGAAATTCGGTGAATCCACGATGCATGAAGGTCGTCGTCGAAATAAACCCAGTGCCTTCCGGCTTGAGGCACTCCGCGATACTCTTGAGCCATGAATGGTATTGTCGCTTGCGATAGCCGACATGTTCGTACACGCCGATAGAAACATACTTATCGAACTGTTCTTTGTGTTGACCGATATCGCGATGATCGCCCTCGATAAGTGTGATCTTGTCGGAGACCCCGTGTTGCAAGAAGCGTGCCCTCATATATTCATTTTGACGACGCACAGGGTTGTAGACCGTCACGGAAACTCCGTAGTTTTTGACCATATAGATCGGGAGGAATCCCCAGCCAGACCCTACCTCAACGACCTTGTCGCCGGGTTTCAGTCGCAGTTTCCGGCATATGTACTCGTAGTTATTCACCTTCGCCTGATCAAGCGTTTTCGTGTTCTCGGTCCAGTACCCTTCCGAGTATCCAACGGTCCTTTCGAGCATAAGCTCGAAGAAACGCGGGTCGAGACCATAGTGAAATTCTGCGTTCTTCTTCGCCTGTGCGTGCGTGAAGTTGTCCTGACGCCACTCTTGGAAAAGCATTCTTGCGCGAGCTATCGGGTTGAAAAGTACAAGGGTCTTTTGGCTGTCGCCTTGTTTATCTGCGAGAACACTACGACCCATGTCAGCAAGTGTCTGGAGTGGTTTCTCGGCAATGATGTCTACATCGCCCTCAATGTACGACTCTATCAGCCCGTGATAAAAAAACAGCAAGCTTCGCCACTCTGCGCGACGGTTCTTGAAAAGTATATGAATATCGGCCGCTCCCGTGGAAAAATTGCTGTAACCCGGGCCCCGTGTGAACGTCACTCGAAATTTTTTCTCTGTGCGTTTGCCGAAGAACGCGAATATATGCCGCAGGAGAAGTCGCGAGAGCATGAAGCTAGATCGGTGATGCCGTAAAATCCGCAGGCCGCTTTGCGTACCATGCATCTATTTCAGATGCGGCGAGAAGGCCCTTTTGCGCGCCGACTTTCTGAACGACCGACATCGCATTGATGAGCCCGCGCAGGAGCGCTTCTTGCGGAGGGAGACCGAGCAGCATGTAGGCTACGGTCGTCGAGGCGGTCGCGTCCCCCGCTCCCGTGCGGTTCGAGGGGGGCGCCGGGTCAGGATACATCGGGGCAAACCACGCCCCCGAATCGCTCATCAGGTACGCACCGTTGCGGCCATCGGTGATGACGGCTATGGCAGGCCCTAAGGCGCGCACAGATGCTAAAAGCTTCTTGATATCGCCCTCGTCTGTTTTCAGAATGCGTTGGGCCTCTTCTTTGTTGCAAAAAAAGATCTCCGCCCTCTTGTACAGGTCTTGTATTTCCTCGATGGGAATCTTCATCTGAAAAGTTCCCGGCTGGAAAGCAAATTTCACATTTTTGTGCTCAATAAGGTAGCGCGCGATCTCGGCGTGATATTTTTTCGCGTCCTCACCCTCGCTCATGGAGGAAAGGTATATCCACTTCGGCTCTTCCTGTAGAGCAGGGAACGAATACGGGTAGTGCTCGTGTTTGATGAGTATCGTCCGCTCCGCTTCGTACGAAAGCACATAGTGATAGTTCGTTTTGTTGCTCTTATCCACCACCATGAGCGAGGTGTCCACGCCGTCCTTCTCAAGGGAATTCAGGCACGTTGTTCCGTTCTCGTCTGCGCCCACATACGCGCGAAGCGCGGATTTGAGTCCGAGCCGTGCTGCGCTCACAGCTGCATTCGCGGCATTTCCGACTGCCGGGACGACCTCAACCGATTCATAGGGCACCTTGTCTCCGAACCGGACGCATAGCTCGCAGTCCTCATTGTTTATTTTGCAGTGCACTTTCGCGTCTTTGAGGCGTATGAAAGCGTCTATCGTGGTGTCGCCAATAGCAAGAACGTCCAACATACGGAAAGTATACAGTGAACAGCGAACAGTGAACAGAACCCGATCTTTTTTGACTTTTGGGTGATGAACGAGTATTCTGTCGCGATGCTTGCGCTTGAAGTAAAGTCGAGGGACGCGAAGGAATCCGCAGAAGTATTGCGGGAGCAGGGCATTGTGCCCGCTGTATATTATGGCCCGAAAGAAGGCACGACGCCGATATCGATAAACGCCCAGAAGCTTGAGCATTTGTGGAAGGAGGCCGGCGAGACGACCATCATTACCCTCAAGGGAGTCGGCGAAGACAAGGACACGCTCATCCACGATGCGCAGTTCCATCCCGTTACGGGCAAGCTTCTGCATGTCGATTTTTATGTTCTGGAGAAGGGCAAGAAGGTGAAGATAAAAGTGCCGCTGGAATTCACCGGCGTGGCCCCGGCAGAGAAATCGGGCAATATCGTCGTGAAGGCGCTGTATGAAATAGAGATAGAAGTCGCGTCGCAGGAGTTGCCGCACAACCTTCCGGTTGATATTTCAAGCCTGGTGAATGTCGGAGACCACGTCGTCGCGAAGGACATCAAGCTTCCGCCGAGCGCCACGTTGATCGAGCATCCGGACGAAATAGTCGTTTCGGTGAAGGAGTTCAAGGAAGAGCCGGTGGAGATCGCGCCCGCTCCTGAAACCGTGATAATCGGTGAGGAAAAAGCCGAGGGCGAAGTTCCCGGGGAAACAACCACCGTACCCGCTCCCGCGAAAACAGAGAAGGCGAAGAAGGAATAAAGGGGCGCTCGAAAAGTTCGAGTATTGTTTGCTACAATGAGCGGACTATGCGTTCGGTTTTTTTGGTACGCCTTTGCGGGTTTCTTTTCTTGTCGGCGGCGGTCGTGGCGGCCATGTTTGTCATTGTGCGACCGGCGGCCACGAGCGCCGAGACTCTGGAGGAACGCCGAGCCCGTCTCGAGGCCCAGCTTGCCTCCATCGAACAAGACATCGTGGAAAAGCGCGGCGTGCTTTCCGAAAAACAGCAGCAACGCGCTTCGCTTGAGCGCGATATCGGCATACTCGACAATCAGATAACGATAGCGCAGCAGCAGATAAAACATCGCGATATCACGATATCGAAGATCCGCGATGACATAGGTGACAAGAAAACCGCCATTGGCGAAGTCGACAAAAAAGTGCTGCGGAGTGAACAGTCGCTCGCACAGCTCATACGCCGCACCCGCGAGATAGACGACGTATCACTCGCAGAGCTGGTGCTTTCCGGTTCGATTACGAGCTTCTTTGAAGATATCGACGTATTCGAATCGCTCCAAAAAGACCTGGGTCGCTCCTTCGACGAGATGGCCTTACTGCGCGACGACCTCTCGGTACGAAAAAACGCGCTGGAAGGCAAGCAGGGAGAGGAGGAGCAACTTCGCCGCCTCCAGGTCTTGGAGAAGCAGGCGATAGAAAAAAAGGAAAAGGAAAAACAGCAGATACTCTCAGTGACCAAGGGGCAGGAAAAAGAATATCAAAAGCTGATAGCGGAGAGAGAAAAGCAGGCCGCCGTTATCCGCTCCGCGCTCTTCGACCTCCGTGATTCGAAGGCGATATCCTTCGGGGTGGCGTATCAGTTCGCAAAAGAGGCTTCGAGCGCGACGGGTGTTCGGCCTGCCGTAATTCTCGGCATATTGCGCGAGGAATCGAACCTCGGAGAAAACGTCGGTACAGGCAGTTGGAAGACCGACATGCATCCGACCCGAGACCGGCCCGTCTTCGCGACGCTCATGGCAGAGCTCGGGCTTGATCCGGATTCGACGCCCGTTTCAAGAAAACCTTCGTATGGGTGGGGCGGGGCGATGGGTCCGGCACAGTTCATTCCCTCAACGTGGGTACTCTACAAAGACCGCATTGCGAAGATAACGGGAGAAAATCCGCCGAATCCGTGGACGCCGCGCACCGCCATCTTCGCGTCCGCGCTTCTCATGGCGGACAACGGCGCAGACGGAGGTACGCGCGAATCCGAACGACTCGCGGCCCTGCGTTATTTTGCCGGCTGGGCAAATGCAAAAAAGGCGGCGTATGCCTTCTACGGTGACGACGTAATGAGCTTTGCCGACGAGTACCAGAAGGATATAGATATTTTGGAGAATAAGTGATCCGCGCGGGTGCGCACTTCAGAAAACACGCATATCCGCCTGCTGGCGGATTGCTTCTCTCGCGCCGCCGCGCTGCGAGGAGCTTTCTTCAGCACGCACCCGCGCGGATCACTTTTGGGTGGGTGGTGGAAAGGAAATGCCATATATGATAGAGTCTTTCGACATGAAAAAAGACATTCACCCGAAGGACTATCGGCAGGTGATATTCGACGACTCCACATCGGGAAAGCGTTTTCTTATTGCCTCGACCGTCGCAACGACGAAGAAGGACAAATGGGACGATGGCAAGGCGTATCCTGTGTACCACGTCGAAATTTCGAGCGCTTCTCACCCCTTTTACACCGGGCATGCCAAGACCATCGACACCGCCGGTCGCGTTGATAAGTTCAATAAGCGCGCCGCAGCGGGGAAGCCGAAAGCGAAGAGCAAAAAATAACGACATTGTTGCGCCGCGCCCCGCATTTGCGGGG
>C687J35174_10012639_pt1 | contig 10292 bp, 7 predicted proteins | sample RifCSPhighO2_01_FD_35174 | JGI IMG/M metagenome (IMG submission 35174)
CAGCCAAACAGATTTCCAAAACCCCCATTTTTTAAAGATTTCAATATGTGATAGCTCATGGGCAATTCCCCCAGTACTAAGGCCTTTTTCAGCCCCCCTGCCGATGAGATATATTGAGAAGAAGTAAAGGTAGATAGCTCTAATTCCATAAGTAAATCTAGTTTGAATTACAATTATTTTATGATTTTTTAACAAGGGAAAAGATTTCTTTAGAATTCCTTGAATCTGTCTTTCGTAGTCCATTATTCACCTCCTGGGTCTTGTATAAAGTGTAGACTCAGGAGATTGCCTCCAAAAAACCAGAAAGCTACCTTCATTCTTTCTCGGTTCTGCTACCCTCTAAGCACCTTAACAAATGTTTAGGGCTGCTCCGATCAAGGCCTGACCCGTTTCGCATCCGCAAGATCAAAGAGGACAAAACGTCAACGTCCGAATAAAGACTCCCTGACATTTTAGTCACGCACTCCCTTGCAGTCTGCCTAAAGCCCGTTTGCAAATGGCAGAGGGCTAATCTGCCGACCTAGTCTACTAAAATATACGAGAATAATGATTTAAATACTTTCTTATAGCCAATGTCGCCCAAGCTTGGTCAACATAGAGGGCTAATCTGCCGACCTAGTCTACATAAGTCGAGAGAAATAAGAGTTTTTAAGGGTTTTTATTTTAGATTAAGCAACAGGATTTCTAGGGCAAACTTTCTTTTTTGTTTTTGGGTCTATGTAACATCCGGTGCTTGTTGGTCTTATACACGCTTTATTGAGTGAAGAACATCCCTTACTACAATAAAGATTAGCCGATAAAGCTTGATTATTTTGGCAATAATACTCTTTTACGTAAGTTGAGCTTACACAATAATCTGTGAAAGAAAACGTTCCTGAAGAATTTGTGGCGGTTGCTGTTCCCTTTGTATAAATGTTTTGCCCATTGTCTGAGTCTTTACATAAGTTATTAGTCCAGTTTATTTCCATTGCTGTAGAAAAACTAACATTCAATTGATTAAACGGCACAGAAAAGAATGTACCAGACCCAGAAGGTATTCTCCCACACATGATGTCATATCCATCGTATTCTTGCCCAGTTAAAGGATTTATCAAACAGGCACGGGACGCTCCATCATATTTATCAGTGGCTTTCAATTTATGCATAAACTCATGCGTTAGAGTTTTGGCGTACGTACTACCTATCAAAGGGGGATATGGGCCAGCAGAAGTATTTTTTACAAAAACAAAGTCATACTTATTCCCTATTGTAAAAGAACATACCGGTATATTGAAGGGAATATAATGCAAAATCGTGATAAATTTAGCATTATTTACTGAAGGAATACTGCTTTCCAAAAGCTCTATAACCTTAGATGTGTTTAAAGGAATAGTGATTACTAATCCTTCGCAGCTAAAATCCTCTCCTGATAAATAATCTCCAGTCAACAAAATTTGATTGCTATAACAAGTCACGTCTTGAAATGGCTTCTCAACATTATATTTATTAGCCTCATTAGCAATCCATGAATCAATCAGAGATGTTTCATTATTACAAACAAAATTGGTAATATCTAGTGGAATTTGAGTGCCTTGATTTGTGAATATAATTAACCATTGTCCTAAATTGTTTTGAGTTGCAGTTGTTGTGGTAGAAGTAGTCTTACAAACCCCTCCTTCATCCACAAGCTTATCACAGTCATTATCCTTTTTATCACAAATTTCTTTAGAAGGAACGCAGGAAGCTGTTTTTGCAATATTAGTTTTCCCAACACTGCTTTCCACTGCAACAGCCTTCTTAATCACACTCTTTATTGGATTCCCAGTAATTTCGCTGTCAACAACAAAAATCAACTCTACAAACAGCAGAGCAATTAATACTATATTAACAGAATTAAAAATCTTCGATTTCCTCTTTTTCATATTATTACACTGTTTTCCTCTATAAAAACATTTCCAAATTTTCAGGATAAAGAGTTTAAAAGCTTGTTGAATAAAAATGCTCAATAGAAACATTTAAATAACCATTATCTTTTAAAAGATAATGGGAATAGTAAACGAAATAACAATAAAAATAATAAAAGACGCCAAAAACGGAGAAAGTATTCGTAGCTTGGCAAATAGGATAGGTTTTGCATATTCGGCAGTTTACAATTGGATTTTGAAATTAGAGGGGTATGGAGTTATTAAAATAATAAGAAAGGGTAATAAAAATGTGATAAAGATAAATAAAAATTTAATATACAAAAAATTTATTGAGTTGGAAAATGCGGTCTCTGTTATAGAAAAAGATAATGAATTTTGGAAATTGATTAGAGATATAAAATTAAATGTCAAATTTGTAAAAGGGACAGCAATAGCTATCTGGACAAGGGGGGGTTTTATAACTGGAGATTTTTATGACAAAATATATTCTTTAGAAGTATTTGAAAGAGATGTTAATTCCTTAAAGAAAATATTAGAAGAAAAAAATATAGCATATACTGAAAACAAATTAATCCAAAAGAGGCCTTTGGTGTATATCATTCCTCAAAAAAATTTCAAAATAGAAAAAGTCGAAGGTTTGCCGACTATGCCCTTAAAGGAGTTGGTAAGCTATTGTAAAATGTTATCTTTAGATAATGTTTTAGAGCAATTAGACTTGTTATATAATTTAAACTTAAATGAGAGATACTCAGAAATCTATACCAATATTGGAAAATGAAAAATTCAAGAGAAGGTTTGTTGGAAAGAGAAAGAGAAGTCTTAAGATTAATTGAAATTTTCAAAGAAAATAATCTTAAATTTATAGTTGTAGGGGGGTATGCTGTTTCAACATACAAAAAGAGATTTTCTATAGATTTAGATGTGGTAATTTTAGAAGAAGATTTTTTAAAATTTGAAAAATTATTATTGAACGAAGGATATTCTTTTGGTTATGAAAAAGAGATAGCTCTTTTATATGGAGAAAATTTTAAGCGTTTTACAAAAAAGATGAATAATTTGCCTGTAGATGTAGATTTATTAATTAATGGACTTGTTTCAAGAACAACCGACTCCACATGGGGTTTTGATAGTATAAATGAAAACTCTATTCAGAGAAAAGTGGACAACATCAGTTTTTTCACTCCAATTAAAGAATTGTTAATCTCCATGAAGATGCATAGTGGCAGATTATCTGATACAAGAGATATAGTTGCATTAATGCCCTGTGATAAAGATAAGCTAAAAAAATTTCTTTTAAGGGGTAACTTGAATAATCTTAAAAATTCAATAAAGAAGCAGCTTAGTTTTTTAGAAAAGCCACAATTTGATGATAGCTTTAAAGGAATATTTGGAATTCATGTGTATAATGAAAAAGATGTGGAATATGCTAAAAAACTATTTAAGGAGCTGATAAAAGAAATAAAAGGGTAAAGTTACTTGTTAAGTTGGGTTAGCTGATTTTATATAAAAAATCAAGTTATAAAGCAATATCTTTAAACCCAAAATATAAGGCAGAAATTATTGGATTTATAGAAACTCAAATGCCTTATCTTAAAGGAATTATTAAATAATCATCCAAACTCATTCCAGTTGTAAAGAAGAACTATTATTGCGATTATTATCAATGCAACTATGAGCCATATTCCGTATGAGTCGGCTTTCTTTGGCTGATCTTCAATCAAGACGTTTGGCAACTCACATGCAGTTTGTTCTATAGGTTTGTTGTATTCGAATCCACAGTGGTTTTTATCTTCACAAATCCTTATAGTCTGTCCTAAAACACACTCGCTCCATCCAGTGCATTGCCAGTCAACATTACAGAGGCTTAGAGTTTGGAGTTTTCTTCCACCATCATTTCCACTTTTATCATAGTCTTCCTCAAGTTCAACCATATCGCACTGATTGGAACAATAACTACAATCTCCATTGTCATTATTACATATCTGACCATTATTCTCACCCTCATCACACTGTTCACCTTCTTCAATTATATCGTTTCCACATATTGGCGAAGGTGTTTCTATCATGCATTGACTTGAGCAACCATCTCCATTAACAAGATTGCCATCGTCGCATGTCTCTGGTTCATTTGTAACATTGTCTCCACAATAATTTCCAGTTAGCTCAACAACTAAACACTCATTTGAACAATATGAACATGAATCTCCGTATGCAGGATCACATACTTGCCCATTTCCAAGCCTTTCATCACATTCCTCACCTAAACTTGTTTGAATAATTCCGTCTCCACACATATGTTCTGGCATGTGGCATTCTCCTTCCATACACATATGACTGCATTCTTCAACACCAACTTCTATAGTTGAACTAGAACAGTAAGATTGAGCTGTTCCAGGATAATTGCAAGTGTATGATGTGCGATTCTTAACAACACTATTTTCTGAACAGAAATTTCCAGAATCATAATCTACCCCACAATCCATATGATTATAACAAACTATTTCTTCTTCAACAAAACATTCAGCGTCACAACCATCTCCACTATGAATATTACCGTCGTCGCACTGTTCCCATTCTTGATTTATTGAACCATCACCACAATAAGTATTAATAGTGCACATATTGCTGCATTGATCATCATCTACATTATTTCCATCATCACATTGTTCGCCTTCCTCAATAATTGAATTTCCACAAACACGCTCTTCATCTTCACATCCCACAACTCTTAGGGAAAATACTATGTCTTGATAGTCCCAGTCCTTGAATGTGTCCTCAAAAGCAATAACATACTCGCCATTCTCGTTCATTGCGTTTGCATCATAAATAATTGAGTGGTCTCTTTGAAACGGATTTAGTGAGTTCTCGGTATAGATCTTGCCTGAGTAAGATATCTGGTCAANGAACCCATAAACATCAATAACAAAACTAATACTCTCTCCAGTCTGCAGATCAATGTCGAAAGTTTTTCCCGGAGAGCCAAGAGGCAAGTTATAGTCAGGATGGTCTGCGTCTTCAAACAGCGGAACAAAGTTTTCATAATCTCCATTTAGGTAGTATCCAACAACATGTGAGTATGATGCAACCATCTTCAACACTCTCAGTTCAAGTGTTATATCTTCTAGAGCAGTAAATATTTGTATGTTTGTTTGATCGCTATTAACGTTCAAAGAATAGCCTCTAGAATTAAGAAGCTCTTCAAGCGTGATTTCATCGTCATGGCTTAAACTTTCAGGCTGATCATCTTCAAGAGTTTCTGTTTCTAGTGATGGCATATCACAGCTTGAAATAGCTATGTTGCATCTCATAAGATCATTATTTTCTGAATTTATGAACTGATTTATTCTTGCATAGTCTATAATTGTCAAGAACCTGTCTCCATTAGCATCTGAAAGGTCAAAGCTAGTAACGTCTCCTCCTTCGAACAAATAAGAATTAAGCATCTCAAGGTCGTAACTATTAACACTTCCGTCTTCGTTAACATCTCCGCAAATTCCCGAAGCTGAAGCTAATGTTAAAACTGAGAGAAATACAACCATCACTAAAATAAATTTTTTCAACATCCTACAACTTCATAAAAAGATTTCTTTATAAACTTTGTTGTGGTAACAAACCAATCACGAAATTTACCTTCTAACAGTAACGATTTTTATCATTACTGCCAGTATTATTATTCCTATAAGTAAAACAATGTCTATTATCATTAGTAGGCTATCTCTCTCAATACCTGATTTTGATATGTAGTTTGATTTTCTTCCTTCATTGTAGATTGCATTTTCGTAGTCGCTGCTGTCTTTTACAGGTGGAGTATAGTAAAAGTCTGGCTTAGGAATATTTGTATATGAAGTATCGCTAAGTCCGGTAGGTTTGCCTGTTACCTTGGTGTTTGAAGGCAAGCTTGGAACAGCTTTCTTTGAAACAAGGATTGTGAATGGCGCCAAAACGTCTTCTCCTTCATAGACTAGTCTTCCCAATAGCTCATACTCTTTTTCAGCGGCAGTTCCAGGCATTGTTACCCTAATTAATATAGTATCTTTATTATCTTTATCGAACTTCTCTATCTCAAACTCATCTCCCTTAACAGAAAGTCCTAGTTCGGTGTTTTCTATAACAATATATGCATCTTCGTCGTTCTTTCCTAGGTTCTTTACATCTACTTCAACATCAAACTGATCCCCTGGAGATACTATCTGGGGGTATGCGTTTATGTTTTCTATAACTAAGAAGTCTGCTTCCCTCTTTATCTGGATGTCAACATAAGCCGAGTTACATCTTTTTTCTTCGTCTTCAACATAAACATAGGCTGCAAAGTCCTTGCTTTCCGTATCATCANGCAGCTCCAGCGTAAACTCANCTGTATCTGAGTCTCTACTATCTAGATCAAGAGAGTCGTCATCGTCGTCTACAGCTTCATCTTCTTCAGTATCATAGAGATATGCGGTTATATCAAAGTCAAGGTCCTCATCAAAGTTGTTTTTCACCTTTATCTCAACATTAACCTGTTCCCCTATCTTAAAATCATCACCGTTGTCAGGGTCTTTTATGTCAATTACTATTTTTTCGTTTGCTATATTGCACTCTTCAGCATCATCAAATGTTAAAGGAGCCTCTACGTCCTTTACTATTATTGTTACTATCCTCGAGCTTTCTAGATTATCGCTGTCTTTGGCGAAGAACTTAACATTATATGTCCCAGCCTGCTCAAAGTTTGTTTGCCATGTGAACAATCCTGTCTTGTCGTGTCTATCTGTAAATGTCGCCCCACTAGGAAGGTTTTCTACTCTTAGAGTTAATTCGCTAGAATCTCCATCGCTTGCCTGAACAACAAATTCGATATGCTGGCCCTCATTTATTTGCTTGTCAGCCATTGATTCTATTGCAGGAACGTCAGGAGCAGAAACCTGGAATGTCCTGTCGCTTGAAGACGATCCACTTGTAAAATTATCATAGCACATAACGTTCCATGCGTAATTTCCATCAGGAACGCCATTAACATTAAAGCTGTTAGTTGATCCATTTGCGAAAGTTCCTGAAGTCTCTGTGCTTCCGTTTATCTTTAATTCACATAATAAGTTTGCAGCAGAGTTATCTTGAACCCGGAATCCAAAAGAAACATCTCTAGTATCTGTATAAACAGCCCCATTATCCGGGCTGTTTAATGTTACAACAGGAGGCGTTAAGTCAGAATTGTTTGCAATTCCCTTGCTTGGTGTGCTGAACATTTTGAAATCATCTTTGTCAATTCCGGTGTCTTTTCCATCTGGATCTCTTCCAACACTTTGCCCCTGACCAGGAGCTTGCGCGTTGTCTTCTGCATTTCCGTCATCCCAGTTTCCATATGAAACTTTGTCTATCAAAGATCCGTAACAGTACAACGCAATCAAATCCCCATCATTGTTTAAAGTTGAAGATGAATACTCGAATACTATAAACTTTCCTGCCTGAATGCTTGATTCTAGGACAAGCTCGTGATCAGCACCATCCTTAAGAATGCAATTAGTAAGACTGAATGTTTTGTCTCCAGGATTATACAATTCAACCCACTCTTTCCCTGTACTTGGGTCAGATACAAACTCATTAATAACTATCTTCTTGAATATTCCTATTTGGAACTCTGTCGAATCTTGGGCTGTTCCATCACTTACACTTACTACAACGCTTTCTTCTCCAGCATCTCCTATCTGAGTCTGCCACCTGAATATGTTTCCTTCCTGTGTGAATTTATCATCATTTATGGAGTAAACTAGAGTATCTCCATCAACGTCTTGAGCTTGAATGTTAAGTTCTATAAGGTTTCCTTCAACAACTAATATATCAGCAATATCTGTTATTGTAGGGGCGTCGTTTACAGGATTTACTTTAAGGTCTATTCTTCCGGATAACACGCTTAGGCCGCTAAGGTCCTGAGCCTTTATAACAACCCAGTCTGTTCCATTCCAATTTTCAGAGCTTGAGAATCTTATAACTCCTGATGGGAATATCTCTAGGAGAACATTTTCATTGTCTGAAGTTTCTTCTATAGAATATGCAAGCCTGTCTGCATCAACGTCAGTGAAATGGCTGTCAAAGTCAATTGTTGTTATGCCGTCCTCATTCCACTCTATATTTGAAAGGTTTCCGTTAAAAGTAGGAGCCTTGTTTATACAATCCTTTCTTTCATCACTAGCTCCAGGATGTACTGTCCTATCTCTGTCATTGCAGTCATCTCCCCCAACTTCCGTTGAATCATACCCGTCACCATCGACATCACTTAAATCTCCATCTTGACAATTCTGATCTATCCCATCATATGGAATTTCGTTTTCTCCAGGATTTATGTTAGCATCATGATCATTGCAGTCATTATTTGCAGGATATCCATCTCCATCCTGGTCTTGGTCTCCAATAAGCCATGTTATTGAGTTCTTGAATAAAGTTTCAGAATATTGTGTCCAGAATTCAGTTTCAGTTATTCCGAAGAATATTCCCCTTGCATTAGAAACCTGCCCGTTCTTAAGCTGAGTTCCGACATCTGCGGTAGCTATAACAAAATCTTGCATTTCGAGGCTATTCCCGGTTTTGGAAACCTCTCCTCTAAGTCCCAAGGATCTTTCAGATCTTGAAAGGAAGAACATTGGAATGCTTAATCCTCCATCTTTTGCCTGAGTGTAAACCTGGAAAGGCGATGGAATTCCTTCAGTTATAAGGCTTGTAGTGCTCAAAACATTTGCCGTTAAAGGCTGATTACTTCCAATAGAATCAGCTCCCCCAGAAACCCAATTCCAATCTCCAATATTATATGTGTTTATTATAAGGCTGCTTTTTTCGTTTACAGGAATTTCATTGACCAAATTTCCAAAGTTACCTTCATCAACAATAATCATCCCGTAATCATCAAAGTTAGTTGATGTTATGTCTGAGTCATCTATCACCTCATAGGTATATCCTGCTTCTGTTATAGCTCTTGTTATAACACTGTCCGCACTTCCTGAATTTTTGACAATAAAAGCAATGTCTGCTGCTGCGCTTGCTAAGGGTGCAATGAGCATTAATGCTAAAAATAAAATTAATAATTTATTTCCCATTTTTCTTCTTGCCTTCGCTTTTTTTATTAGCTTTTTTATTCATGAGGGTGATCAAGAAAACAAGAACAACCAGGAGCACGGCGGTTAGTGCTGTCATAAAGACTACCGGATTAAATTTCTTGTTTCCTTCATCGTTTTTTCCATCTATAACTTCCCCAGTAATAGGATCAACTTCTTCTTCAGTGTTTTCTTCCTCTTCACTGTATCCCTGATCCTTCTTTGCGATCACTACAACTGATGATGGGAGCGCGACTCCAGCTTCTTTCCCAGAAACTGGTGAAAATAATACCACTATTTTTCCATTGTAATTTCCTTCTTTCTTAACTTTAATTATGAATGTTGCTTTTTTCTCTGTTGCAGGCTCTAATATGAATGTCTCATCAACAATCTCAATAAATTCTGCTGAGGTTTCATCAACTTTCAATGTAATATTAACCGGAACGTCATTAACATTTTTCACTAGTATACTTTTTTCTATAGTCACTGTATTCTTTCCATCTACTTCCGGGTATAGAATCATTCTTGCATTTCCTATGCTTCCAATCAACGCACTAACGCTCGATAACGCAAATAAAGAGACCACTAGGACTACCAGAAAGTTAAGACCTTTTTTTTCTAATGTCATGATTCTTTAGAAGTTACACTGTTTATAAGTATTATTGTCGTCGAAAAAGTAGTTTTTTGTTGTTACTTTAAATTGATGAATAAATTAGTTGATAATAATCAACTGACTAATTATCCTTTCTTTTTGGTCTTTCTTTTAGCTTTGTTTTTCTTCTTGGTGACTTTTTTAGAACTATTCATTTTTCTCTCAAGATTCTTAGCAACCAGGAAAGATAAAAGGCCTACTGTGAATAGAAAAATAGTCGCTATGTTTTTTATTCCCAGGCTGGAATCTGAAACCGCATTAGTAGTCAGACTCGTNCCGAGTAAAATAAAGGCCATGATTAATGAGACAAGTGATATNCCCCCTGCAATCTTGCTTAACAACGCCAATTTCTGNAGATTTTTATCTGGAGCCTCTAATTCAACAAACTGTTCAATTATATCTCTGTTGTCTTTTTTAAAATTCTCTTTGTCATAGCCTTCAGGTTTCACCCCTGAATCAATACTAACATCCACCTCTTCCTTCTTAAAATTCCTTTGGGCAATCATTATTTAAAATAGCGAAATTAACTATAAAAGCCTTATGCCTGTTCGAGAATTATTCTTACTTTTAATTTTTTGGGTCTCTAATTCATAGTCTCTGTTTCATTCTTCCACTTCATCTTATCTTTTTATCTCCAATGGCATCTTGTCACAATAATAGTTAAGGAAAACAAAA
>C687J35174_10012650_pt1 | contig 10286 bp, 10 predicted proteins | sample RifCSPhighO2_01_FD_35174 | JGI IMG/M metagenome (IMG submission 35174)
GCTTTTTTATAGCTCTGATTATGATTACCAGACATTTCAGCAATTATAAAAACCGGATTATGGCCTCCGATTTTTTTATTTTTTATTTTAAATTCTTTCATGGAAGTAGTCATCATGTAAATCTATACGTACCGTTTTTAATCTGCTTCACTCCTTCAATTTCTTTGGCAATGACAGACAATGTTGGTTCGCGATTATATGCCTCGTCAATGACGACTCTCTGTGATAGGTCGTGTTGAGTGACAATATCGTCAGCAAAAACTGTCTCTGCTACCTTTGCTACTTCCGTAAGATCAGGTGCAAATTGCAACATCGCCTTAATACGTGATATGTGGTAAGTGTTTGAAACAACAAAGATGCGCTTGAGTGTATGCTGTTTTATAATATGGTCAAGAGCTCGTAATTGCTGATATGTATTATTACTCTGATTTTCTTCAATAATACTTTTCTCTGGCACACCATGTTCAATTAATTCTCGCTTCAAAACTCCAGATAGAGATAGACCTTCTGGAAGTATCCTCCCACATTCTCCGTGGCCACCAGAAACAATCATAATACGTTGTGGGTCTTTTTCATACAAATAATATCCCGCAAGAAGGCGGATATTACTTCCAAGCGGCCCGCAGTCGCTTCTCACAAAATCACTACTTACCCACTCGCCCGCTTCATTACGTTTTATTCCTCCTGATATTATGCAAACGGCTTCTTTAAATTTCATATGATGTAATATTAAGAGTTTCTGCCCGTACCCCACACATGAGCTTCTTTTGGTACATTGATCAGAGCCAGTTCTGGATGAGCTTCAAAAATAGCAATTATCTCATCAGTTGTCTTTCCTTGAACATCGTATTCCTCAATCAACTTTTTAACCAATAGAAAATCCTCGTTTGTATCGACCGTCACACGATATTGGCTGTCATTTTTATCTCTGGTGTAGTGTTTCAAGACAACATTGCCCGAAACATTTTGAATAATATACGGGGTAACATGTTCTTTTTGAAAATCTGTCATAGCATGTTGATATGCATCCTCAAGCAATTTAAACGAAAATATTTCAAAATTAAAACCATGAGGATATGTCAGCTCTACACAATTTGAAAAATGCACATATTCATTATTAAAGGCCAAATAGCGAGACACCGCGTCTTTTATCATCGCTCCGTCAATCAATGGGCAGTCCGAGGTAATACGTACAATTACATCAAGATTATTTTCTTTAGCGCACTCGTAATATCTGCTCAATACATTATTTTCGTCCCCACGGAAAAAAGCAATGTTGTTCTCTCGAGCAAAGGTCTCAATAATATCATTGCTCGGCGCGATACTGGTGGCAATATACAATGGAATACCACTTTTTTTCAGATTTTCCACAAAATACCACAGCATAGGCTTACCGTCAATCGGTAACATCACTTTGCCCGGCAAACGCGTGCTGACCATCCGAGCTTGGGTAATAATCCCTATTTTTTTATCTTTGTTTTTCATAAAAATCCTCAACGCTTTTTATCACATAATCCTGTTCCTTTTTTTTTAGAGAAGGAAAAAGAGGCAAGCTCAGACATTTTTCATAATATTTTTCAGCAACTGGAAAATCTCCTTTTTTATAGCCAAATTTTTTGTAATAAGGCTGTAGATGTATTGGTATATAGTGAACTTGGCAGTTTATTCCTTTTATTTTAAGATATTCATACAATTCTTTTCTCTTGTCCGTCTGGATTATATAAAGATGGTAAGCGTGTCCAAATCCACTATCTATATTGGGACACAATAAATCCGCGTTTTTAATTTTTTTAAAAGCTTCGTTGTATCTTCTTACAATATCCTTCCTTTTCTTTAAATTATTTTTCGCCTGTTTAAGCTGGCTTACACCCAAAGCCGCTTGAATATCGGTAAGTCTATAATTGAATCCAAGTTCTTGCATTTCGTAATACCAACCTCCATGACTCTGGACCATTTTCTCCGCATCTTTGGTTATGCCATGGTTTCGAAGTGAAAGTATCTTCTTGTATAAATCTCGGCGATTTGTTGTTATCATGCCTCCTTCCCCAGCAGTAATATGTTTTACTGGATGAAAAGAGAAAACGGAGAGGTCGGAAAACTTTCCGTTCCCGCACTTTTGTCTTACACCTCGGCTATCAATAAAATATCCTCCAGGCGCATGGCAAGCATCTTCAATAATCCAAAAATTATACTTGAGGGCTAGTTTATGGAAAGATTCCATATTTGCTGGATATCCAGCAAAATCAACGACTATTAGTCCTTTAATGTATCCTTTCGGCTTATTTTTGAGAAAATCTTCTAACTTTTTTATATCAAGAAGATAATTGTCAGGATTGATATCAATAAATTTTATCTCACCACCGCAATAAAGCACACAATTTGAACTTGCTACAAAACTTATAGGAGTTGTAATAACTCTGGTACCAGAATGAACACCTAGGGCTAAAGCTGAGAGATGCAGTGCCGCAGTGCCATTTGAGACCGCTACTGAATATTTTGAACCAACATAAGAAGCAAAGGCTTTTTCAAATCTTCCAATAATAGGTCCCTGAGTTAAGAAATCTGATTTTAAAACTTTAACTACGGATTTTATATCATTTTTTGTTATGTTTTGCCTTGCATAAGGGATCATTTTTTTGACATCATCGTTTTGATAACTCCCACATCTAGCCATTCGCTATTTGTGTTGCTGGAGTAGATAAATTGTTTATCAACCAAATGAGTATATTTTAAATATTTGGAATAAATTTTCGATTTGTATGATGAAGATGACAATATTACATAATACTTACCAACATTAAAAGTATTTTTTGCTTCTTCTTGAGTTATGAGTGTTTCATGAATTTTTTCACCAGGTCGAATACCCGTTATTTTTATATTACTATTGGGAATAAGTGCACTAAATAGATCAACCATCTTCATGGAAGGAATCTTTGGCACAAAAATCTCTCCTCCAACCATATTTTTTAAAGAAAAAGTTACCAGATCAGAGCATTGACCAAGATTTATAAAAAAACGAGTCATGTCTTTGTGAGTCAAAGATGGTGATTTCCCGATATTATTTTTAATGGTTTCCACTATGCTTCCCCTACTTCCGATAACATTGCCATATCTCACAACCGAAAAATCCGTACTCTTTTTACTTTTGCTTGAATTATAAACATTGCTGGAAACAAATAATTTTTCGGCACACATTTTGGTAGCCCCGTATAAATTAACGGGGTGAGCGGCCTTATCGCTAGAGATAAGCAACACTTTATTAACACCACAGTCCAAAGAAGCGTTTATAACATTTTGGCTACCAATGATATTGGTTTGTATAGCCTCAAACGGGTTATATTCGAGTGTTGGTACTTGCTTTAGAGCAGCAGCATGAATCACAATATCAACCCCCTGGAAAGCCCTTTGTAATCTAGACAAATCTCTTATATCACCTAATAAAAAACGTATGTTTTTGTGCTTGGAAAATTCTTCATGCATTCTAAACTGCTTAAATTCGTCACGACTGAAAATTACGACCTTTTTGGGTTTAAAATTATCCAGCAAAAAGTGAGCAAAATTATGCCCAAATGTTCCAGTTCCACCTGTTATAAGTATAGTCTTGTTGTTGTACATTATTTTTAAGTGTAGTATGACAATATCATAATATTGAAACAATTCAAACACCCCACACCATGTTGTATAAAATGATTAAATCTATTCTTAAAAAACCCAGGAATTTGCCATTCGTTGGATATTTCAGACAAGATATTCTGATTATATTAAATAATGGGGCCAGAGACATGCATGGTCTTTTTTTAGTCTACATGTATATAAAATACGCACTAAACTTGAAAGTAAAAATTAAATCTGTTCTTTCGATGAGAAGATACTGGATAAAATTATACTGTCCAAAAGTAGTAATACATATCTCTATAGATCATCCTTCTACAGTCGAAGACTATAAAATGCTGGGTGGTATGAGGAGCATATGTCTTATGTCCCCAACAGAAGTTTTTGCGACTCCCGATCCGAAAGATGTTATCAGCAAATATGATTATAAGGAACTTATTTATGGGGCATTGTTACCTGGAGAAAGAACCAAAGATATACTTATAGAAAACGATAAAATCTTTCCGAATCAGGCTTTTGTTGTCGGATATCCTACTCTTGATTGGAGTAATCCCGAATTGAGAAGATATTTTCTATCCCAACGTGATTTTAAGAGAAAAAATAATATTGCTGAAACGCATAAGATAATATTGTTAATATCATCTTTTTCGGTAGCAGACATGAATTTTTCAAAATGGGAAAAAGATTATTTTAACCTGCCTAAATCTCTCACTAAAAAAAGAGTTGAGGATTTCAGCACTGATGCTAAAGAAATGAGAATACGAGCTATTTCTGATATATCTCAATTGCTTGCTGATAACCCTAATTGGCACCTGATAATTAGAAAACACCCCTTTGAGAACAGCTCTGTTTATGAGAAAATACTGAGCGGACAAAACCAAATAACATATGCACCTGCTGAAATGGACATCCATGACCTTCTATCAGTAAGTGATGTTGTTGTTCATTGGAATTCTACCGTTTCGGTCCAAGCGTGGATTTTTGACAAACCAACGATACTCTTACACCTTGAAAAACAATTCTTTCTTAACAAAGAGGAAGAGGCGTCTGAAAATGGAAATTATATTTGTTTCAACAAACAACAACTAAACATAGCATTATCTGAAGCTTTAGACAAAGGTACTCCTTTCGAACAAATAAAAACCCGCAAGGAATTTCTAAACAACTGGTTTGATGGCGCAGATGGTAAATCATCGGTAAAAATAGCTAATTTGGTGGCAAGGTTAGCAAAACAAGATATCCATGTGTCCAGCAAATTAAGTGTAATTGATATTATCAGAGGAATTCGAGACTTAATAAAATATAAATCATTGTTTACTTTTATTAGAATACTAAGATTGTTGAATTTAAAACCAAAAATTTCTGCCTTTATGAAAACTCAAAAACAATACGATTATTTTAATTTGGATTTCTTTGGTATTAGAATGGAGAATAGACTAAAAAATATTGTTCCCGAGCTTTTTAATAAATCTTCATGAAAAGAATAGTCAGAAAAATTTCTTGGTATCTAAAAAGAATGTCAGGGATTTTTCTTTGTTATGGAGAGAAGTTTTGTTTGTTTGATCTAAGCAAAAAATGGAGTAAAGCGAACATATGTAGTGGACCAATTAAGATTCCAGGGTATTGTAGTATAGACATACAACCAACGGCAGATATATGCATTGACCTAGAAAATAGACTCTTGCCTTTTAAAGACAACTCTGTAGACACGGTAGTTTGTATTTCAGCTATCAATTATTTCTCTAGAGAGAGAGGTCATGAAATCATTGAGGATGTATATAGAATTTTGAAAAGAGGAGGAATCGCTAGATTTGCAACACAAGATCTTTTTGAAATTTCCAAGAAATATGTCAATATGGATAAAGACTTTTTCTTCCAAAGGCTATCGAATGGGAAAGACAGGTTTTATGGAAAAACAATGGCCGATAAAATAAATTCATGGTTCTATGGGTATAAAACAACAGGAGAAAAACGGTGCCGATATTTTTACGATTTTGAGACTTTGGCTCTAATATTCAAAGAAGTAGGATTTTCAAAGATAGAGAGAAAAAATTATATGCAAAGTGATATTCCGGAAATCAAATCTATAGACAACAGACCGGACCAGATGTTTTTTCTTGAAGCGGTTAAATGAAATTGTATGAAAACTAATATTTCCAACACATTGAAAAAATTATGGGATTCAATCAATCCATTCCGTCAGCTAGTTATTCGATCAATCAATAAAATAAATTACATTGAATACAATAAGCCGGTGTTTGACAAATTCAATGAACGCCCCGTTGAATATAGCTTCATTTTTGAACAAATTAAAGAATTGTATCCAAAAACAATTTTGGACGTAGGTACCGGAATAACCGCCCTACCCCACCTTATGGCCAATTGTGGCTGTAAAGTGACCGCAATAGATAACATCAAGGATTATTGGACCAATGGCATGTTTAATCGACATTATCACATCATAAACGACGACATTACCAACTCAAAATTAAAAGATACTTTTGATATGATCACGTGCGTCAGTACTTTAGAGCATATTGAAAAATGCGACCAAGCGGTCAAATCAATGTTTTCCCTTCTAAAAAATGGAGGAGTTTTAGCACTCACTTTTCCTTACAACGAAAAGATAGGAGTTCCAAACGTTTATTCTCTTCCAGATTCAACTGCAAAAAATCTACCTAAATATAAAACAAGAGCCTATTGTCGGGAAGATCTAAACAGGTGGCAAAAACAAAATAACGCCATTATTGTAAAACAGGAATATTGGAAATTTTTTACCGGAGAATATTGGACAATCGGTGATATGATTTTACCACCGTCAAAATCCAGTCGGGATGATAAACATCATATATCCTGTTTATTGTTCAAAAAAAGATAAAATGCTTTTTTTAAAAAAAATAGTTCGAAGAGCAAAAAAAATTAGGGAGACATCTGAAATATATTCAAATTTTCCTGAATTGAAGATAAAACATCCCATACAAAAAGATGTTGCTCATTTAGAAGCAGCTATGAAATGGCTGTGTTTGGCTCAAGATGAGACAAAAGTAGGCGGAGTTTCAGCATTATACAATTTACAAAAAAAGAAGTGGGGCAATGCCTATAGAGAAACTACCGGCTATATAATTCCGACATTTATAAACTACAGCAAAATAAGCAAGAATCAGGATTTTGAAAAAAGAGCTTTAGAAATGGGTATATGGGAGCTAAACCAACAGCTGTCTGATGGCTCTTTTGGGGAAGAATCAAAGGATGGAGGTATGAAAAGAAAAATTTTTAATACAGGACAGGTTATGCTTGGCATGTGTTTTCTTTATGATTACACCAAAGATAACCGTTATCTTTCTTCGGCAAAAAAATCCGCAGAATGGTTGGTGCACAACCAGGAAAAAAATGGCAGTTGGGAAAATCATACTACCAAAGGAGCACGAACTTACCATTCACGAGTAGCGTGGCCGCTTCTTGAAGTTTATAAAAGAACAGGAGAAAATAAATCCAAAATAAGTGCAGAAAAAAACCTACAATGGGTTTTAGGTCAACAAATGGAAAATGATTGGTTCAAAAATTGTAGTTTAGGAGAAGAAAACAAGCCGTGGACTCATTTGGTTGCTTATACGATACGAGGGCTTTTGGAAAGCTCAAATCTAAACGGCTCACGGGAAATATTTGACTCTGCATACAAGTCAGCCAAAAGAATGCTTGAAGAATATAACAAGAGAACATCCTTTAAATTTAATTATTTACCGGGGACATTTGATGAAAATTGGAAATCCAAAGATAAGTACAGTTGCCTAACTGGCGATATGCAGATGGCTATAATATGGCTCAAATTGTTTAATATAACAAAAGAAGAACCTTTCAAAATTGGTGCACAGCGTATAATAAATCAGGTCAAGGAAACCCAGATATTAAAGAGTGCCCATAAGGAGCTGGTCGGAGGAATCGCTGGGTCGTTCCCCATCGAAGGAGATTATGCTAGTTTTACTATACTGAACTGGGCAACAAAATTTTTTGCTGATGCCATAATGTTAAAAATGGACCCAGATATTTCACTACCAGCTTGAAAATAAAGCCTACGATTTATAAAAATTAATCTTTTCCTACTAATTAATGAGCAATTATAGACCCAAAGTAGCCTTTGATACTAATGTCATAGCACATTATAGAGTGTCATTTTTTGTAGAGCTTTCCAAATATTTTGATTTACTTGTAATTGTCAGCGACAACAAAGTAATAGATGGCCTCAAAGATGTGAGGGAGGGGCTTCCTTTCAAAAGTGTGCGCCTGCGAGAGGTGACTGAGACAAGCTTTATCCCCACGTCTAGTCTCTATCACCCAAATATATTGGAAACCATTAAAGATCATGGGACGGAAGTAATTATCTCTTTCAGTTCTTCTCTCGATAGAATGATGATAAACAAGAAAGCACTGTCTTACATAAGATTAAACAACATCAAAACTATATGGATGGGTTGTGATGGATATCTATCTCGAAGTTCATTGATTTCACTTATATTTGAAATATTGAACCCAAGACAAACTCTCAGAATCTTACGAAACATAATAGCCCTATCAAGAGTTGATTATTTTCTCCCCTACTCTTCTCATACCGCAAAATATTTACAATATAGCAGATTCATACCAAAAAACAAAATAAGTGTTGCCCAAAACACTATAGATTCAAAAGAACTAAATACAGTCTACAAAGAAATAAAAAAAAATCCAAACACAAAAAAAGATCCAATGAGAATTGTCTTTGCTGGGAGATTAACTCCAAGAAAAAAAGTAGACGTTTTATTGAAAGCTTTTGCCGAAATACTGAAGAAGTTTCCAAGGGCTAAGCTCGATATAATAGGAGGAGGTTCAGAAGAAGTAAACCTTAAAAAAATAGCTGCTGACTTAAAAATATATTCAAATGTGGATTTTGTTGGGCCCATATATGAAGATAGACATCTGGCGGAAAAACTTTACCGTTCATCACTTTTTGTAATGCCTGGACTTGGAGGATTAGGGCTAAACACAGCAATGTCAGTGGCTCTACCAATAATATATACTCATGCGGATGGCACTGAGGAAGATATTATGTTTGACACTAAAAATGGATGGTATTTTGATGGAAGCGTAAAAGATCTAACAGCCAAAATAGAAGTGGCTTTAAGCGACCCAAAAAGATTAGCTAGCATGGGAGAGTTTTCCGAAAAATTAATAACCCAAAAATTTACCATAGAGAATATGGCCAAGATTTATAAAAATGCCATATATAAGGTAATAGAGATGCAATGAAAAAAAATAAAATAAAAATATTAAATATTGTTGGAGCGAGACCAAATTTTATGAAAATCGCTCCACTTTTTAAGGAATACAGAAAAAATAAGACAATTGTTCCGGTTCTTGTACATACAAATCAGCATTCTGATGAAAAAATGTCAGGAGTATTTTTAAAATCACTTAATATACCAAGGCCAAATTATAATTTAAATATAAATAAAAAAAGCCCGATATCAACCATATCCAGTATCATGTCCGGTCTTGAACCAATTTTAAAAAGAGAGAGACCAGATCTTGTCGTTGTGGTTGGAGATGTTAATTCGACTTTAGCCGGAGCTTTAGCGGCAAATAAATCGGGAATAAAAGTGGCCCATGTAGAAGCAGGTTTGCGAAGCGAAGATTTGAATATGCCAGAAGAAATAAATAGGATATTGGTTGATCATATATCTGAAATTCTTTTTGTAACTGAAAAATCCGGACTTAAAAATCTCCAAAAAGAAAACGTAACAAAATCAAAAATATTTTTTGTTGGCAATACAATGATAGACAACCTTATTAATACACTTCCCAAAATAGATAGATCGAAGATACTCAATAAAATAGGTATTGAAGGAGATAAATATATTGTTCTTACGATGCACCGCCCTTCAAATGTAGACTCTCGGAAAAAATTATTGACTCTTATAGAAATGAAAAAAAGGATAATAAAAGATACTAGCATGAAAATCATATTCCCTATTCATCCGAGAACTTTGAATAATGTAAAAATCCACGGATTGTTGGGAGAATTGAAGAAGATAAAGGATCTGATTGTTGTGGACCCATTGGATTATTTAGATTTCATAAAATTGATAAAGAAAAGTTCTCTTATACTTACAGATTCTGGAGGAATACAGGAAGAGGCCGCTTATCTCAAAATCCCTACTATAACTTTAAGAGAGTCCACAGAGAGGCCGAGCACTGTAGAGTGCGGAGCCAATGTTCTTCATCAGATTGGAAATGTAGACGATCTTATAGAAAAAATAAAAATAGCGTTGACTGTCAAACGTAATTCAATTAAAGACATACCTCTAAATGACGGCAAGGCAGCACAAAAAATTGTCAAAACGATACTAAATGCCTTCTAACGTTGAACCTACCAAAAATAAATCTATTAGTCTATAATCAAAATATGTCAAAAATATTAGTAACAGGCGGATTGGGATTTATAGGCAGTCATTTTGTAGAAATGGCCTTAAAAAATGGTTGGGAGGTAATAAATGTGGACAAAATGACTTACGCCATAAGAAAAGACACTAACTTCACAAAACATCCTAAATACACTTTTATAAAAAATGATGTTTGTGATCTAAAAAGCCTCCCCGCGAGTTTAGATTTTATAGTAAATTTTGCCGCTGAATCCCATGTTG
>C687J35174_10012653_pt1 | contig 10285 bp, 8 predicted proteins | sample RifCSPhighO2_01_FD_35174 | JGI IMG/M metagenome (IMG submission 35174)
CATGCAAAGGAAGTTGCTTCTCTTCTAGGCATGCTTGTAAGATCCACTGGAAAATCTCAGAGGGGAATCGGAGTAACAAGGCAGGATGTCAATGTTTCTGTCACCGGAGGAGCAAGAGTGGAAATAAAGGGCTTCCAGGATATTGACATGATTGAGAAGGTTATTGAAAAAGAAGTGCAGAGGCAGCTTGATATTATTTCCAAGAGCGTAAAACCCAAAGAAGAGACAAGGGCTGTAAGGGAGGATGGATCAACAGAATTTATGAGACCCCTTCCAGGAGAACACAGGATGTATCCAGAAACAGACGTCCCTCCAATTCCTGTCACAAAGGAAGTTCTAAAGAATGTAAATATCCCGGAGACATGGCAGGAGAAGTCAAAGCGATTTGAGAAATATCTTCCGAGGGTCATGGCGGAGCAGATGGTAAAGTCCGATTATTCAGAAATATTTGAGGAGCTTATGAAGAACAATGATCCTGTTCTTGTTGCAAATACGCTCCTTTCAGTGTTGAAAGATCTTAGGAGAAAAGGCATGAAGACGGAGAACATTGCAGACAAACATCTTATAGAGCTTTTTTCAGCCATTAGGTCAGGGAAGATGTCCAAGGAAGCAATACCCAGTGTTCTTGAGATTGTTGGAATAGAGAACGCCTCTGTTGAAGAGGCCTTGAAGAGGAGCGGTTTGCAGGGGATGTCTGAGGCTGAGCTGAGAAAAGCAGTCAAAGGCGTTCTAAGCAGGCATCCTGAACTTGTTAAAGAGAAGAAGATATCTCCACTAATGGGCGAGGTCATGAAAGTTGTTCGAGGCAGGATATCGGGCCAGGTTGTGAAGAAGGTCCTAGACGAGGAATTGGGCTTATAAGCTGGGAATGCTCATTGCGGTTAAGAATAAGTAGGCCCTCGCAGATTCTCCCCAAATCTCTCATCAACCTTTACAATTTCAAAAGGTGTCAGTATCATCTGCTCAACATCCTCCCCCCTGAAATCTGAGGCTATAACATGCCAGTGACCGGGTATTGTGCTGTACAAATCCTGCATAATGCAGAATAGTGGGACATGGCTGAATTCCTTTTTCCCTATCTCCCTTAGCTTTGCCTTGGCATAATCTTCCAACTCTTTAGGTATATCCTTTCCGTGCTTGTTTACAACAACCATTATTCTCTGTTTATGCCCCTTTTTGTTCTTTGTTTCAATAATTGTGACCTTTTCATCCCTATATAATACAACTTCTTCGGGCCTATGGTCTATTGTACAGAGCTTGCACTCCATTCATTCACCTACTATAGTTATTACGATCTCCCTTTTCCTGTCTCTAACGTCGTTCTCCAGAATGAATATTCTTTGGTATGTTCCTAGGATAAGATCTGAATTTTCTACCGGAATGCTCTTCTCGCTTCCCAGAAGAATAGCCCTTATGTGGCTATGGGCGTTTTCAGGATGAGTCCATATCTTCTTGGAGCTCGCTACATCTTCCAAAACATTCTTTATGTCTTCCAGAAGATCGGGTTCGTTCTCATTTACAAGAATTGCAGCCGTTGAACCCAATGCTGCTATGCTGCATATCCCGGATCCTATCTCAGACTTGGCAACAACATCCCTGACACTATCTGTTATATCCACAAATATGCCGCTCTGCGTCTTAACAGCTATTTTTTCCCTGCATACTGCCATGCCAGTATTCTTGGTCCTATGGCATTTAACCTTATCGCCGAGAAGCCCCTTTCGTAGGAAGCTCACCGCGAAAGCTGGGGGCAGTTCACGCATATATGAGAACGTTGGGTGACGTAGACCACCACAAAGATTAAATTCTACGGAAGCGTATAATTAGTATCACTGGTAGGTAGATATGTTCAATAAATACTTCACTCGGGACGAAGAGAAAAGGGAGAGAGGGGTAGATATAGATGCATTTCTCTATGCGCCATTGAAGGGCTCAGAAGCAGCCGCCAGCGCAGCAAAACCAGTGCCAGCGAAAACAAGCGGAAAGCCCGCGTCTGCAGGCAAGGGAAAACCTAGCATCAAGGACTACAACTCTACGAAAGCATATCTGGAGGCAACTGGGAGGGAATTAGATGATTATTTCGACTGCTCTCCTGAGGGAAGATATGTTGAATCTGCAATAGACTATACGCGTTTCGTAGCCAGGACCATAATGGCTGGAATATATGATCATAAGAAGGCAGAAAATGACAACAAGAATGTAAAGAAAAACAAAATAACTGAAGAGGAACTGACTCAGGCTCTAAGAGCCAAGTCTATGCTTGATGAATTATATGAGAAAAGAAAGAGGTCTGCTGGAAGAACAAGGGAATTCCTTGACGCCTATATACAGAAAATAGAATTTCATGGAGGACGCATTGCAGACGTTTACAACAAGACCAGAAAAAGGCAGGATAGGTTGAAGAGCCAGCAGATTGCAAGACTTGAGACTGTGAAGAAGGCTGTACTGGATGTAGGTGCTTTGAGAATCGGCGGGGCAGCTGGATTGTATGAGATATGGCCTGATGCATTCCAGGATGTGGATCTGCATGTGGGATCGATACATATTCACCCAAAGGACTGGGCCTTAATGGCTTCTGCCTTATGGATAGTAGGAACTACAGTCGTAGCCGACAGGTGGAGACAGAGAAGAGAAGATAGGATAGCGAGGCAGGAGGAGGCAATATGGAACGAGGCCGGAGAGAGCGTTACCAAGATTTATGAACAGGTAACAGAGCAGACAGCAGACAGGTGGCTAAGAATATTCAGATATCCTACCGTAGAACATATGCAGGGTAGTCATGGATTCATCCCGTTAAGACCAGAGAAAGATGGAAACGGCTCGTATGCCTAGCCCAAAGCGGCTTCCTCAATAACAAACTCACCAGAGCTGGTCTGTTTATCCCAGATTTTTTTCGATTTCTTTATCGTTATCCTTCTCCTGAATATGGGGCCAAACAGGACTTTGCTGTCATATTCCCCGCCCTCCCCGCCAAGGTTCATCCTTGTCTTCTTTGCAATATCTATAAGATCCTTGATTGCGGCTTCATCCAACCTTCTTCCCAGCCATCTCTCATCCAGTCCGTGCGCAGCAACTCTTGTGAATATAACTTCAAAGCCGTCCTTCACAATGTTGCGAAGATACTGCTCGAACTCTGTGTGCCACAATGGCGCTAGAAGCTTCAGACCGAGTTCGTCGCAGACTCTCTGGACCCGTATCCTCTGATAGTCAGAGGCAAGGGCACCGCAGACAACTCCTTCTGCCTTGATCTTGCTAAGAAACTGTTTTAAATCTTCAACCTCCTCTTCCTTTTTTCCAGCGCTCTTCGCTTCTATGATCTTCAGTCCCATTGCTTCTGCCTGCAGTTTTGCAAGGAATGTGTTTGAGGTGTCATACATGTAGCTCTCATGGTTCTTGCTGTAAACTGTGAGAAGTGTTACAATCTCGTGTCCTTGTTGCAGGGCTTTGTACAACGCATATGTGGAGTCCTTCCCTCCAGAGAACAATGCTACTAGTTTCATGCAAATCTTTTGTAAGCAACCCTTTAAATAGTATTTAAATACTAGTTTCGCTCTTTAAAGATAGGTGATTCTAAATGGGTTTTCGGATAAAAGTTGAGAATGTTGTTGCTTCTGCGACGCTTAATGTCAGCATAAAACTTGAAAAGCTGGTCGCAAACTGGGATGGAGTTGAATACGAACCTGAACAGTTCCCGGGCCTTGTCTACAGGTTAAAGGAGCCGAAGGCTGCTGCTTTGATCTTTTCTTCCGGAAAGGTTGTTTGCACAGGGGCAAAGTCTCCGAAGGATGCAAAGTTGGCTGTTGCGAGAATCGTAAAGGACCTTGCGAAGATCAACATAAAGGTCCCTCCAAACTACAAGGTTCAATTGGAGAACATTGTTGCCTCTGCAAAACTTGACCGAGAATTAAACTTAGACATGATCGCGTTCAACCTTGAGAATACGGAGTACGAACCCGAGCAGTTTCCCGGTCTTGTCTATAGGATGGAGGACCCGAAGGTAACGTTCCTTCTTTTCGGATCCGGAAAGCTGATCTGCACAGGCGGAAGGGGAATTTCCGATGTGAAGAGGGCTGTCGAAAAGGTTGACAAGAAGCTGAAGTCATTGTCAAGGAAGAGCAGACCATAGTTTTCCACTGGAAAACAGAATATGGAAAAATTTTCCTCTGGATAAAGGCATTTAAATCTACAAAACAATAAAAAAGACATGATTTCTAAGCAGATGCTTGAACAAAAAGAATCAAGAGTAGATGAACTGGAGGACTTCTTCAGGAAGTATTACCTAAACCAGATTTTGACTGCGCAGGCCGAAGGGAAAAAATCCATTGAGGTTGACTTTTCCCTTCTCGACCGCTATCCGAATATCGCGGATTTCCTCATGAACGAACCTGCGACAGCCCTTGAAGAGATGAGGGACGCTGCGAAGAATGTGGGATCAAATGAGGGGGAGGAGCTGGAGATAAGGATCTTCAACATCCCCCAGCAGTGCCACAAGAGGATCAGGGACCTGCGATCAGCTCACATAGGAAAATTGATTGTTGTTGACGGAACTGTTAGAAGGGCCTCTGACATAAGGCCTGAGATATACGAAGCTGTTTTCAAGTGCCAGAGCTGCGATTACCTGAAGACCGTGGAGCAGATCAACAAGCAGATAAAGACCCCGATGTTCTGCGATTGCATGGGCGACTGCGGGAAACATATGGGAAGTTGCAAGGGCAAGTTTGATTTTAATCCAGTTTCCACAAAGCTCAGGGACATGAGGTACATTGTGATTGAAGAGCCTTACGAGATAGTAACTGGGGACAAACCTGGAATGATTACTGTCTATCTAAAAACCAGCTTAACATCAACAGAGATGCAGAGGAAGACTGATCCAGGCGCAAGGGTCAGGGTTTATGGGGTTATGAGAGATATCAGAAGGGTCGTGAAGGGAAAGCCCGGAACCCAGCTGGATGTTATCATAGAAGCCAATAACGTGGAGAACGCTGAGATCGAGTGGGAGGAGATCGATCTCACGCCCGAGGACGAGAGGATCATCAAGGAACTGTCAGCGGATCCTGATGTATACAAAAAACTGACAGCNTCGATCGCNCCNTCCATATACGGGCTGGAGAAAGTCAAGGAGGCGATTGCTCTGCAGATNTTCGGAGGNGTTCCCCACAAAATGCCGGATGGGACAAGGCTGAGAGGCGACATTCANATTTTATTGCTTGGGGAACCTGCTTGCTTAGTTGGGGATGAAAGAGTGGTTTTGGGCAACGGGGCAATAATGAAGATGGAGTCTATAGGAGAGAAACATCTTCAGAATATCAACATACCTGTGTATCTTGCACAGGGCTATCAGAGAGGCATAGCTAAGATATTTCACAAATATGACTTTCAGCAGGTTATGGAAATCATAACTGAAAGCGGCAAAAGTATAAAGGGCACTTTCAATCATCCTCTGCTGACCAAGGATGGATGGAAGCGCCTTGATGAGCTAAGGCTGGGCGATGAGGTAAGAACAGCTATATGGATACCCTGTAGCATCCACAGTTATGTAAAAACCAACTGGGAACTTGATAAAAATATGGGCCCTCAGAGCAAAGAAATAAAGATACCTAGGGTTGTTGATGAGAAATTAGCCAGCGTACTTGGATATTTGCTGGCAGATGGTTGGGCGCAAAAATATAGGGTGGGCGCTGTATTCAATTATGAAGAACTGGACTTATTGCCAACCATGCAAAGCTTCTTTAAAGAGCTATTTGATGCGGAACCCAGATTCAACTACAAGAAGACAACCAAAGGCATGAATACAGAAATGGTTTTTAACTATCGTGCTTTGGGCAGCTTACTGCACTTCCTACGGGTAAAAAGAGTTCCGGACCTTATAATGAATTCCAGAAACAGCGTAGTAGCCGCATTTCTTTCCTGGCTATATGACGGGGACGGCTCTGCAATTCCTACAGGAAGAGGTCGCAGAGGAATTTATTATAAGGCGAAGGATGTGGAACTTTTGCGCGACATGCAAGTCNTATTCCTCAGATTTGGTATCCATTCAAGAATTTATGGGAATAATCTTGTGATAAGACAGGCAGGATCTATACAGAAATTTGTCAAATCCATAGGGTTTAATTGCAAGAAGAAGAAAATAAAAATCGAGAAGCTGGCGGAAGAGGTTGGCAAACTGTCCAGAAAGAGAGGCGGGCAGTGGTGGGAGAGGATTGTAAAGATTGCTTATCATCTTCCAGAGACTGTATATGACATAGAGGTTCCAAAGCAGAACAGATTCGTAGCAAACGGCATTGTATCTCATAATACAGCCAAATCGCAGATACTGAAGCTTGTCTCAACCATAATGCCAAGAGGAAAATATGTTTCCGGAAGGGGGACATCGGCTGTCGGACTTACGGCAAGCGTAACCAAGGATGAGGAGTTTATGGGCGGATGGGTGCTGGAGGCGGGAGCGATGGTGCTTACCAACAAGAGCCTGCTTTCCATAGACGAGTTTGAGAAGATGTCCAAGGAAGACCAGATTGCGCTACATGAAAGTCTAGAGCAACAATCATTTGCACATTCATTTGAAATGATAATAGACGATAAAATAGTCAAAATTGGAGATTTTGTAGAGAACATCTTCAAAACCTATCCGGAGAGAATTATAGAGGGTGTAGATTGTTTAATATTACCGATAAACGATCTGGGTCGTAAAATATACACTACTGACTTCAAAGAAATCTTCCCAGTAAATATAAACAGAGTCAGTAAGCATAAAGCCCCTGACACCCTTATAAAAATCAGAACTCAGCATGGCAGAGAAATAGTAGTTACACCAGAACATCCTTGCTGGGTTGTTAGAGACGGTAGAATCACTACAATACCAGCCATAGAAGTTAAAAACTGCGAGTTCTTTCCTATTCCCAAAAAACTTCCTATAGACGGTAAAGTGCAAATGTTCAAACTAGAAAATAATCTAACTGACAAGAGAATAAAGAAAGTGTCTTTTCCAGATCATAATGGACCTGAATTGTGTAAATTCATAGGATATCATATAAGCGATGGAGGCTACGAATTAAATAGAGGTATAAAAAACGGGATTAACTTTGGCAATGCAAACAAAGACCTCATAAATGATTATATAAACACTACTAAGAAACTGTTTAAAATAAGCCCCTATGTGCAAAGGGTTAATGACAAACAAACTTCTGTTAGATATGTATCTGTTCAGTTGGTTGACTATTTGAAACAGATAGATCCTATGCTTTTAGAAAGTGATTTCAAAAAGAGGATTCCTTTAGAATTACTTAATTGCAAGAAAGAAGATATGGCAAAATTAATTAGAGCACTTTTTGATGGAGATGGAACTAGTGTAAATGTTTTGAGAAATGGGTTACGAATATCCTTGTCGACCCCAAATAAAGAGCTGGCAAAGCAGGTCCAAGATCAATTGCTTAGATTTGAGATAAGATCGAGCATACAAAGAGACGGTTTATATTATAAAGTCGATATATCGGGCCAAGATAATATCAAGAACTTCTATAATGAAATAGGATTTTTATCAAAAAAGAAAAGCTTGCGAGTATCCAAGTATTTATCCAAGGATAAAACATATCGTTCTGTTGTTAATGTAGTTCCTAACTGTGCATTGTCACTACGCAGCCTTTTCAAAAAACTTAGAGTTGCTCAAAGAGAAAACATAGGATATACATTGGGCAAACATAATTTATATAAGAAAACCTTACAAAAATATGTATTATTGTTGAATAAAAAGGTTAATCTTCTGCAAAAATCTTTAGAATTGCTTGATAGAAATCCAATGTTATACTCATCTAAAATGAGAGAAATCCTTGATATATCGAGGAATGAACTAGCTAAAAATATGGGCTTATCATCATATTTAGTTGGTAGATGGGAAGAATCCAATGATAAAATAAAGATAGATATGCTAAGGAATCATCTACGTCGTTTGATATTAAGATCTTTGTCTTCAAAGCAAGATTTGATTGAATTAGAGAAATTGGCATTTGGAGATATTGAATGGACAAAGGTTACTAAAGTGGAACCAATAAAAAATACTACAGATAAATGGGTTTATGATGTTACAGTGGAGCCTACGAGGTCTTTCGTAAGCGAATGCTTGGTTCTTCATAACACCATAAGCATAGCGAAGGCTTCGATAGTTGCCACGCTTCCCTCGCAGACAGCTGTGCTGGCTGGGGCGAATCCGAAATACAGCAGATTCGACAGGGCAAGGCCCATAGGCGAGCAGACAGACATACCCCTGACCCTGCTGTCCAGGTTTGATCTGAAGTTTGTTTTGCGCGACATACCTGACAGGGAGCTTGATGAGAAGATGGCTACGCATATCATGGAGGCAAGACTGAGGCCTGACAAGGTTGAACCTGTCATCTCTGTCCAGCTCCTGAAAAAATTCATTGCATACTGCAGGAAGAACTGCTCGCCTGAAATGACAAGGGATGCGCTGGAGGAGATGAAGAACTATTACATCAAGATGAGGTCCATGTCAACGGACGAAACGCTTGCCATTACGCTTAGACAGAACGAGGCCCTGATGCGTCTTTCAGAGGCTTCTGCCAGAATCAGGCTTTCTCCGGTTGTGACAAAGGATGACGCTATGCGTGCCATAGACATAATGAGCTTCTCCATCAGGGAACTGGCTTATGACTTTGACACAGGGAAGATAGATATTGACAGGACAGAAGGGATCGCAAGTTCGCAGAGAGGAAAAATCAATTTGCTGCTTGACCTGATCATCAGGATGGAGAAGAAGTTCGGAAAGCAGATATCTCGAGAGGAATTAAGGATTGCTGCAAGGGACGAAGGAGTGGAGGAGTCTGTAACAGACGAGCTGATTGAGAGATTGAAGAGGGATGGGACGCTCTATGAGCCGTTCCAAGGATTCATTGCGAGGGCGAGATAGATGGAGAACAGAAGGTTCACTGCTTTGAAGGTCTCTGTGGAGGAGCTGACCGGAGGGAGGTTTGTCAAGAAAGGGGGGATGGAGGGGAGCTATATACTCAGTCACTTTGGAAGGAGAATCTCCAGGGCAAGGATAATGGCCTTGGTTGTGGACAAGTACATTTCCCCTGATGAGAAATACGCTGCAATCACCCTGGACAACGGCAGAGACACAATACGCTGCAAGTCGTTCGTTAACATAAAAATATTCAATGAGATCAACCCCGGGGACCTCGTTGATGTGATGGGAAAGGTCAGGGAGTATGGAGGGGAGGTCTACATCATGCCCGAGATCGTCAGGAAGGTCCCTCCCAACAGCGAGACGCTGCGGATGCTTGAACTCAACAGGATTGTGCTTGAGCAGAAGAAGAAAATCTCCAAGTTGCGCGACATAAAGAAGCAGATCACAGACCTGAATGAACTGAAGAAGGTTATAATTCCTTTTATGCCCTATGAGGAAGCTGAAGCGATCCTTGAGGCAATGGACGCTTTCACAGAGATACAGGACGATGAGATTAAAACAACCGAAGCCAAGGACCTTATACTGAAGGCTATTACAAAATTGGATGAGGGAACAGGCGTGGAGTACAAAAGTGTCATAGCTGAGGCAGGCGTTGGGGAGACTGTTGCGGACTTGGCTATACAAGAGTTATTGCAGGATGGTGTCTGTTTCGAACCGACGCCTGGAAGAATAAAGAAGCTGTGATCTGATGGTCCGAAAAAACCGCAAGGAGAAATCCAGATGGAATCTGGCGCTGATTGATGGTTCATACAAACCTCCTAAAGAAGCGCCGAGGTATTTAAGAGGTCTCGATATAATAAGGAGATTATGATGAACTACGAAGAGCTATTGGAAAAGGCAGAGAGGGAGATGCCCAAGAGCATCCAGAAGGGGGAGCGGTTCGAGATACCGAAGGCTGAGATTGCTATTGAGGGAAACACCACCATTATAAAAAATTTCTTAACAATTTCAGGGGCGTTCAGAAGGGAGCCGCAGCAGATTTTGAAATACTTATCAAAGGAGTTCGGAACCCCTGCGAACCTTGAAGGGCAGAGGGCTGTTCTAAACTCGAGGGTCATGGGGAGCGTTGTGCAGAAAAAAATAGAGGACTATGCGAAGAGATATGTTATCTGCAAGGAATGCGGCGGACCTGATACGAACCTGGCGAAGCATGGAAAAATATTGATGTTCAAGTGCGAAGTCTGCGGCGCTACTTATTCTATGGAAGGTTAATTTACGAAAAAAATTGCAAGAAATGCGGACATAGAGAATGTGATCATTGCCATGTTATACAACACTGAAAAATGGTAAACTTTGTTGCAATGGAGA
>C687J35174_10012655_pt1 | contig 10285 bp, 13 predicted proteins | sample RifCSPhighO2_01_FD_35174 | JGI IMG/M metagenome (IMG submission 35174)
AGCAGTTAGCCAAACTCTTCTACTTAACCGGTCTCACTCCTAGTACGGATAATACAAAATAATCCCAGATTTAGTACCTATTTATGCTAAAATATCCAGTATGTCTTTAAAAGTTGAAATTATTGGTTTGCCGAATGTGGGTAAAAGTACCCTTTTTGACAATTAAATTATTTGAGCGTATAATAGGCAGCAAAATGATAATTGATGAAGGCGGAGTACCAGTTGGAAGTTTATCTGATTATATTTCGGTCGGACTGGATAAAGTAGCTGCTAAAAAAATAGAACAGGAGAGACAATTAATTGAGAGGAAAAATAGGGAAGTGGATGCCTGGTTTCAACGCACCAAACCTTTAAGAGCCCACTTATTGGAATTAGCAAAACCACTTAATATGCTGCTTGATCAATTTACGGTAAGAGAATTATTAAAGGAAGCACAATCCCAATTTCTGCAAGGTGGCATAATTAGAAAATTGGAGCCTCAAATTTATCGAAGTATTGTATCACAGCCAGATGATCCTGATTTTTACAGAAAGTTTAATCTTCCTGAGTCACAAGCGCATCCAAATGATCATCACAGGGGCAATCAACCGCTCTATCACAGAGGAGTGATTATAGCCCTTTATTCCTTATTAAATCCTGAATTAGATCCAGATAATTTTGCACGGGCGAATAGAGATCATATGCTAAGTGGAGTCCGTATGTTAGTTGACAGTTGGGATGTAAGACCTGATCCTAATGAGGAAGGATATGGATGGGCTTTAGAATTAGGTGAAAAGTATGTCAGATCAGTATCTAGACAACGGTTGCGTTCAGGTCGTCATGAGTCTCATTCTTGGAGTGTTGGGGGTGGAGATAAGTGGACAGTTACAGGAGAAGGAACAAGTTTTTGGGAAGAAACGGACAGTCGAATTCAAGTTTACGAAACAAGAACTATGGTTGTTGAGGGTATAAGGTTTGCATCAAGGCAAGATCCTTATGATCTTGTGTATAGCTATACAGGTAAGTATAGGCATCCAGATTCAAGAAAAATGGAAACTAGGTATTTAACCCCTCCAAAAATTTTTAATTCTTCGGAATCCCTCAAACAATTAATTGCAAATGATATAGTTAGGGAACAAACTAATTCTATTGATAGATAATAGTAGTCACTTAACTTGATTTACTGATATAATCTCTCCATGTCATCTTTAAAAGTTGGAATTATTGGATTGCCGAATGTGGCCCTTCGCTTCACTAAGGGTAAAGAAAGGATTAAATTATGTCACTTAAAGTAGGTATAGTATGACTCCCTAACGTTGGTAAAAGTACCCTTTTTAATGCTCTTTTGAAAAAAAGAGTGGCTCTTTCTGCTAATTATCCCTTTGTAAATATATTCCCACATTCCAGGTAGAAGCTAGTTACTTAGGAAGTTGATATAGTTTGTTGTTAAATTGGACGATCGTACAAGTTAATGAATACTTTCTTAAGTGGGTGGATTTTTGATAAAAGTGGTACAGTTAAGTTAGTGATTTTCAATATTTTAAAGGTTGTTGGAATAATAATTGTTGTTATCTTACTTTTCTTTTCGTGGCAACTTTTTATTAGATTTTTGCCTTTTGATTCCTCATGAGAGAATAACTATTTCTTTGCCTTTTAACAAAGAGGATGATGACCTAATTTTTATTAATCCAATGGGGGAGATAGATCATCATAAACCACCTAGAGGTCATCCAGGTTTAGATTTTGGATGGCATCACCCAGCACCTTTAATAGCTGTTGCCTCAGGTCAAATTTCTAGGATCAAAGAACATCCACCAGGAGGGCATGGTGAGACTGAGAAAACTTATGATGTAGAGATCGTTAATGGGGTTTATGCTATTCGCTATGGAGAAATAGTACCTTTACCGAGCATAAATGTTGGCACGGTGGTAAACCAAGGTGATGTAATAGGAAGAGGTGGAAAATATGAACAACCTGGAGGTTTAGGGACATATTACAGCACACACTGGGAGTTTGATTATGATACTCCAGTATTTGATAGGCTTTGTCCCTTAACTTATTTTTATAGCGATTCGTTAGCTAGAATTAATGCTATCTGGGAAAAAGTTGGACAAACCTATAATGGTCAATTTCCAGAGCTCTGCAGTGGTTTTTATCATGAAAGAAATGAATGACAACGTTCTCGAGCGTAGCAAGAGGTTGTTACTACGATAGAAACAAGTAGCCTGGTTTGATAAAGGTTACAACTCAGGTTCATTTGATAGCTGTGATACTTTTAAATAAAATCGGAGTTTTTCTGCTAAAATATCCAGTATGAGTTTAAAAGTTGGAATTATTGGTTTGCCGAATGTGGGTAAAAGTACCCTTTTTAATGCACTTCTTAAAAAAAGAGTAGCTCTTTCTGCTAATTATCCCTTTGCTACAGTTGAACCTAATATTGGGGTAGTGGCTGTACCAGATTGGCGGTTGGAAAAATTGGCAGAGTTAGTAAAGGTGGAAGAAAAAATGGATTTTCTGCCGCCACTAGTACCAGCAGTTGTCGAATTTGTAGATATTGCCGGGCTTGTTAAGGGGGCTAGTATTGGTGAAGGATTAGGGAATCAATTCTTGAGCCACATTAGGGAGGTTGATGCCATTATCCATGTGTTGCGGGATTTTGAAGATGAAAATATTGTAAGAGCCGGATCTGAAAATCCCGATGCCGATCGGCAAACTATTGAAACTGAATTGGGACTGGCAGATTTGCAAACTTTAGAAAAGTTAATTATGGGTCAGGAAAAGCAGACAAAAGTTAGCCACGATGCATTAGAAGCTCAAAAGCTGGAGATTTTAAACAAATTAAAAAGTGAGCTAGATGCTGGACATGTTTTGGGAGAATATCAGATAGGAGATGAACGTCTAAGAGACTGGTTTGTCCAGCTACCCTTGCTAAGTACAAAACCCATATTATACGTTTACAATATAGATGAAAATAAGTTATCTAGTGATGATACTCTAGTGTATCATAGTGACCATGAACTAGGTATCTGTGCCAAGTTAGAAGAAGAGTTAGTCGATTTATCTGAAGCAGAGAGACAAGAATATCTCAAATCAGTCGGACTGGAGCAAACCGGACTGGAAAGATTAATTAAGAAAGCCTATCAGCTTTTGGGTTTAGCTTCATACTTAACAGCCGGCAAAAAAGAGGTTAAGGCTTGGACTATTAAACAAGGGATGAAAGCCCCACAAGCAGCTGGGGTAATTCATACTGATTTTGAAAAAAAGTTTATCAGGGCTCAGGTAATAAGTTATGATGAGTTATTAGTTCAGGGTTCAATGTCAAAAGCAAAGGAAGCAGGCAAAATCAGGATGGAAGGAAAAGATTATATCGTTCAAGACGGTGATGTTATTGAATTTTTGATAGGAAGTTGACTTCTGAACAGAATTATCCTATAATACAAAATATGTCAGCAGAAACTAGGGGCGAACTCAAAAGCGAGTTAAAAAGAAGAGAGAATATTGTGAAATTCATGACACTTGATGGTGCAGGTATGAGTTTGCTCACAGCTGGGGATTTGGTTGCTAAGGGGAATCCAAATAGTGAAACAATGGGCTTATACTGTTTAACAATGGCTCTCTGGACTAGTTTAGCTTTTGTCAATAACAGGAGGACCCGGTTTGTTGAGCAACAGCTACGGACCGAAAAGCCTCCAAGAATTATTAGAATAGTTCACTAATTGCTCATCTCAAAATCAGTACCGATCGGACTATATTTTGTGTGAAATATCCTCATAATACTCCTCTTTAGTATTGCCTCTTTTTCTAATAAAACCATCTTCCTGAAGCCTTTTTAAGTGATATCTTAAAGTTCTCTCTTTGATACCTAAAAATCTTCGGTGCAGTTCCTTAGCAGAGATCATTTTTTGTTCTCTGATGACCTCTAAACAGTACCAAATAGCGTTTGGTGTATAATCTTTTCATGAAAGAAGCGGATAAGTATGACAAGGGAGCTGGGATTGAATTAAGCAATCTGCTCTGTAAAGCTAAAAAATTTGATTTATGGGCAAATCGTGCTCTTTCAGTTGAAATGTTAGGTTGCGCTTCTGTTGCTGGTATCTCAGCTGCAGATAAACATTGGGATGTCACCCTATTAAGTTTAATTTTTTTCTACATTAGCAAAAAAGTTCACTTTGGTCTTGATGAAGATAACTACTACAAGATACAATATTTGCAATCAGTCATAGGAAGAAAAATAGAGTAATTATGGAGCGGAAAGTAGATGAGATGGTTGTGACATCGGTTATTAAGATCGACTACAGTAAAATAGACATGATTTCTAAAACAGCAATCACAGTAGTAGCTGCGAACGCTCCAATTTATTTAGTATTCCTTTTTGAAAATGCCTTAAAAGCTGAACTTCAGCCTAATTGGCAGTCAATTTTGTACAACTTCGGGCCAATGCTAGGCCATTATGCTGTAACTAGTGGGCTTTATTTAGGTTTGCGAAGTCGAGTCAACTCAATATTGAAGGCTTCGGTTGAAGAACCTAGTAGTGAGGCTTGAATTTATGTTGGATTCAAGGTACAATTACAAAATGAATTCATATTTATTAACTTTAGTGTTGAAAGCTGATTTGGAGGAAAAGGTAAGGGAGGAGCTTCTTAAAAGTGTCAAGGGAAAAGTGGTGAGTGAAAAGGGAAAGATTAGTAAGGAAGATGCTTGGGGAGTTAGAGACTTAGCCTATCCAATAAAAAAGCAAGCTAAGGGTTACTATGTCCATTTTGAGCTGGAAACTGATCCAGCAGTTGCCCGGACTATTGACAAAACTTTGAAAGTAGAAGAAGATATATTACGTTACTTGTTAGTTAGAAGTTAACGAAATTTCAAAACTCAAATGTCAAATTTCAAATATTTGTCATTTGTAATTTGGATTTTGTAATTTTAAGAATATGGCATCTAGATCTTGGAATCGGGTAGAATTAATTGGTAACCTAACTAGGGATCCGGAACTTCGTTATACTCCAAACGGCGCTGCAGTCGCCACTTTTGGCATTGCCACTAATCGTACTTACATGACCGATGGTGAGAAAAAAGAAGAAGTTGATTTTCACCGGTTGGTAGCCTGGAACAAATTGGCTGAACTTTGCAGCCAACTGCTTAAAAAAGGTAACCGAGTTTTTGTTTCCGGCAGGCTCCAAACTAGGTCTTGGGAAGGCCAGGATGGCCAAAGCCGCCAAACCACAGAGATAGTTTTAGAAGATATGATCTTATTAACCCCCAAAGGTTCCAGCGAGGGTTACAGTGAAGATGTTAGCTCCGGTGTAATTGAGAGCGCTCCAGATCTTCCCGTAGAACCAGTTGAGACTCCTGCAATGGAAAAAGTTTCCGGGGAGGCTGTAACTAAGCCTGATGAACCGCCCGCAGCTGAAACACCTGAAGACTCTGAGGATAAAAAACCTCCAAAACCGACTGCTAAAGAAGAAGTGCCTGATGGAGATTTACCCTTTTAGATAAATTTCAAAATCTAAATATCAAATACCAAATCAATTTCAAAATCCAAATCTCTAAAAATTTAGTTTTCAGATTTCATTTGTAATTTCTCATTTGAACTTTGTTATTTATCGGGCACTTGGAACTTGTTTCTTGGGTCATGATAAGCTATAATATCCTTTATGGCAACTTCAAAGGCCGCTCGGCCTGTGGTAGATAAAATAAAGAAAAAATGTGCTTACTGTGAATCTAAAACAGTACCTAGCTATATAGATGCCGCTGGCCTTCGTCGGTTTACCTCTGGTAGAGCTAAAATTGTGCCTAAGCTGCGCTCCGGAATTTGTAGCAAACACCAGAGAATTTTAGCCAGAGAAGTTAAAAGAGCGCGTCACCTAGCCCTTATTCCATTTACGTTAACAGTCTAATCCGGATAAGATCAGATAAAATCAGAAAATCAGTAGATCGGTGTATCGGTAATAACTGAAACGCTGACATACCGACACTCCGATTTTATCCGATTTATCTGATATACTAATCTCATGTCCAAAGTAACTGGGGTTTTTGAACAGTTTGAAGATCTTGACCAGATTCCAATTGATGATATCACTAAAAGTCTAGGTTCACAGCCACCACACCTAGTTGAAAACCTATTGGCGAACCGAATACTTTATCCCCAGGTTGCTCCAATGAAAAAAGAAGATCTAAATATTGAACTGGCCATCTTGCGGGAGGTAATCCGCCACAACCCCAATAAATATTTTAAAATCACAGAAAAAAAGATCATCATCCCTCCCCAGTTTATCAGTCGTTTTCCTGACTTAAATAAATTAGTCTTGGTTTTTATAGACAGTCTAAATCCAAAAGGGATAGTCCATATTATGCAGGGTGAGCGGGAAATTCTCGGCAGCTTTGTTAAGATTGAGTTTAATCAAGATAAAGATAACTTTGAGATGAAGGTGTTGGAGAAGAAGTACTTTTTTAACAGAGGTAGTTTAGAGGTAGTACCTTGTAGTCATCACTGCCACATCTCCTTTAAATCAGAGGCTGGCAGAATTGATGGTAAATCTGAAGCCACTTTGGAGATACTTGGAGGCAGATTGGGTCTTGTGGTTGATAGCAGAGGAGTAGAAAAATGAATCTATACATCAACCGACGCCCGAGAATTGAAATTAATAAGATTATGCTAGTTAAACGGTCATTGCCGGGTAAAGGCCGAATTCTGGTAAAAGAGGGACAAGAGGTGACACCTGATGAAATTCTAGGAATTGCAACTATCTCGGGTGGATTTAGGTCGTTGCCTCTAGCAAAGTTGCTAGCAGTTCCGCGAACAGAAGCTACCCAATATTTACAACGTCCAATTGGCCAACAAATTTATAAGGATGAGCTACTCGCCTTTAAAAAGGGTAATTTAATGGTCAGTGAAAAAGTCGTACTCGCTCCCAGTGATGGGACACTTAGTTCTTATGACGAACCAACAGATAGCCTTAAAATTGAGTTCTTGAAACACCAATCTGATCTGGCAGCAGCAGTTTATGGGGTAGTTGAAAAAGTAGATCAGCTGCGAGGCGAAGCTTTAATCCGAACCGAAGCAACAATAATTCATGGACTGTTGGGTTCTGGCAAAGCTCGAGATGGTTTACTGCTTTTTTTAGATAGCCGATCCAGCTTGGTGGCTAAGGAAAGCATCAAAAATGAGTTATCAGGTACGATTGTCGTAGCTGGGGGCTTATTTTATGAGAGTGCCTTAATGCAATCAGTTAATATTGGAGTTCATGGTATAATTACAGGTGGAATTAACTTAATTGATTTCCAAGGAGTATCCGGAGGACGAGCTTTTAGGTCTTCTAAAGTAGGCACAGATGTCGGGTTGTCTATAATAGTGACCGAGGGTTTTGGTTCGATTCCAATTGGTGAGGACATTTACCAAATATTGGCTGCTAGGAAAAACAAGTTTGCGATTTTGGATGGTAATAGAAAGCTGTTAATTCTACCGTCTTTTGAGTCCAGCTCGATGGCTAAGATCAAAAAGACAGTGCTGCCTCAGGCTTCAAAATTTGACGGTAGCCCAGAGCCAGTGGCTTTGGAGCTTAGAAGAGACTTAACAGTTCGGGTGGTAACAACGCCATATTTTGGAGAACAAGGGGTAATTACTGAGATAGACCAGACACCAACAAAGTTAGAGTCAGGGATTTTAACCTACCTAGTGACTGTCAGATCAAAAACCCGTAAAATAAGAGTACCTTATACGAATGTGGAAGCAATATGACTAATTTCAAATTTCTAATTTCCAATTTCAAATTTACAATTTTGATTGCCCTTCTAACCTTCACCCTAGGTTGGCAATTGGGGCATCGGGATGTATCACTGCAGTGGCAGAACTTCCAACCAACAGTTAGTGTGACTAATAAAACTCCTCCAAGCGAGATTGGGGTGGATTTCAAGTTATTTTGGGATACCTGGGATCTGGTTTCCAAAAAATACCGGGATAAGACAGTGATTGATCCAGACAAAATGTATTACGGAGCAATTCAGGGCATGGTGGCTTCATTGGGTGATCCGTACACTGTTTTTTTGCCACCAGAAGCCCAAAAATCTACTAAAGAAGAGTTAGGGGGTAGCTTCAGTGGAGTTGGGATAGAGCTTGGTTTTGATAAAGATAAACGTTTGTCAGTAATTGCACCACTTGAAGGTACCCCGGCCGATAAAGCCGGGATTAAACCAGAAGACGTCATTGTCAAAATTGGGGAAAAAGAGACCACCAATGTTACTTTGCCTGAAGCGGTCAGTTTAATTCGTGGGCCAAAAGGCACCCAGATTGCGCTAACAATCTTTACCCCAGGGGAGCAGGAGCCCAGAGAGATTAAGCTTATTAGGGATACGATCGTAGTTAAAAGTGTCACATTAAAGTTTGAGGAAAGTCAGGGTCGTAAAATAGCAGTTTTGAAGTTGGCTCGGTTTGGTGAAAGAACAGAGGAAGAATGGAACAGTGCTGTTTCCGAGGTATTGGCTGAGGCGCCAAAAGGGATAGTTTTAGACCTTAGAAATAACCCAGGAGGCTATTTAGACGGAGCAGTTTATGTAGCCTCTGAATTCTTAGATAGTGGTGAAGTAGTAATTCAAGAAGCTGGCGATGGTTCAAGGTATAATTATAAAGTCAATCGACAAGGTAAATTACTCAAGCTGCCAATGGTGGTTTTAATTAACAAGGGTTCTGCATCAGCTTCGGAAATTGTCGCTGGAGCTTTGCAAGATCGGGGGAGAGCTAAGTTAGTAGGAGTCAAATCGTTTGGTAAGGGTACAATTCAAGAAACAGAAGATCTGCCTGGTGGCACTGGCATTCACATTACCACAGCCAGGTGGTTAACTCCTCTTGGCCACTGGGTTAATGACACCACTGGTCTTACACCAGATGTTGAAATAGAGATGCCTAAGGTGGAGGCGGGTGCTGATTCTAGTGTTAAACCTGAAGATGTTCAGTTGAAAAAAGCCTTAGAATTACTTTGATATCAGCAGGTCCGCACTCACAAGTCGTGCAGGCTCGTTTGACCTTTTCGTAGAATAGGCAAGCTCTGCTTATATAGATTTTTTGTAAGCAAAAAATTATGGACCCAATTACAAAGCCAAAATTAAAATTCTCTACTATAGTGCTGGTGGCAGCTTTAGGGGTAGTGGCAGCCACGGCCTTGTATCAAGCTAAAAGCAATGGGCTGCTCAGCAGTAAAAATTTAGCGCCAATTACTAATAATCTACAAACTAGGACAGTTGTTTCCGAAGAGAACGCGGTTATTTCAGTAGTTGAGAATACCTCGCAGTCAGTGGTGGCAATTGGAATATCTCAGCGAGTAGTTAATCCTTTTGATCCTTTTGCTATTCCCAAAACCCAAGATAGTACTATTGGTACGGGTTTTGTGGTTTCGGACAAAGGCATTATTGTGACTAATAAACATGTGGTTTCCCAGGCGGGCGGAACTTACTCAGTAGTGACTAAGGATAATCAAAAGTTCGAGGTAAAAAAGATTTATCGTGATCCGATTTTAGATTTGGCGATTGTCCAAATTGATGCTAGCGATCTGAAGCCACTGGAGTTGGGGGATTCAGCACAGCTTAAAGTGGGTCAGACTGCAATTGCTATTGGTAATGCTCTAGGTCGGTTTACTAATAGTGTTACTACCGGAGTGATATCAGGGTTAGGTAGAAAAGTTATCGCCAGCGATCCATTTGGGGCCTCCAGGGAATCACTTGATGATTTAATCCAAACTGATGCAGCTATCAATCCCGGTAATAGTGGTGGGCCACTTTTAAACTCAGCTGGCCAGGTGATTGGGGTTAATGTGGCGACGACCGATGCAGCCCAAAACATTAGTTTTGCCATTCCAATTAATTCAGTTAAATCAATTGTTGATGAATTTGTTTCAAAAGGCTCAGTTTCCCGGCCATTTTTGGGAATAAGATATCGGTTTATTAGCGAAGATGTGGCAATTTTAAATGAGGTCCCTCAGGGTGCGTATATTCAGGAAGTAGTCTCTGGTGGGCCAGCGGATAAAGCTGGAGTTCGGGCAGGGGATATAGTTACTAAGATAAATGGCCAAACAGTTGATTCTGAAAACAAAATCTCAGATGCCATAAGGGAAAGTGCGATTGGAAATAAAATGGAGCTGGAGGTTTGGCGCGACAACAAAACTTTGGAATTAAGTGCAACTTTAGAAGAATTACCAAGTGAATAGGAGGTGGAACATTATCAAAGAAAAAGAGAAAAGATATAAAAATGATTTACCGTTTGTTCCTGAAAAATGGCCAACTAAGGAGGAGTTTCAAAGAACTTTTGATGAAGCCCCAA
>C687J35174_10012665_pt1 | contig 10281 bp, 8 predicted proteins | sample RifCSPhighO2_01_FD_35174 | JGI IMG/M metagenome (IMG submission 35174)
CGTTTCGCAGTTGTCGAACTGCCCTCTTTGAAACCCCCATCGTGAGTGGTGCCACACGTCCGTCAATAGTAACTGTTGCGGGGTTAGCAGTATCATAGAATACCCGCATGCTGTTGATGATTTCAGAATCCAAAAAGATTGTTCCGGCATCATCTGAGAGCATACCAAGATACTGAAACAAGTGTTTCCGCACGCCCTCACGGGAGATAACCCCCTTTTGAATAAATGCGTCTACCTGTGTTCCTCCCCGATGCGAATGCCTTGCAAAGCCATTCTGTGAGCTTGGCAGAACTGTAGTTAACCATTTGTCACCCTGTTGATACACGAGTGCCTGTGCTGCTGCTCCTAAACTCCATGGTTTTGACACAACCCTCACGAGATGCGCAACATCAACAATGCTATACCAACCGATACCATGCTCTCCAATTTTTGTTGGATCCCCTTCCTTCGCACTATTATAGGGCACAAGAAGGTTTCTAATTAAACCTCGCAGATTCATTCCGCAGCCGTAATCGCGTACTCTCAGCACATCCCAGCCCTTGCCATAATGGTCGCTTTCACCTTCTATGAATTCAAATTCAACCGCCCGCATTCTCTCCTGTTGTGAGTACGCGTCCACAGCGTTCTGGCCGAGTTCTCTTACCGTCGCGTATTTGTCACCAAATTGCGCCGTAATTGTCTTGTTGACGATTTCAGGATACAATCTTTGGTTCCTTCCCGTGATTAATCCCCTAGTTTCCTCAATTTGAGTCTGAGCGAGCTCCACCCCTCCATTTCCCCGAGCAAGACGATCCAAAAACGCGTCAAAATCCCCGATCATCTGCATCATGACGAGATCCGCTAATTCAAGAGTAAATACTTGTCCTTCGCGCTGCATTTCCTCAATCTTTTCTTCTAGCAGCTTCATGTCTTCACCGCAGGACGTCGGGGTGTAAGATACTTGAATTCCGTCCTGATTCTTTCTTCAACGCCATCAGCTTTCTTTATGGTTAATGCTCTCTGCACATCCAACAGCTGATAATATTGGCAGACAAGTCCATAGACTTTTCTGGCGTCCAGCGGTCCCTGAACATAAGGGTGCCGGGTATTCACGCTAAGGTCTGTAGATACTCCCGTCGCTCTGCTCATGAGCGCAGCATCTCCTGGGGGATCAACAGTTACAAGATGCACTGCCCCAAATGTCCGCTGACCGGATACTAGAGAAGCCATATGACGTAAGTTTGGATATGGGTTTCCCTCCGCATTTGCGAATTGAAAGAATGAATCCGCCGTAAATTTTTCCTGATGCACAATCACCGCTCTCAATAATGCCTCAGAGTTTTCATAGAACTCTTGCCAGTATGGAACCGCATGAGGATCAACCACAAATGCGGAATTCATTGCATTGCCAAGAAATGGCGCTAGGAGGTGATGATCTGCCCCAAAAACAACATACTTCTTTCCGGGCAGTAATATCGCGCTAATCTCTCCAATGTTTGGCAATGAGCTTAATGTACCTCTATTAAATGCAGCCAGAAGTTCGGGGATAAACGTTGCCATGGCCCGAATAAATTCAGGAGTGTGCTCCTGACTTTTGAGATACTCCCCAAGGGCGAGCATTGCGCCTTCAACTCCGCGTTCATAATTCGCATCGATTTTAAATTCGTCCCTTCCTTCAGGAACCTGCACCGCGGGCGGGAATGAGATAACCACCCCCCTATGCCTGCTATGGAAGCTTTTCACCCTCACTCCTTGAGATGTGAGTGTTATTGTGTCGCTGTCATGAACCACCCGTATCCCCACCGGTTGGTATACTGACTTTCCTCCAATCTCCATGGGTACGGATGATGAATACCATTGCCCTTGAAGCTTGTTTAATTCAGTCTGATTCACAATAATTCTTGCCACATAGCTGGGCATCGTCTCTAAATGTTCCTTTAGGTAATTGAATACCTCCTGCTTATCCGGCATACTGCGAACGATACGCACTTTTGTTCCAGGTTTCCTTGGCCTTTTGCGCCTGAGCTTCATCCGAAGCGTTCCGATAGTTTTCCCTGTTGCATAGAATTTGAGCCGATACCTTTCCTGCGCAGTACTCGTATCAACAATGATGTGTGATATCCCCGGATGTTCGAAGCAGTAATTGAATGCTGATAAAAATCCTACACCAAATTTTCCGATCTGTTCAAGGCCGGTTTTTTCTGTGCTGAAGGGTATAATCAATAATTCAAGAATATCCCTCAGGCCCATGCCAATTCCATTGTCGCTCGTAGCATAGCTTGTATGCCCGATATTGACATGGATCTGGTAGTCCGTAGCCTGGCTTGGTCTGGCATCGATAGAATTCAAAATAATCTCCAACAAGGGTCTTCTTTTGTCATCGAATTGCTTTATCGCCTCTTCACGCAATATTTTTTCCAGGTACCGAGGATCTGTCGTCTTGCGACCAATTTCCTCCACTTTTCCACCTTTACGAATAACCTCAACAGCTTTTTCTAAAGAATCTTTTCGCAATCCCATGGATATCCAATCCACTACAGGTAGATCATAGCACCTCATCATACCACCCGCCCATAGAGCTCTCGAGTGAATGCGATGGTCATGTCTTGGAATTCTTGCACATCTTTAATGCACTGCACGGGGAGCCCTCTTTCCTCAACACCCAACGAGAATTCTGAATGGTCTCCTATTTGAAACAGGTAAAAGCCAATGCCCCGGTTAGCTATCATCGCATCTACTTGTCTGAGAAGATCTTGCGTATTTGCGGGATCATTGAAACCCGTGTCGCTTAGCATGAAGCAGATGAATTCATCTCTCCTGTTTAGGCGCAGATTCCGCAACGCATTCGGGTCTAGATATGTGCCAAGACATTGATAATCAAACAATGTTCTCTTGACTCGTTCGATATCGTGATAGCTTTGCCATCCAGACTCGACGGTTGCGCCAGCAAAATTGATCATGTTAAAGTTAAGCAAGGGGGCTAACGCTTCTTCTTCCAGATACCGCATGAGGGAATAAAACGTCAGTGCGGCGATATGATATTCACCGGTCCCTTCCCACGGATCAAAATTCATGGACGAGCTGCTATCAACGATAAAACTCAAATCCGGAATGCCTCCGGGAGTATCCTCATCTTTAATTGGGAGCGTGAATCCGGGAACTTTTCGATATAATTGTACGCCTCTTGGACCAATGCGGGTTGAGCTCCAGTCAACAGTCCTTGGATTAAAATCACTCAATGGCATTTCTTCGCTGCCAATAAGCAACTCCATCTTAGGGAGCTCTCTATCGGGACTCTCCGCAATCAACCGTACATGTCCAGCACGCTCTCTGTACAGCTGATCAAGACGATGATACTGAAATAAATAAGGACTCGAATAAGGGGTATGAGAGAATATCACGTCCCTAAACAGCCATTTAAAGAATCCTCCAGGGGGTACAGATCCGGGAGTTTCCTCCTGTTCCCTGCGGAACTTATTGACAAAAGAGCCATTTCCGCCGTTAGTATCTTCTTTATCCCCCGCGCCCTTATCCTCCTCTTTTCCTCCGCCGCCAGAACCATCCTTTTTGTCATCTTGATCTCCTTGTCCGCCACCCTTTTTTTCTTCGTTGTTCCCTCCTCCTTGCGGCTGCTGCTGTTGTGGCTCACCCTGCGGATTTTGCTGCTGTTTCGGCTGTTGCCCGCCTTGTTGACCTTGCTGCTGCCCATTCTTTTTTTGCGGTTGTTGATTGCCTTGTGTACGCTGCGGATTTGAAAATGAGTTTTGATATTGTTCATGAGGTTTCCTATAAAATTCATACATGATCGTGGTGTAATCATATGCCATCCTATACCATTGCGAATGATCCTGAATGCGCTCTAGTACTGCTGCTATGTGTTCTGGATCCGGGTTTCCTCTAAGCATCGTTTCAGTAGTTTTTTCATCTCCTGTAAAGATGTCAAGGAGCTTATGGATTACATGATTGTACTTAAAGAAGAATCTTGGTCTGTGCCGTAATATTTTTTGCTGTATCGCTTCAGGGGTCTGACACAGGATATGATTAGACCTTTCAAAAAGAAACATGTCTTTTGGACGGGGAAATCTCACGAATCTTGATACTGCCTTTCGCATCATTCGCTGTAATTGTTCGTTATACTTTGCACTAATATGATAAAATCTCGCGAGACCCTCCCGGTATTGTTCTTTTTCTGAATCCGTGTGAGAGTTCACGGTGTTTAATACTGTATCAGAAAACAGGTTATGCATCTGAAGGCATAATGCCTTTATTGTTTCCTCCCGATATTCTCTACCCTCCAATGCATCATATGCTCCCCTCACGATGTTTTCAAAATTTTCCTGCGTTCTTGGACAAATCCTATGATGACCATACTCATGTACAACAATGGCATACGTGATCAATTTGAGGACGCCTTCATTCCATTCGTCTCCCTTAGCTAACCTCTCAATTAATCCTGCCTCAACTTCTTCTCCAATGAAATAATGGATACTCCGATCCTGCAGGTTTATGAACGCCATGAACGGCGCGGGCTGTGCCTGCACTTTAACTTCAATATCCTTGAACGATTGCCACCCTTTTCTATCAAGAATAGCCCAGCATTCCTCCCGTATGCGTTCTTCAAGGCTCATTGCACGCGCACCTGCCCTAAAAATTTCTCGTCAACATTTATTTGCGCGAGATTAAAGAGAGCTTCAATCCTCTTGAGTTCCGCCAGAGGCAGCCCTTCCATATGCGCTACAGAAATACTGTACTTCCAATGAACTAGTTCTCCTTTTGTAACAACGCAACGTTCCAACATGAGATCCTTATTTGGACTCCCTGCAATATATCGATTATGCTCAATTATGATACAGTCAGCGTTTCTGAATAGGTCTCGGGTTGTCTCATCCATATGATCCCACATTACAACACGCTGCCTGTACGCTGTGCCAAAAACGGATTTCCAGGGTTCATGAAAAATTCTGTCCCAAAGCGACGTATGTGGCCCCTCCGTGGCTATTCTTTTTAGAAAAAGACTTCCCTCTCCCCTAACAAACTGCATTCCAAGATTGCCGACATGTGCATAGTTTCGTCGTAATGAGTTTTGTACGCTCTGCGCTAATCCATAATTCAATGAGTTTAATGGCAGCCCATCATATATCCCCGTAAATGCTCCTTCCAGAAGTTCCAGTAGGGTGTCGGCGAGGGCAACAGTTCCATGGATCTCCAGCCCGGCTAAATCCGGCCGCCATCCAGGAGCTGCCACTTTTAACAAGAGCTGTCCTTCGGCTGTTGCAGGATACGAAAAACACACTAATCCAGGATTATTTCCCGAACTTAGAAACCGATCATGATATGTATTAAGAGCATGAAATATGGCCCCTCTAATTCCCCTCTCCAGATCTGATTTAGTTGTATCAGTGTAGAAGAGTTCCCCTAATCTCGTTAAATCACTTTGTTCCATCCTGATCACTTAAGGAATTGATCAACAGACTCTGGCGTAGCACCCAGACTCTGCGCGTGCAAATACGGTCCAATAGCTCTTCCCATCCACGGATTTTCATCCTCACAGTATCCTAAAAGCCGGCTCATCCTGTCTGGGGCGCACGTCCCGGATACAATCTCGGGAAGGTTATCGAGTTCAGGCCTGGAGAGCCCTTCCATAAACTTTACCTTCGCGCGAGCAATAAAATTTGTTATCGCCGCAAACCGATTACCCTGGTAATGTTTAGTAACAAATGCCGGTGCAATCCCGATTTTGGAAAATCCTACAAATCCAACGGCTGCCTCAACATCCTCAATCTCGACTTCCAAATGGCTAAGATATTTTCCGACGGCATGCCTAGCAAGGTCGGCTCCGGTTACCTGAGTATTTGTATACTCCTGAAGCGCTTTAGCCATTTCATCAATAGAGTTAAAAGAATACGAATACCCCTCAGTTTGAGATTGAGCGTATCCCGCCATCATCTCAGCGAATTTAACCGCACGGAGTGCAGCAAACCCTTTTGCAACCTGAAGCAGTCTTTTAGACACTCCCGGGGTGGTTCCTCTTACATATGGGCATAGGTCATTTTCAAACGTGCGGAGGAATGGACAACCTATTCTAAGATCTGGATCTCTAATCTGGCCGATTCTAGCCTCCGACGCGCAAATGCTTGTGCTAATCGCTCCTCGGACGGTCTCAACACTTGACTTGTCCCCAGTTAATGAGTTTCTACAAAAATCAAAAGCTTCGAGATACGCGATAAAGAGTTCTGCAGCTTCATGCACCCGTATAGCAGGAAGCGCGTTATAAACCATCAATACGTGCTCGAGATGACTTTGACCATTTTCCGGTGCCTGCATATCCCCATTTTTTTGGATCATAAGACGGTCCAGGGGAGTTGCTGGAAAAATGTCCATGGGAATCTCGATCACGGTTCGTCTTCTCATGGCTTTGTCAAGATCAAATGTTCCATGGTATTCTGCGCCTTCGTTTATTGCAGCTACCTGGAATTGGTAGTGCCCACCATTCTCGGCAAGCTTAATTCCGAGCTGGGCTCGTGCTCCGTTTGGCAAACTCACGTCCTTATCAAGGATGTGCAATAAGATATTAGCAAGTCGCGCATGCGTTCTGTTTATCTCATCAAGGATAAAGCCAGGCAGCGTGTAAAATTTATTCAAGCGATAGAGCTCTTGTGATGTTTGGCCTTCGCCAATTGCGTCGAATTGCACATCAGAATAAGCTTCTTTTCCAAAATCAGTATTCACATCTACCCTGTGCCACCCTTCATCTTCCCGCCCGAAAAGACCGGACATAATGAGCTTGGCGAGCGTTGTTTTCCCGACGTCTGTTCCGCCAGTCATGAGCACAGAGCTTTGCGTAATCGCTGCAATCGTAAAGAGATCTTTAATGTCATAAAAAATATCAAATGAATACTTGCGTTTGCTCGGCAACACAAATGAAGCGCGTTCCTCAGCGATGGGCCGCGTATGAAAATACGAGCTTGAGTGCTCATGCACCCCTGTATTAAGCCCATGCAGGACTCTTGTTATTGAAGTGTCAATTGTCATTTTTTGCCCTCCTTAGAATTAATAAAATATGTTAGAGCATATTCGACAAAATGGCTGCGATTACGAAACGACCCTGATCCTAAGAGAGTGTTGAGCTGCTCCAGTGTCGCTTCGTCAACACTGACGCTGATCTTCCTTTTCATACTCAGTCGCAAGTCTTGCTACCTTTAAAAACCTGACTGTTTTAATCTCTCTACAATGGTAACAGAAAAGCGCAGTGAAAATGCTGTGTTTCACGTGATAGAATCACATTAACCACATATTTATTGCCACTATTAAGTAGTCATAATAGTAATGTTTTTAAATACACATATACTTACATCCTTAGAAGATATGGGAATCTCAAACATTGTGGGGGGGCTTGCACTGGCTGGCATCGCCTTGGCAGCAACAGGGTGTGAGGACAATGCAACAGTCGTTATGGACAGGGTTACGTATGAGGGCCCGGTTACACTACGTATGGTTCATAATGTGAAAGAGGGTCTTCCCGACACGTATCTTGTGCAATTTCTTAATGCGAGCAATGAAGTAGTAGCATTAATTCCAATAAATACGCTCGATGGAGAAATCAGCATACGCCATCCCGACGGATTCGTATATCAAAACGGTGCAAACCCNGGNCTTGTGTCTCCTGAAGTCACGGCAAGACCCGCATCGGAATAATTTTTTATGCAATGTTTAACGTTAATGCNCCTTCCTGCCTTACCTCTTAATTCCATTTTGAATCTCCATCTTCTACCTTTTTAAACACGCGTGCACTTTGCCCTGGCATGAAATTGCAGGCGTTGCTCACGACGGCGGTTTTAGCAGTTGGGTGCGCGTCGCAGCATAGGAATTCTGCGGATACATCACCTGCAATTGAGCAAGAAATTCATGCTACTCCGCTGGCTGATCTTTTGGAAAACGAAGAGATACCTGGGGTCTATAGAGTTTCAAGGACAGGAATCTATCCTGCGGATCGCGTGATGGTTCACATACTGGCCGTTCACCCATTCGCGGGCATGACAGACGAACAAGTGGATGATTTGAATCAGGTTACTGACAATATTACGCAGATCATACAATATTTGCATGATCATGCAGGAGTTGATGAAGTCTTTGTTGAGGGTGTTACCGTAGCGGATGAAAATAGATGGAGTCGGCTTCAAGATGATCCTGGATTCCGAGAGAGTTATATGTTCACTGCAGCTTTGAGCATGAATGAGGAGACAACACAATACTTTAACATATCTATAAATCGGATTCTGAGCTTTGGACTCGATGGAGATGTTCGCATACGTGCAGCTGAGGATTTGGCTTTGAATTTCCACGCGAGCAGAATCGTATCACGACTGGATCAAGGGGCTTCAGTAGCTCCTGGTGTTATCAGAGAGAGCTGGTTCGCAGATCGTGAGCATTTCTTAATGGAACACCTTGCTGAATGCGGAGAGAGGAACGCAGTAGTGGTCTATGGGCAGCGACATGACTTCAGAGATGATGTATCCAGAAGAAACGAAGAAGGCCAGCCGAATGTTACACTCTATCAGGTATTACCCACGGCTGTGCTGAATCTCTTCGATAGGTAACAACAAACTTTATAAATGTAGTTTGAAACCGCATGATTCTCGCGACAGTAGTATAATGGTTAGTATAGGGCCTTGCCAAGGCTCTGATCCGGGTTCGAACCCCGGCTGTCGCATACGATGAGCACACCACGCTACGCACCTGGACAGGAACGAGCACCGGTAAATCCCCCATTGGATGTTCCAAAGGAACCACGCTATATTGAGGGATACTGGGAGCAGAGTATTCCATTTGAATCGAGGCAGCAGATCCAGTGCATGGATATTACGGATCTTGTGCGCAGCTTGGTCAGGAAGCTTCCCGTCTCTGAAGGCACTGTTGACATATGGAACCTTCACACAACATCAGGTCTTCTTGTGAATGAATACGAGCCGTATCTTATGCAAGATTTTCTGCAGCGGATTGCAGATCAGTTTCCAAAGGAGGATACCTTTTTGCACAATAATCAACCGTTGAGTGGATGCACACGAGGGAACGCGGATGCTCACTTGAGAACCATCGCTTCATGCACACAACATGTTTCGGTTCCGATTATTCAGGGGGGGCTGGGACTGGGCCCGTACCAAAGCATTATCTTCGCAGAATTTGACGGTCCGCGACTACGCACACTCTACATGCGCACGCACCGTGCAAAACCTTAAAAACCCCCGCGCTTCCGAACAGGGTCATGCGCTCAATAAAGGGGATGGAGCCACTCATTGCGACATTCATCCTGTTATTTATCTGCCTCGCGCTCGCAGCAGGACTCATGTTTTTTCTCAAGGACTATGAGCATAAGCTTGCGTATCAGGTCGATGAGTATGGTGGAAGGNTANGGTGCAGCGCNGATGTNGACNTNGANATCATCANAGCATGCNTTGAGGATCANCGCATCGTNCTCGCGATACANAACCAGCGCGGGACNGCGCTGCGGAATGATAACTTCTTNGTGCGCGTATATCAGGAACAGGANATCGTATTGCAGCCTGTTGCTCTTTCAAATCTCGGTTCAGGAGAAATCAAGAATGTGCAGGCGCGGTACGACGCAGTAAAGGGTGTAGTTTCCGGAGTCTCCCTCATTCCCGTGCTGGAGACGCAGCGCAGCGAGATTCTGTGCATGGACAATGAGAAGATTGTTGCTCCACAGCCCTGTTCACAGTAATCTTTATATAGTACTAATATAAACTAATTCTATAATAATATAGTTATAATAAAGGTTTATTTAGTACTAATATGGTAAAGGTCGTCGTGAACAACGGGCAGTATAAGATCACGATACCGAAGGAACTCGCCCTTGAGCGAGGGTGGACGGCGAAAACACGCCTGAAATTCGTCGAGGATGCGGACGGCAACATCCTTATCAAAGAGGTTAAGATTGGCAAACCCAAGTAAACTTCCGTGCTTGTTCATAGTCTGGATGCTATTGCAAGCGCTCTTTTTGTACGCTGAGCCATCTCTTCCGTCTGCAGGCTATGCCACTGAACTCACGTCCACGGGATTGTTTGGAAAGATCGCCACAATTGACATGGAATCGTCTCGTGAGGTTACCCAACGGCTCCTTGTCCCGGGAGAAGTTCTGATCCTTTCATCCTCGACCGCATCACCCGGAGGATCACTGTTGTTGACTACAAATCCCGATTCCAATTACGGCATTAATCAATTCATAGACATTTATTCCGCGGATGGACGCATTCAAAAGGAGTACATCCAGCTACAAAATTGCATCCT
>C687J35174_10012674_pt1 | contig 10277 bp, 5 predicted proteins | sample RifCSPhighO2_01_FD_35174 | JGI IMG/M metagenome (IMG submission 35174)
TCGTGATGTTAAAATTAACTTTTCTTTGGGCGGAATCGATTGGCAGAACAAGTTCAATCGAGAAGAAATAACTAAGTTGCTCAAGGGCCTTGGGTTCCACAGCATTTTATCGCGGTTGAACAATCTGGGCGTTGGCCCAGAACCGGAAACAGTTGTGCCCGTCCAGATTGGATTAGAACTGGAAGGAAAACTAGGCCCTAAACTACCGATTAAAGTATGCAAAAACGAAAAAGATATTCACGAATTCTTTGATCAATTAAAGGCGGATCAGCCGGTTTATATTTACTATGGCGATAATAACTTCTATTTTTTACCAAGTTATCCACAGGCGATTCCAGGAGCGGCTAAAGCACGCTCCAGAGAACCTTCGCCTCGACACGCAAGGTCCAACCTTGCGGAGGTGTCGGTTAATTTGATAAAAAGTACCCAACCCTTTTTTGAAAATGAGCGGTTGCCGAAAAGGGGATATAATCTAAAACCTCTAATTAAAGTTCTTATCGATAATGGTATTCATTTAAAGAATTTGGATTTTGATATTGCGGTAGCGGCTTATTTGGTGCGATCTGAAACTCGCGATTATGCGCTCGATAAAATATATTTTACTGAATTTGGCCAATCTTTATCCGATGGCCCCTTGGCGGCTGTTACTGTTTTGCCTAAGTTATACGAAGTTTTTTGGGAGAAACTTAAGTCTAAAAATCTGACCAGAGTTTTTCAGGAAATTGACTTGCCTTTAGTGCCAGTGCTGGCTGAAATGGAAAAAAATGGAATTAAAATAGACTTGAGTGGCCTAAAGACACTTTCTAAAAAAGTAGAAAAGGAAATTCTCGAATTAGAGAAAAAGATTTACAAACTAGCCGGAGAAAAATTTAATATTAATTCTCCCCAACAGTTAGGAAAAATACTATTTGATAAACTGCTTTTAAAAACAAAAGTGCGCAAAACATTGGGTGGAGCGCGATCTACGGCTGTTTCAGAATTGGAAAAACTAAGAGATGAACATCCAATTATTGAATCAATTATCCAATATCGCGAATTACAGAAACTCAAAACCACCTACATTGAGCCGTTTCCTGTTTTGGTTGATGCAAAAGACGAACGTCTGCATACTACTTACAATCAAATGGGCACGGTTACCGGCCGGCTCTCCAGCCAGGATCCCAATCTGCAGAATATCCCTATTCGCACCGAGTTAGGTCAGGAATTCCGCCGGGCTTTCGTGGCAGAAAACAGGTACAGGTTAATCTCTTTAGACTATTCTCAGTTGGAACTTCGCATCGCTGCCTTTCTTTCCGGCGATCAAAAAATGCTTGATGCTTTCAGGAGGGGAGAGGATATTCATACCCTCACCGCAGCGGAAATTTTTGAAGTTTNTCCAGANCAGGTTACNGTCAATATGCGCCGAGAAGCCAAAGCCCTTAATTTTGGNGTGCTTTACGGGATGGGAGTTTTGGGCTTTGCTCGTTCGGCGGGGGTGGATCGTTTGCGGGCTAGAGAGTTTATTACCAAATATTTCAAGGAATTTTCAGGAATAGCGCATTATATTGAGCAGTTAAAAGAACAAGCCAGACAAAAAGGTTTTGTAGAAACATACTTTGGCCGGCGAAGGGAGTTGCCGGAAATAAATTCTGGATTACCCCAAATGGTAGCCCAGGCGGAAAGGATGGCTTCCAATGCTCCTATTCAAGGCACGGAGGCCGATATTATGAAATTGGCCATGATTAAGGTTTGTAAGTATATTCATGACAACCAGCTCGAAAATGAAGCTCGCATTTTGCTCCAAGTCCATGATGAGCTATTATGTGAGGTAAAAGAGGAGAAAGCTCGGGGGTTATCCTTAAAATTCAAGGAGATTATGGAAAAAGTGTGGGAAGCGGATGTGCCGATTATTGTTGATGTTAAAATAGGTCAAAACTGGGCAGAAATGACCAAAATATAACCAAGTTATCCACACGCAAGGTTGGACCTTGCGGAGTGTAATCTATGAGTCGCAAATCAAAAATTTTTATAATTGTTATGATTGCTCTTGTTTTAAGTGCAGCCGGATTTGTTTTTGGCACAAGAGACAATGTCGAAATCGGGGGAGAGTTGGCTGGAATGAGTTGGCCGGAATCTGATTTATCCGGAGAAAAATGCCAAAATAGTAAAACTAGGCCGGTAGCTATAATGCTCTCATCTGATCCGGAAACCAGACCTCTTTCCGGAATAGGGGAGGCGGATTTAATTTTCGAGATGCCAGTAACTGATAGCGGGGTAACTAGAATGATGGCTGTTTTTCAGTGTGATCTGCCAAGTGAAATCGGTTCGATTCGTTCAGCGCGCGAAGACTTTATTCCCTGGGTGCAGGGTTTGAGGGCGGTCTATGCTCATTGGGGAGGCGAGCGCAATGCTCTAAGCCAGCTCAACGGCGGGATTGTCGATAATGTTGATGCCTTAAAATATGAAGGGACTTATTATTACCGCAAAAATACTGCGCACCCCCCACACAACGGATTCACCAGTTCTGAATTACTGGCTCAAGCAAATAGTAAACTTGGGTATAATCTAGAAAAATCGGCTACTTCTTATAAACATGAAAAAGGGGAAAGTTCTGGTATGACTGAACCGCCATCTCTCTACGAAGGTAATTTTTCGGTGCAATGGAGATATCAGCCGGAGAGTAATACTTATCGGCGCTGGCGCGGAGGAAAAGAAGAAATAGATCGCAATACTTCTAAGCAAGTGGAAGCTAGTAATGTCGTATTATTGAGAACTACCTGGTCGCCGATCAGCAAAGACTATATCAATGTCAAAACGGTCGGCTCTGGCGAAGCGGTAATTTATAAAAACGGAGAGATAATTAACGGCACTTGGGAAAAGAGGGGATCGACTGATCGCCTTGTTTTCTATGACCAAAATCATCAAGAAATTAAATTTACGGTCGGCGCCATTTGGATTGAAACTTTGATTAATTAAATCAATTGCCATGCCAGTTAGTTTCTGTTGCGGATCGGACAGTTTCCGAATCAGAGAAGCGATCGATAAAAAGATCGCATCTTTTATATCTAAAAATAAAGATGGATTGGTGGAAAAGTTGGATTTTGAAAAAGAAGATTGTTCAGATCGTCTTCAAATTATTCTAAAAACCAATTCATTTTTCAGTGAACCAAAACTAACCATAATCGGCCATTCTTTCGGACGTCTTAACGCCAAAGTTATCCACACGCAAGGTTGGACCTTGCGGGATAATCTGATTTTTTACGAAAATCTTTCCATTAAGGATCTTGAAAAAAAAGATAAAGAGCTTTTTAAATTTTTAAATAAAGAAGCTAAAGAAATAAAAGAGTTTGAAAATCTTAAAGGGTCTGGTTTAGAAAAATGGGCTTTAGAAAAAATAACCGAGGCTGGTTTTAGTATAAAATCTCTCGTTCTTAAAAAATTGATTATTCGAGTTGTTTCGCAGGAACAACTTTCTCAAGAAATTGATAAGTTGATTGCTTATCAAAGTTATCACCATAGGAAGGAAATTGATGATAAAACAGTTATTAAACTAACGCAAGGTCCAACCTTGCGTGTGGATAACTTTGCTTTGATTGATGCTATTGGTGCCCGTGATATTAAAAAAGCGATTACTTTTTTAAACAAAACTTTGACCGATGGCACAGAACCGCATGCTGTTTTGGGCCAAATTATTTATCAGTTCAGAAATCTGCTCAAAGTAAAAAGTTACACGGCTGCCCTGTATTTACAGGGCAGCCGTGTAACTGCCGAGAACATTGCCAAGTTGACAGGTTTGCATCCATTTGTGGCTCGAAAAACCAGCCAGCAGGCCCGACAGTTTGATTTAGATGAATTAAAAAAAATTTACCGACTTTTGTCGGAACTCGATATAAAATCAAAAACCGGCCAGATTGATTTATCTGCCGGTTTATTTAAGTTTATTTTGACGATACAATTTTAACTAAAATGGTTCTGGAAATTCTACGCTTTCATCTGCGCTGTCTAAATTTCTAAGATCCAACCCTTCTTTCCCCTCATTATTTATGCCGTAAGAAAAAAGGGTGCGTTTCCCTCGCAATTTTTCTGGCCATTGCGGAGCTTTTTTTTCTCGGGATTGGTGCCAATACCACCACCATGGTTTTTCTTCCTCTTTAACGGTAATGATAGTCTCCAGGAAAACCCTCTTTTTTCCGCCCCAAATCTGAAAGAAACTTTTCAACACATCGACAATATACATTCCTCCCTTAGAAGTATAGTCAAGATCTACTCCCATATGGATATGTTTCAGATAGAGCAGTCCTTTACCTAGGTAATTCCCGTTCTCGACTACAACAATCGGAGAGTAAAANTTAGTGTAACGGTACAGGAGCCACTTCTTAATTCTTTCAAAAGCGCGTGTTTCCAAGATATAGTGCTGGCGTTCTTCTCCCTCATCGCTGTCCCAGACTTTTTTCCCTTTGGCAACGAAGTAGTTGTGAGTCTCACAGAATTCTTTAGTGAAAAACTCATCAAGAAAAGTCACGTCGTCGCACACCGCAGCGGCTTCGTTCATTTTTTCTCGGCCTAATCCCATAACCATCGGTTCTTGGTATCGATTAGAGTGTTCATTCCATGCGGAAGGAATGGGAATGGGATTGGTTTCAATTTCCGAATTTTGATAGCGCGTTTTAAATTTTAATAAAGTTTCCACCGAAAAGATTTCTCTTTTTAACTCATCACTAGTCCAGCTCCACAAATCCTTTCTTCCTTTTGATAAAAAGAGATCACGTCGCAATTTGAATATTTCTTCCGGATTGCTTAATTCCGCAATGGCCGGCAGCTCTTTTTCGATTTCTTCTGTTTCGGTTAATCTTTGTTTTAGCGTTGCTATTTCCTGTTCGGCTTGCCGGTAACGAAGCCAAGCGGGAATTAGATTTTCTCTTAAAAGAAAATCTCGAAGGAAGAATTCTTTAGGGTAGCCCAAATTTCCTTTTCGCAATTCTGCGGCAAAGGAAGAGAATTCCTGCCACTTATTTTTTATCTCTTCTTTGGTTCTAGATTCATCGCGGACAGTTTTGTAAACAATAAATTCGTCCCAGTGCCATATGATATCCTTATCTTCGCACTCGGTCCAAATCTTTCCGTGCCGCCCGGTATCCCATCGGAATTTTATATCCCGAAGTAAATCATTGAAAAGACGATATGGGTTTAACCCGGAATGCTGGCGCTGTACGCCAGCCAAATGCTGGTCGAATTCCGTCGACTCTTTGTCGGCCAACATTCCAGCTTCAAACATGATCTCCTCTTCCCAATAAGAGGCCCATCCTTCGTGGATGCCTTTAATTCGTGCTCCTGTCAAAAAATAGTAAGAAGATCTTCTGATCATGGCGAGGATGCTNCGCTGCCAATCTTCCAGAGGGGCATGCAAAATAAGAAACTTTAAAATGTCACGGGTCGGTTCTTGGGGGATGCGAGTGCCTTTAGCTAACTCCCGTTCTTTCTCCACCTCTTCCATTAGGCGTTTCCGTTCTTTTTCAATCCATTCCGGAGGATTTAGGAATTCATCCATATATGACGGAAGCGGATTAGTCGGCTCAATGCGCTTAACTATTTTTTGATCTTCGAGTTGTTTTTCTCTTTCCTCCGCTGTTTTTTCCGGCAAACTTTTAATAAATGGTGCATGGATATCAATCAAGTGCTCAAGAGAAAGAGCCCAGTCGTAAAATTGTTTAACGCGTTCGGAACCATGCAAAGCGCATTGTTCTTTGTACCACTGGGCGTCATTTCCGAAAATACTGATCATATTCCAGTTTTGCTGGGCGCAGTACATATTGTGGTCAAAGATATGGGCATGTCCGGCGGTCACATGAGCCATAACGGACTTCATAACTGTCAGAGAATTGCAATCCAGAAGATAGGCGTAAATTGGATCAGTGTTGACGACTAATTCATAAACTATTCCTAGTCCGAATTTTCGATATTTTTTCCAGTAAACAGATTCTTGTCCATAGCGCCAATGGTGAGGCACAACTGGAAAGCCATGACGGGCGATAACCTCACTCATTTCTTCAAAGTCGAGGATAGTATAGATGATATTACGATGCGGTAAATTATGTCTACAGGTCTGCCGCTCAATTTCGTATTTCCATAATTTGAGCTCGGTGGGAAATTTCCTAATCTTGGTTTCCATAAATCCTCCTAATTTCCTTTTCCAAAAAATATTTTGATGGTTTCTATGATAGTTTCTTCGTCGGAAGCATCTATTTTAGAGAAGGCTAAGTTATCCACCCCCTCTATTTCTTCAATAATGGCGCCGATAGTTCCTGGGTCGGAGAAAATACCGGCATTAGTTTTGGCACTTGAATCTTGATAGTCATCCCACCAGCTGCGGTATAAATCGATTTGTCCATAATTGAACTGATTAACGATGGGCAGAATCTTACTTGTCAATAAATCTTCAAAAATCTCGTTGTCCGAAGTATAATTGAGACCATCGGAAAGATATGTCCCGTAAATATTCCACTCTTGCGGATTGAATCGTTCTCCGATTATTTCGAGCATTTTGACTAGCGCCGATGAACAAGTAGTTCCTCCCCCCCAGTCTTCTTTTAAAAATTGTTCACGGGTGACTTCAACGGCCCGGTCATCATGAATAATGTAGACATTTTCCAATTTGTCATAGAAACACGTCAGCCAAAACTCACATAAATCTACCAATTGAGCCACCACCATTAACTCCTCTGCCCCCATGGAACCAGAACCGTCTCTTTTCCAAAAACAGACGGCATTATTTTTTGGTTCCATAATTTTTTCATACGACCGATAGCGGAATTCGTCATTATTCGGAACAATAGAGGTTTTTATGGGCGGGCGATAAGATCCATCCGCGACGGCTCTTTTCATGGCCTCTTTCATGGTTTTAGGCAGATGAATCTGGGAAGGAGAACCATGTTTGGAAATAGTTGTCCAACGGTCTCGTTCTTCTAAAATAGCTCGGTCGCCTTTTGGTTTAATGTTTGGCAGTTCCAACTCTTCCTGGAATATTTTTCTGAATTCTTCCAAGGGAATATCTATTTCGATTATTCTTCTTCCTCCATGACCTTGTCCTCCGGCTTGTTTCTTGCCGCGTCCCTCTTTGTCCACCGGACCAAGGTCGTCTCCTGGTTTGCCGTTACCTTGTCCAACAATAATATCTTGAGGATAGCCGAATCGCAAGGTGGGGATTTCGATAGATTCCACCGGAATAGCTACTTGTCCATTTCCGTTTTTGCGGGGAATACGAATCATGCCTCGTCCTAAGTAGCGCTTAAGATCCTTGCGCAAAAATCCCCGAATTATCTTAAGGAATTCTTCTTCATCCAGTTTGCTTCGGAATATTCTACTCATTGGGTAGTCTCCTTTTATTTTTACTGTAAATTGTTAAAAATCATTTATGGTTAGTCTAACAAATCGGTTCGAGGTAAACAATAAGTTTTTTCTAAATAAAAAAAGACGGGCAAGACCGTCTTTTATCTGATGTTAGTAATTCTATTTTTTAGCTTTTTGTCCGCGATGGATAACCGAAGCGACATAAGCTACTACTTCCGTGGAACAAATTTCACAATATCCAAAGTTTTCACGCAAACGTTTTTGAATTAGATCAATTTTGTCCTGGTCCGGTTTTTCTAAAACACGGCGGGAAAGAGCTGCTTCCCAGTTTATTTTATTTTTCTCTTGTTCAAATAAGTACAGTTCCAGAGCTTCCCGCAATCGGTCATCGGACTTCCAGTCAAAAGGCGGAATCTTGTGATCTTGTTCTCGTTGGCGGGCTCGTTTGGCCATTTGGTTCATGATTTTAGTGCGGAATTCGTTGTGATCTTGAATGCCGACCATGTTCTCAATTTGTTCCATAAATTCCACATCCGGCGACTCTTCCTCTCTGGTAATGGGGTTTTTAATTTTCTCCCCGTTCTTATGGGCCATTACCTGATCAATATAGCGAGCATAGAGATCCATGAGGGCTTTCTGATCGCCAACTACCGCNGCTCGTAGATGGGACTTTAAGGTCTCGTCCAGGTCTTCCTGAGCCAAAGCAAGGCGCGCTTCATATTTCTTGAGTATNTCGTCGTTGTTAATGTGCTGATGTTGAGGAAGTGCCTCTTTGATTTGACTGATAACCGTAAAAAAATTCACACAATCTCTGGCTTCTTCACTGACAAAGGCATTGGAAATTTGGTCATGAATGAAGCGTGGTGAAATTCCCGACATTCCTTCTTGGGGAGCTTCTTTTCGAAGTTCTCTGATAGAACTATCATTAAACCCTGAAACATTTTTGCCATCATATAGCCGTTTTTTGTCTCGAAGAGAAACCGAGGCCTTTTTTGGCTCTTCCAAACGAGTATATATGCCCCAGTCAGAAGCAGTTTCAATTGTTCCTGGCGCCAAATGTTTTCCTTGCCGCTTTTTTGGATTAAACCACTTATGGTATATTTTTACTTCTCCAGAGACTCGGAGAGTATAGGGGACATCAATCTTGATAATACGGTCGCGCAGGGCTTCCATTTTTTTGTCTTGCTTGAGCCGCTCGTACTCTTCCGAATTAGTTGATCCGACGATAACTTCGTCAATGTCAATTTCCATGAATCCTTTGGGCTGAATGCGATGCTCTTGAGAAGCCCCTAGGTAATCGTAAAGGAAACCGAGCACTGCTTTTAACATTTCGTCGGCGATAAAGATGCCACGGTTGGCTTGTTCAAAATGTCCTCGGAAATTAAAAGTTCGCGGATCAACCGTGTCTCCGAAGGTAGCCAAAGCGGCATAGTTTGTTTCTCCAGATAGTTCTGAAGCATCTTGATCTTTCTCTGACTTTGGTCGGACGCCGGCGATGCCCATTCTTTTAGCTCTGGAAAAGATCATACGCCGCACACCAAGATGTTTCTCTACTACTTTTTTCCAATCATGATGATAACNCCGCATAAACTTTTCAAAAATATCGTCACATCTCGGGCAAGCNCTCCCTTCTATTTCTAAGTTTTTTATTTGTTGTTTTGAGTTGATTTTTTCTGCGACTTTTTGGTTAAGCCAGACTAAAACTTCGCTTCGAATGCCTGGAGGAAGGATGCGTAATGGTTCTTCATGAAGAGGGCATTCAAATTGATGTCTTTCAAATTTTCCCAAGGTTCCCAAAACCTCAATTCCTTCTTCATCTTCGGGTTCGACATGCCAGAAAGGTTTATATGCCTGACCTTGGTCTGTTTTGGAAAATTCTTCCAGGCCCAAACTTAGAAGCCCAGTGATGGTGCTTTTAGCGCTTCCAACCGGACCACGCAGAAGGATAATTCTATTTTCCTGACCATGTTGATCTGCACCCGATTTGATTACATTTACCAGTTTCATCAAAGGAGTATCTATATCGTAGACGGCAAATTTGTGGTTTTCCGTAAAGGGGTCGTCAAAAATATTGTAATGCGCCACTGTTTCACCGAGATGTTGATATTCCTCTTTTTTGTAATGAAGAATGGCCCTATAGAGGCGTTGAAAAGAAGTGCACACTGCTTCCGGCTGGGCAATGACCTTTCCCAAGTAGTCGCCGAATGTTCCTTCCCAGCGTAGTTCTTTGGGAAGTTCTATGTTGGGTAGATCATTCATTGAGACTGAATTCTTGTTTTTCAAATTTTCCATGATCCGTCTCCTGTTTTAAAAGATCACAATTTACTATTAACACTATGATATATAAAAATGCTTGTCAATTTGAAATTGACTTAAAGCTACTTTTGGTTTACTATTTAGATCAATGTATTATCTGAAACTAGGCAAATATTCGGACCTTTCTCTTAAAAAAGAAAGGTTTTTATATCGTTTTTTTGAGGTTTTACCTGGGGCGTTAGCTTGGATTACTCTAATTTTAATTATCGTTCTTTCTTTTACTGCTCCTGTTTTAATTGCCATTTTTATCATAATCTTTGATGTTTATTGGTTCATTAAAACAGTTTACTTATCTTTGCACCTGCGGCAGGCTTTTAAAAAAATAAAACACAANTTGACGATTAATTGGATGGATAATCTAGAAAAGCTTTCTNCGGAGAAATTTTTATTAAGAGGNGTAAAGTCATGGCATGATCTTTACCATCTGGTTATCTTGCCCCGTTATAAAGAAGATCGGGAAGTGGTGGTGGCTACTTTGGAAAGTTTACTTCGCTCTGCTTATCCTAAAAATAAAATGGTGGTGGTTCTGGCGCAAGAGGAACGGGCCGGGCAGGAGTTTAATAAAATAAAAGAAGAACTGGAAAAAGAATATGGCCAGAAGTTTTTTAAATTTTTAGTTACCGAACATCCCGCCG
>C687J35174_10012679_pt1 | contig 10274 bp, 10 predicted proteins | sample RifCSPhighO2_01_FD_35174 | JGI IMG/M metagenome (IMG submission 35174)
GTTTACGGCTTCTATTTATCCAAGAGTCGCCCAGGAGGTGGCGAATAGGGGAGAGCCCCTGCAAAGCGCCGTAGTTGAGCAAAAAAATAATTTAGCTCAAAGCGTTTGGGAAAATATAAAAAACTTTTTTGCAGAAAAGTTTTCAAAAGTTTCCGGCACGAAAGTTAAGTAGGCAACTTGGCTAGTGCAAATACTATTGCGTCTACAAGTATAACGTCGTAAAATGGTAGTAAAGCGACATTGCGTAGGGCGCATTAGAAACGAGCTTTTAAAAAAATTATGGAAAACTCACAAAAACCAATAATAAAACATATTCCAGATTTTTTGGATTTTTGCGAAGTAGAAAAAGGTTTACGCGACAACACACAAAAAAATTATCAGCGCTATTTGCAAAAGTTTGTATTTTGGCTTCGGTCCAAGGGTTTAGAGGGCTTGCTCCCCCACCAATTGACGCCAGAGCATATTTGGGAATACCGATTACACCTATCCCGCCACCAGGCCCCAAATACAGGTAAAATACTGCAAAAAAGCACCCAAAACTACTATTTAATCGCTTTAAGGTCCTTTTTAGGCTATTTTGTGGCCAAAGACATAGTTTGCCTGCCCCCGGGTAAAATAGCCCTTCCCAAGGCCAATAAAAGCGAAAAAACGGTAAAATTCCTTACCTTAGAGCAGATTGAGCGCCTTTTGACGGCTGCCCACCCCAACGACGCAATTGGAATAAGAGACAGGGCTATTTTAGAGTCATTTTTCTCAACCGGCCTGCGAATTGCTGAATTGGTATCCCTTAACACAGAGCAGTTTTCAAGCATCAAAGACAAAAAGGATCTTGAGCTTGGCATCATCGGCAAAGGCGGCAACCCAAGGACTGTTTACTTTTCAGAACGAGCCATAGAACACATTAAAAAATACTTATCTATTAGAAACTCAAAAGAAAAGGGGTTGTTTATAAACTTCCGCGACAAAGACGGAACAGGCTCACGCCTTACACCAAGATCTGTTGAAAGAATTGTAAAAAAATATTCTGTTATGGCTGGCGTGCCAGTATTCACCACCCCACACACATTGCGTCACTCATACGCAACTGATTTATTAAATCAAGGAGTTGACCTAAGATCCATTCAAGAATTTTTGGGGCACAAAAATATTGCCACCACTCAAATTTATACCCACGTCACCAATAAGCGTTTGCGCGACATTCATCGCCAATTTCACAGCGGTAAAAATCTAAAGGACTAAAAATAGGCTCTACTTCCCTCTTTTTGGTTTTTACAATCTGTCACATAATAAATATTCATGTACATAATAAATTGCGTTACGAAAATGCAATAAATTTGATGTAAAAAAATACACCGAGTATCTGCATAAAAGCAGACACTCGGTGTCTGCCGGAAAAAGAGTTTTATTTCTTTTCCAGCTTCTTTAGTTCCTTATCGACGACGTCGATTTTTGCCTGGATAACCGCCAGCTCCCTTTCAAGAGCCTTCCGATCCTCGGCGATTACCATATAAACCTCTTTCATGAGGTTATCAAAACCCATTTCTCCGGCCTTGATGAGACGCCCTTGAAGCGCTGTAGGCTTTTTAGGCAACGCCTTACCCTTGGCCTGCCCAAACACCACAGGATTGATTTCCTTGTTGTAGCTTTTGGGCGCAAATACGCCGACCAATCCGGCGATTCCCTCCATGGCCAGCATCAGATCGTTGGACGCGGCCACCACTTCCTTTTCTTTGTAACCAGACATTCCTTTTTTCAGTCCCTGCAAACGCTGGTAAATGACCTTCGTGTCATCAATCGACTCGACACGGGCTTTGGCACGCATCTTGTCAAACTCCAGCAAAGATTTGAGGAGTTTTAAATTGCTGGCATTAAAGTCTCTTACGAGGCCACCGATGTTGTCATCGGCCCATGCCGGCGTGAAAACCGCCAACGTCGAGAAAACGATAACCGCCAATACGCTCAAGCTCTTCATAACAAGATCCCTTCATGCAGAAGAATCATCGGACATCTTCTCGGAAAACACTTTCCCGATGTACTGGCAACATAATACCATTAACTTATATACAAGTCAAACCAAAATGGGCTACTCCCCCACTCTTTTGATTTTTACAAAAATTATTTCTTTTCTATTTGCCTGACATTTATTCCGCTCTTCTCAAAAAAAGTTAAATGAGATATTGTCGCATAATTGAATTTTTGATATACTGAATTATCACTTTAGAAAATATATGAAAAATAATTTTGACATTACAACCCTTGCAAGCAACGATGCTTGTTTTGACTTACAGTTTCGAAAAGACACTAGGCGCGAGCGCACTAACGCGCCAACTTATTACAGGTGGAAAGCGCAGTTTGTAATTACAGGGTCCAAGGATTCCAAAAAACTTTTAGAGAAAGTTGCAAAAGAATTGGGTTGCGGTAAAGTGAGCGTTTCAAAAAATCAGGCCAGGTTTTCAGTCCAAAATATAGAACATATCGCTGAATTAGTTGTACCATTTTTTAACAAAAACAAGCTTTTGGGAGACAAGAAAAAAGATTTTGAGCTATGGCAAAAGGCCGTTTCAATAATTCACCAAAACAAAGGAAAATATATTGCAAATTGGGAAAAGAGCGATCTTCTTTCTCTTATTGCAATACAAAAGTCGGCTTCTAAATACAAAAATAACCCCCGCGAACCCAGATGGCTTGAAATGGCCCAAACAATTGCAAAATCAATATAAATTTAAAAGTTAAGCGCAAATTACAGTTTAAGTTTTCTTAAAAAATACCGCTTGGTTCTCCCTACGGTATTTTTTTAGCATAGAAGAAAATAGAAGAAATTAGAGTTTTATATTAGACCTACTGAAAGCAGTAGGGTATTCTGCCGAGGAAATAAAAACCCCTACTCTGAGCGATAGTAGGAGTTTTGGCATATCTACAAAAGAATGTCTTCGAGGGGGACAATCACGCAGCGTGTAGCTGCGCGGATTGGACTGCTCCAAGAGACCACTTGCCACCATTCACAAAGACCCGTTCGAACCCCGGGCATAGCTAATTCAGGGAATTCAATAGAATTACTTATTAATTATGTCAATCTTTTTAGAATCTTGCCTTGATTTAACTGCCAAAACGTCTTTGACGATCCTTAAATTCTTTTAGGGCAATATCCAAATCTTCTTCTACAAAATCGGGCCAAAGTTTTGGCGAGAAATAGAGCTCTGCGTAAGCCGCCTGCCACAAGATAAAGTTAGAAAGCCGTACTTCTCCGCCGGCTCTTATCACTAAATCCGGGATTGGCAACCCCCCTGTAGATAAATATTTTTCAAATAAAGATTCTGTTACTTTTTCGGGGTCAACTTTATCCTTAATTATTCTTTTGACGGCGTTTACAATGTCCCACTTTCCTCCATAACTTACAGCTAAATTCAAGTACAGCTTATCATTTTTTTTTGTTGATTCTTCAACCTTATCAATGACTTTTTTCAGGGAACCAGGAAGATTAGTTCTATCTCCTATTACTCTCACACAAACTTTCTCCTGATTGAAAATACCTATCCCCTCTCCAAGGTATTTTTCAAAAACATGCATTAAAAAATCAACTTGATCTTGTGGTCTTTTCCAGTTTTCGCTGGAGAAACCAAAGACAGTTACCACCGTGACTCCCCTGTATTTACACCACTTTAAAAATTCATTAAACTTGTCCTTGCCTTTTATGTAGCCCTCTTGAATTGATAAATGGTTTTTTAGAGCCCAACGCCTGTTGCCGTCTGGAAATAAGACAATATGTTTTGGTATGTCTGACATTTTTTATATATTTTAAATTATACAAGAAAGCTTTGACAATTTCAATAATATTTGCTAATCTATTAACTAAGAAACCAAAGAACTGAAAAACTAAAGAACGTTTCATACAATGTTCTTTCGTTCTTTTGTTCATACGTTCTTATGTTTTAAATATGTCAACAAGTAAATCAACAGGAGCATCAAGACTGGGAAGAGATTCAAGATCTCAGAGGCTTGGCATTAAAATTTCTGGCGGTCAAACGGTAAAACCAGGCATGATTATTGTAAGACAAAGAGGAACCAAATATCTTGCCGGAAAAAACGTAAAAAGAGGCAGCGATGATACTCTGTACGCTCTAAAGCCAGGTATTGTTAAATTTTCAACCAAGCTCAAGAAGCTTTTTGACGGAACACAGCGTCAAGTCAAAATTGTAAATATTGAATCAAAGGCTTAGATATTAAAATCAAAAACCCCGCAATGCGGGTTTTTGGTTGCTTATTTTTTGGCAACTGCCTTAATAAATGCCACAAAAAGAGGGTGGGGATTCAGAGGTCTGGATTTGAATTCAGGATGGAACTGTGTTCCCAGTAAGAACGGGTGATCTTTTTTGGGTAATTCAGCTATTTCCATTAATTTGTCATCTGGAGAGACTCCTGAAAACTTCAATCCCGCTTGCGTGAGTTTTCCAATTGAGTTTGGGTTTACTTCATAGCGATGGCGATGGCGCTCATTTATTTCACTTGAACCATAAGACTCTCTTGCAATAGTTCCCTCTTTCAATTTGCATGGGTAGCTGCCAAGCCTCATAGTGCCTCCGTAATTTCCTTTGGCTATTTTTTCTTTTTGTTCTGGCATTAAGTCAATAACGGTATTTTTGGCATCTGGCTTTATTTCAGCAGTATGGGCATCTTCAATACCTGCAACATTTCGGGCGTATTCCACCACCATTAACTGCATGCCATAGCAAAGCCCAAAATATGGAATTTTGTTTTCTCGGACGAACTTTATAGCCGAAATTATACCCTCCACTCCCCTGCTTCCAAATCCCCCTGGAACAATAATGCCATTGTATTGCTTTAATTCTTCTAATTTTGAGGCGTCTTTTTCGTATTCTTCAGAATCCAAGTAAGAGAGCTTTACCTCAACGTCGTTAGCTGCGGCTGCATGCTTTAAAGATTCAATTACAGATATATACACATCAGAGAGCACATAATCTCCAGACATAAAATATTTTCCGACGACAGCAATATTGAGCTTCCTGTTACCGTTTTTCACCTTGGCAACAAAGTTTTCCCAGTCTTGAAGATGAGCAGGTTTATCTTTTAATCCCAAAACACCACAAAGAATTTTTCCCAAGCCATCCTTTTCAAAGTTAATAGGCACGTCATAAATGCTTTCCACGTCCGGAGCTGAAATAACGTGATCGGGAACAATATTGCAAAACGTAGCAATTTTTTCTTTTCTCTTTTGATCTAGGGGTGCGCTTGCGCGAGCTAAAATTACGTCTGCTTGCAATCCCACAGAATTGAGTTCACGACTCGCATATTGAGTGGGTTTTGTTTTCATTTCACCAATATTGTTGGGTATAGGCACATAAGAAAGCATGACCACAGCAACGTCATCTGGGCATTGCTGGCGCAACATACGGGCAGCTTCAAGAAAAATTATGTTTTGGTACTCGCCAATCGTGCCTCCAATTTCAACAAGAGTAATATCAACCTCGGCTTCCTTCTGAGCTTCTTTAATGCGGCGAATAACTTCAAGAGGGATATCGGGAACCACTTCCACGTTTTTGCCATGATATTCTAAATTTCTTTCACGACGGATTACCTCTTGGTACACTCGTCCCGTCGTCATATAGTTAATTGAAGGCAGTGACTCATCAAGAAACCTTTCGTAGTTTCCCATATCCTGATCAGTTTCGTATCCGTCGTCTAAAACAAAAACCTCGCCGTGTTCGGTGGGGTTCATGGTGCCCGCATCAACATTGATGTACGGATCAATTTTTATCGCAGTGACAGAAAATCCTTTGCTTTTTAAAATCCTACCGATTGAGGCAGTGGCAATTCCTTTGCCAATACCAGACATTACTCCACCCGCAATAAAAATGTATTTTTTCATCCAAAAAAATTGTTTGACAGAAATACTTTCTGTCAAACAAGACTTTAATTTAACAATATCCTATTCTTCTTCCTCTTTGGTAGATTCTTCTCCAGAAATCACCACAGTAATTTCAGCCTCCAAATTATGATCCAGCATAATCTTTACTGAAAACTCTCCTGCTGATTTTATGGGTTCTTGCAGCTTTATTTGGGATTTTTTTACTTCAAACCCCATTTCTTTCAATTTCTCTGAGATTTTGGCATTATTAACAGACTCAAACAACTGGCCTGCATCGCCAACTTTTACGGAGATTTGAACCTCAATGCCGTCTATCTTAGAAGCCAATTCTTGAACGCCCTTTAAATCCTCCACTGCTTTCGCTTCAATTAGTTCCTGCTGATCGAAAAGCCACTTTAAATTATCTTTCGTAGCCGGTTTTACCAGTTTTTTGGGCAATAAAAAGTTTCGCACGAATCCGGGCTTTAAGTCTTTCACTTCATATTTTTTTCCGACGTTTTCGACGTCCGTAATTAAAATGACTTTCATACTACCAGCGACACTAATTACAAATTACACACTAATTTACGAATATTATTCGGGTCATTCGTGTGTCATTCGTATATTGGTGTCACTACTTAAAATCAATTATCTTGTATTCTACTTCAATCCTTGAATTATTTCAAGCGCCTTTCGCAATTGTGGATCATTATTGGCGGAAATGTCATCTTCTGTCTGCTCAACCTTAACATCAGGTGCCAACCCAACTTCTGAAATTGAGTTACCCTTCGGGGTAAGCCATTTTGCAATTGTGATCTTTAAAAGAGACTGACCGTCAGCAAGACTTAAGACTTCCTGAACAGAACCCTTTCCAAATGACTGCTCACCCACTAACTGGATATTTCTGTCGTCACGCAGAGCGCCCGCCAAAATTTCGGCTGCAGAAGCAGAGCCTTTATTTATTAATACCACAATTGGGTAATCCGCGAAAGCACCATTTCCGTCAGTTTTATACTGTTGCTGGTCTTTTCCTTTGCCAAAATACTCAATAGTCACAACTTGATCGGGTTTTAAGAACCAACCTGCAATTTCCTGGCAAACGTCAAGATATCCCCCAGGATCATTTCGCAAATCCAAAACAATTTTTTTAGCCGGGCTATAAAGTATTTGATTGGCGACAACTTTAAAGTTGTCAGGCAGAGACTGATCAAACTGGTCAATTTTAATATAAGCCACATCGCCGTCCTTAAGTTCCCAGCTTACAGGGTTTACTTTTATAGTGTCTCTGATTATTTTAGTGTCTTTTGTTTGGCTCCAGCCATCTCTGAATATGGTCAAGGTAACCTGTGTGCCCTTCTTTCCACGTATCAGATTTACCGCCTCATCAATAGACATGTCCGAAGTGCTTTGTCCGTCTACCTTTACAATAATGTCTCCTGGCTGCAATCCCGCTTTTTCTCCCGGAGTTCCTTTCAGCGGAGCAATTACGGTAAGCTGGTCTTTCTTTAAGCCAACTTCCACCCCAATACCATCAAAAGACCCCTGAAGATCCTGGGCAAATAATTTGGCTTGTGCTGGATCAAAAAAATCAGTGTAGGGGTCCCCCAAACTCTTTGTCATTCCCCTTATTGCCCCATAAAGTACTTTTTGGTTGTCAATTTGACTTGGATCAACTAAATTTTCACCTAGCTTATTGTAAGCGTCCCAGAAAAGGGAAAAATTAAGATTTGAGGGTTGCGGGACAAAATAAAAAAGCTGGGATTTTCCAAAATAAAAACCCAAGTAAAAAACAGCCAACAAAACAGTAATTCCCACACTATATTTTATTATTTTTTCTTTTTGAAAAATCATATAATTATCCTCCTAATCTTATTACTACTCCGATTATAGCAAGGACTATGCCTACAACCCAAAACCTCATCGTTACTTTATACGCCGGCCAGCCGATTGCTTCAAAGTGGTGGTGAATCGGAGTTGATAAGAATACTTTATTGTGTCTGATTTTTTTTGACAAAAGCTGTATTATGACAGACCCAACCTCTAAAACTAATATACCTGCTATTATAGGCAACACAGCAACCGAGTCGGTTAAAAATGCCACTACAGACAATGTGGCCGTAAGCCCCAGGCTGCCGACTTCTGTCATGTAAAACCTGGCAGGAGGTATGTTAAACCACAAAAAGGCAAAAATAGTTCCTGTGATCACGGCACAAAAAGCCGCAAGATCATACTTTCCCTGTGAGAATGCAATAATTGAAAACGCGCCAAATATTGATGCAAAAGTTCCTCCTGCAAGGCCGTCAATTCCGTCGACTATTCCGCCTGCCCAGCAAGCGTCCATTACCAATATAAACAGAGGTATGTACCAGATGCCTATTGAGAGCTGGCCAATTAAAGGAATAGTAATCACATCCCAGCCTAGTTTGTAGTAAAACCAAAGACCTCCAGCCAAACCAATTAAAGAAATAACGAAAAGCCGTTTTTTAAATGACATGCCGCCGCCAACGTAGCTGCCCAAAGAAGAAACAACTAAAATGTCGTCTAAAAGACCAAAAAGGCAAGTGGCTATAAAAATAAATAATGGGAGCCAAGTTTCTGACCTGGATAAAAAGTTAATGCCTGCAACCCATGAATCCGGAAAAATTAAAGAAACAACATAAAAAAATAATACAACAAATACGGTTGTAATAAAAATTAAGAGACCCCCCATTCTGGGGGCTTTAGTTTCTCGTTCTCTATGTAAAGCATTAAAAACTACTGCCTGCTCACCGCTAATTGCAACCTTGCCGGACGTTTTTTTCCAAAGCTGGTGTTTATACAAAAAATTAATTAAAAATGGCGCCCATGAGATAGCAACCACACAGGCGATTGCAGAAGTTCCCAACACCTTAATTACATTGAAAGTAAGCGGAGTCATTTACGGATTATTGGTCATTTAAAAAGTTAATCAAATTATCCATATCAGAAAATCTGTCATCAGATCCCAAAACAACATTAATATTATAATCATTTGCAGATTTTTTATCAATTACCATGTAACACTGTTTTGCTTCAACCGTAAATCCTGTTTTCCCTCCCACTATTCCGTCGTGGCCAAGAAGCTGGTTTGTGGTTGCAAGATCATGATGAAATGAACCGTCTGGTGAATAAAGATTATAACTGCCACTGCTTACTATCTGGTCAAACAATGGATACCTTAAAAACAAATACTTTGAAAGAGTTGCAATATCGCGAGCCGTTGAATAAGATTTGTCATCGAGTCCCGTGACGTCATGGTAATAAGTATTGGAAAGCCCGAGTTTCTGTGCATTATCGTTCATCAACTTAATAAATCGGTCATTTCCAATAACTTCAGATAAAGCAAAAGCGGCCCTATTGCTGGATTCAATTAAAGTAATATAAAGTAAATCTTTTACAGAAAGAATTTGCCCTGCTTGCAAATCTCCCTGCTCCCCCTCTTGTTCCATCGCTTTTGGGCTTACTAAAACAACCTGGCTTATATCGTATTTTTGAAAAACAACTAAAGCCGTCATAAGCTTTACTAAGCTTGCAATTGGAAGCTTTTCGTCTAGATTTTTCTGGTATAAAATTTTATCCTCGCTTTCGCTACCTATGTTAACTGCAATTGCGGCTCTTGCACTCAAACTTGGGCTAGTCGGCCTTACAGGAAGCTGAGGCTGATTATCTGTTTTAATGGCCTCCAAAAGCGCTCCTGAAGCGCTGGCTTGATAATCTGTAGTTGATCCAGCATTTAACAAAAAATGAGCAAGCAAGAAAAAACCAATTGCCGCAAAAACGAATACAAACATCAAAACAATTTTTTTGTCTACTTTTACATCCGTTTTCATCTTTTTTGTGTTCTATAAATTTTTTTCATTACGGCTCTAATCTTTTTACTCCTCTGTATATGAACATTGCATCTCTTACATTTTCAATGCCCAAAAGCTTCATTATCATTCTGTTGGGCCCCATTCCAATTCCCCCATGTGGCGGGCATCCGTACCTAAAAAAGTTCAAATAAAACTGAATAGAATCTATATTCATTCCCTTTTCTTTTGCCTGGCTGACAAGTACATCGTATCTGTGCTCTCTTTGCGCTCCAGTTGTAATTTCCAGACCATTCCAAAGAAGGTCAAAACTTTTTGTCAGAGTTTGGTCTTTCTCATCTCTCATGTGATAAAAAGGACGCACGCTAACAGGATACTCTGTAATAAAAACAAATTCATGGCCGTATTTTTCTTTGGCGTATTCAGAAATTCCTCGTTCCTCTTCTGGAGACAAGTCCCCCTCTTTTTCACTTGTCATTCCCCTGCTCTTCAATATTTCTTTGGCTTTTTCCATTGAAATTTTTGGAAAAGGCAATTCTGGCACCACAACTTCTCTGGCAAATATTTCTTTAACTTCGTCTCCA
>C687J35174_10012709_pt1 | contig 10258 bp, 12 predicted proteins | sample RifCSPhighO2_01_FD_35174 | JGI IMG/M metagenome (IMG submission 35174)
CGGAGCAACCCTTTCAAATCGCGAAGTTTCTATTGGCGGAGGAGGTGGGATTCGAACCCACGTGAGTTTTCACTCATGCGCTTTCCAGGCGCACGCACTGGGCCGCTATGCGACTCCTCCACATGAGTCATTAGTCTTTCATCGTTAGTCGTAAGTCTCTCATGTTAGTTCCCCGTTACTCGTCTCAATCATTAGTTATTGTATCAAAGAGAGGGATATTTATGCGGGTTGAGGTTTTGCTTGTGTTGGAAGTTGGGAATACCTGCATACTTTGTTTCGACCAGTATGTTTTGCGCCGTACACTGCTTGGTCAGCGCGTTTGATGAATTGATGTGGTAAAAGTCCTTGCTGGTATTCTGCTACTCCGATGCTAATTGTGCATTGTCCATGTGTTTCTACGATTTTCCTCAATTGTTCTGCTCTTTTTGCTGCTACTTCTTCGTGAGTGTTAAGCAGGATAATGATCATTTCTTCCCCGCCCAGTCGTGCGGCAATATTTCGGCCATTTATATGTCCTTCTTCCTCAAGCCGCGCAACGATGTCGAGATCTCTGACGTGTCCGTCAAGTAAAGAAGCTACTTTTCTCAAAACAGCATCTCCTGCATCATGTCCGAGGGTATCATTGACTAATTTAAAATGATCAATATCTATATATAAAATGCTTGCTGTATGGATACCCTGATTAGGACGGTTTGAGATAGTTTGACACAGATTCTCGATATATTCATCAAAATATCCTCTTGATTTAAGACCAGTGAGTCGATCATGTATCAAATCATGACGGAGTTGTCTATTTTCTTCCCGCAACAGAGCGTTTTCATCCTGTTGTCCAGCAATGATTTTTTGCAGGTGCTGTATTTCAAGGTCGCGAAAAACCTCATTATATATGTATGTTTCTCTGTCGTGTTTTCTTTCCATAGATGGATATTATATCACATCTTATAGTAATTTTCAAATCAGTTGATTTTACTTACTTTATGTCGTTTAATGTATGTATGCATATACAAGAGGCAATTACCCAATTTTTGGAGTATTGTGAACTTGACCGCAATCTTTCTCCCAAAACCGTCAGAATGTATGCGTATTACCTTTCTTTTTTCAAAAAATGGCTGTTTTCTTACTTCAAAAAAGATGAAAAAAAAGACGAAATACCCGTCATTGATATCCATGAGGATACCATGAGGCGTTACCGACTCTATCTTTCGCGCGGCTATTTCAACCCCTACAAAGGAGAACTCAAAAAGCAGACACAAACATATTTTCTCATTGCGGTGCGCTCGCTTTTTCGCTTCCTCATCAAAAAAGGGAAAAAAGTCATCGCGCCTGAAGTGGTGGAGCTTGGGAAAGTCCATGATCGCACTATCAAATTTCTAAAAGATGATGAGTTTGAGCGGCTCCTTGCTGCGCCAAACACCCAAAAAATCCGCGGCCTTCGTGATCGAGCGCTTCTTGAAGTACTGTTTTCCACTGGTCTTCGGGTGTCGGAGCTTGTATCCTTAAACCGCGATCAGGTGAACCTCGAGAAGCGCGAGTTTGGTGTCGTGGGAAAAGGTGGACATGCGCGCGTCGTATTTCTATCAGATAAGGCAGTTATGTGGCTTTCTCAATATATAAGGGAGCGACGTGATCCCTACAAGCCGCTTTTTATCCGTTACTCTGGCCCTCATATCGGGAGCGAGCTCACAGATGAAAAATTGCGGCTCACTCCCCGATCAATAGAGCGCATGATTGATAAATATCGCAAAAAAGCAGGTATCCCTTTCAGAATCGGTCCTCATGTTTTGCGCCATTCCTTCGCCACCGATCTTCTCCAACATGGAGCAGATATCCGATCGGTGCAGGAGATGCTGGGGCACAAAAATATTGCAACGACCCAGATTTATACCCATGTGACCAATGTGAGACTGAAAGAAATTCATAAAAAATATCACTCGGGGAATAAATAATTTCTTTTGCTAATCAGTGTATGATTTGGTACAATGCGCGCATGAAACACGTCCTTATTTTGCTCTTCTTTTTCTTTTTGGGAGTGAAAGGTGCACATGCATATATTGATCCGGGAACAGGTAGTTATCTTATTCAAATTGCCATTGGTTCACTTCTGGGCGGTTTGTATGTCGTGAAAAAATTTTGGAAATCAATAAGCGCTTTTATCACTTCTTTTTTAAGAAAACTTCGTCATAAACAGTAAATACATAATGGGAAATAAAATTCTTGTTGAAACAAGCTCGTTTCGCGACCCTGCAGGACACGTTTTTTATAAAGGCAGCAAAGTATATAGGCAGGTTAACCAACAATATCGAAATGACTTTGAATTTTTCCTCGATTCTGGTTTGTACGATAGCTTAAAGGAGAAAAGGCTCATTGTGCCATTTCAAAAAGTAGCAAAAAGTCATGCAATTTGCCCATCAGCCTATGCTGTTTTGGAAACTCCAAAAATCTCCTTTATTTCCTACCCATATGAATGGAGTTTTAGTCAACTTCAGGATGCTGCCGAGACAACATTGACGATTCAAAAAATCGCCCTTGAGCACGGTATGTCTCTCAAAGATGCAAGCGCCTTCAACATTCAATTTACAGCTGGAAAGCACCTACTCATTGATGTTTTGTCCTTTGAAAAATATAAGAAAGAAACTCCATGGGTAGCGTATCGTCAATTCTGTCAACATTTTCTTGCTCCCCTAGCCCTTATGAGCTATCGCGATGTTCGGTTAAATCAATTGCTAAAAACTTATCTTGATGGAATTCCGCTTGATCTAGCAAGTTCACTTCTTCCCAAAAAAACATGGCTGAATTTTTCTCTCGCCTCCCATATTCACCTCCATGCCAAAACACAGAAACATTTCGCGAAAATTCCAGACAACGTCAAAAAAAGGACGGTAAAGATGAGCAAACACAGCCTCTTATCCATTATCGACGATTTGTCATCTGCGGTCAAAAAACTTCGACTTGCATTGACGACAAGCCAATGGGGCGATTACTACGCATCTTTTTCCTACAGCGCGGAGGCTTTTTCACATAAAAAAAGGATTGTATCACGGTTTCTGGACGTGCTTGCTCCTGGGATTGTCTGGGATCTTGGGGCAAACACGGGAGAGTTCTCATACATTGCTGCAAAAAAAGGTATGGAGTTAATCGCTTTTGATGCTGATTTTTTGACCGTTGAGAAAAACTATCGAACAGTCAAGAAAGATCATATGGAGCGCATCATCCCTCTTGTTGTAGATTTTGCCAACCCAACGCCGTCTCTTGGATGGGAAAATAGAGAGCGGCAGTCTTTGATTTCCCGCGGTCCAGCAGATTGTGCGCTCTCCTTGGCGCTTGTTCATCATCTTGCTATTGTGAACAATGTGCCGTTTGAAAAAATCGCACATTTTTTCAGCCACATTGCTCATGCGCTCATCATCGAATTCGTCCCTAAAGAGGATGTGCAGGTGAAAAAGCTTCTGTCAACAAGAGAGGATATTTTTCTCGACTATCATCAAAACGCGTTTGAAAAGGCGTTTTCTTCATTTTTTGAGATTGTGGCGGTTGAGAAAATTCACACATCGGCAAGAATCATGTATTGTATGAAAAAAAAGAACCATGATTAAAAAAATACTTCAATTCTACCCGCTTTATTTTACGATCTTTCCCACGCTTGCTTTTTATCTGGGGAATAAGCGAGAAGTGCAGCTTGAGGCGAGTTTTACGCCGATTATATATTCGCTTGTGCTCCTTTTGGTTATATGGATTATTGTCAATTTCATCGTCAAAGACACAAGAGCAAGGAATATTGTTATTTTTTCTATTCTTGTATATTTTTTTTCCTACGGATATTTTTTGCGCAAAATACCACTGTTCAACAAGGGTATCATTGGTTTTCTTGCCTATACTATTTTTTTTGCGATGATATTCACGTTATTATGGAAGTTTAGGAAACGGCCTGAAACAGCGATCTTTTTGACCATTGTTAGTGCATATGTGATTACAGTTTCGCTTACCAGGATTATGGCGTATGAATGGGGACGGCGTGTAATACCTACTTTTGACACCGCCCTATCAAACGGGACTTTTGAGACGAAAAAAAAAGACCTTCCTGATATTTACTATATTATTCTTGATCGCTACGCCAACAATCAGGTTCTTGAAAAACAGTATGATTTTGATAATGCGGATTTTTTTGCATTTTTGCGCAAGAAAGATTTTTATATTGCAGAAGATAGCTTTGCCAACTACCCCAAAACGCATCTTTCTCTGGCCTCGTCTTTGAACATGGATTATCTTGATGATTTTGCCAAAAAGGTCGGTGTGGAAAATAGCGATTATACGCCGGCGTTTAAACTCGTTGAGGATAATACGGTGGCGCGGCTTTTGAAATCGGCAGGTTACCAATATTTCTATTTTGGCGATTGGTGGGGACCCACAAATGTGAGCAAACTGGCTGACAAAAATTTCAACCTTTATGCCAACTCAAACGAGTTTACACGCAAATTTTTTCAGACGACGCTTATTGCGCTGCTTCTTGGAAACTATTTTGAAGGAAACAAACTCTTTGGTTTTTTTCAAGATAGAATTTATGAAAATACCAATTACAAGTTTGAAAAACTTGGGCAGATTGTCCAAGAAAAAGGGCCGAAGTTTATCTTCGTCCACATGCTTTTTCCTCACCATCCGTATATCTTTGATGCAAACTGCAGGCGGGTTGATGATAAGAGGAAACAGACGGAAGATCAGAAATATATTGCGCAGCTTCAGTGTGCCAATACGAAAGTCAAAAAAATGATCGAAAGAATCTTGCAGCGATCAAAAAAACCGCCGATTATCATCCTTCAGTCTGATGAGGGGCCGTTTAAAACCGATGAGATGCGCCGAGACGGCGAGCAGACTGATTGGACAAAAGTAACAGATGCGGCAATTGAGCGACATATGAAGATTCTGAATGCTTACTTTCTGCCGGGTTTTGATACATCAAAATTATATCCCTCACTTTCTCCAGTCAATACCTTTCGGTTGATTTTTAATGAGTACTTTGGGGCAGACTTTAAATTACTCCCTGACAAAAGCTACTTTATTCCTCATCTTGATAGGCCGTATCAGTATATGGAAATCACTGATAAAATAAGTATAATAAAAAAATGAACCTTCCGATTATTGCTTTGATCATTGCAAATATCATATGGGGTGCAGCATCGCCTATTTTCAAGTACTCACTGCAAAACATTCCACCCTTTACCCTCGCCTTCATCCGCTTTTTTTTCGCAAGCCTCATCCTTCTTCCCTATTACTTGAGGCACCGACAGAAAATGCACAGAAAAGACTACATATACCTCATTTTGAGCGCGTTTTTTGGCATCACAATCAACATTTCGTTTTTCTTTTTAGGTCTTCAAAAAGCCCCAAGTATTAACGCACCGATGATCGCCTCTGCTGCCCCGGTATTTTTATTCATCCTTTCGATTTTTTTCCTCAAAGAAAAACCAAAAACGCGCGTTTTTGCGGGAATGTTTATCTCGCTTATTGGAGTGCTTATCATCATCCTCTCTCCGGTTTTTATCGATGGTATGTCTCTTATTGTGGGCGCTGTGCAGGGAAATTTATTATTTGTCGTGGCGACGTTTGGATCTGTCCTGAAGCCGCTTTTTGTACGGAAGGGACTTCGCACAATAAACGCGTACCAAATAACGTTTGGGGAATTCCTATTCGGTGCCCTGACGTTTCTGCCGTTTATGCTGTTTGAACTCAAAGACTGGTCGTTTTATGAGCTCAACAGTCAAGGGTGGGTAGGAATTATTTTTGGCGTGTTTTTTTCATCAGCGCTTGCCTACTTTCTTTTCAATTGGGGAGTGGCCAAAATGCAAGCACAGGAGGTTGGGATTTTTTATTATATCGATCCTGTCGTGGCGCTTCTTATTGCCATTCCGCTTCTTGGGGAGTTTCCGACGATATATTACCTTGTGGGATCAATTTTTGTATTTGTGGGTATTTTTGTCGCGGAGCGGCGTCTTCATTATCATCCCATCCATAAAGTGCGGACGAGGTGACTACGGCGCTTTTACGAAAGAGATTCGTTCTCGAATATGAGATGGACTTTTTTGTACCGTGCGTGAAACACTTCGGACAAGACGTTTTGCCGCTATGATCTCGCCAAGTTGAAGGTCATGATTTTTCGAAAAATCATGATAGACCATTGAGAGAGTTTTTATGGCGTCGTCAATTTGAAGTGATCGTCGTTCTTGGGGCGTGAGCACGGAAGCTACCGTTTGCGCATACCAAACGAGCATATTTTGCATATTAACCACAATCACTTGTAGTTCCTGTGGTTTTCTCTTCGTTTGTATATCATCTATTAAATATATCTCTGCGCTGACAGTTTTGGCGCGAGACCTTGATGATTGTTTTACGGTCACTTCTTCAGGCTTTTTTTTGAACTCGGCGTTTAAAAAGGAAAAATCACTGCCATGATATAGCATGATAATTTCGGCTAATCGTTCCCATTGTCTTTCAGGTATGGGATTTCTCGTGCGAAGATAATGATCTGCACAGTATTTCTCAAGTATTTTTTGTGTTTCTCTGACTGACGGGATATAATTTATGAGGGCGTGAAGTCTTTGTTGAGCCGGAGCAGTATCCCAATCATGAAGAGCTTTTTTCAAACCAAAAAGTTCCTCGGTGGTCAGACGAGTCAACAAGTACTCTCCACCGATCTCGACATGAATAAAAGAGATCGCTCCATTAACCTTTGCCAAAAAAAGTGGATCGTGGGATTTGGCTAATTCTTTTCCTACAGTGGGATAGGAAACGGTATACAGAGACGGCAATAGTATCCTTTCAGAAGAAGGACGTGAAGAAAACGCTTCTTTCGCGTTCATACGCATACAGTAGTATACCACATTTTTGATATACTAGTACTATGTCCCATCGTAAAATACTCATTACCGGGGCAGGAGGGTATATCGGTTCAGTCGCTGCCTACACTTTTTTGCAAAAAGGATACGAAGTGGTAGCGGTTGACAATTTTTCCCGCGGGTATCGCGGCCCGCTTGAAGTATTGCAGAAAAAATATAGTCAGGCAAAAATACGCTTTTATGAAGGTGATATTCGCGATCTCTCTTTTCTTTTTGAGAAAGAAAAAAACATCGAAGCTGCCATCCACTTTGCAGCGCTGTGCTCGGTGAATGAGTCTATGCAGTATCCTGAAAAATATTTTTCAGAAAATACGTGTGCCTCAATCGTGTTTCTCAATACACTGCTTACGCACCATATTTTCAACATCGTATTTTCATCAACCTGTGCTGTCTATGGGGAGGCGCAGTATATGCTCATTGATGAAAAACACCCCACACACCCCACAAATCCGTATGGAGCGTCGAAATTAATGGTGGAAAACGTCATGAGGTGGTATAGTCAACTCAAACAACTCAAATTCGTATCACTTCGCTACTTCAATGTCTGTGGTGCATCAGACGATGGTGTGGTAGGAGATGCCAAAAAGCCGTCGGTACATTTGGTGCAAAATGCGGTGCGGGGAGCTTTGGGACTTGAGCCTTTTTATCTTACCTATCCCGCAGTTGAAACACCGGACAAAAGCCCGATCCGCGATTATGTCAATGTCGTTGATTTGAGCGAGGCGCATGTATCGGCAACTGAATATCTGGTGAAAGGCGGAGGCAGCGAGATCATAAATCTGGGTACCGGTACGGGCAATTCAGTCCTTGAGATCGTAGGCAAAGTGGAGGAAATTACCGGGACATCTATCAAAAAAGAAAAAGCACCTACTCCCCGGCAGGGAGAGTATGCGAAAATGGTTGCTTCAATCGAAAAGGCAAAAAAAATACTTGGTTGGACATCAAGGCGAACTATTACACAAAGTATTACATCGCTCATAGAATGGTATAAGAGCCATCTCTCGGGATGGGAAAAATGATCTCCAGCATTGTCAACATGAAAAACGGATTTGATTTTAAAATTCTCAAAACCAGCGCGAAGAGCAAGGCGCGGCGGGGAATTCTCAAAACTCCATATGGCGATGTTCAAACGCCCGCATTTGTGACAGTTGGTACCAAAGGGACGGTCAAATCACTCACCCCGCAGAATTTGGAACACGTTGGCACACAAATGGTGTTTGTCAATACCTATCATATGGTTGTCTCCGGAGCGCTTTCAGTGGTTGCAAAAACAGGCATTCATCAATTTTCCGGTATTCAAAAACCGATAATTACCGATTCTGGAGGGTTTCAAATGTTTTCCCTCGCCCGCCAAAGCCCCCATATTATACAGGGCGAAGGCGGGTCAAGCGAACAACCGCCTCATCTGGTAAAAATCACTGATGACGGCGTTGAATTTCGCTCTCCCATAAACGGTGACTTGTTTTATTTCACGCCGGAGTTTTCAATAGATGCACAGCGGCGCATAGGCAGTGATTTTGCCGTCGCGTTTGATGAGTGTGTCCCCTATGGTTCGTCGGATGAATATACGAAAAATGCCATGACAAGGACTCATCGTTGGGCTGAAAGGTCACTGCAACAATTTAACAATCAAACAAAAAAACAATTGCAACAATTGTTTGGTGTTATTCAAGGTGGTTGTTTTGAGGATTTGCGAAAGACAAGCGCTGCATTCATCTCTTCTCTCCCTTTTTTCGGGTTGGCAATCGGTGGCGTTTCAGTGGGAGAAACAAAAAAAGAAATGCGTGAACAAATGCAGTGGGTCATGGATGGTATTCAAAGAGATTCTCGTCCCCGGCATCTTTTGGGTATTGGAGAATTTGATGATATTGTCGATGCTGTGGCAATGGGTATTGATACGATGGATTGTGTGATACCGACACGCCACGGCAGAATGGGAAAACTATATTCATTCAAAAAATCAAAAGTGAAAAATAAAAATGACAGTATATTAGTAGAAAACATTTTGGAAATTGACATTATAAAAAGTCAGCATAAAAGCGATCTTTCGGCAATCGATACAGATTGTATGTGTTATACCTGTCATCACTTTACAAAAGCATATATACATCATCTTTTCAAACAGCGTGAGCTTTTGGGCTATCATCTTGCCACCATTCACAATCTCCATTTTGTCGAGCAGTTTTTTTCGCGCATAAGAAGCGCCATTGAAGAAGATTGTCTGTAAACTCTTACAAAAAAGGGGTCGGGGTAATGGTATTTTTGAATTCCCGTACTCTTTTTCGGATTGAGCTTAGTTGTTCTTCAAATCCTTGTCGTATTGTATTGACGCGTTCGTCCTTATGTGCGCGATTGACGACATTTTCCACCCAGTATACTTCTGCCAAAAGGACCACGACCATAAACACCAAAGCCGTGATCACAAACCACAAATTAATGGTTTTTTTTATACTTCGTGTTTCCTCAAACATATACGTCTCATAAGTATTGGATAATACTTTCGGGAAGGCTATCAATATACCACTTTCCGTCCACATCTTTCACGACGCGCATCGTATTTGGTTTTGAAGCATCAAGGGCTATTGGATTGGTAATGCCTGTTTTTTTGTAGAGGAAAACGTTGAACTGATAGATATTTTCTTCCATGAGCTGTCCATCAAATACTTCAAATCCTTGGAAATAATCGCCAAAAAGTCCAGAGACAGCGGTCTTAAATTTTTCCTCACCGTAAATAGTCTTTGCATGTGGATTCACATACTTTAAAGCTCCGGATGCGTCTTTTCGTATTATAGCAGAGAGGAAAAAATTAGCTGTTTTCAAGGCTCCTATATACTCGTTCGTGACCCGTGCTTCTCCCGCGCGGTTTTTGTTTTGCTGGAAATACAATACTTCTTTTCGCAACTCATCGATTTCTTTTTGCACTTCCCTGATGCTTTCATCAACGGTTTGCTCGCGTATTTTTTCAAAGCTTGTCTTGTACCACCAGTAAAAAATAGCGCCACATGCAATCAGTGTAACGAGAATGGATAAAATAATGACCTGAAGCATGGTACGTCCATCCACGTTTTTTTCACTGATGGGTGTGACGACAGTGTCTGGTGGTAACATAGATATGCTTTACTATTAGGATAAATAAATAGAAAGGGATATGCAAGAGGGAGAGAAAAATCATTTTTGCTTCGAGAAATAGTTTTGTAATCGAGGGGTTACGGAAGCTTTCCTGATTTTGCAAACAAAATTTGAGTATATCCACAAAATCGCTCGAACTTATTTTATCAAAAATCATTGGCAAATCATAGCGTCGGCGACTGCGGCGAGGAAAAGGGGTTTAAGGGGAAAAGGAATCGCCGCAGTCGCCTCCCGCTGGAGTT
>C687J35174_10012717_pt1 | contig 10253 bp, 13 predicted proteins | sample RifCSPhighO2_01_FD_35174 | JGI IMG/M metagenome (IMG submission 35174)
GGAGTACGGCATGGTCTGAGCGTAGCGAAGACCTGACGGTGAAAGACTCCCAAAGCTTTTTCTGAAATAAACCTTAATAAGTTCAGGCCGTGCGGCGTGCCACGGGGGTTATAGAGAGTCAAGTACCCCCTATCTCATTTTGAATTAAGCGACGATACATCGTCTGAACTTTATAGTTACCTATTCTGAGACAGACAAAGTTCTTTAACACCCGACAAATCCGTAAAGAGTTTACACTACGTGTCCGATTATAAGCGTATCATAATTAATCAACAATTCTTTAAATCGCGCGTTGACGTCTTTTGTGAAGGCTCTTAGCTCTTCTTGTGATTTTATATACATGCTAAAGCAGATATTCCATTTTCCTATCGTTTTTAGCGTATAAGAGATTCTATTATTTTTTTCTAAGTGTTTTGTAAATTCTTCTATTAAAGTATATTTTGAAGGAGAAATATTGCATAAGAATTGTATTTCTTGATATCCTAATTTGGACATATCTATTCCAGCAAAGAATCTTATTATGACTCCAGAATTACATAATTTTTTTATTCTGTGGCGAACGGCAGTCATGGAGAGCCCGACCATTCTGGATATATTCATGAGTTTCTCTCTGGAGTTCCGTTTAAGAATATCAAGTATTTTTTTATCAATATCATTTATCTTTATTATAGATGATGGCGCCTTGGGAGGTAGTTTTTCTGGAGAATCATTAAGTATTTGGTATAAAGTCATTCGAGATGTTACAACTGCGAGAACAGACCAGTATTCTATATCTAAGATGGTCACGAGTTTTTGAAGAAATTCGTAGAGATCTGAGTGGTCTTTTGTCCAAACAGTGGCGTAAAGATCCCATTTTCCAAGGCATTCTATTAGGGTAGATACTTGTTCAAAGTTGCGTAAGTGTTTGATGGCTTCTGAAAGTGTTGTTGTGTGACTAAAATGGAAAAAGACTACAAAACGTTGATAGCCTAATTTACTTTTGTCAATACCAATGGTATAGCCAAGAATGACTTTTCTCTTCTCTAAATTGTTGATCCTATAATGAACAAGTTGTTTGGATTGTCCGATCTCATTACCGATTGATCTGTCACTTCGGCGGCAGTTGGTATAGAGACTATGTAAGAGTTTTCTATCCTTTAGGTCAATATTTGTCATTTTACTATATTTTTATTATAAAATAGTATTTTGATTTAAAAATGCTTCGAAAGTTTAATTAAAAGAATATAAATTAGGCAATAGTTATATGATAATCAAAAAGGTAACAGTCGGGGTGCCTGTATATAACGAAGAAAAAACAATTCTAAAAAGTTTATATGCAATTCATCGCGCGATTCTAAGCACAAAATTGCCTATAGAGCTCATTATCTGCATTAATGGGACAACAGATCATAGCGAAACTATTGCACGGACATTCAGTAATAAAATATACCCTTTAAAGATTATTAGAAGCAAAAAAGGGAAAGCAAAAGCTGTAAAAGCTCTTGGCACTGCAGCAAAAGGAGACATAGTTATATTTACAGATGCAGACGCTATTCTCGCGGAAGATTGTCTAAAAAAACTAATAGAAGGTTTCTCGGATTCTGAAATTAAAGCAGTAACAGGGAGACCAGTTCCTCTGCCTTTAGACAATGTAATCTATCAGATTATAAATGCGAGAATGTTGCATCCGGAGGCTGAAATAGCTCGTACCCCTATTCTGGGAAACTCTAAAAAACCTTTTTTGCATGGAAGGCTGTATGCAGTAAGAAAAGACATTTTTCGTCATAATAAAGATATAGACACAATGGACAATTCGATAGGAGATGATACTTATTTAACTCATTATCTATTCGTTAAGTATGGGCGTAAAGCCATTAAATGCGTAGAAGAAGCACACACATATTACTTACCCGTTCAATCTATACGTTTTTGGTGGTATAAATGGTCTCGTATCTGGTGCGATTTAGATCAACTGTATAGAGAGAATCCTCACTTCTTAAGAATTAAGCCTACTATGAAAACAAAAATTGATTGGAAGTACGTATCAAAGCTCCCATTGAAAATTAAGTGCTTCTTTGTCTTGGAGCGTATTTTACATCATTCAGGGCATGTCTTATACGAAATTAGTAAGCATTTCAAAAAGGTTACTTGGGTCCGATTAAGCGACACAAAAGAGGTAAATCAATGGATAAGCAAGAATGGACTATAGGCCTCTCTCTAACCGAGAGATGTAATGAGAAATGTAAGCATTGTTATATTGGAAGAAAGAATGTATGGAAACAAGTAGGTTATAGGGCAGTAGAGATGGATAGAAAGCAGGTTGACGCACTTATTCCTCAGTTTATAGATGAGAATGTTACTCGATTAAATTTTGGTGGAGGAGAAGCAGCACTCCATCCAGAGTTCATACAAATTGTGAAAGATTTAGTGGCAGCAGGGATTAAAGTGAGCTTAACCACAAATGGGAGTACTTTTCCAGTCTATCGTGATCATCTATATCTTTTTAATGATATAGGTGTTAGTATAGATTTAACTCCAGAAGAGCATGGAAAATTTCGTGGAAATCCGAAAGCATTTGAATGGGCAAAGGGTGCTTTAGATGAATTAGTACGGCAAGGTGTAAGAAACGAGATGGTTTCTTGCATTATGAGCATAAATTACGACCAGTTACCTTTAATTTATGCGATGGCGAATGATATAGGAGTCGATATGTGGCGTCTTAATAGATTTCATGCGTCAAGAAATGATAAGGTCAGGCTCGTTACTATAAATGGGATAGATGAAAAAGTTGATAGAATGAATCAGGAATTATTATGTACTCCTGACCAGATGAGAGAGGCTTATGAATTTTTGGCAAGCGTTACTCCTAAACAGATGGATTATGCAATTCCCGATCCGGTATTTAGAACATTAGTAGGAGGAAATGGAGTAACGCCTGGCACCCCATACGGGAGAACCTCATTTAGGATTAAATCAAATGGTGATGTCACACCAGATGTATTCACAGACCATGCTGCTGGAAACGTTTTTAGGGAGCCTTTGAGGGATATTCTTGAAAATCCTTTTTTCAGAAGGTTCAGAGAGAGAACTCCTGAAGGCAAATGTGTTGAATGTGTAAACTTTCATGGGTGTCAAGGGGGGGATATGACTGATTCTTATTTACTTCTCGAAGATATAGATAAGCAAGATCCATTCTGCTTCTTAGACCCACATACAAAAAAAGATACACGAGAAATCTCAATAGGAAAGACGCGGCATGTGCATGAATCTTATTTAGCAACTATTTATGTTCCAATTAGAGGGATGAAATCATGACCTCATTAGTCACTTTTGAAGGAACAGACTATACTGGTAAGACCGAGACAGCGAAATTAGTAGTAGACATATTAAGTAGAAATCACTCAGATATAAGATACAATTCAGGTATTTTACACCCTTGTAGAACTTCTGAGCAGCTTGAAACGATGGCACGTGAGGCAGACTCTCAACAGAAGGAACTTTTATACACTATGGCTTTTCTCATGGATGCCGAATTGGATGCTTATATAGGGCGGGGGGTTTTAGTTGTACAAGACCGTTATTGGCCGAGCGTTGTAGCTTGGGGTCGTTTTCTTAATGAGGAAAGATCCATCCATAGAGTAATGGATAAAAATCAACTATTTTTACAACCCGTTGCTACAATTCATTTAACTTGTAGTTATAAAGAGAAAGCGAAAAGGTTCGAAAAACGCGAATTTAGATCTCCATTGGATAAAGCACTTATGTCAGACCCTTTGAAGATGTCTACATTAGAAGATGAGATTTCTACTGTTCTTAGAGGCCTTTCCAACGTAAAATTAATCGATACCACAGACTTATCTCAAGAAGAAACAGCAGATGAAGTTATAAGATTTCTTCGTGGAAATCATTTGGTGAACCTATGAAAAGCCTGGACGAAGCAATAAACGGTAAATGGGATAAAAATTTCCCAAAGGCAATTCAGATAGAAACAACATCTCGTTGCAATGCTCGTTGTAATTTTTGCCCTTATCCTGAAACTTCAAGGCTATTTGAATCTGGAACTATGAATGATGATCTTTTCGATAAGGTTGTTAGTGAACTAAGCGAATTTCAGCCATTAGTGGTTGCTCCTTATCTGAATAATGAACCCTTGCTTGACAGAAAATTAGCTGAACGGATTAAGCAAATTAGGAGGTTGTTGCCAAGAACGCATATAGATTTAAGCACAAATGGGGCTGCATTAACTGAAAAAGTTGGACTGCAGCTATTAGATCCTGAACTGGGTATTGATGAAATAAAAATTAACTTTCCAAGCACAGATCCGATCGAATATGGAAGAATCATGGGTTTAGACTATGGCAGAACTTTAGCTAACGTTCTTCGGTTCACTGGTCAGGCAAAGGAAATGGGGTTTACTGGAAGATTAAGAGTGATTATTGTAACTTCATCGGCTCCAGAAGAAGACCTTGATTTCTGGAAACAAGAAGAAATAGAAGCAAAAGTCTATCAAAAAATTAGTCGTGGTGGAATTATACAGACAGAGCATGCTCCAAAAAGTAGAGTCGTCGGATGTAAATATGATAGAGAAAAAGAGTGGCTTCACGTTTTACATACTGGGGAGGTTATTTTATGTTGTATGGATTGGTATCGACAGCATATTTTAGGGGACTTAAGAAAGGACTGTATAGCAGACATCTGGCAAAATGAGCGGTATAGGAATATTCGTGCACAGATCAGAGATAGTGCAGATAAAGAATTTATATGCAACAAGTGCGAATGGAGCAAGCCTTATGAAAAGTAGCGCCTATGTAAAAGGGTATTTTAGAAGGAATGGAACGGTAGTGAATTGGTGGAATCCAACTCAAGATGACTATGTCCACATATATTTAAAACAACAAAATATTATAAAAGAGTGGATAAAAAAGATAAAACCCTTGAATACGTTGGAAGTTTCATGTGGGAAAGGAAGAATCACTAAAGTGATAGCTAAGTATTCTGCGCACTACTCAGCAACTGATATTTCTTCAGAAATGATTAATATTGCGAAGAAAAACTGTTCAAGCGCGAAGTTTAAGGTTGAAGATGCAGAAAAACTATCGTTAAAATCTAATAGTCAGAATGTGGTCATATGTTTAGAGTCCTTAGTCCATTATCCAAATCCAGAAAAAGCTATCAAAGAGTTTTATAGGGTTCTTCAAAAGGAAGGAGTTCTAATTATTGATGTTGATAATAAATATAGTTTACGTAGAATAATAAAATGTATATATAATAAGTTCTTCAATATTCAAGAAATCGGACAAGATATTTTTAGATCATATTCTAAGAAAGAGTTTATAAGGATGTTCGCAAATGCTGGATTTATGATTGAAAAGTTTAAATACTTAGGAACCTTTGGCCCGATTCGTGTGAGAACCAAAAGCGGCAAGCAAAGGCATTTAGTATCTGTCGGACTAAGTAAATACCTATCAATGCTCCCATTGGATAGCATACCTGGCTTAAATGAGCTTGCCACTTATTATTTAGTTGAGGCAAGAAAATGACAAAAATGATCTCGCGCATAAGGTTAGGGGTTGTATTGCTTGAAAAAGATAAGCTATTGGTTGTGCAGATGCAGCGCTCTTCAGGAGATATTTTTGTTCTTCCAGGAGGTGGTTTAGAGCTGGGGGAAGGGATATTTGAATGTGCAAAACGCGAAGTAAAAGAAGAGGCAAACGTAGATATAGACATTCTGAAAATACTCTATCTTAAGGATCTATGTACAGATACCGAACACGCTTTAGAACTCGTTTTACTTGGGAAGATTATAGGCGGGAAAATCGCAAAAGGTTTTGATCCTGAAAGTAAGACAGAAAGCGTTTTACATGCTATTAAATGGGTGCCTTTAGGCGACTTAAAAGAGCTGAATTTTCATCCAAAACAGTTAAAGGATCTCCTTCCAAATGACGCGAAAAATGACTTCACTGGCACTCCAAACTATCTTGGTAAATTTCAATATCCTGAAAAATAGAGCATAAGTTTATAGATGACAAATACTCTAAGAGATCATGCCATCAGCTCGGATAAATAAAAAAGTAACTGTGTTTGAGGCAGTGCGGATAATAAAAGAGTTTATCAGAGGAGACCTAACCAGAAAGAATTGGTTTAAGAAGATAAAGTTACATATTAAAGCCATTCTCTTATATGGCTCCGTTGCTAAAGGGACTAATCGCCCAGATTCGGACATTGACATCTTGATCATCACTCCACTTAAGATTGAGGAGAAATACACGAAAGGCGAATATGTCTACCAGTACAAAAAGTACAGGATTAATATCGTCCTACGTTCCATCGAACGCCTACGCCGATTGGCAAGGAAACCTACTCGATTTCAAGCTGAAGTCTTCAGAAAATCAAGAATTATATGGGAGAAAGACAAGGAATTGAGGAAATTAACTGAAAGGATAAAACAGTAGGCTTCTTTGTCAAAAAACTCTAGCTTCGTTTTAGGAGCCGCTCTAAGCTGTTTAAATGAGCTTGCAATTTTCTGATAAAGGTAGCTTTTTTACGCTTATCTTGAGTTGGATGCACTCTGAATCGAAAGGCATCGTGAACAATATGGTTTTTATCTTTAATGGATTTTGCTAATCCTTTCCAGGAATGGGGAGGGTTGTGCCCTTTAAACCGTTCCTCATTTTCAACCAGCCAAAACACTTGCTTGATAACCTCTGAAAAACCGAATTTTTTCTCTTTATACCTTGGCAAAAACAGGTCGTTAAATCCTTGGATCATCCATCTCAGATCATGTTCGTTTGAACGCATAAAGAAGTTAGTCGGTTTCAATGGTTTTCCATAAATGCACTTGTAATGTGGCAGGTGTTTTACAAAACGGCTGGTGGATGGACTCATTTTAAACACAGTACCCGTCCTCTTGCCCGTTTTAAGCTCTTGAAGGGAATATCCCCTGAACTGCAATGTAGGCTTAAAAAAAGTAGCATATTTCTTATCCAATCGCTTAAGGTTCTTCAAAAAAGCGCTATGGCAAACAATCGTGACCATATCGACGTCACTTTTCTCGTTCATTTCTCGGCGAATAAAGCTTCCTTTGACGTAGATAGCCACAATTTCTTTTTTAGGCAAACTTTGAAGGATCAACTTCTTGCCAACCTTTAGAGCTTTTATTGCTGATCTCTCTATTTCAGAAATGTTCTTCCATTCATCCCAAAAACTTGATTTCAACTGAATACCTCTTCATTTTTTGACAACGAGCGAATGATGCGAAGTTGAAAAGCATAATATTCTTCTGATGTTTTGCTAAAGGGTTTAGAGTTTTCTATGATCTCAATGGCTTTCACGATAGGCATTAATTTCTCTCCTTTCCAAGTGTCTTCCTCTGATTTGGGCTCTTCAAATCGCTTTATCCTCCCTACAAAGAAGTGCATCTCATCCCCTTTGAACTTCTTATAACGCTCTCTTTGTTTATCCGTCTTTGCCCAGTTTGTACCCCAGAGAGTATGCAACACTCCTAACTCCTCAAGTTTGCCTTCCACTATGGTTCCTGTCTCTTCAAAGGTTTCCCTCAAAAGACCTTGTTCTGGGCTTTCTCCTTCCTCTATTCCTCCACCTGGAAAGATGATATAACCCTTCTTGCTATCTTGAGCCAAGATGTTACCTTTGTCGTCTAAGAAGTAGCCTTCACAATTCTTGCGATAAGGCAGTTTTTCTCTCTTATTAAAAGACATAAAGATGTATGTTTAAAGGAGCATATAAATTTTCCCTCCCAAATATCGATAACTTTATATACCTTATATACTTATACCTACTTGATTGGTATGAAACAAATGGAAATCCTACACTACCCGAACTTGAAAACTGTGCTTCAAGTAGAGCGTGCCTTACAAGATGCAGATACGGTCATTTCCAAGAACGAACTGAAACGACGCCTCCCCACACAAATCATGCACTCCACACTCAAACTCATCCTGGAATACCTGGAAAGCAGCGGAAAAATCCTCATTGGAACCAAAGGCATCACCTGGGTACAACAAGACAGCCCTAAACTAAGACAACTCCTAAAACGATCTGTGAGAGTGGCTTAGTGGCAAAAGAAGTTCAGGTTCAGTTTTCTGAAGAAGCCAATGCAGAGTATGGAGAGCTGCAAAAACAAGTCCTTGAGGAGAAAAAAGAAGGAAAAGAAACTACGTTCAATATGCAACTCCTCAAAGCCATCGAACGAGAAAAGAACAATCTTCAAATTGACCCACAACACGGAACCCACATCCCGCGAAAATACATTCCAAAAAACGCCATCCAACGTTACGGCACCGACCGTCTATGGAAAATAGACCTTGTAGGATACTGGAGACTCATCTACACCCTACTTGGAGACGAAGTCAAAATCATTACGTTCGTGCTGGAATTCATGGATCACAAGACATACGACAAAGTGTTTGGATACCGAAAAAAATAATTCGCCGAAAGCTTAATATACCTCCGTACCCAATCTGTAGCATTGTTCTTACTTTGTTTTCAACACTCTTTGGAGCTTCTACCCTTTAAGCCTGTTTCTCAGCGGGGGCGCCTTTAATCTTTTCTGATGATGGTTCTGTAATCAAACATGTCTTGGTATGCAGGCTTTACATCTACTGGAACATGACCTAAAATCCATCTTCCTTTGAAATAGCTTGGTTCGTGTTCTATAGGCAAATCTAAGCGTTTAATTTTTTCATCCAAAAATTTAAGCGAAGGGAAACAACGCAACTCTCCACTTTGTTGCACAACGCGCAGCATTTCCAAGATGATACGTGCCGCTCGCCAAGAAAAGTTTTCGGCATTTTTCTCATTTTTGTCGGTTCGTGGATCATACAAGGAAGGATTCATATGCGTAACGACCACACCATAATTTTTGGAAGGACGCGGAATGCTTTTCAGATCTAATACCCAACCTTGGATTAAGTGATCCTCATTGTGTACAAGGCCATCAATGCCTTCTGCCTCAATTCCTTGATTTCTAAGAAAATTGACTAAGTCAGCGTTTCTTCCACAACCCACATCTAAGATCTTTGCTTTTTTCACTCGGATCAAGTCGATACCTAAGTTATCTAATTGGAGCTCAGGGCTAAAACGAGTCATATCTCCTTGACTGAAGCTATATTTATAACTTTTAACCCTTTTACCCAGAACCTTTAAATACCCTTCTTTCCAAAAAGATCATTGGTGATCTTTATGAAACGAACTCTGATTTATGGTGGAAGCGCATTAGTCGGACTAACTTCTGTGTTTGCTGGAGGCATGAGTTGCGGCATGATGTCAGATGGGATGTACAAAAATCATATGGGTGGAGGATGGATTGGACTGCTTTTCTTCCTTGTCGGAACCTTCCTAGCCAGCCTGATCTTTTGGCTTACGTACCGATGGATCATGGGATACCAGCCGAAGAAGAAACGCTGATTCGGACTGATCTTTTTTTACCAATGCATTAAGCGTTCCATTCCTGCGGAAGGGAACCACCTTTCTTTTTGTTCTTGCAACCAATTGCCTTCTGCTTGTCCGAGTTGGGAGGTATGCCAACGAACGAAAGCCGTGCGCTCTTCCATATTGGGTCCGTGCACGGTCCTTAAATTCCCCTCAGAGTTCATCCAAGTTGCTACATGATGATGGGGATCCGCTATTCCCAGGTAGGCACTGTACAAATCGCGTGGATAACTATACTGATCAACTAAACCTGCTGTGTTCATCCAAGTCATCTCCCCATCCTGGTATAGGGCGTCGGCCAAGCAGCATAAACGTGCGATCCCCTCTGATAAAGACAACCCTCCCCTTCCTTCATAGGCGTACAAACCGGTAAACACTCCCAGGTCACTTCCGATTAATACCTGGTCTAAGTTATGATCTCGCGCGTATCCCTTTATCGCGTTCTTTAAGTCCAACGCTTGCACCCAATGAGCATCCCCTGGATGAAGATCGTTCACCCTCGGAAGCATTTTAAGCCCTCCTAGTTGATAGACTTGGCCTTTATCCCAACGACGATCACCCATGAACTCTGCTGCTAAGAAACCATAATGCAACCCGCTTCTTTCCAACACGTTCGCTGCGACGGGAGCAAACATCAACTCGGGAGGGAAAAAACCCCTTGGCGTTCGATGCAGGCAACCCTCTGCTGCTGCCTTACTCCAACGCACCTGCTCTGCCACGAAGCCCTCCAAAAAAGCCCCCCAGTAAGGCAACTCCAACGAAGGCAACACTACAGGGGTGTTATGGTATGTTGAGATTGCTAACTCAGGACGATACACATCCCA
>C687J35174_10012719_pt1 | contig 10252 bp, 11 predicted proteins | sample RifCSPhighO2_01_FD_35174 | JGI IMG/M metagenome (IMG submission 35174)
GATTTTCTGCTTCTCCCCCATCGTGCAATTCTAACAAGCGGCGGCGCCCACAGGCGCCGCCGCGTTGCACATATGTGAATGAGATTTAGGCGTGTTGCACGCACGTGCGCGCGGCAGGATTCGCCTCAAGGCGATCGAACGGAATCTCCTCTTCGCCCCCCTCACAGATGCCGTAGGTGCCATCTTCCATTTTCTCGAGTGCGTCCACGATATCCCGATGGCGTTTCTCGAGCTCTTCTACAAGCGGGACATTGACGGCCAACTCCTCGATCTGGTCCGCGGCATCATTCGGGTCGGGCTCCTGACCGTCGACACTCGTGCTCCCCTGCCAATCACCGGCATCATTCTGTACGCGACCGTACGTAGCCAATTCTTCCTCGACCGAATCGCGCTCCGCGCCCAAAGCCCCGCGTAATTCTTCGAGCTGTTCTTCGGTGATGTGTTTCATGTCCCAGAGTATAGCAAAGTGTCCGGCTCTTGCGCTAGAGTTTGCGGCCGGCCTGCAGACGGCTCAGTATTTCGGTGAATGAATACGGGCTTTCTGCGATGACAAGGATATTTTGTGTCGGGAACGAGTAGTAGAGCTGGATATCACCCGCATCATCTCTGAGCGCGCGTACGTCGTAGTTGCGCATAACGACATCTTGATACGTGCGCTGCACTGGCAGGCCGTTTGCGTCGGACGCGAGAGTGGGGACGAAGGTGAATACGGGGGCAAGATCAGCATTCAAGACCTCTTCCCAATTGAGCATCGCTGCGAACGCGTGGTCGTGTGATGTGACGGGAACAACAAAGAGCGGAGCGTTCTCGTCGGCCGTGTGTATTCCGAAGAAGAAATCGCCCCCCAGAGCACGGAGGAGCTCTTCCGGCGGATGTGCTCCGATGGCTGTCATAAATTCTCCGAATGTCGCAGCGCGGTTTTGTACCGGATCNTCAGTGGACGCTGCCACGATCACGGGGATAATGCGTGTAATGGAACCGAGCGCCCCACCAGAGCCCGCGCGGCCTGACTCGAGGAGGCGTTTGAGGTCGCCGGGAGATTGACCCTCGAGCGGAAGCAGGACGCTTTGTTCTGCGAAAAGTATCGACGAGCTCGTATCGGTCGGGAGCGGTGCCTGTGATTGGTTCATGACGAAGAAAACGCCGAAGAGCGCTGCGACACCGAGTCCCAGGAGAATAAGCGTGGTAAATATGATCGCGAATGTCCGTTTTGAACGCTGCTGTGTGGCCGGCGTTTCTACCGGCGCCACTTTGCGGGCCCTGCGGTCTTCTTCGAGGGAAACGGCTCTTACCAGTGATATTTTTTTGTCCTGAACGACACCTTGAAGATCATTTTTTAGCGTGTGGACAGCGGCGACGCTGCTCGGGTTTTTTTCAGCTTCTTTTGGTCCGCTTTGGCTCACGGTATTCGCGGCCGGCGCCGCTCCGGCAGCTTTATCCGCAGGGTCGTGCATCGCGGAGCCCACGATGCTTGTATCAAATTTCTTTTGCGCCTCCGCTATCGTTTTTTCACCTGAGATCACCGGCTCGCGGCGCTCGGGCAGCTTCACGTCTGCAAGGATTTTTGCAATATCGTTACCTATCGCAGGAACATTTCGATTAGGCGTGATCGCTGTCTGCGGCATTGGAGGCGGCATGGCCGGAGGTGCTGCAGGAGCTGGCGCTGGTGGCGGCGTGGGGATCGGTACGGATGGTGGGGCAGGCGGTGGCATGGGGACCGGAGGAGGAGCCGGATTGCGTGCTGGAAGAACAAGGCCCACATCCTCGGCGATAGGATCAGATTGGGGTATTTGCGGCGGCGGAATTACCAGAGCAGGCGTCGTCGCTTTTGGAGGTGTAGGGGTGGGCGGCGGTGGTGCTGCAGGTGCAGGAGGAAGTCTTATTTCAGGCACACTTTCTGGTACAGCCGGTGCGCTCGGCGGGGGCGGCACAGTGCTCACTGGCGGCTCGCTAGGCTTCGGCATGCCCTGCTGAGGTTCTGGTTGGGATGGCGGAGCGGGTTTTGATGCTGCATGCGTCACGTGCTCTTCGAGAATGCGCACGTCGGATTCGCCCAACTCTGGCAGGATGGATTTTTGCTGTGGCTGCGGTTGCGGCACCGAAGTCGCCTTCGGCTTTGTGTCGTCGTTAGAATTTCCTCCGGGGTCTTTCGTTTCGTCCGCCATTGTATTCGCCGCCGCTCGTATCCGGTTTGAGCCCCTTGCGTGCGGCCCATTCCGGATCGGCAGCTTTGATTGACAGATTATACCTTCCTTTCTCGTCGATCTCTTTGATAACCACGGGGACGATGTCCCCAATCGCAACCGCGTCAGATATTTTACCGATCCGGAACGGAGCAACCTCCGAGACATGTACGAGTCCGTCTGCGGTCGGCCCCAGCTTCACAAAGGCACCGAAGTCCATAAGGCGGACGACCGGACCCTCAAGTTTGTCGCCGACCATGTATTCACGCGTGAGCTCTGCGATCTCTTTGAGCGCTGCTTCGGCCGCACCGCCTTTTCCGGTGATAAATATCGTTCCGTCCTCTTCGATCGTGATGTCGTCTGCTAGAGTGCGTTCACGAATGCCATTGATCATTTTGCCTCCGGGACCGATGACGAGTCCGATCTGGTCTTTCTTGACGACAATAGTGAGGATCTTCGGCGCGCGCTCGCTGATGTCAGGGCGCGGAGCTGCGATTTCCTTTGTGATGACGTCGAGAATCTGCAAACGCGCTTTCTTTGCTTGCGCGAATGCTTCGGCGAGCACTTTGAGCGGCACGCCCTCTACCTTCACATCCATTTGGACTGCGGTCACACCCTCGGACGTGCCCGCTACCTTGAAGTCCATATCTCCGTGATGGTCTTCTGGGCCTTGAATATCGGTGAGAACTTTGTGTGTCTTTCCGTCAGACATCATACCCATCGCGATTCCCGCGACTGGGCGTGTGATAGGGACTCCAGCATCCATGAGCGCGATTGAGCCTGCACAGACCGTGGCCATTGAGGTGGAACCATTGGAGGCGAGACACTCAGAAACGATGCGGACCGTATACGGGAACGCTTCTTTCGAAGGCATCATGACTCGCAGTGCTTTCTCGGCGAGTGCACCGTGACCTGTCATGCGGCGATTGAATCCGCCAACGCGACCTGTTTCCCCTACCGAGAACGGCGGGAAATTGTAATGGAGCATAAATGACTTTTTCGTATCTTGGTTCTCAATCGTATCGAGGAGCTGTGCATCTCCGGGGCCGCCCAAGGTCAGGGCCGCCAAGACATGGGTCTCTCCGCGATAGAAAATGCCTGTGCCATGGATGACGGGCGAAACGCCGCCGGCCTGCGCGAAGAGCGGACGAATTTCGTCGAGGGCACGGCCATCGACACGCTTTCCTTCACTTATGGCGAGCTCGTGCACGAATGCATCCAAACGCTCCTCGTAGTATGAATCAATTTGCCCTTTCGGCATATCGGGAAGTTTCTCGGTTGCCGCTTTCATCCATTCGGATTTCATCGGACCGAGTTCTTGTTTCGGTAGTTTGCCGCCCGAAGCCTTGAGCTTTGGATTGACGAGCTCCTCGAATGTCGCGATGAGCTCAGGCGTCGCCTCCGGCGCCTTGAATTCCCACTTTGTCTTCCCTCGTTCGGCAATAATCATTTTCTGCCACGCCTGCATTTTTTCGATTTCCTCGCTTGCGAGCGCGAGGGATCTCTCGAGTGTCGATTCGCTTACTTCGCGTGCGCCCACTTCAATCATGGTGATGAGATTGTCCTTTCCGCAGACGGTGAGATCCATGAGCGCTTTCGGTGGGAGCTCTTCTTCGCGCTGTTTGTACGTGGGGTTCACGATGAATGCCTCATTTCCCTCCTCAAGGCCGATGCGCAGCGATGAGACGGGTCCGTTCCACGGAATATCGGAGGTCGCTATTGCAAGGGATGCGGCGTTGACCGCCAAGATGTCGGTGTCGTATTCCTCAATAGACAGTACGGTGATGATGACCTGCACCTCTCTCTTCATTCCTTTGGGAAACAAGGGGCGTATGGTGCGGTCGACGATGCGACCGGAGAGAATCGCCTCGTCCGACGGGCGCCCTTCGCGGCGCATAAATCGCGAGCCGAGGATGGCACCTGCGGCATAAAACTTCTCTTCGTACTCGACGGAGAGCGGGAAATAATCTTTGTCCGATTCGCGGCCCATGACAGCGGTTGCCAAAACCGCGCTGTTGCCATACCGCACCAAAACCGAACCGTTTGCCTGATCCGCCCAGTCGTTGAACTCGGCAGACATCGTCTTTCCCCCAATCTCGAGAGAATACACCTTCTTTTCCATTGTCTTTTGGGTGATGTTTAGATTTCAGCCTCCACCCCTCGACACGCTCAGGGCAAGCTGCCTATCCAAACACCACGGTTATCTTGTATGCCGAACACTATATCACGTCTTACGAAAAAAGCTTGGCTACCTGCGCGCGGAGCGCAGGTAGCCAGTTTTGGTCGATGCCAATCGAGATTTCTACGCTGCGACCTTGGTGGAGTTGCGGACCTCGACGAGCCCCTGCGCGATCGCTCGCACGAGGAGAGTATCAGGACCATGTCCCGCACGGTGGCAGCGGTATCGACCGATGAGGTGCCCGCCACCCGGCGTCACAACGCTAAGTGCTCCCAGTGCGTCGATGACGCGATGTTCCAGTACTTCACGCAAGAATTGCGGACCCGGAGTAGTTCGCGCATCAACGAACGCGCCCTTGTGCGGCCATCCAAACTCCACGGCTGCTCGTCGGACGAGGCGCAAAGACGGGCGGAGTTCACCGCGCGAACTCGCGATCGCCTCGAAGGAGTCTTTTGAAGAGTCCCACACAAACTCTCTGTAGCCTCCGAGCTTCTTGTAGTCCACCGATACATGGACGACAAGTCCTCCTCGCGTGGCGGGTTCGAACTCGACGTAACCGGCACGGTCTTCCGTGTAGATGCGCGGTATTGTCCGCGTTGTTGTATACGCAGAGAGCTGTGGCCCTTCTTCGAGGAGAGGTTTTGCGGCTCTGACGAAGTTCTCGGCGTGCCCCGTGTAGGGTATGCCATGTGTAGGAAAACATATCACGATGCCATCGACGTGCATGCCGCTCCGAAGTGCCAGCAGGTGTTCGACAATATCGAGTCGCCACCCTCCCCATGCCCCTCCGGCGACTGAGAGGCAATGGGCTCCGTTGCGTATTTGTGCGACAGATATCTCGTGATCGTATGTGCCGAGGAGCGGGTGCATCGTACGAACACACCAGCCCCTTTGATTCCGTGGAGCGAGTCGGATCCCGGTCCTTTGGCCAAGGAAGCCGTATCCGTCAACAACTACGGGTTCTCTAAGAGTCAGACTTTGCATCGCGTCCTCCTGAAGGAACGATTTGTATCCGTCGGGAGCTTAGCATAATTTCTTACGTGCAAAAACAGCGTGTGGTACCATGCCCGCGTATGGGAATCCTCATCTTTCCGACTGTTGTCGCTGTTGCAGCGTGCATCGCCGCTTTTATCTGGGGCGGATGGGCCGCGCTCTTTACGGTCGCGCTCCTTGCCGTCTTGGAGACGACCCTCTCCTTCGACAACGCGGTCGTGAACGCCAAGGTACTCCAGCGGATGGAGCCGATCTGGCAGAAGCGCTTCCTGCAGTGGGGCATACCCGTTGCCGTCTTCGGTACGCGTTTCGTGCTCCCCATATTCATCGTCGCGGCGGCTGCGGGACTCGGGCCGCTCGTCGTGCTCAACCTCGCGATCTTCGATCCGGTGCAGTATGGACATTATCTCGAAGCGGCACACATCGCTATCGCGTCGTTCGGCGGCGCCTTTCTGCTCCTCGTCTCGCTCAAGTATTTTTTCAACGACCGCAAGATTGTGCATTGGATCGTTATCATCGAGAAATATCTTTCCCGCTGGGGCGGCATCGAGGCGATCGAGGTCGCACTCACGCTTGCGATCTTGCTGCTCTGCGCCTTCCTTGTGCCGCTTTCGGCGGCGACCATTCTCGTCGCGGGGCTTATCGGCGTTATCCTCTTCATCGGTATCGAGGGTATCGCACAGGCATTCGAGATGCAGGCGGGCATGGTCGTTGCCAAAAGCAGTATCGCCCTCTTTGTCTACCTCAACATACTCGATGCCGCGTTCTCGCTCGACGGTGTCGTCGGAGCGTTCGCCATCACCTCGAATCTTCTCATGATCATCGCGGGACTTGGTATCGGCGCGCTTTACGTGCGCTCGGCGACGGTCTACCTCGTGCGTGCGCGGACGCTCGAGAGTCTGCCCTACCTCGAGCATGGCGCGCACTGGGCCATCTTCGGCCTCGCACTCGCGCTCCTCGGGGGCATTTTCTTCCACGTGCCCGAGCCCTTTACGGGTTTCATCGGCCTGGGCTTCATCCTCTTTGCCTACATCTCCTCGCGCAAAGAAATGCGCGCGCAGGTTATTCCACTCCCGTGATGCGGCCGATGTCGGAAATTTCTTCGGCACTGTTTGGTGCGATCGAGTCGTCGGGAGCAGAGACTTGTACATCTCTGTCGGCCTGCGGCGAGTTTACTTGCCTTGAACCTGTCGAACGCCCGCCACGCACAGGGCGATAGTTGAGAAGATAGCGGCGGGGATCTTCGTCGAGGTCGAGGAAGTGCTCCGTCGCCTCGCGCAGTTTGCCGGAAGTCGAGCGGCCGAAGGAGACAACCTCCACTTGGCAGCCCGCGTGCATCTTTAAGTATTCGACAAGCGGAATGAAATCGCCATCGCCGGTGATGAGGATGACTGCGTCGAGCTTGGGCGAGGCGGTAATCGCGTCGACCGCCATCCCGACATCCCAATCGGCCTTCTTGGCGCCGCCGTAGAAGATCTGGAGCTCTTTTGTTTTCGGTTCGATGCCGACTTTGGTCAGGGCTTCGAGAAACGCGGTCTCTTCCCCCGATTCTGTCGTCACCATGTACGCGCGAGCGCGGATGAGGTGGCGGCCGGCGACGGAATCCTTGAGGACGTTGCCGAAATTGACGCGCGCGTGGTAAATATTTTTCGCGCTGTGGTAGAGATTCTGCGTGTCGATGAATACACCGACGCGCTGTTCTGTATGTTTTACTATGGCCATATGAAATAGGTTCTAGGTGCTAGGGACTAGGTTCTAGTCAGGAGCCCCAAAATAGTATTAACGTATAAAAAATGTACTTACTACACGATACCGCACTTACGCAGAATTGAGAATGAAGTTCCCTGGAACCTGTTCCCTAAAACCTGGCACCTGCCTGAAAAAGTTTACTTTTTCAGGCCGAGTTTCTTCACCAAAGTACCGTATGCACGCTTATTTGTCGCTTCCAAGTACTTCAAATGCTTGCGGCGGTCGGCGACGAGACCCAAAAGTCCGCGGCGACTGTGCTTATCCTTGCGGTTTTTATCCAAATGGACCGAAAGCTCCTCGATCCGACGCGTGAGGACTGCCACTTGGACCTCCGGAGAGCCCGTATCCGTGTCGTGGCGGCGCGCCTTGCCGATCTCGTTCTGCTTCTTACGCTTCGTAAGCATCGGCAAACGATATCACATTCCCGCAATTTATGCAAGGTTTACGCCAACAAACCTCGTTTTGGCCCAAGTGCCGGAGACCTCTACTCCGCCGCTGGAGTGGAGGTGGCGGGGACCACTTTTACCAACTGTATTTCGAAAATAAGGGTCGAATTGGCAGGGATGATGACGTTGCCGCTCTCATCCTTCACGTCCTCTCCACCGTAGGCGAGACTCGGGGGGATCGCGAGCGTGCGCTGCCCGCCCTCTTTCATGCCGTTGATACCGATCTGGAAGCCCGGGATGAGGCCTTGGGAGCCAAGGACGAACGTAAGCGGCTGATTACCATGTGCTGCGGAGCTGTCAAATTCGGTGCCGTCGGTAAATTTGCCCACATAGAGGACGGAGACGGTGTCACCCGGCCTTGCCTCGAGGCCCCCGCCGACCTTCACATCTTGGCCCTGTACCTGATTAGTTTGATCAGCCGTCGGACTCGTGTCTTGTGGCGCTGGTGTGGCAGGGGAATTCATGGATGTGTATATAAAATAACCTCCAATAAGGACGATGATAATAACGACGATCGCGATACCCAGTGATTTTGCATTCATAGTCTGGACAGGATAACCTTTGAGAAGAATCATGCAAGTGTATGCAAAATGAAGGAAGCGTATACTGGGGCTATGGAACCGTTGGCTTCTAGAATAAGGCCCACAACACTGGATGAATTCGTCGGGCAAGAGCACCTGACCGGCAAGGGAAAACCGTTGCGCGTCGCCATTGAGAAAAAAGAACTTTTCTCGTTCATCCTGTGGGGGCCGCCGGGCTCGGGGAAGACCACACTCGCGCGCATCTATGCAAATGCCGTTGGCGCAGACTTTTATGAATTATCCGCGGTGGATTCCGGCAAAGAAGATATCAAGAAAGTGATCGGCAATCGGCAACTCAAACTCGGCGGCAAGCCGAAGGTATTGTTTGTGGATGAGATCCACCGATTCAACAAAGCGCAGCAGGATTTTCTCCTTCCCTTCGTCGAGCGCGGCGATATCACGCTCATCGGTGCCACAACCGAGAATCCAAGTTTCGAAATCATCTCCCCTCTTTTGTCCCGCGCTCGTGTGTTTGTACTGGGCGAACACGACGAAAAAGAAATGGAGCAGATATTGAAGCGCACAAAATTAAAGATCCCGAAAGATGCACGCGATTGGTTGATTCAGATGGCCAGCGGCGATGCGCGGCAGGCTATTACCGCGCTCGAGACTGCGCAGGCGCTCTACGGGAAAATCACGCTCGATACCCTGAAAGAAGCAATTCAGTCCAAACACCTCCGATACGACAAAAAAGGTGAAGAGCACTACAACACCATCTCCGCGTTCATTAAATCCATGCGCGCCTCACAGCCGGATGCCGCACTCTACTACCTCGCGCGCATGGTGGATGCGGGCGAGGACCCCAAATTCATCGCGCGGCGTATGGTGATATTTGCGAGCGAGGATATCGGCCTCGCACAGCCGACCGCGCTCGTCGTTGCCAATGCGGTTTTTGAGGCGGTGAATAAAATCGGCTATCCCGAAGCGACGATAAATCTCGCGCACGGCGTCGCCTACCTCGCGCAGTGCAAAAAGGACCGCCGCTCATACGATGCGATATTCGAAGCGCTCGACGATGTCAAAAAATTCGGCAATCTCCCCATCCCCCTCCGCGTCCGCAACGCCCCGACGAAATTGATGAAAGATTTGAAATATGGAAAAGGATACGAAATGTATGACAAAGAATCTTACCTCCCCGATAAGCTCAAGAACAAGAAATATCTAAGGGACGAATGATCCGTATTAGGCGGCAAACTGTTTTTCGTAGTGCATTTGGAGCGCGGCGCTCACGTTCCGTCGCTTCGCGTCGCCGTTGTCGGCTATCACGCGTTTCCATTCATCTGCGCTACTCACGCGTTCATCGACATCGATGATGAACTTCTCCCCCATTTGCCGCATCGATGGGATCTGTGTCGGCAAGAACGTGTAGGCGAGTCCCGCGCCGAGAGAGAGCTTTTCTTTCTCGGTCTTATCGACATCATCTTTATCCAGATGGAAACTGTAGACCATGGTATCGGAAGCAATGGTATCGACGATCTCACGAAAGCCGTTCTTAAAGATCGGGCCTTGCAGTCCAGTGGGGAAGAAAATAAACAGTCCACCATCTGCAATATGTTCCTGTGCTTGCGGCAGCGACTCCCTCAGGTTCGATATGAAATATTTGTTCGCAACCCCTCCAAGCTGATCTTTGGCGCTTTTGTAGATATTGTTATGCAGCATTATCAGGATGTCGCGGCGCTCTATCTGAGAGAGCAAGAGAAGCGGATCGATATACCCCGGATGATTCGAAATGACGATACCCGGCTGATGTTGCAGTCGTTCTCTGTTTTTCCGGAAATCCGGCCGACTCGCCGCCATGTAACGGCCAGTGACATTGAGTTTGTCGAGAAAGAGATCCGACAGATGCTTGAAATCACCACTCCTGACGAAGGGCTCAACTTGCTTTATGAGCGACCGCATCGCGAACTGCTCCACGCGTTTCGGCACCTTTCGATAGTAGGAATTAACTTCCTCAAGCATCAAAACATAGTAGCATCAACCTTGGATTGCTGATCCGTGTAGTGCCCGACAACGCTCTGTCGTTAAAATATAATCACTGAAAAGAAAAAAGTACTTGTCCCACGAAGGAGGATCCGCCTCCGGCAGAAAAGACGGGGGAAAATAGTTGCGGCGCGCGGATTT
>C687J35174_10012739_pt1 | contig 10241 bp, 10 predicted proteins | sample RifCSPhighO2_01_FD_35174 | JGI IMG/M metagenome (IMG submission 35174)
TTATGTTTACAAATTTAAGACCGATGTGCATGTCAACATAGACAGAAAGTTAATCGCCGGAGTGGAGTGCAAGGCATATGCCGAAAACGCAATGTTAAAACGCATTGCAGTTGACAGCGTGTTTTTGAAACAAACGCACAAAGAAGCGCACAATGTTTTGCTTCAACTGGAGAGCCAACTTGGAGGCGACTATGGGGACATGAAAAAGACAAAACACTATGGCAGTTTCCCAACGCACACAATTCTTTCTTATTTTGATGATGTAGATTTACACATCATTACTCTTTTGGAAGGCGAGCGAAAGGTGGACCGGCCGATTCACAAAAAGAAATTCTACAAAAAGCTTGAGAAAGGATCGGTAGAAAAAGCCGTTGGAGTGTTCGAGNAATTGTTCGCTAATTATTTATGAAATGAAATACGCGGCTCTCATTCAATCGAGCGCAATAGTGTACGCNGAAACGGCAGAAGAAGCAGCCGATCAAGTAAATGANGCGCTCGAAGATGCGCGTGAGCGAAACTGTGGCGAAATAGACGATGAGATTCTAGCTAATGCTGCGGTCGTAAAAGTAAAAGTGGAGAAATCTAACGATGAATAAAACTCATATATAACAATTTCCGTTGAAGAGTGGCGGGGTATATTCTTTTGTATTATCTCCCTCGTGGCGGTGGGCGTCGTCCGCCGCGTGATGAGCCGTCGCGGCGAGGGGGGCGCGAGGATGTTTGACGATGCGCTTCGCGAGCACCGTTTGCGCGATCTTCCGGGGATTTGAGTTCAAGGTGTTTGACTTCCTTAATGGAAAGATTAATTCTTCCCTGATCATCAATTTCAACGACCTTCACCGGCACCATGTCGCCGATGGAAACAACATCGGTTACCTGTTCAACGCGAAATGGAGCAAGTTGCGAAATATGCACCAACCCTTCCTGATTGGGAGCAACTTCTACCATCGCGCCAAATGGAAAGATGCGCGTCACTTTGCCNAAAAACGTCTCGCCGACCTCAAATTCTTTGGTAATGGTTTTAATCTCTTCTNCGGCGCGCCNGGCGGAATCCTCGTTGGCGCCCGTAATAAAGATTGATCCGTCTTGTTCAATGTCAATCTGCGCTCCGGTGCTTGCGATAATTGCGTTTATTATTTTCCCGCCCGGACCGATGACGTCTTTGATTTTCTCTGGTTTGATTTGCATCTTGATAATGCGCGGGGCGTACGATGAGAGTTCCGCGCGCGGAGCATTAAGTTCGCGCCGCATAACGTCTAATATTTGAAGCCGCGCTTCGCGCGCTTGCAAAAACGCCTCGCGCAGAATCTGAAGCGGAATGCCATCTACCTTAACATCCATCTGAACGCCGGTAATACCGTTTTTTGTTCCTGCCACCTTAAAATCCATATCGCCGTGATGATCTTCCGGCCCCTGAATGTCGGTCAGTATTTTGTATTTTGGTTGTTGGTTGTTGGTTGTTGGTTGTTGCGTAAGCATCAGCCCCATTGCGATTCCAGCAACCGGCTCTTTGATGGGAACTCCGGCATCCATCAACGCAAGTGTAGAAGCACACACCGAACCCATGGAGCTTGAACCGTTGGAAGAGAGTGTTTCGGAAACCACGCGGATAGTGTATGGAAACGTATTGATATCGGGGATAACCGCCACCAGAGACCGCTCGGCAAGCGCACCGTGCCCGATATCTCTCCTGCCCGGGCCACGCATCGGTTTTACTTCTCCGACGGAAAACGGCGGGAAGTTATAATGGTGCATAAATCGTTTTTTTGTCCGTATCTCCATTCCTTCAATAAGCTGAGCATCGCTCGGCGCGCCAAGCGTCACAACCGAAAGAATATGCGTCTCGCCGCGGAAAAAGAGCGCAGATCCATGCGTGCGCGGCAAGATACGCGCTTTGGAAAAAAGCGCACGAAGTTCCTTTGCTTTTCTCCCATCGGGACGCTTCTCTTCGCCAGATGGCGGATTAATAATGTTGCGGTGAACAATATCGTTGATCGATTCCTCAAAAAGTTCGTCGCCAACCGAAGCAGGAATATCAGAAAAATTTGTTTTTGCCGCATCCAGCCATTCTTTCTTAAGTTCATTGAGCGTTTCGTAGCGCAATGTTTTTTCTTTAATATACACGGCATCTTCCAATCGCGGCAGTGTGTGTTTGCGAAACCGCGCAATCATCGCGTCGGGCGCTTCAATAATCTGCGGCGCGCGCTTTGGCGCTCCGACCTCATCAATAATGCGCCGCTGAAACGCGCAAAGAGCGTCAAGCTCTTTGACTGCGCACTCCNTAGCGCGCGCCATGTCGTCTTCCGTGGCCTCCTTAGCNCCCGCCTCAATCATATTAACTCTGCTGTCTTTGCCGCAGATAACCGTATCAAGAGTTGTCTCGTTTCGCTGCGTGTACGTTGGATTGACGACAAACTCATTGCCTATTTTTCCGATGCGTACTGCGCCAATCGGCCCGTTCCATGAAATATCCGAAGTGCCGAGCGCAAGCGAAGCAGCAAGAATCGCTAAAATATCCGGATCGTTGTCTTCGTCAATAGAAAGAGCTAAAACAACGACCTGCGTGTCATTGCGAACTTTTTGGTTAAAAAACGGACGAATAGAGCGGTCAACGAGGCGCGCAACCAAGACCGCCTCATCCGACGCTCTTCCTTCGCGGCGCATGAAACGCGAGCCGAGTATGCGTCCTGCCGCGTAAAACTTTTCTTCGTAGTCAACCATGAGCGGAAAGAAATCGGTTCCTTCGCGAACCGACTTGCTCTGAACGGCAGTTGCCAGTACAGTTGTCTCGCCATAGCGAACGATGCACGAGCCGTTCGCGTGCATCGCCATATTAGTAAACTCAACCGAGAGCACTCTGCCGCCAATATCGGTGGAATATGTTTTTGTTATCATACGTTAGAACGCATGACCTTCAAATTTTAGTCCTACGCTTTGCAGAAGGACTACCTATTTGAAGCCCATGCGCAATTAAATTGATAATGATAGTACTCTAGCATAAAGATATTTCAAAAGCAATACAACAAAATATTAACATGCAGCGATCACTTGTTGTTAATCAAATAACCGCAGCAAGCGAAAGGGCCCGGCGTAGGAATGTACGAACAAAACGAAAAGAAACTGTGTAGGTTCAAATATGTTCTCGTTTCAAAAGAACAAATTTTAATTGCGGAACATCTTTCAAAACCGTTTTCCAAACCTCCTCCAGATCAATACCAAAATAGTAATGAATAAGACGATCCCTCATGCCAGCAATATCTTTCCATGGAATATCCGCAATTTCACTTTTAAATTCTTCGGAAAGATGTTTTGCTGCTTCTCCAATCACTTCGAGCTCGCGGATCAATCCGTCTTGAAATAGTTTGTCTTTTATAAGTTGTTGATAATCTTTCCCGTCGCTAAACGATTCAATAGCAGAAATCGCATCTAAAATGTGCTTTATATAAACACTATCCTCTTTTTTCATAGGCTGGCTGGAGGTCATGTAAAATGTAGGGAGCAACATGACGATTGAGCGACCGTTCGGTAATAATATGAACTTTACTTCCGATGCGCTCCGACAGCGCGCGTTCCAGTCCAATCATTTCAATAATGCTTTTGGGTTCGGAAAAGCGCGCTAGTAAATCAAAGTCGCTTCCTTGCGTGTAATCACCGCGGGCGCGCGAACCAAACAAACCGATAAACTCGGCGCCATTGTTTTTTAATATCGGCACTATAATATCCATGGCTTGTTGGGTATCCATACATAGTAATGTTAGCACAAAAAACCTTTTCCTGCAACACACCTATTAACATGCGGCGATCGCTTGTTGTTAATAAAAGATAAATCGAAAAAGGGAGCGCGTTCGCGCTCCCTTTGCCACTACTTACCGCCCTTGTTTTTTGCCGCCCGCCCGCGGCATTCGTGGCGGACGAACTGGCGGCCATGAAAATCCATAGCTACCCGCTCGCGTTCCGCGATTGCGCGCGGTGTCCTTCGCCGGTTTGCCGGCGCGGGTGGCGCAAATTTCTTTTTTTGCGCATGTTCCATCTTTCTCTTTCTCCTCCTTTCTCCTCCCTAGTTAGCAAATTTAGGCGTTGCGATTCTGTGTGTAATTATAGCAAAAAATAGAGTTTTGTCAATAGCAAAAAACCGAGCACGAGAGAAAATTGATAAAAAACCCCTATTTTCCAGCGTCCCAATAGCGATTTGTCTTTACTGTGGGCCCACCTATGAAAGCGCTGCAAGCTTAAAAATGGCTCTTTGCGGATTTTCCAATATGCAAATTGTAGCGGATCGGGCAAGATGCCGAACCCAGCCCCCAAAAGCACAATCAACAATTGATACGACTCTTGCGGAAAAAATATAAGAAGCGAGAGCGCAATACCTAAAAGCGCATCAACGCACACGCGGACAAGATCAAATATAAAATCCTTACCAATAATCATATCGCTGTTCATCGGGTTTTGCGGGTCTTCACGTCCCGAGCGAAGAATATAGTCCCAATGAGGAGTGACATCAATAGCAAAGTGGCTTAAAAACGCAGCGGCAATTGCTGCTGCTGGATGAAACGAAAATATTGTTGCCGCCGATGCTCCAACAATCGCGTGAGTCGTAAGCGTCATAGTTTATGGTATTGTTGTATTATAACCACGGTGCCCCATCAAGGTCACTTCCATCTTTCATCTTTCCTGTTTTTGCTCAATAAGGAAACGTGGTAAATAATGCTTTATGGTAGCTTATTTATCCAAACTGTGGTAAGTTTTATGCTAGAGAAAAAAAAGCACAGTAGAGATACTATGAAGCGCCTTGCGGTATTTTTAAAAAAAGTCGTGCGCGCGGTGCTGCGCGCGATAGTTCCCGAGCCAATACCCTACAAACGATAGGGGGCTTCACTTTAATAATGATTCGCCAAGCCCGAGTGGGCTTGATTTTTTTTGCCCAATAATGCTATGAATGGGCGATGGCAATTAAGCTACACTCCGCGGAAGTCGTTGGATTGGATGGGAAAATTATTGATGTGGAGATTGACCTCTCGCCGGGGCTTTTTAGCTTCTCTATTGTCGGGCTTGCCGACAAAGCGGTATCCGAAGCAAAAGAACGAATCGCTGCGGCTATCAAAAGCATCGGCGCGCGCTCGCCGCAGAAAAAAAATCAGCGCGTTTTAATATCGCTTGCGCCCGCGGATCTCAAAAAAGAAGGCCCCGTTTTTGATCTTGCAATTGCTCTTGCGTATCTTCTTGCGTCAAAACAAGCGTCTTTCAAGCCGAAAGGGAAATTATTTTTAGGAGAACTGGCTCTTGATGGAACGCTCCGACCAATCAAGGGTGTCTTAGCGCTTGCGGAGGCAGCACAGAGAGCCGGATTTGAGGAATTATATGTTCCCAAAGAAAATGCCGTGGAGGCCGCTCTGGTGGATGGCATTTCCGTTTTTGGCATCTCTTCGCTCGGTGATGTTGTAGAACACCTTGAAAACAACGTCGCAATCACTCCGTGTCCGCCAACTCAATTTCGTGCGCGCAAAGAAGAAATACGAATTGATATGAACGATATCAAAGGTCAAGAGTCCGCAAAGCGCGGGCTTGAGATTGCGGCAGCGGGCGGGCACAATGCACTCATGATCGGTCCACCAGGGACCGGCAAAACGATGCTTGCACGAGCGTTTGCCTCAATCCTTCCCGGACTCTCTAAAGAAGAGGCGCTTGAAGTAACCAAAATTCATTCCATTGCCGGCGCGTTTTTTGAAACAAATCAAACGCTCCTTACCAAGCGCCCGTTTCGTAATCCGCATCATACCGCGTCGTATGTATCGCTTGTTGGCGGCGGTNCATTCCCGCGCCCGGGAGAAATTACCCTCGCGCACCGCGGAGTGTTGTTCCTCGACGAATTCCCCGAATTTGACCGCAAAGTTATTGAAGCGCTCCGGCAACCGCTGGAAGATAAGGTGGTTACGGTTTCCCGTGCACGCGCAACGATGCGCTTTCCTGCGCAAATTATGCTGATTACCGCAATGAATCCGTGTCCGTGCGGCAATCTCAACTCGCCAAAGCCNTGCGTGTGCCCGACGTCTTCCGTTGATCGCTATCAGCGAAAAATATCCGGACCCATCATTGACCGCATTGATTTGTGGTTGGGAGTGTATGGTATTGATCATAAAAAATTGGACGACCCGCCTGATGGCGAGCAAGCGATATACCAAGAGTCATCTACTCATATACAAAAACGNGTGGAAAAGGCGCGCGCAATTCAAGAAAAACGATTTCAACTCGCCCGCCACGGTAACGGCGGAGAAAATTCCATCCGTACCAATGCCGAAATGGGCGTGCGGGAACTTAAAAAATTCTGCGCGCTGGATCATGAGTCGCGCAGCGTTCTTCAGAGTGCCGCCGCGCGGCTTGATCTCTCGCCGCGATCGTACCATCGCATCATCAAACTCGCCCGCACCATCGCGGATCTTGCGGATGCTTCGTCCGCCTGCCCAAATACGCACGTTTTGGGCGGGGCAATCCAAAAAGAACACATTTTTGAAGCGCTCCAATATCGCCCCGCCCAAACACAATAGTGTACTTATTCATGTTGGAGGGCGGTATGTCGCAAATCCGTCCAAGAAAACTCCCCCACAGGAAATTATTTGTTCGGATTTGCCGGAGGATGGATTCTGTGGGGGGTTTTCGTTTATTCGGTGAACCAAAACCAATACTGATTTTTGAGATCATTGGCAAAGGTGTATGTGTCAGCGTGAGAAAGTACCCCGAGGTAAGACTGGAGAGACTGTTCGACGGTTTCGTAAGGTATGGTCCCTTGTTTGTGCTCGCGAACGCGCCGAAAAAGTTTTTTGAGTATCCGTTTCTTTGTTTTTGTACGAAGCTGCCGATAATGCGGTAGAATAATATAACCCAAGAAATCTATGCCTTGATGTAATTTTCGGATCGTAACTTTGCTTGGATGCAGGTTGAGAGTAAGACTCTCTTTTAGAAATTTGCCGATTAATGGAATAAGGCCTTCCAGATAATTCCTGTTATCAGAAACAACCACAAAATCATCGGTATAACGAAGATGGTTTTTTACTCTGAGCCGGGGCGAACGTATGTTGCTTGTTCCCATCCATGTCACCGAGAATCGAGTCTTACTGCTCTTGCGAGCCTATACGCTCTTTTCCCTGAATTTAATTCGGGAGCATCCGCCTTTTTTAAAAAGCAGAATCTCAACTAGAAACAAGCAAGAAGTTCCATCTCTACTCTTTATCACGCGCTATCGCGATCCGTAGACAACGATACTCTGGTGATCTCTTAAAAGAAGAGGCGTCCGCGAGGTGAAGCCGTGACCGCACCTGCATTAGCAGACAAAAGCATTATAGCAAAGGTTAGTATAAAAGAAAATGAGCCTCCGGCGTTGAGAAAAAAATTCGCGCCGAAGGCTCAAGGGTTAAAGAGGGACAAGCCCTCAAGGTTACAAGGTTCAGAACTTCCGGGACGCCCCGAGGCCAACGAGGTCGTAGCTGCGGTTGCCGCTCCAGAAGTCGACGCGGAGGCCGCGCTCGCCGAAGCGGCCGACACACGAGACGTGGCCAGCAGAAACCTTGTCGGTCTTCACGGTGCGTTCCGTGCAGGCTGCCCACCGTGATCCATTGGGACGCTCGTTGGTCTTCTTGAAGACGAGGATGTCCTTCGTCGTCTCGACGATGGTCGTCGGCACCTCGTACTCTGCCGGAAGCATCGCCACTTGCTCTTCGGATGTCTTGTCCGTCGAGCCGGGAACGATCTCCTTCAAGAGAAGGTACCAATGCAGTTGCATCGTCGCCACGTCAGTGTGGGGCTGGCCCACATGCCACGGATCGGTGTTGAAGTAGAACTTCGGCTGACCCGTTGCCGGATGCAGTTCGAGTAGCTTCGCCACCGTGAGCGGCTGGCCGTTCAAGCTGGAGATCCCCAGGAATGCGAAGTGGGTGTCCTTCACCAGTTTGCCCTTGTTGAAGGGGCAGGGACTGTTGAGAACATCTTCGCCCCACGGGAACTTCCCGGCTTCGCGGAGCTGCTTTTTGGTGAACTTGGCGTCGTAGTAGCTCATCCAGTCGGCATCGGTAAAGATGTTGCGACCGAGAACCACCCGAGCCAGTCGTGACTCGATGGAGCCGACGAGACCCTTTCGCATCATCGCTTCCGCGATGCGGCCGGCGTACTCGTTGTCGGTGCGGAAGAGGTCGAAGAGGTCGCGGGGATTCCCTCCCTGCTTCACGACTGCCTTCTCCAACGCGGAGACGCTTTCCTCGAACTCACCCTTGGTCATTGTCCAGAGACCGCTTGTCTGTCTTGTGCTCATGGCACACCTCCAGTTTTTGATTTGCTCTCCACATCCTTTCAGGGACTTTAGAGAGCGGATTACCCCCTGCCGCGGGGCTGCGGTCTCATCTCGGAATTTGAGACGAGCGTTTTAGGAACTATTTGGTTCATAGCACCCAAAACGCTCGTCTCAAAACATTCTTAACCTTACTTATTTAAGTTTTCAAATGGTGCTTTTAACTATTGCAAGTATAGCAAAACAACAACAGAATGTCAAGTTTTTGTATAACCCATCACACTACTCGTGGATAATTCACAAAAAAACCGTTGTAAAACAATGGTAAAATAGAAATGTGTGGAAAAGATGGTTGCCTCTTGACAAAATCCAAAAGCGTGTAGAACATATAGTATGCTAAAATACAAACACACAATATGTATCCTCTCGTCACAAAATGTATTGTTTTTATCGCAGGGTTTGCGATACTGTCGCTTGAGATTTTGGGCTTTCGGATTTTGGTCCCCTTCACAGGCGCTACNACGCCCGTGTGGGCGAGCGTGATTAGCGTAACGCTTTTGGGAAGCGTGCTNGGTTACTATATNGGCGGCGCGTTTGCCGATCGGGCGCAAAATAAAAACATCCTTGCGTCTTTGGTATTTGGCGCAGGACTGCTATTCCTTGCAATACTTCCTGCGCGNGCGGTTGTTCGCGTTATTGTTTCTTTTGTCGGCTCNTATAGCGCTTCTGCGCTTCTTGCGTCACTCGCGCTTTTTTTGTTTCCCATCCTTGGTTTAAGTTCTATGATTACGTACGCCATCCGCTGTTCGCTCTTTAATATTGAAACCGTTGCGCGCGTTCATGGCGACCTCTATACCATCGCCACGATTGGCAGTATTGCGGGCGTATTTGTAACCAGCTATGTTCTTATTCCTAATTTTACGATATCCTCCATCATCATGGGCCAAGGCGCCATTTTAATATCCATCGCCGTAATAATAAAAACAAAAAATTCAAAAACTATGCAAATTGGCAAATTTGTTGGTGAAGTAGTCGGTAGGGGCAAAGTCGTCGGTTAAAATTGGGACGTCGGGATCCGGCGTCCCTTTCCATTCGTGCGCGAGATGTTCGTTAATTTGCGGATCGTCGTTGGGCGTTGCGCGAATGTTATCGTTAGACTGAAACGCGACTATAATAATATTTTGAACCTGCTCTTCTTTCGCTGGAGACAAAACTGCGTATGCGCGTACCTCTGGAAAAACCGATCGATATGTTTTTAGTTCTGCTTGAAAAAATTTTCCGAATCGGCCGCGAAGCGCCGCAGGAACATTTGCTACAACAACGCCATTCGCGTTCAGCATTGAATAAATTTTGCGCGTTGCCTCAACAGTGGTCAGCTGCCACGGCACGCTATAAAAACTCCGAAACGCATCAATGTAAATAATGTCATACTTCTCACTAGCGCGATTAATAAATGTCCTTCCGTCTTCATGAAAAATACGCAATCGCGGATCGCCGAGGTTTAAATGAAAATACTCTGCGGCTAGTTTTGTGGTGTGCGGGTCAATTTCTACCACATCCAGCCCTTCAATTTGTTCGTAGCCATCCACCAAAAAATCATCAAAATGTCCGTTCTCGTTGTCGCGATGCAGCATCGGATACAGCACCTCTCCTTCGCGCGGCGCGCGATCAAGAGGAACTTCAACATTAGTATTTATGCCGCCGATGAGAGCGCTCTTTCCGATAATAGAGCGCGGATATTGTGGTGTGTCATTCAAATAAATATCCGGACTTATAATGCGCCCGGGCGTGCCGTCATNTTTTGTTTCATGAATATGAACNTACCCCTTTGGATCAGAAAATCCGGTATCTAAAATATNTGCTCGTTTTACTATAACGCGCGGGGCAGGATTTTGATTGTCCGCTTCCAGATAATTCCGCGCGCCCTCAATCGCCCGGCCCTCCGGAGGATCAGATGACTGATAAA
>C687J35174_10012757_pt1 | contig 10229 bp, 9 predicted proteins | sample RifCSPhighO2_01_FD_35174 | JGI IMG/M metagenome (IMG submission 35174)
TACCGTGTTTACGAGGGATTTTGGATATAAAAGGAGTTTTGTTATCTCTATAAAAAAGGTCAAAACTTTTTAAAACTTTATTCCATCTGAATGCGTATCCATAATCAGCTTTCAATACTTTTCGTCCTGCATCAACAAATTTTTTAACAATTTCTTTGTCATCAGACAAGATCCTGCTTTCTAGGACTACATTATTTATTATTGAAATTTTATTTAGAAGCTCTAGATACATATGAATTTACGCGCTGGAAATTTAATTATCCAGCGCGAAATAGGTTTACTTTTTTTGAAATATGGCGACACGACACGGATCACCATCATTATCCATTTGGTTTGACAGAGATACCAAGTCCATCTTCTTCAACTCTTTCTTATACCTGTCAATTTCCCAGTACCACGTGCCTTTGTTTACAGGCCGTTCTTTTGGTCTGTCATCTTCAAAGAGCTCACCTATGACTAAATAACCTCCAGACTTGAGGATTTTTTGAATATCCTTAAGTGTCTGTTGCCTTTCTCCTACGGGCTGATGAATAAATCCTCGAAAAGCAAGTATGACATCAAGATCTTCTGGATGAAATCCTTCAGGAGATCTCTCTTGTTCAATACAATGTGCTGGTACACAAAGTAATTTACTGGCAGATGTAGGAAGAAGACTTCGTATATAGTCTAGGTTGTCTTGGACGAAATCGATTCCATATAAAGTATGTATCCAATTCACTAGTTTGCGGTAGAAAACTCCAGGTCCGACGAAGAGTTCAAGGCCGGTTTTTATAGAACAAAATCCGTGGAAGAATGAAATCAAGTAGAACAAAACTTCATCTCGAAACTTTTCGTTTGCTTTCAAGAACTCACTAACATTTGTAGTGTCTTCTAGATTATTTTGACGTCTGGTGCAGGCCACAGCCATTTCAGGGATGCCAGCACTGTGACAATTTTGCACTCGATTAGTCCAAAATTCTTTTCGACACTCTAATGATTGGAGATTTGTAAGAACGGTGTTTGGTTCCAACCTTATTCCTACTGACTTCATAGTAGAGTCCTCCTTGTCTAGAGTAGATTATACCAATCTTTCAGTGCTTTTGTAAAGGGCAGTTTTCTGCTATGATGGCAGGATGCAAAAAATATCAAAACATCCAAAAAACATCTCTTTTAGTGATTTTTGTCATGACTTGCGAACGCCACTTACTGTTATGAAATGTCATATAGAGCTTTTGCTCATGAATAGAGAAAAAGGTTTGGACAAAGATGTGGTAAAGACACTCAAACTTTTGGATAAAGAAATAAAGAGAATGACGGATATGCTTTCTAAGTCTTAAGTCGGTAGCCTACCCCACGAACTGTTTCTAACACATTACCAACTTCTCCATCGCCAATTTTCTTCCTAAGATTTTTGACGTGGACATCTACCACATTACTGAAAGAGTTATAATTAAAGTCCCACAGGTGGCTCAAGAGTTCTTCCCTATTGATCACTTTATTTGGATTACGCATAAAATATTCTAGTAAAACAAACTCCTTCAAAGTCAACGGCACTTCTATATCATCTTTATAAACTTTCCTTTGGACTGCGTCTAGTTTTATTTCGCCAACCATGAGCATATTTGGCAAACTCTCTTGCGGACGGCGAAATATAGCCTTGATCCTAGCTGAAAGTTCGTCAAATGAAAACGGCTTCACTAGATAGTCGTCAGCTCCGGAAAGAAGTAGGTCGACTTTGGTCTCTACTTCATCTTTGGCCGTGAGTACCAATATCGGAGTAGTGATATCGAGCTCTCGTACCCCTTTGGTAATAGAAACCCCATCCAACCCAGGCAACCCAAGGTCAAGGATGAGAAGATCATAATCCATATGATTCATAGCAATCCGTTTGAATGCTTTGTCTCCATCACCTAGAGTGTCAACGGCATAACCTTGTTTGGCTAAGCCTACTTGGAGAGCCTCAGCCAACTTTTCTTCATCTTCTACCACTAAAATACGCATGGATACATTATGACACAAAAAGATGAACGCAACATGAAGATACTATTTTATGCTATAAATAGAGTGTGATTATCTTAGGTATTGAGACAAGCTGTGATGAGACAGCTATAAGTATAGTGACTGGTAAGGGAGGGCTAGAAGACCTCTCTTTTGTAGTGTTTGGTAGCGCCTTACATAGCCAAATAGAAATGCATGCCGAGTATGGCGGCGTAGTGCCAAGACTGGCTAAAAGAGAGCACATCAAAAACTTACCTGTTGTTTACAAACAAGCTCTAGAGAATGCCAAAATTACAGAAGACAAAATAGAAATGATCGCGGTCACTGTTGGCCCCGGACTTGAGCCAGCTCTTTGGACAGGCATAAAGTTTGCAGAAGAGTTGGCTGAAAGATTGAACATTCCTGTCGTGGGTACCAATCATATGCTAGGTCATGTAGCATCGGTTTTATTTAATAATGAGAAAATAGAATTTCCTGCTTTAGCATTACTTATTTCAGGAGGACATACAGAGTTGGTAGTGCTAAATAGCTGGATAGACAAAAAGAAGATTGGAGAAACTGTGGATGATGCAGTCGGTGAGGCTTTTGACAAGGTGGCTAGGATGCTTGGGCTTCCCTACCCTGGCGGCCCAGAGATTTCAAAATTGGCAGAGCAAGCTAGGCAAGAAAACACCTATTTAGAAACCAAGTTTCCGCGACCAATGATTCATTCCAAAGATTTAAACTTTTCTTTTTCGGGATTGAAAACAGCCGTTTTGTATTACATAAAAAAAATTGAAAAAGTAGAAGAAAAAGAAAAGATGGAAATCGCGCGTGAGTTTGAGGATGCGGTGATAGAAACCCTTCTTACTAAAACAAAGAAAGCGATTCTCGAATACATGCCAAAGACTCTGATTATAGGCGGTGGAGTGATAGCAAACAAAGCATTGCGAGAAAACTTTTTGAATTTGAATAGAGACTATCCTGATTTAGAAATTTTGATTCCCGAGAAATCTCTAACTACCGACAACGCCACCATGATCGCTGCCGCTGGCTATATTGAATACTTGCAAAACGATACAACCAAAAATCCCCTCATTGCTAGGGGAAATTTGGATATTTCATAAGGAAAAATTATTCTTCTACTTGCTCTTCTGGACTTTCTATAATCAACTCTTCGCCAGGCAAGACATCTGGAACCTCCCCATAAGTGCTACCACTTGGAGGAAGATTTATAACAGGTGGAGGAGTATTTTCGACAAGCTTTGGAGGAGCTTCTACAGTGGTCTCTGTGGCATTATCTGAATTATGAAGAGTAGTATTATCATTGTCACCACTGTCTGTATCAGAGCCCAAAAGCCACCTTATGACAGTTATGAGTACAGCAAGGATTATGAGGAATATGAGTAAGTATTTTATGTTGCTGAATATTTTTTGAGGAGCACCAAAGAGAGAGACCGCAGCATTTCTAAGAATAGAGTCTGACATGTCTTTATCACTTTCATCTGTAAGATCTACTACACTACTTCCATCTTCTAAAGATGCATCTCCACCTACATAATTACCAGAGCTATCAATAGATCCGACATAACCTCCTACATCTGAACTAGGATAGCTTTTGAGGAAGGCTCGGAAAGCAGCGATCTCATCTCGTTCATTCTGATTGAGAGAGAGCAAAGTGTTGCAATAAATTTCGTTGATCTTTTTCTTGGTTAGGATGTAGACGAAGCCGGTCGGTGCAGTGTGACCCCAAGGCTCGAGGATGTCAGAGAAGTATTTGTTTTGGAATCGAGAGACTGCTTCAAAGGTAGCTTGGTCAAAGGTAGCTGTTAGACTTATATTTTCTTTCTCAAACGCATTCAAGAAAGTTTGGAGCTTGAGCATTTCTATTTTATCGTTATCCCAATCTCGTCTCAAAAAGTCGCGCAAGTAAGAGCAAGTCGTAGATACACCCAAGACTTCACCAACTGGAGTAGCTGAAGTGATATCGTGTCGGCGACCGCCGGAAGAGCTGCTTCCGCCACCGCCACCGCCACCACTAGAGGACCCACCACCGCCATTACCACCTCCGCCTCCACCTCCATCTCCAGGAGGAGTAGTGGAACTTATAGTGATAGTCGTAGTTGCAGAAACAGAGCCATAGCTGCCGGTGCATGTAATTCCATAATCAGTCGTGCTAGCTAGAGAAACGATTTGGTTTCCAGAAGTTGAAGTAGCTGTAGTCCAAGGGGCAGAACAGCTAGTAGTGTTGGTCGAAATCCAACTCAAAGTTGAAGTGCCACTAGATGTAAGAGAAGTTGGGCTAGCAGTCAAAGTGACGGTCGGAGTAGGGTTGACCGGAGGATCAATTGGCCCTCCTCCACAATTGCCATCTACTGCAGTGATGTGCAGTTTGTAGAGAAGCCCTGCTGGGTTCTCCTCTGGTGAGCTGCTTGCCACTGCCCAGTTTTTAACAGTAAAGGAAAGGGTGTTAGAACCAGTGTGTAGATATGGAGCGACATTGTAAGTGTCTTTGCCTTCTTCAAAATAATTAAACTCCGTTGCATCAGCTCCGACTTGGGTGTCATTTACTGACACTGTATAGCTATTGTCGGCCGCCATGACAAGAGAGGCAGAAGTAACAGCTGAAGAGGAGGCCAGAGTAAAGGTCTTGGTAAATGTCTCAAATTGTTCAATGCTTGGGTCAGTCACCAAGAATGTCTTCCAGATCCAAGTAGCTCCAGGAATGCTCGCAGTCCAGCGGCTATTGCTAGAGTAAGTGGCAACTGCATTGCTGCCGCCTTGTACTTGATTGGTAGTATCACTAAAAATATCGATAGTACACTGGCTAGGAGGGGGTGGCTCGACAGGAGTCTGGCTACAATTTACAGTCACTTTGACCAATAAATCATTGTAATCTTTATCAGAGGAAGCATATGGTAGATCTTCGAAAGCAATAACAAAAGTATTGTCAGCAAGCTCATAGAAAGCGGCCTGATCAGCACTAGATGTGTTTAGGATGTTTTCAGAGCCCCAGGTGTCAGAGGTCTCTACAACCTTAATAGCGAACCCAAGATTGCCTGCACCCAAGACAGTTGTAGATGTAGCGAAACCTTCGGCGGCTACTCCAGAGTTGAAGACAGGAGTGAAGCTACCCACGTTTCCGACAGTATAATAACCAAAAGCAGAAGAGTAGCTAGCGGTGCGGCTTATAAATTCAAAAGTGAAAGTAGTAGAAGCATTGTTGAAATTCAAAACTTGATACTGCTTTTGGTCAGAGATCACATTTTTTGCAATACCTTTAGCATTAAATACATCTTGGAGAGAGACGGCATCAGAGCCATGGACGATTGACTCGACAGTAGTGTCACTAAGTGAGTTGAGAGTGACACAAGTATGAGTGAGGTCTGTGGCTTCTTCTCCAACATCATCAATAGTATCATCAGAAATTTCTGAAGTATTCGAGTTAGTATCCTCTATATCATTAGTATTTACATTTGTATTACTATTCTCTTCTGTAACATCTCCCTCAGTAATACCTAAAGTAGCACCAACGTCCGTATTTTCTCCTAAAGTATTGTCAGTGTTGCTCTGCGCAAAGACAGCTCCTGCAGGGATAACAGTAGAGAAAAGTATCGAAATTGTGAACACGGTCGAAATGAAGATTCTTGCTGTCTGATTTTTTGAAAACATAATAAATTTATTAAATTAATATTTCCCCACATCATTACATATTTGACAAGTAAAGTCAAATGAGTTGTTTTTATCTGTCAACCATTAAACCCTTATTTGTAGGCATATTATATCTAGTGTCTTTTAAAGGACAAAAATGTCTTTAAAGGACCTATTAAGGCCATACGCTACAAATCTTAATCAAAAGGACATCTTTTCTTAAAACATTTTGTCCTTTATAAAAAGACTGAAAACAAAGGTACTTCTAATTTTATGCCAAATACACTTTTTAATGTATTATTAATAGAATAATAAGATATAGACAATGAAAGAATCATTAACCAAACCTTACAATCCACAAGAAACCGAAAGTGGCATATATAAAAAATGGGAGGAAAGTGGCTTGTTTAATCCAGATAATATGCCAGACCAAAGAGAGGAATATTTCACCCTCATCATGCCCCCAACCAATGCTAATGGCAATCTACACGCAGGACATGGATTGGTGATGACTATAGAAGATATCATGGTGCGATTTAACCGCATGAATGGTAAAAAAACACTTTGGCTACCCGGTAATGACCATGCAGGGTTTGAAACTCAAGTGGTGTATGAAAAGAAGCTAGAGAAGGAAGGTCGCTCGCGTTTTGATATGAAGCCGGAAGATTTATATAAAGAGATATGGGACTTCACCCAAAGCAACAGATCAAACATAAATTCTCAAGTCCGAAGTATGGGAGCTTCTTGTGATTGGTCTCGAGAAAAATTTACTCTTGATAAGGAAGTGGTAGACGTGGTTTATCAAACATTTAATAAACTCTTTGAAGATGGATTAATTTATAGAGGCAAAAAAATAGTCAGTTGGTGCCCCAAACATCAGACTAGTTTTTCGGACTTGGAAATTGTGGACGAAGAAAGAGTTGATAAGTTTTATTATTTGAAGTATGGGCCTTTCGTTATTGGCACCTCAAGGCCAGAAACAAAATTTGGAGACAAATATGTTGTCATGCATCCAGATGATAAAAGATACGCCAACTACACTCATGGCCAAAAAATAGATTTGGAGTGGATAAATGGCAAAATTACAGCAACGGTTATAAAAGATAGCGCAGTGGATATGGAATTCGGTACCGGAGTCATGACTATCACCCCTTGGCATGATCAGGTCGACTTCGAGATAGCGGATCGGCATGGGTTGGACAAAGAGCAAGTGATAGATGAGAGAGGCAAACTCCTACCGATTGCTGGAGAATTTGCTGGTATGAAAATACTTGAGGCTCGAGAAAAAATAATAGAAAAATTAAAATCTAAAGGATTGGTAGAAAAGATAGATGAGAATTATAAACATAATGTTCGTCTTTGCTATAAATGCAATTCACTCATAGAACCTCAAATCAAAAATCAATGGTTTGTAAAGATGAAGCCTCTTGCTGAACCAATCCTCCAAGCAATAGAAAATAAAGAAATAAAATACATACCTGATCATTATGAAAAGATCACTCAACATTGGCTAAATAACATAATAGACTGGAACATCTCTCGCCAAATAGTTTGGGGTATACTGATACCAGCCAAAATTTGTGACAAATGTGAAGTGGGTGTGCCCGATTTGGAAAATAAAATAAACAAATGCACCAAATGTGGGGGCAAGATGCGCAAGGAGACTGACACTTTTGACACATGGTTTTCTTCTGGACAATGGCCATTCGCAGCTCTCGGCTACCCAGATAATAAAGACTACAAAAACTTTTACCCTACTCAAGTGATGGAGACTGCCGGAGAAATAATTTTCTTTTGGGTCTCTCGTATGTTGATGCTTGGGAAATATATAACTGGGAAATTACCGTTCAGTACTGTCTACTTGCATGGCTTGGTACTAGATGCCAAAGGCAAGAAAATGAGCAAGAGCAAAGGCAACGTTATAAACCCGTTAGACCTCACTGCAAAATATGGTACTGATGCCTTCCGGATGGGGCTCGTGATCGGTAATACACCCGGCACTTCTCTTGCATTATCTGAAGACAAAATAAAAGCTTATAAACATTTCGCCAATAAAATATGGAACGCCAGTCGCTTCGTATTGGAAAATTCCCCAAGGGGAGCCCTTGAAGAAGATTCCCTAAGGGCTCCCCTTGAGGAAGAAGATCAAAAATATCTGATTGAATTCAAAGAGATCACTAAAGATATAACTAGCGATATGGAAAACTACAGATTCTACTTGGCAGCAGAAAAGATTTATCATTACTTCTGGCACACCTTTGCTGATATAATAATAGAACGGAAGAAAAAATCAGAAGATAAAAGACTTCTCCGAATACTGTTGGAAGAGCAACTCAAAATATTGCATCCCTTCATGCCCTTTATCACTGAAGAAATCTGGAGCATGCTCGACAAACAAAATTTATTAATGATAGAAAAATGGCCTCATTAAACACTATCTTTTTGTCTCTCCTTGGCGGAATATTGCCAGCGCTTTTGTGGCTTTGGTTTTGGTTGAAAGAAGACCGACTACATCCGGAGCCAAAACTAAGGCTTACCATAGTCTTTATTACCGGTATGGTTTCAGTATTTTTGGTACTTCCGGTCGAGAAATATATATACTCATTCACCTTTTCTAGTATTTCCATCCTCACCATTTTACTTTGGGCAGCTACCGAAGAAATATTTAAATATTCTAGTGCTTATATAAGTTCTCTTAAAAGGAAAGACATGGACGAGCCGATCGATGCGGTCATATATATGATCACCGCCGCTTTGGGTTTTTCTGCTTTAGAGAACACTCTCTTCCTATTTAACTTGATAGATGGAAGTCAATTTTATCAAGGACTGATCACAGGCAATTCTAGGTTTCTGGGTGCCACTCTTCTGCATGTAGCTTCTTCAGCCATAATAGGAGTCTTGATTGGACTAGCTTATTACAAAAAACCAGCTACTAAAAGGATTTTCCTATTCATTGGAATATTAGCATCAATCGTGTTGCATACCATTTTCAATTTGCTTATAATTAAACTTGACGAAAACAAACTGTTTGTCTTTTCTGGAGTTTGGGTTTTGATCGTCTTATTAATAATACTCTTTGAGAAAGTTAAAAAAGTTAACCACTAAAAAATGGCAAAAGATAGAAGATCTTTTTTTGAAAGGCTTACCGGATCAGTTTCTCTCCGAGATGAAGCAGAAACTTACCCTGAAATAGAGAGGGAGGAAAAAATGGACATACCACCTGAAGAAGGTGAGCTTTCTATAGATGTGTACCAAAATCAAAACGAAATCGTGATCAAGACCATGGTTGCTGGAGTACGGCCAGAAGATTTGGATGTCTCCATTTCGCGCGACATGGTCACTATCAAAGGCAAGCGCGAGAGTGAGCGTACTGTCGCGGACGACGATTATTTCCACAAAGAGCTCTATTGGGGCTCCTTCTCCCGCACCATCGTCTTACCTCAAGAGATTGATGTCGACGCCGCCGAAGCCATAGAAAAGCACGGCCTCCTCATTCTCAAACTTCCCAAACTCGACAAAAACCGTTCAACTAGATTGAAAGTACGAGGAAATTAATGTGCCGAGGGGCGGGCTCGAACCGCCGACCTATCCCTCTTCAGGGGATCGCTGCTACCAACTGAGCTACCTCGGCTTACAAGAGAGAATTATACACAAAAAACCAAAGATAAAAAGTTTTTTAATTTGGCTTGAACATGTTGCCGAAGGATTGGAGGTCGCCTTTGACATTGCCGTAGGCGCCAATAGCGCTGTCTACATAAGGAGTGAGGTAGTAGTAGGCTCCGATAGAGGCACCAATAATAACTACCCAATAAATAATACGAGTGACTCTGCCCCACCACATGCCGCGGCGAATAGAGTGGAGCATCTTGTTGTTCTCGGCAGATAGCTCGAGAGTCTTTTTTAGCATTTCTTTTTCTTCTGGAGTCATCAATTTATTATATCAAATTCCTAAAAGAGCAGATACTTCTGATTGGTCAAACCCGACAATCGCTTTACCGTCTATCACGATAACAGGCACACCAAGCTGACCGCTTATGTCTACCATCTTTTGCCTCTCAGCCAAATCACTCAAAACATCATGCTCTGTGTATTGGATCCCCTTCTCTTTGAAAAATTCTTTGGCCATCTGGCAAAAGTGACAAGTGGGTGTTGAGTATATTGTTACGGTTTTCATATGCTTCAGTGAAATTAAATCTTAAATTCTAAAACTGGACTTTGACTGGCTCACGAGCAGCTTCGTTGCCATCTAAATCGAAAAATTCCATTTTGGAAAAATTGAAAGTCTTGGCTACAAAGTTGGAAGGGAAACTCTCAGTAGCAATATTCAGATCGCGTACATTCCCATTATAAAACCTGCGAGCTGCTTGGATTTTGTTTTCGGTATCAGAAAGTTCTCTTTGAAGCTCCAAAAAGTTTGTGTTGGCTTTCAGATCCGGATAACTTTCTGATAAAGCAAAAATAGATTTGAGTGTACTTCCGAGAGCGTTTTCTGCGCCAGCATGCTCCGCTGGAGTGCGTGCATTCATTGCCATGTTCCTAGCTTGTACCACTTTTTCCAATGTGACACTCTCATGCGCCGCGTAGCCCTTGACTGTGCTGACCAAATTTGGAACGAGGTCGTA
>C687J35174_10012767_pt1 | contig 10225 bp, 9 predicted proteins | sample RifCSPhighO2_01_FD_35174 | JGI IMG/M metagenome (IMG submission 35174)
TTTTTTCCATATTTCCCGCATCCTTTATCCACTTTTCCATCGGTTCGAGCCAATGTTTCTGCTTTTGTTGATTACGAGATATTTCCTCCTCCAGCGATTTTTTCTCGGATAGTAATTTAGACTTTTCAGCACGATATATTTCTTTGTCTATGTCTTGGTCTAAATAGCCGTCTAAAAGTCGCTGGAGCTTCACTGTGATATCCGTAATCATTTTTTGATTTTTCTCAACAAAAACAGAAACAGATTGGGCGGAATTGAGTTTATGCACTTTTTGCTTGCGAAAAAAGGATATGCTATACTATTCTCATATGGTAGGATTTAGAGAACGACTCTCGGCTATTAAAGGAAAACAGGAAGCCGCAGATCAAATGAAAAAGGAACAAGTTGAAAAAGCCACTGAAGAGGCTCGGCTTGAGCGTCAAGCAAAGCGTAGTGCGCTTTCTTCTGAATACTATACTGTTAGGGCAGAGTTTGCTCAAGCAGAGCAAACTGCAAATGAAGCGCGTGAAGCTATCTTACAAGCTGACGCTTTTGCTGCCGAACAAGGTGAAAATTTAGACCCTGAAGCAAGAGCAGAAATTGACACAATGAAAGTTGAAGCTAGAGAAGCACAACAAAGATTTGAAGAGCTAAAAACTAAATTGGACGCGCTTAGGGCGGAAATTTCTGCTTTTGAAGAATCCGTGGAATCTCAAACACAAGATGAATCTGTTTCAACAGATTCATCAGAATCTCCAGAAGATGAAGATGCGGAAGCTAAAACAAGATTGCAAGAAGAAGCAAACATCAGAGCTTTTGATCTTTGGGAGTCAATTTTAAAAAAAGCAAAATTATGGGACAAGTATGCAAGTCCATCAGAAATACAAGCGGCTTTACAACCAACAATAGACGCATTAAAACAATCTGGAAATTTAGTTGATTATCTTGCTCTAAAATCTGTAGATGGATTTAGTACGCGAATTGATATTTCTAGCGCCGCAATGCAAGAAGACCCTACCACTCTAGAGAAGGCGAGAACGGAAATACTTACCGCCGAACAAAACCGAGAAATAGATAACAGACTTCAAGAACTTGGAGAAGAGACAGCTTTTGCGTTAAGTTACCAAGCTAACAAAGCGGGTGTTAGTGTTGAAGAATTTCTTGCTAGTAATCCAGGCTTTTTAGCTCAAGTGGATAAAAATGCTTTAGATTTTCGATCTAGGACTATGGCAGAACTTTCACCGGAAGACAGAGGTAAAGTAGAAGAACAAGCAAATGCTAAATTAAATGCTATAAAAACTTACAATAGATTGCGAGAAGAAAATCTAAAAAGATCTGAGGGTATCAAAGGCCCAGCGAAAGATAGTGGAAAATATTTAGACGCCGCTAGCGAAGAATATCGAACAGGCATGGAAGCAGATATTGAAGCTGAACTCCAAGTATTAAAGTCTGAAGGTAAAATAGCCGAGTACCTGGCTCTAAAAGGTACTGTTGGTCCTAACTTTACGACTAATCCGCGTAATCTTGACTTCTTTAGAGTGAAAGATTTAGTAGAGATTGTAGCTAAAGAAGATCAATCAACAATAGATAATCTTAGAGCTGTTCTTACTACTGAACAAAATCTAGCCTTAGACCAAAAACTGTCTCAAGCCAAATAAATTAATCTTATAGAAGTGTAAAAAATTTCCGCTTAGTAGCGGAAATTTTTTTGTATCATTTACTTTTCTATTCCTAATTGTTTGCGAAGTTCCGATAACTTACGTTCATCAGCTCGTTTTCTAGTAGCAGAAACAGATTCCCCAGCTCTTTTTCTAATATCAAGAAACTGTTGATTGAGAGCTTTCAACTCAAGCTCCACTGCTTTTAATTGAGCTTGTAGTTTGTTTTTCTTAGATAGATTTTTTGTCTGCATATATTTAGATGATAGCATATCTTTTTCCGTAAGCAAAAAGTGCATGAACTCAATCCCGTCCGTATTGAAGCCCCGCCACCTGCCCGAATACTTGGAGGGCAGAACCCCGAAAGAAAAACACCCTTTCCATTTTAGAAAAAATCGGGCGCGCGCAAATCAGAAAAGCAAGGGACATTTTTCTTTGGGGTTGCCGAGCGGAGCGAGGCGGTGGCGGGGCTTTCGTTCATTACGAATTTTTGATAAAGTAGGTTCGAGCGAAGTCATAAAAACACTCCAGTTTTGTAGAAAAAGACGGTGACTCTATTGCGGTTTTAAAAATTAAACACCCATCAGGGTGTTTGGTCATTTGTGTAATAATCGGACAAATAGATTATTTTGATTAAAAACAAGCAACCCGTCTGCATGTACTTGATTTTGATCTAATTTATTGATAAAATATACAAGAATCTAATAATAACCAATTACGGCTATGCCACAAGAAAATTTGTTAAGAATGAAATGCACAACGTGCAAGCGGGCCAACTACTATACTACCAAGAACAAAAAGAAGGTGGAAAGGAAGTTGGAATTCAAGAAGTTTTGCAAATGGTGCAAAAAAGGCACTCCCCACAAAGAAGCGCGTCTCACGGGTTAAAGAAGACAGATAGTTATGGGTCTATATTATAAACAGCAACCATGACGGTTGCTGTTTATAATTGGGTTTTTAATAATCTTTCGATACTGGTATAATGATTATGTAACATATTAACCTTTGTATGAAAATAAAACGCGACTTACAAATAAGGGCCGTAGCATTAAGAAAATCAGGACATTCTTTGTCTGAAATTTCTGATCAGCTGAATGTCGCGAAAAGCTCCGCGTCTCTGTGGGTAAGAAATGTTAAATTATCAGATAAAGCATTACAAAGAATATTGATATGCAAACAAAAAGGCGTACAAAAGGGGGGAGATGCAAGAAAGATGGAGTCCCGATTGGCTAAAAATAAGATATACAAAGAAGCGGAAGCTGAAATTGCCGATTTGAAAACTTCTAAGGGCATAAACAGATTGGTACTAGTTATGATATATTGGTGCGAAGGAGGAAAAGACGATTCTTCTGTGAGTTTTACCAATTCTGATCCCGATCTCACCCGCTCCTTTCTAGATTTATTAGAAAAGTCATTTGGTGCTGATCGACGGAAGATTGGTGCTCGTCTACATTTACACGAATATCATGACCCTAAAATCCAACTTGCATGGTGGTCCAAGAAACTGGCTTTAAACGAAGACCAGTTCAAAAAATTCTATTTAAAACCCAATACAGGAAAAAGAAAAAGAGACAATTATCCTGGATGTGTGAATATTAGATATTATAATAGTTTTTTGGCTAGAAAATTGTTATATTTAGCTATGGTATATTTAAATAAAAATGGGGGCATAAGCTAATGGTAAACTTTTCCTCTCCAAAAGGAAATTTCGAGGTTCGAGTCCTCGTGCCCCCGCCAGATCAAGAGCTTGTTACTTGTCTTATAAATTTTTTAATATGGAAAGAATATCCAATATGCCTAATTTTATTATGCCTGTTGTCGAAAGAGAGGCAGGTGAAATAGCAAGAGTGGGGGAGGAAGTTTTTGGCGATAAAAATGCAAGGCAATTTATTAAACGTTTTTTGGAGGTGGCCAAAACCTCACCCTTGATAGAACTTTCAGAAGATTTGTGGGAGAAACTGGAGAATACAGACTCTTACGATATTCCTCCAAATGATTGGTCATTAGTTGAGAAACACGCAGTTGAGGGCCATCCCGACCATCCTCGCGACTGGCAGTTTTACAAAAAATTCTACGAAGAAGGAGGTTCTGTGGAAGCGCCAATGGTGGTGAAAAAGGGGAATCTATTGCATCTGGTCAGCGGCAATACTCGTCTTATGGTTGCCAGAGCTCTTGGCGTCACTCCAAAAGTTCTGTTGATAGAATTGGACAAGCAGAAATAAAAAATATTTATATTACACACCCATTGTCATATTATATTTTTCTGTTATCATATCAGCAAAGTACGTTAACATCTTAATAAACGGAGGATCACTTGTCCAAGAAGAAAGTTATGCGGGCCAAGAAACTTTCTCCAAGACTAGATAAGAGAAAGGCTGAGAAGGTTCTGGTAAAAGTTGAAAATCCAGCGGAATCTTCAAAAACAGAAGTGTCGGGCCAATCGGTTCCAAAACCGGAAACTCAAACATTGGTAAAAGACAGCAAGTCAGTTGTAGTCAAGTCTGATATCGGTGTTACTCTCGTAATTAGTAATACTAGAGCTCCTCACCAAGATGACAAGGCGATTCAGCTCTGCCTGATGCACTCGAAGAATTTAAAAAATCTTGAGACCATTATTTTTAATGGCGACATGGTTGATTACTATCACCGATCCGATATTGATAGGAATCCTCTGAGGGTTTTTACGAATAAGGAAATCTCAGCTATGAGTTTAGAGATAGAGAAGAGAGTTAGAAGTCAAGAAATAAAAGCTCAGGCTGAGGCTGATGCTTTTGCCGAAAAAGAAAAGAAAGCTTCTCGTAAGGTTAAAATTCTTAGCGTCGAACAGTTGGAACGATTGACCAAGAAAGAAATTCAGGAGATGGCTCACAAGAAAGAGCTCGAACAGCTTTTCAGTATTATGAAACTTTTTCGAGATGCTCACCCTGATGCAGATTTAGTCTGGGTTTTCGGATGCCAAGAGTTTTATCTGATGAAATATTTTGAGAAACACTACCCTCACTTGATTGATGAGATTGATCGTTTTTGCCGACAGAATAAAATCCAGAAAGTATATAATGGCACTCGTAATAATGTCTATAACTATGGTCCTTTAGCCATAGGCCATTGGTTTCGCGGGGGTTTAAATAGTCCATCCGGATCGGTTGCTCATTTGTTACTTGATGATGAGGGGTCTTCCCTTATTCAAGGTCATACTAACCGAGGTGGTTGGGCCTGTCGTACTGTTTATGGGGCAAAGCCAAAATTCATATCTGGTTTTGAAAATTTTTCTTTATGCAAGAGGCCGGTAGGCAAGAATTGGCAACTCGGCTATTCGATAGTTTATAAAGAGAGGGATAAAAGGAGATTCCAGGTATTCCAAGTTCCTATTGCTAATTATGGTTTTTTTTGGGGGAACAAAGAGTATAGGCTTGATCCGACAAGAGTTGGAAGTTGGGAAAAGGCGGTAGCGATTAGTGATCTACACTTCAGATTTGAAGATAAGGTTGCATTGGGTGCAACGCTCGGCTTCATCGAAGAGTATCAACCAGATGTTATTTTTGTTAATGGTGATGTTCCCGATTTTCCTGATATCTCAAGATTTTCTAATTCACCACTCGATTTACTTACCGACGAAGACGTTGCAGATTTGAGTAGCTTAGTGCTTGAGAGTAAACAGCAGGGCAAAATTAAGAAATATCTTAAACCACGTCTTCAACGAGATTTTGAAAGGATTTATGAATTTTTCAAAGAGTTACGGCGAATTTGTCCCAAGGCCCGTATCGTTTGGATCTTTGGTAATCATGATCATCGTATGCAAGGCTACGTTGACGAGGATGCCAAGCAGCTTGCAGGTGTTCGTAGACCGGGAGATAAAGATGAGGTATTGGCATTAGCCGAGCTTACAAAAGTTAGAGAATTTGGTGTTGAGATTGTTTATAGCGGTAAAAATGAGAGTTCTACTACTTATGGTGATCTCTTGGTGGGACACTTTTACAAGGTTTCCGCCAAGTCATCTTTTACTGCCGCGGGCTTAGTTCGGCAGAAGCATAGTTCATTAGTTCAGCCCCATGTTCATAGAATGGGAGCATACTATAAAACACTTCTTGATGGAACTGTTTTGGTCGGAGTGGAGATGGGTTGTCTATGCCGTCTAGATCCTGAATATATGCAATATCCAAATTGGCAGCATGGATTTGTAGTAATCCACAAGAAAAAGAATAGCGGAAGATTCTATCTTCAGCCGATCCATATTGTTGACGGAGCGTTCTTGTTTGCTGGGAAACGCTATGGCCGCCCGAGCAATCATAAGGATGAGACGGATACTAAAACTTAAACCGCCCAGAAGGGCGGTTTTATAATATATCTATTTTTAATTTTCTAGTTTGAGGTTTTTCGGGAGACGATGGGGTAANATTTGGAACTTTTTTGGCAACTTTACTTATGTCGAGTTCTTTTAGAAGTTCTTCAACATCCTCAACTCGATAAAGTCGGTAGTTGTTCATTGGATGGCGATGAGCTCTAAGCTTGTCCTTTTTATCCCAATTTCGAACCGTTAGGGGTGTTACGTTGAGAAGACGAGCAACTTCTCGGACATTTAGGAATTTCTTCGGCATATTAATGTTTATACACCTTTTAGATTAACCTGACAATATGGACATTCAAGTGATAGTCGCTAGAATATAATGATGATCCTAGAAAATAAAACTTTATCTTCAGAAGATTCCAAATCTTTTTCCGCTGGTAAATCGATTCTGGCTGTTTTATGGCATAAGAAAGAAGTTAGAAGAGAAGACATCGTTTCTCATAGGTATATCAAGCTACTTTGTGGCAATAAGAGTAAGACTACTTATAGAACTTGTATTTCTAGGCTGTCAAGTCAAAAGTTGATAAATAAGAACGAGGGCAATTTTATATCTCTTAGCGATAAGGGGAAGAAAAAGGGGCTTGCTGCTTTTATAGAGGCGGAGATGAGACTTTACAAGAATGATGAGCTATCTTGGGATGGGGTCTGGCGGTTAGTTTTTTTTGATATACCGGAGAAGAAAAGAAAATTTAGGGATTATCTGAGAAGAATTTTAAAGACAGTCGGTTTCAGGGAATTTCAGAAAAGCATTTGGGCCTATCCCTATCCTGTACCCACTTTCATCAAAGAATTACTTTTTGATGAAGAGGTTAGATCACATGTTAAGTTCGTCATAGCCAGCAGTATCGATGACGATGGGCATCTTCGAAATATTTTTAACTTGTCTTCTCCGGTGCTAGGTAAGGCGCTAAGTAGGATAACCCCAGTTGTTTCAAAATAATCCGATCGTGAATAATTGGAACGCTTGTGGATAGTCTTAATTTTGATTAAAATTTTCTATGCTATACTAGTCTTAGTTTAATTCTTAGTCTAACTTTAAATATTTGTCCTTCTCAGTTTTTTTTAAAATAACTTATAGAGACAAATATTTATCCTCCTGTATAGATGAATCTTAATTTTTGGAGAAAAGAAAATATAGAATCAAACACTGAGCAAGATAACAATGATGTTTTTGAGCCTCAACACTGGGAAGTTCCGAGCGATAATTTAGTTAATGGAGTAAATTTAGAAGTAGAAAATTTGGAACCGGTTTATGAAATTGAGCCGGCCGATCCAGAAAAGGCTAAGCTTTATAACAACATAAGCAGGTGGGTTGTTTACTTAGGGGTCTTTCTTCTGCCTCTTTTCTTTCTCCCCTGGACTACCGGAGTATTGGAGATGAACAAACAGTTATTGCTGATAGCTATAGCTGGAACGGCCTTGATTTCTTGGCTTTTAGGCATAGTTTCCTCTGGTTATTTGGTTTGGAAGAACACTCATCTAGACAGGGGTATAATCGGATTGATGGGTGCTTTTTTGTTTGCAACAATATTCTCAGTCGACAAATTTAAGAGTCTATTCGGTTCTAGTTCCAGTTTGAGTGATGGATTGGTTTCGATTATCGCATTTACTGTTCTTTATTTCCTGATAGCCAACAATATTGAGGATAGGGGCAAGTTTTTGAAATCTATCCTAGGCTTGTCGATATCTCTGAGTTTAATTTATGGTCTCTTGCAAATGTTTGGAGTCCACGTATTTAAATTTTCCTTTGCTACTTCTAGAATTTTTAATACAGTCGGTTCCGTTAACGCCCTTGGTATCGTTGCTGCAGCTGGTTTGCCCTTCTTTAGTAAAGGCAAATTTGATACTAGGTTTCTAAAAAACTTATATATTCGAAAAGTTGGTGTTTTACTGTCTCTGGCATTTTTATTCCTGGTTAATTGGTGGGTTCTTTGGGTTATTGCAATAGCAGGTATGGTCGCCGTGATCATATTTGAAAGTATTAGCGGGAGGAGGTTAAAACTTACCAGGCTTATTTTACCAATGACGGTCATAATACTGGCGGTATTTTCGATGATTATTAGCTTGGACCTTAGCGCTCTCAGGAAAAATTTGCCGATTGAGGTTGGAATATCATATGACCTATCTTTTAGCATGCTCGGGTCTGTTCTTAAGGATAATCCGGTTTTTGGTTATGGACCGGAGAATTTTTCAGTTGCTTTTGATAAGTATGGAGCAGGTAAGCTTGCCAGTACCACTCTTTCAAATGCTAGATTCTTTGATGCTACCTCCGAAGCGATGACCCTAGTCGTCCAGGGGGGTCTAGTCATGCTTGGGGCAATAGCATTCCTTCTTTGGTCAATTGGTGTTCTTTTTTGGAGATTTCATGGGTATGTAGCCGAGAATGAAGATCCGGAGTTGATAAGAGATAGCGTTGGAGTTCTGGCTTCTGTTGCGGCAATGGTCGTGGCCTTGTTTTTATATCCCTTAAACTTGACGCTTTTTCTCTTTTTTTATGTTCTCTTGGGCTTGGTTGCTCTTATTATCTGCGAGAAAGATAAAAGAGAACTCAATATAGAGGAGAAAGCCTCATTGTCAATTATCTCATCGCTTGGATTTATAGGTGGATTGATTCTAGCCTTGGTCGGAGTTTATTTTGGAGTGTCAGTTTACATGGGAGATGTGAAATATGCCCAAGCTTTGGCGGAAAAAGACAATGAAAGAGTAGCGGCGGCTATGGTGAGTGCAATCAACTGGAATGGTCAGAACGATCAGTATTATCGATCAGCTTCACAGACGGCTCTTGTACTTCTTGAAGCCGAGGTCAAAAAGCCGGCTAGTGCTGAGAGAGATAACAGAATCCAGAATTACATCACTTCCTCAGTCAGTTTGGCTAAAAGGTCAACGGAGATTGCTCCGCGTGAGGCTTTAAATTGGGTGAATCTGGGTTTTATTTACCAGAATCTAATTTCTTTTGTGGGTGGCGTCGATAAATTATCTGAAGATGCCTATGGTAAAGCCGGAGAATTAAGGCCTGGTGATCCGGCTTTCGCCTACAGAATCGGATTATTATATCTAAATAAATTTGATCTTATAAGGCAACTTGTTTTAGCCAAAGGAATCGATTCAGCTAGCGGTCTTGAAGCTGCTCGACAGGCAATAAAAAAGGCCGAAGATAATTTTAAAAGGGCGATTGAGCTATCTCCGAATTTTGGACTTGCAATATATAATTTAGGTATAGCTTATGATCGTCAAGGCGAGGTGGGAGAGGCTATAACTCAACTTGAAAAGATAGTTCCATTTAACAGCGGTCAGCCTGGATTGAATTTTGAACTGGGCTTGTTATATTATCGGGCAGGAAGGAAAAAGGATGCTCTCAGTCAACTCCAAAGAGCGATAGTTCTTGCTCCGGATTATGCCAATGCCAGATGGTATTTGGCACTCATATACGAAGAGAGGGGAGATCTGACTTCTGCGGTTGATAATTTGGAAAAAATATTAAACGTTGAAATAAATAAAGACAATCCAGTGGTCATCAAAAAATTAGAAGAATTAAGGTCCGGTCAAAGAAAAATTCCTCCTCAAAATGTTTTAGATCAGCAACCTTTGCGATGATGATCAGAACTGTAATCGGCAATAAATTTATANCGATCGCCATTGTAGTGGCGATCGCTTTTATTGTCCTCCTTGCGCATCTTTTATATATTCCGGTGGAAAGAAATAATTTTGATCCAGTTGAGGTTATTGTTGTAAAAGGTGATGGACTGAGCTCGGTAGCTTATAAACTTAAAGGCTCTGGTCTAGTAAAGAGTAATCTGATGTTTAGAGGCTATGTTTGGTTAATGGGGAGTGAGAATGATCTGAAGGCGGGGAAATATGTCCTCTCAAAATCTATGAACATTCGCACGATTGCTTATCTGATCACGGGGGGTGAGTCAGAGTCGAATGACATTATTGTAACAATTCCCGAAGGTGTGAATATATGGGAGATAGATGAGCGGTTGATTGATTTGGGTCTTATTCTGGAAGGAGAATTCTCCGCTCAGTTTAAAGATGATGAAGGTTATCTTTTTCCTGATACTTACCGGATTACGAAGGTTGAGAGTAATGGTGTGGTCGAGATGTCTTCTATTTTGGAAGAACTGCGTGATAAAATGAGCCAGAATTTTAACTTCAAGACAAGTGAACTTTTAAGCGGTTTAAGTTTAGCCGAATCGAGAGAGGTTATCATCGTTGCCTCTATTCTGGAAAAAGAGGCAAGAAG
>C687J35174_10012774_pt1 | contig 10223 bp, 8 predicted proteins | sample RifCSPhighO2_01_FD_35174 | JGI IMG/M metagenome (IMG submission 35174)
TGCAGGGCAGGCAAGATTATAAATCTGGTCAACCTCCAGAAGTATAGGCTCTATAATGTCATGCCTTACAAGCTCAAACCTGTGATTATCCATCAGATGGATGATATTATCCCTTGAGCCGGTAAAAAGGTTATCAAGACACAAAACATCGTGCCCTTCATTCAGTAGCCTTTCGCAAAGATGCGAGCCTATAAAACCAGCGCCGCCTGTTACAAGGATACGCATTTTAGAATTCCTCCGATTGGCAATTGGGAATTGGAAATTGGAAATTAGAAATTTTATACCCTCCCTATCCCGTAGTATGTAAAACCCATGCCTCTCATTTCATCAGGGTCGTATATATTCCTGCCGTCAAATATCACAGGGGTTTTCATGAGCTTTCTCATCTTTTCAAAGTTGGGCCTCCTGAACTCATTCCATTCTGTAATGACCAGAAGGGCATCAGTATCCTTTACCACCTCGTAGTTATCTTTAAGATACTCAACCTTGTTGCCAAATATCTTCATGGCCTCAGTCATTGCCTCGGGGTCGTACACCTTTATCCTTGCGCCTGCATCAAGCAGTTTATTTATTATGGTTATAGACGGTGCCTCCCTCATGTCATCTGTGCGCGGCTTAAAGGATAATCCCCAGATGCCAATAGTCTTGCCTGCCAATAAACTTGTAGGGGCGAGGCTTGTCCCCGCCCTAACACTGCGGGAGACCACAAGGGTCTCCCCTACAGAACCCTTGAACCCTTGAACCCTTGAACCCTGTCTTTTAAAATGCCCAAGTATCTTGTCAACTATCAGGCCTTTCTGCCTTGAGTTTACCTCTTCCACGGATTTAAGTATCTTCATATCATAACCGTATTCGCCGGCAGTTCTTATAATTGCCTGCACATCCTTGGGGAAACATGAACCGCCGTAGCCGACACCTGGGAATAAAAACTCAAAACCTATCCTTGAATCTGTGCCTATCCCCTTTCTGACATCATCTATATCTGCGCCCACAAGTCCGCAGAGGTTCGCCATCTCATTTATAAATGATATCTTTGTAGCGAGCATCGCATTTGCAGCGTACTTTGTCATCTCAGCGCTTCTTACATCCATAAATAAGATGGGCTTGCCTGTCCGCACAAAAGGATTATATATCTCGCGCATGATTCCAGCAGCCTTTTCACTGTTTACGCCGATAACAACCCTGTCCGGCTTCATAAAATCATCAATGGCAGCCCCTTCCTTAAGAAACTCTGGGTTTGAGACCACATCAAACTCATATTTTTTACTGCGCTTATCAAACTCCTCCTGTATCGCTGCCTTCACCTTATCGGCAGTTCCAACAGGGACAGTGCTCTTATTCACTATTATCCTGTAGCCATCCATGGCGCCTGCTATATTCCTCGCAGCCTCCAAAACATACTTTAAGTCTGCAGATCCATCCCCGCCGGGAGGCGTACCAACGGCAATGAAACAGATGAGTGACTCTTTCACTCCATAGGAAAGGTCTGTAGTAAACCTTAGCCGACCCTCTTTTGTATTCCTCTTTACAAGCTCCTCCAGCCCAGGCTCGTAAATAGGTATCTCACCTCTATTAAGTTTTTCTATCTTCTTTGCATCTATATCAACACAAATCACATCATTACCGCTGTCAGCAAAACAAGTCCCGGCAACAAGACCGACATAACCCGTACCAATAACACAGATATTCACACTCAATCTCCTTAAATTTAAAAAAATATTCGCTTTAGAAAATACCAGAGTAGGTTTGGGATTGCAAGGAAATTTGAGAATCCCAAAAATAGACTTTGATTTTTGGGGAAACCGGCAAGTCGGCTGCCTTTTTTAGCAGAACTTACTAATTGATTGTACTGTACTAAAATATTTTTGCTCTTTAAAGACAACTAATGTTAAAGCAGCTAATACTGTCATTAATATGCCTGTAGTTTCCTCCCATAACCCATTCGTTATATTAATAATGATATAAGACATCAGCACACCAAGAACTCCATATGTAACAAATAGTTTCCCGTCTGTTGATTTGCCCCATAGAAAAATCTTTATAGCTCTTACATATATTGCGCTCCAGAAGAAAATAAATGCAATTAATCCGATTATGCCTACCTCAAAAAGGATTTGCAATGCGAGGTTATGGGGATTTGCACTTCCATAGTTTGTCCGCTTAAAGTAATTGTATACCGAATCATATTGTGTACGGCTAAAATGTTCATCATCTGCCGCCCATTTATCTAAAAACCCATGTTCTTTGGCAACCCAAGACAACTTTTTCCAGCCATAACCATAGCCGAATACAGGGTGCTCCTTTATCATATCCAATGTGCCACGCCACATCGCATATCTCTCATTCATTGATGTAAGATCATTAAAAGACATAATAACCTCTGATTTAACATGGCTTTCTGTCTGCACCGTCTTCTCATTTTGCTTAACATTTTGTGAAAATTCTAGTTTAACAATGCGTGGAATATAATATGCACTGCCAACAATAGTCAATGCTAAGAAAAATAGAATCCATACCTGCCTATACTTTCTGGACAACAATAAAACTACAACTAGTGAAAATATAACCGCTATCAATGGGGTACGCTTTCCATATAGAGTAAGGAGGAAAACCTCCAACAAAAGAAATATAAGGATAATACCTGTTACATATCTATTATCTTTGTTTATAAATAGGCATCCCACTGTAAAAGGAATATAAAATGTAGCAAGGAGTGCATAACCACCCCAGAAGGTTTGCGGATCGTGTACAGAAGATACAAAGTTAAAACGCCCTAGTATGCCACCCTCTATTAAAACAACAATACTTAACATGACAAAACTACCAGCAATTGTAAAAACAAGAGGTTTTAACTTTTCAAATGAATCAAAATCGTTAAGTATTACAAAGAAGACCATAATCTGCATAAACATGTTTTTCCTGAAGGCATCCAAGCTATCTATAGAATAAGGGCTAAATAAAATACTCAAAATAGCCACACCAACCAAAGAAAAGAATGCAATAATACTTAAATCATTTAATCTTATCTTTATGCCATTTTTGCCAACTTTTATAAGAAATAACAGGAACATCAGATAAAAAGAGGTTTCCCTTACTGAAGTAACATGCTTAAATGGAAGAGAAAATATGTATATATAAAAAAATGCCCTAATAAAATAAGAAATTTTATCAGGTATAGTGTTAAATACCTTTTTAAAATCAAATACCATAGCTTAATTTTTCCCTCCTTTCGCCCCTGTTAAGATTGTAATGACAATGCTTCCTTTATTGCCCAATTAAATGAATTTCTTTGCCATCAGTCTTAAATGTTATATCGCCATGAGAGTATGTTGTTAATACCTTTATTTTGCTTGCCAGTAATCTTTTAATTACCCCGGGGTCAGTATAATTATTTCCATCCTCAGCACGAGAAGAGATAATTCCATAGAAAGGTGCAACTACTTTTAGAAAGGCATCTCTTGCTGTGTCAGCCGCTCCATGATGACCGAGCTTTAAGACATGAGCTTTTAAATCCACTTTCTCCTTTAAAAGGGCATTTTCAACATCAACATTAGCATCCCCCATAAAGAGAAAGACAATATCACGATAAGTTATCTTTAGCACCAAAGAATTGGCATTCCAATCAGCAGAGATGGCGCCCTTAGGCCATAAAACCTGAATTTTAACATCACTATACTGAAAGACATCACCTGCCTCAATGGCCCTATAATTACTCTTTTTTAAGATCTTCTTATACCACCTGTATGCCTCATATTCAGGAGCATCAGAAATAGGTTGACCATTATCATACAGAGCCTTTACATTGATTCTGGGAAGTATATGAAATACGCCCCCTGCATGATCTGAATGCGGGTGGGTAATAAATACAGCATCTAATGAACTCACACCATTCTTATTCAGGAAATCTATCACACGGTAAGCGGTCAGAGGATTCCCTGTATCTATTAATAAATTTTCTTTTGTAGGGGTTTCAATATAGATCGCATCCCCCTCTCCCACATTAAGGAAGGTAACTATTAGGTCCTTTGCATAGAGACTTGAAGGGAATAAAAATAATATGGGTAATAAAAGAAGGGCTTTAAATTTTTTTATCATGTATCGCAATAGCAAGTATACCAAAGATTCCACCCAGAAAATTAAATCCAATATCCTTAATCTCCCCCACTCTATTAGGAAGCAGCCATTGAATAAACTCGTCCCCAATCCCTATAGCTCCCACAAAAACAACAGCTCTCAACAACGGGTGTTTAGAAATCTTATATCCTTTGTAAACAAGGATGCCAAGAAAACCATACTCCAGGATATGCATTTTTTCTTCAGGAATCTCTATTAACTGCATTGTCACAACAAAAAAAAAGAGAAGAAAAACGAAGGCCGTTATTCTCTTCCACTCCAAATTCCATGTTCTTTCATAATAAAAAAAGAGCAAGATGCCTGCCACGGACATCGCACTGAGCAAAATATACAGTGCGTCTTTCCCTATTTTTAAATAAAGGAAGTTTAAAAGACCTCTCGCAATTGGAATAGTTGTATAGATGAGGATTATATAGATTCCAACAAATATCCACAATCTCTTTGCCCTTTCTTTCACAGATCTACTCCAGATAAGATGTACCAATGAGGGCAATAAAAAGAACCAAACTAATACGCATTTTTATTTATCAATCCTTTCAAAACAGTGAGCCACATAATCTTAAAGTCAAACCATATAGACCAATGCTCTATATAGTAAATATCATGCTCTATTCTCCGCTGCATCTTTTCAAGGGTGTCAGTTTCACCTCTCCATCCGTTTATCTGGGCCCAACCGGTAATCCCTGGTTTCACTTTATACCTCCACATATATGTTTCCAACAACAATTTATGCTTATCATCAAGATGCAGCGGATGCGGCCTTGGCCCAACTACCGACATATTGCCCTTAAGCACATTAAAAAATTGCGGGAGTTCATCTATACTGGTGCGGCGGATAAATCTTCCAATAGGTGTAATTCTCGGGTCATTTCTTGTTGCCTGCGCTGTGTCAGCCGTTCTTTTATCATGAGTGTACATGCTTCTTATTTTATACACATTAAACTTTTTTCCACCAATACCATACCGTTTTTGTTTGAAAAACACCGGCCCAGAAGAGGTTAGCTTAACAAGAAGAAGTACACTAAGCATAATCGGCGCTGTAATTACTATGACAAACAAAGACACGACTATATCAAAAAGCCTTTTTATTGCCTGATTCCAACCATAGATAGGGCTTTCTGTTAAATTGATTATCGGCAATCCATCAAAATCCTCTATGCTGGCATTCAAGGTAACTGCCTGGTAAATATTGGGAATAACCCGCACATCTACGGTTTCCTGCTCGAGTTTTTTCAAAAGATAGAGCAGCCTATTATATGCCCTGACAGGAAGGGCAATAAAAACCTGATCAATATTTCTCTCTGCTATACATTTATGTATATGCGTAACATTACCCAATACCTTTTTCCCATCAATTTCTTCGCCTATCTCCTTATTGTCATCTATCCAACCTGCTACATTAAAACCTGACCAAGGATTCTCAGCCATTTTGCTGACAACCCGTCTTCCAAGACCGCCTGCTCCAACTATCAGCACATTTTTCAGATTGTATCCTTTCTTCCTGATAAGCCTTACAATCTTTCTAACAATTACCCGGCTCAACATAAGAAAAAACAGGCCTAAAACAAAGAATATAAAGACTGCCATCCTGGAATAATAGATACGCCCTTGATAGAAAAAGAAACTCACAAAGGTTAACATAAAAAGAGCCATAGTATGAGCCTTGAATATAATAAAAAATTCTTCCCATAAAGAGGTATAACGTTTAGGTAAATACAATTTTGCGATGCTGAATACCACTGGCCATATCACGATAATAAAGGGAACCATATATAAATAAAATACAAAGGGGGTAATATACTCATACTCAGTGCTGAAAAAACCTGAATAGAATCGTAAATAATATGCGAGCGACCACGACATGATTACGATAATCAAATCATTGGCATAGAGCATGGAAAGAAGTATCTGTCCGTGTTTTCTCAACATATTATATACCCATTAGACCGGTAAGATTGAAGGACATCAACAATAATCTGAAGATTTTTTAGAGTATAAACAAGGCATAATACCTCTATTCCTCTCCCCTGGCCGTACTCTGTGGTCGCATCAAACGTAAAAGTATAAAATTCATAGCATGTTTATACTNTCAATTTAACTGNTGNAAGTCATTGGGTAAAAGCTTCTGCAATTCAAATATAAAATTACCTAATATACTATCAATAGACAGCTTCTCTTCTGCATATTTTCTTCCACTTATGCCATATTTCCGTCCAATAGAAGGAGCAGAATATATCTTTAAAATAGCATCCTTCAATAATATAGGATCCTCTGGTCCCACGACTATACCACAATTTGCCTCGTTAATAAACCGTGCCAGTTCACATATTGAATTTGCAGTTGCAATAACAGGTCTTTCACTCGCCATGATATTCAGGAGTTTAGAAGGCATCACAATATCCCCAACGGTCATTTTCTGTATAATAAGGGAAATATCCGCAGCAGCAAGCATATACGGCAGCATCTCTCTGCTTTGTAGCGGTAATAGCATTATATTATTTAAGCGCTTTNCCTCTATCTTTGCCTGCAGCTTTGCGCGATTTGCACCCTCTCCCACAATTACATAAAATATCTCTTTTTTATCCTGTGTCATTTCCGCTACATCAATGACAATATCAACCCCTTGTTTTTCACCAATATTGCCAGCATATAGTACCAGAAATTTACTCTCTGATATTCCATATTCATCTCTGAATTTATTACTTCTGGATATAGGCTTAATATAGTCTGTGTCTATCCAGTTCGGCATCATAGAAACATGATTTGCGTCAATTCCTTTATCAATGATTTTATTTTTCATGCCATTGCTTATCGTAGTCAGCATAGTAGCCTTTTTAAACAAATATTTCTCTATGCTAGCGAGGATCTTCCGTAGAAATCGGTTCTTAAGCATTCCCATATCAAAGGCTGCATCAACCTGTAAATCCTGCACATGAAAAATTAAAGGAATGCGCTTAATTATACAAAATAGGCGCGCTATCAAGCCAAGCTGCAGCGGAGGACATACAGTAAATACCGCATCAACCTTCTTAAAAAGAAGAGGGAATATATTGAGAAGCGATGATACCGCAAAAACCGTCTCATGGATTATTCTGGTTTTGGAATTAACTTTTTGGGGAGAATATACATACGACCTCTTAACATTTATACCCCCCAACTCTTCTGTCATTAATAGGCGGCCATTATAGCCGTCCATGACTTTCCAATACGGATACCAGGGAAAAGCTGTAACTACCGTAACATCGAAACCCTTTTTTACCAGATACTTGGCCATCGCATGGTTAAAGACCCCTATACCTATCAATTCCGGGAAATAATGAATGCTATAAATTAGAATATGTTTTTTTTCCAACATCCACCTTTTATGGACACCTTATTAGCTTTATACATGTAAAAAACCTTTTGTCTTTATACTCCCTGTTGCAACAAATTCACCAATCTTTGAAATTACATCATCCACCTCAATCCTGTCCATACACTCATTAATTCCACCTCTGCATTGTTTGCATCCATTATAGACGCATGGCTGACAATCCATATTCCCTTTCCATATGGCAATAACATTTTTACCAAAAGGCTTCGCTATTTCAGGAGGCTGTGGCCCATAAAGGACGATAGCAGGCGTGCCTACGGCCGCTGCAAGATGTGCTGCCATGCTATCCAAACAAATAACAAGAGAACAGGCAGCGAAAAAAGCTGTAGCATTCGACAGATTTGTCTTAAACCTTATTACATCATTTTTACCCTTAAAACATATCTCGTCAACCAGTACCCCGTCCCCAGGCCCTTCNACTAAAACGGGGCAGAGCCCTTTATCATAAAGGTAATCAATAATAGCAACAAATCTTTCACTCCTCCACAGTTTTTCGGGAACACTTGCACTTGGATGGACAGCAACTATATCTCGCCCTACTATGCCTTTTTCCNGTAAAAATGCTTCTACCCATCGCCTGGCATTCTGTCTTACTGGCAGTTCATATNTCTTGTCATCAGTACCTATCCCTAAATATTGAAGAACAGACAACCTGCCTTCCAACAGATGCACAATCCCTCCGGGAAACTCTGGTATGTCAGTAAGAAAAGTTCTACCTCCGACAATATCGTAGCCCAATCTTCTTTTTGCCCCAACAAGAAAAAGCAAAAATGCATTTCTGAAATCAATTTGTGCATCTATAGCAAGGTCAAATCTTTCTTTCCTCAACCTTGCTATTGTGAAAAAAAGCCTCCAGATGTTGCCAATACTGTAACTCCTTATTCCCCAGGGAATCGGTGCAGTGTGTATCACATCCACATACCATGCACCATCAAGAAGCCCGCATGCAAAATCATTCGCAAGCAAATGGAGAGCAGCCCCCGGGTATTTCTTCTTCAATGCCTTTAGCATTGGTATGGCCATCATCACATCGCCTATCAAGTGCGTTTGAACTACAAGAATTTTCTTGGGAGTTTCATGATATCCACAACTTTTGTTTTTACCGGAACAGAATACCCGGAGTATTCTATCAACTAAAAATCCTGCTCTCAGTTTTTTCTGATTATACGCCTTTAAAAAAGGAATGTTTTGAGCATTCACCTTACACCTCATTGCATCTGACGTTTCCTAAGTTTGATATCGCTGCACTGCCTCATTTATCCCTTCTTCAAAAGAGAGAGGTGTATATCCAAAATCCCTCGCCGCATCGTCATAAGCAAAATCTTTATTTTCAGCCAGCCTGCGTATTTTATCTTCTGTGATATACGACCGTATTCCGACAACTCTTAAAATTTTAGCCAAGAATATCATAAATGCATTAGGTATATGTATCTTTACCCTTCTTACACAAAGTGCATTGCAGATTATCTTTATCATCTCGTTAAAAGTTATAGCATCCTTGCCTGCAATATTATAAGCCTTTCTTATTGTCGCAGGTGATTCTATTGCAGAAATGATTGCCAGACATATATCATCCACAAGAACAGGCCTCTGGAGAGATTTTCCATCGCCAGGAATAAATATCACCGGATACTTCTTTAGATAACACACTAACTTAAAAATATTCTTGTCGAGCATTGAGCCATAGATAAGGGTAGGGCGCAGAATAGTATAATCTAATGCGGCGCTTATAATAGCCTTCTCTGCTTCTAAAATCTTCTTTTTAAGTTCAGGCTCCTGGTATGTAAATATCTGTGTTGTGCCAACAAATAAAGCCCGCCTCACGCCAGCCTCAACACAACTACTTACCGCCTCATGAATATAACCTGTAGAGAACGGCACCAAATAAATAAATCTATCAACACCATCTAAGAGTTCTTTCAGTGATGCACCTTTGGAGATGTCACCATAATACAGATTGACATTATGCAAAGAAATGCGGCTGACATCGCTTGTATTTCTCACAAGACATCGGACATCTTCATATTTTTCGCATAGGATTGGAATAAGATGCTCACCGACAAATCCTGTTGCCCCAGCAATCGCCACTTTCATTTATCTGCCTTAATTATTGAATTATAGCTCAGAATTTCAGCAAGGAAAAGAAGGCCTTAGAATATGCCTTGATATCGTAGATAGACCTAACCTTAAATAATCTGCCTACGATATAGCCTGGCCTGCGGTAAAACTTTTTCCACGCATAACGGGTAAACTCCTCAACCTCAGCCGGAGATACAGTTGGAAGATTAACAAGACATCGCGATGCTGTATATAAACTCAAATCCTCTGACAAAAGATAACCATTCTCTTTTGCCCAGTTATACATTGGCGTTCCCGGATACGGGGTCGTGATATTAAAGAGCGCAAAGTCCGGTTTTGTTTTTAGTGTAAACTCAAGGGTTTTTTGCATGCTTTCCACAGTCTCTCCCGGGTTGCCAAACATGAAAGAGGCCCTGCATGCAATACCTGCCTTTTTTGTAGCCTTGATAACCTGTTCGGCCTCTTCTATTTTGATGTTTTTATGAATATTCTTCAGTATATTCTCGTCAACCGATTCTACCCCGTAACAGATATGATGGCACCCAGCCCGTTTCATAAGATGTAATACATCTTCATCTAAAAATTTAACTATAGCATTGCAACTCCATGTGATATCTATTTTATTTTTAAGTATCGC